>VYLE01000262.1_pt1 | contig 39394 bp, 53 predicted proteins | sample 5114391 | NCBI WGS metagenome assembly VYLE01 (sample SAMN12291771, study PRJNA351875) | freshwater metagenome | isolation source: freshwater lake | place: USA: Michigan, Kent Lake | collected 2013-08-15
CGCTTTCGACGGCACACAGCCGTGGTTGAGGCAATCCCCCCCCATATCGGCCCCTTCGATCAGCACGACCCGCGCGCCCCTCTGCACCGCGCCCGCCGCCACCGACAGCCCGCCCGACCCGGCCCCGATCACGCAGATATCCGTCTCAATCCGCTCCATGACCCCTACACCTCCCGCCGTCCGGCCCGCGCCCGCACCGCGCGCAGCACCATCGGCATCACGCCCAGCGCCACCAGCCCGACGATAGGCCACAACACATAAGGCTCCAGAAACACCCCGAAATCCGGGCTGCCCCCCCGCGCAAAGACCTCGCCCAGCCCTGCCCCGACCGAGGTCAGCACCAGCGCACCGGGCACGATCCCCACCGCCGTCGTCACCACGAACTTCAAGAGCGAGATGTTCAGCAGCGCCGGAATCAGATTGGCCATGAAGAACGGCACGATGGGCGTGACCCGCATCAGGAACAGCACCTCCCATTCATTCGCTGCCAAGGCGTCGCGCAGCCGCGCCACGCGCCCCCCCTGCATCTCGATCTTCGCGGCCAGCTTCGCCCCGAATCCCGCCCGCGCCGCAAGGAACAGCAGCACCGCCCCCACCGTCGCCCCCGCCAGATTGAACAGCACGCCGGGAAACAACCCGAACAGGAACCCGCCCGTCAGCGTGGCCACCGTCGCGCCCGGCAAGGAAAAGGCCACGATCCCCACATAGGCCAGCACAAAGACCAGCACCGCCACCGCATAATGCGCATCGCGAAAGGCCAGCAGTGCCTCGCGATGCGTGGCCAGCGCCTCGAAACTCAGCTGGTCGCGCAGGAACACCGCGCCCAAGCCTGCCATCGCCAGCAGGACAAGGACGGGAATCATCCGGCCCTTGCCTTGCGGCGGGGCCTCTGGGGCGGGGGGAGGGGCAGCATCTCTCATGCCCCGAAGATGGTCCGAACCGCCCCGCCCGCGCCAGCCCTGTCACGCCGCATTGATCGCAAGGCGCCCTCTTGCAACATTCCCGCCCCATGCCGGGTGAAATGTTGCAGAAATTCCCTCATCCTCGCGTTGACTTGCCCGCCAAGCGCCCGTAAAGGACGGGCTTCGAATAGACGCGGCGCTCGAATCCGACGGATTTGCGCTGCCTGAGTGATACGGAGAGCCGCGATGAAGCGCACTTACCAACCGTCGAACCTGGTCCGCAAGCGCCGCCACGGGTTCCGCGCCCGCATGGCAACCAAAGGCGGCCGTCTGGTCCTGTCCGCGCGCCGCGCCAAGGGCCGCAAGCGCCTGTCGGCTTGATCCCCTCCGGTCCTTCGGGGCCGATCATGGGTGATGCGATGACACCGCCGATGGACACGGGCACAGGCGATCCCGCCGAAGCGCCCGCCGCTCCGTCGGCGGTTTCGCTTTGCCCAGGCGGCGGCGATCCGGTTCTTGCCACGCTGCGCAAGCGCGCCGATTTCCTCCGTGCCGCCTCCGCGCGCCGTCAGGGCACGGCAGGCTTCCTCCTGCAAGGGCGCGACCGCGCCGATGGTGACCCGGCCATCCGCCTTGGCTTCACCGCCTCCAAAAAGATCGGCAATGCCGTGATGCGCAACCGCGCCAAGCGCCGCCTACGCGCCTTGGCGCGCGAAATCCTCGCGCCCCTTGCCCAACCCGGCTGGGACTATGTCCTCGTCGCGCGGCCCGAGGCGACGGTCACCCGCGATTTCACACATCTGCGCGACGATCTGCGCGGCGCCCTCGCCTCGGTCCACAGGGCGGCGCCGAAATGACCCCCCTCGCGCGCCTCCTCTCCCTTCCGGTGCGCGCCTACCGCCTGATCCTGTCGCCTTGGGTCGGCCACGGCTGCCGCTTCCAGCCCACCTGCTCCGCCTATGCGCTGGAGGCGCTCGACCGTCACGGCGGCCTCAAGGGCGGATACCTGACGGTTCACCGCATCTGCCGCTGCCACCCCTGGGGCGGGCACGGTTACGATCCCGTGCCGGGCACGGACCCCGATCATGACGCGCAGTTGCGCCGCTGAAGCGGTGCCCAAAAATCTTCGTCCGAAGATTTTTCCCTTCCGAAGATTTTTCGTACGAAGAATCTTCGCCCCTCACCGCTTCTCGAAGAAGATCGACACATCCCCCACATCCACGCCAAAGCGCTTCATATAGGCCCGGTTGAACAGCCGATCCTCACTCAACAGCCACATCCAGTCGTCAAACGTCACCCGCACCGTGTCCACCGTCCCATCCGCCGCAGGCACCGGCAGGTCGATCGTGTAGCGCCAGTTGAACCGGTCGCCCTGCTCTTCCCCCGTCGCCACCCCGATCACCCCCGGCGCGGTCCCCTCCCACGTTTCCTCCCCGGTTTTGCGCAGGGTCCAGACCCGCTGCTCGGTCGATCCGTCTTCATAGGTGAAATCCTCCACCAGCCGCAGCCGCTCGCCGTCCCAATCGCCTTGGATATCCGCAACGAACTGCCGCCGCACCGTGCCGAAGACATCCTGAAACTGCCCATAAGCCACCAGCCGCCCGTCGAAGAACTCCTCCAACTCCAACTCGCGCGTGGACAGCGACGCATCCGTCAGCGACGGCTTCCCTGTGCAGGCGGCCAGCAGCGGGATCATCAGGGCAAGGGCGGCAAGTCGCATCACATATCCTTCCGGTCTTTGCAGTGATACGCAGCCCGCCCCCGCCCGGATTGCCCAATCCCCGCCCTTCTGGCATATCCATCGCTCACTTTCCCGACACCCCGCGCGAAGGGCAGCCCGATGCTGGACGATCTCGACGACATCCACCCGCTCTTCCACGGCGCCCCCGCCTCGACCGAGTTCAAGAAACTCCGGAAGCGCATCGTCCGCGAAACCCGCGAGGCGATCGAAACCTACGGCATGGTCAATCGCGGCGACCGCTGGCTCGTCTGCCTCTCGGGCGGCAAGGACAGCTACACCCTGCTCGCCGTCCTGCACGAGTTGCAATGGCGCGGCCTCCTGCCCGTCGACCTGCTCGCCTGCAACCTCGATCAGGGCCAGCCGGGCTTCCCCGCCACCGTCCTGCCCGAGTTCCTGACGAAAATGGGCGTCCCCCACCGCATCGAATATCAGGACACTTACTCCATCGTCGTGGACAAGGTCCCGCAGGGCCGCACCTACTGCTCGCTCTGCTCGCGCCTGCGCCGGGGCAACCTCTACCGCATCGCGCGGGAAGAGGGCTGCTCCGCCGTCGTCCTCGGCCATCACCGCGACGACATTCTGGAAACCTTCTTCATGAACCTCTTCCACGGCGGCCGCCTCGCCTCCATGCCGCCCAAGCTGGTGAACGAAGATGGCGACCTCATGGTGCTGCGCCCCCTCTCCTTCGTGGCCGAAGCCGATTGCGAGAAATTCGCCCGGTCGATGAACTACCCCATCATCCCCTGCGATCTCTGCGGCTCGCAGGAAGGGCTGCAGCGCGCGCAGGTCAAGAAACTGCTCGACGACTGGGAAGCCCGCACCCCCGGGCGCCGCAACGTCATGTTCCGCGCGCTGCAGAACGTGCGCCCTTCGCATCTCGCCGATCCGGCCATCTTCGATTTCCTGAACCTCGCCCCCGGCGCCCCCCAACCCGCGCAGGATGACGGCCTCCCCCCCGCCCTGCGCTGATCACATTCGCCCCCTTGCCCCGGCCCGCAGGGGCGAAAGGCCTTGACCTTTCGCCCCCCCTTCTGTTGAAGCAGCGCTGACCCAATTCCACCAACGGCGGCAGTCTCCTCCCATGGAAGATCAGAACAAGAACCTCCTGCTCGCAACCGTGCTGAGCTTCCTCGTGATCCTCGTCTGGTTCGTGCTCTTCCCGCCGCCCGAGGCACCGCCCGTCGACCCCAACGCCCCCGCCGCCGTCACCCAGGCCGAAACGGCCACCACGCCGCCCGCCGCCGACGGCAGCACCACCACGGCCGAGGCCGAACCCCTGCCCGAAGCACCGCGCCTGACCGTGGACACGCCCGCGCTGATCGGCTCCATCTCGCTTCTGGGCGGCCGTTTCGACGACCTCTCGCTCAAGGCCTATAACGAGACGCTGGAAGCGGACTCGCCCATCGTCCGCCTCCTCTCGCCCGTGGGCGAAGCGCACCCCTATTACGCTGTCTTCGGCTGGGGCCCCGGCACCGGCCTCGCCGCCGAAGACGTCCCCGGCGCGCGCACCGAATGGCGCGTGGTGCAGGGCGGCACGCTGACGCCAGATGCCCCTGTCACGCTGGAATGGCGCAACACCAAGGGCATGGTCTTCACCCGCGAAATCAGCGTCGATGACCGCTACATGTTCACCGTCACGGACACCGTCACCAACGGCTCCGGCGCGGCCGTCTCGCTGTTTCCCTATGGCATCGTCGCCCGCCATGGCCAGCCTGCGGGCCTGCAGAACTTCTTCGTCCTGCACGAAGGCATGGTCGGTCGCACCGACGGCACGCTGACCGAACAGGGCTATGACGACCTCATGGAACTCCCGGTCGTCGAACGTGAAGGCGCGCAGGCCGAGGTGGTGAATGCCACCACCGACGGCTGGATCGGCTTCACCGACAAATACTGGATGACGACCCTGATCCCCGAACAGGGCGTCCCCTTCACCGCCGTCACCAAATACGTCCCCTCCGCCGACATCTTCCAAACCGAAACCCGCAAACCGGTGCAGGAACTGGCCGCAGGCGGCACCGTCACCGCCACCGTCCGCCTCTTCGCGGGCGCCAAGGAATGGGCCACGATCCGCGAATACGAACGCGATCTGGGCGTCGCGGGCTACATCGACTCCATCGACTGGGGATGGTTCTACTTCCTGACGAAGCCGATCTTCGCCGTGCTGCACTGGCTCAACGCCGCCATCGGCAACATGGGCCTTGCCATCATCGCGCTGACCTTCGTGCTCAAGATCCTCGTCCTGCCGCTGGCCTACAAATCCTATGTCAGCATGGCCAAAATGAAGGAACTCCAGCCCGAGCTTGAGGCGCTGAAGGAACGCGCGGGCGAAGACAAGCAAAAGCTGCAGAAGGAAATGATGCAGCTCTACAAGGATAAGAAGGTCAATCCGGCGGCGGGCTGCCTGCCCATCCTGATCCAGATCCCGATCTTCTTCGCGCTCTACAAGGTGATCTTCGTCACCATCGAATTGCGCCATGCGCCCTTCTTCGGCTGGCTGACCGACCTCTCGGCGCCCGATCCCTCGTCGATCTTCAACCTTTTCGGCGTCCTGCCTTGGGATGCGCCCGTGCCGGGCAGCTTCATGGCGCTGATCTTCATCGGCATCCTGCCCATCCTTCTGGGCATCACCATGTGGCTCCAGCAGAAGCTGAACCCCCAGCCCACCGATCCCGTCCAACAGCAGGTCTTCGCCTGGATGCCGTGGATCTTTATGTTCATGCTGGGCGGCTTCGCCTCGGGCCTCGTGGTCTACTGGATCACGAACAACATCATCACTTTCGCGCAGCAATACATCATCATGCGCAGCCACGGCCACAAGCCGGACATCTTCGGCAACATCAAATCGGGCTTCAAGAAGAAGGAACCCGTCCCGGTGTCGGACAAGTCCAAGAAGGCCAAGAAATGACGGGCGGGCGGCTCGCCCATATCTGCCGCCACCCGATCAAGGGACACGGGCGCGAGATGCTCGCGTCCGTTCGCCTTTCGGCGGACGAATGTCTGCCGTGGGACAGGCACTGGGCCGTGGCCCATGACGCGGCCAAGCTGACCGAAGGCTGGAACCCTTGCGTCAACTTCGCCCGTGCAGCCAAGGCCCCGGCCCTCATGGCCATCGAAAGCACGTTGGACGAAGGCACGGGAACCATCACCCTCCGCCATCCCGACCGGGGCGCGATCACCTTCCGCCCCGACGATGCCGCCGACACCCCGCGCTTCCTCGACTGGGTGCGCCCGCTCAACCCGGAAAACCGCGCCCAGCCCGCCCGCATCGTCAGCGCAGGACGTGGCATGACCGACAGCGATTTTCCCTCCATCGCCATCCTGAACCTCGCCTCCCTTGCCGACCTCTCCACCCGCATGGGCCATGACCTGTCGATCCACCGCTGGCGCGGCAACCTCTGGCTGTCCGGGGCCGAGGCGTGGGACGAATGGAACTGGATCGGCAAGCGACTGACCATCGGCAGCACTGTTCTCGAGGTGAAGGAGCGCATCACCCGCTGCTCCGCCACCACCGTCGAACCCGCAACGGGCCGCAGCAATGCCGACACGCTCAGCGCGCTTGAATCGCATTACGGGCATCAGGATTTCGGCCTCTATGCCGTGGTGGTGGAAGGCGGCGACATCGCCACGGGCGATGCATGGGCGCTGCAATGACCCAACTTCAATTCACCCTCGCCCCCGACCCGACGGATGAGGCGCGCGAAACCGGCCGCCTGATGTTCGCAGGCCCCGTCACCTTCGTCAAAGGCGTGGTCGCCATGTCGGGCCTGCCCCCCGCCGACCGGCTGGAGGTCTGCTTCGCAGGCCGCTCCAACGTCGGCAAGTCAAGCCTCATCAACGCGCTCACGGGCCGCAAGACCCTTGCCCGCGCGTCTAACACCCCCGGCCGCACGCAGGAAATCAACTACTTCGCCTTGGGCGAAACCCGCTACATGACCGACCTTCCCGGCTACGGCTATGCCGAGGCGCCCGTGGCCACGGTGCGCAAATGGCAGGAGTTGCTGAAATCCTACCTCTCCGGCCGCCAGACCCTGCGTCGCGCCTTCGTCCTGATCGACGCCCGCCACGGCGTGAAGGCGGTGGATGAGGATATCCTCACCCTCCTCGACCGCTCTGCCGTCACCTTTCAGGCCGTGCTCACCAAGGTCGACAAGATCCACCGGGCCGAGCGCGAGGCGGTGATCGAACAGGTGAAAGGCGCGCTCGCCAAACACCCCGCCGCCTATCCCGAGATTGTCGTGACCTCCTCCGAAAAGGGCGAGGGCATCGAAACCCTCCGCGCCATCATCGCCACGCTGGAATAGCCGCGTGGCATGGGCCGATGGCCCATCCTACCCGACGCCACCACCGTAGGATGGGCCATTGGCCCATCTTACACATGCTGCCCGCCATTCACCTGCACCTCGGTCCCCGAGATGTAGGAGGCCTGTTCCGAACACAGGAACCAGATCGCATCCGCCACCTCCTTCGGCTGGCCCAGCCGCCTGAGCGGCAGCCCCTCCACGATCTTCTCGGTCCCCGGGGAAAGGATCGCCGTCTCGATCTCTCCCGGCGCGATGGCATTCACCCGCACCCCCAGCGGCCCGAAATCATGCGCCATCTCCCGCGTCAGCGCCGCCAACGCCGCCTTCGACGTGGCATAGGCCGCCCCCGCGAAAGGGTGCACCCGGCTCCCCGCGATCGAGGTGACATTCACCACCGACCCTTTCGCCGCCGACAGTTCCGCCATCAGCCCCCGCGCCAGCACGATGGAGGCGAAGAAGTTCACATGGAACACCTGCCCCCATGTTCGAAGGTCCGTCTCCAGCGTGTTCAGACGGCTTCCCCCCGGTCCCTTCGGACTGATCCCCGCATTGTTCACCAGCGCATCCAGCCGCCCGCCGATCTTCGCCTTGATCCCCGCAATGGCGGCTATCGTCTTGTCGGGCGAGGCAAGGTCGATCTGGATGTGATCCTCCTCCCCCCCGGGCCACGGGCAGCGCGCATCGAAAGGCTGGCGCGAACAGGTCAGCACCCGCCACCCTTCCGCCGAGAACCGCTTCACTGTCGCATGCCCGATCCCCCGCGACGCCCCCGTCAACACCAGCGTCCTGCGCCCATCCATCCGACTCTCTCCACCATCTGCTTGCCCCATCATCCCCCCTTTCCGCCGCAAAGGCCATTGCCGCTTGGCAGACATGCCATCCCGCATTACCAAGACACGCAACAGTCACGGGGAGACCCCATGAAACCGCAAACGAGCACGATGTCCGACGCCGCCAACACCGCCAAGATGCTCTCCGAAGCGCTTCCCTACCTGCAGCGCTATTCCGGCGCCGTGGTGGTGGTGAAATTCGGCGGCAACGCCATGGGTGACGACGCCGCCATGGCCGAATTCGCCCGCGACATCGTCCTGATGCGGCAGGTGGGCGTGAATCCCGTGGTCGTCCATGGCGGCGGCCCGATGATCAACGAGATGCTGGAAAAGCTTGGCATCAAATCCGATTTCGTGCGCGGCAAGCGCGTCACCGACAAGGCCACCGTGCAGGTGGTCGAGATGATCCTCTCCGGCCTCGTCAACAAGCGCATCGTGCAAGCCATCATGGATGCGGGCGGCCGCGCCGTGGGCATCTCGGGCAAGGATGACGACCTCATGGTCTGCGAGGCCGACGATCCCGAACTGGGCTTCGTCGGTCGCCCCGTGGAAATGAACGTGCAGGTCCTGCGCGATCTCTACAATGCGGGCATCATCCCCGTGGTGGCCCCCGTCGCCACCGGCATGGCCGACAATGAAACCTTCAACGTCAACGGCGACACGGCGGCGGGCGCCATCGCCGGGGCGCTCAAGGCCGACCGCCTGCTCCTCCTCACCGATGTGGCAGGCGTCAAGAATGCCGAAGGTCAGGTCATGACCCAGATCACCCCCGAAGAAGTCCGCAAGATGACATCCGACGGCGTGATCGCGGGCGGCATGATCCCCAAGACCGAAACCGCGCTCAAGGCGCTAGAGGAAGGCGTGCGCGCCGTCACCATCCTCGATGGCCGCGTCCCCAATGCCTGCCTGATGGAACTGTTCACAGACCACGGCGCGGGCAGCCAGATCCGCTCCACCGAACCGCGCGTCAAACCGCGCGTCAAGCGGTGACGGCGCCCGACCTCCACGCCGCGCTGGCCGCGCAGCACCTCGCGGTGCTGGGCGGCTTCCATCCCACGCCGGATGATCCGGTGCCCCATGGCACGCGGACGCTGCTCCTGCTCGGCCCGGCGGAACCCGGCTTCTGGGCCCATCTGAAGGCCCAGCCCGAATGGCAGGATGGCCAGCCCGATCCGATCGACCGCTGGTCGCGCCGCACCATCGGGCGCATCGCCTGCGATCTTGGGGCCAAGGCGCTCTTTCCCTTCGGCGGCCCCCCCTATCACCCCTTCTACGCTTGGGCACTGCGCACGGGCCGCATCTGGGAAAGCCCGATCCGCCTCTTGGTCTGCGCCGATCAGGGCCTCATGGTCAGCTTCCGGGGCGCCCTCGCGCTCAAGACCCATGTCCCAGTGCCTGCGCCCGCGCCCCATCCCTGCGATCCCTGCGCCAAACCCTGCCTCACGACCTGCCCGCCCGGCGCGCTCACCGAAACGGCCTACGACCTCGTCGCCTGCCACGCCCATCTCGACCGACCCGAAGGCCGCCCCTGCATGGAAAGCGGTTGTGAAGTGCGCCGCGCTTGCCCGGTCTCGCAGGCCTATGCAAGACTTCCCGAACAGTCGGCTTATCACATGCGCCGATTCCACGGGGAGCAAACACCAAGATGAAGCGGCTGATCCTGACACGCCACGCAAAGTCCAGCTGGGACGATCCGCTCACCCCCGACCATGACCGCCCGCTGAACGAACGCGGCAAGGCCGCGGCGGCGGATCTGGGCCAATGGCTCGCCTCGCGCGGCTATGTGCCCGACGAGGTGCTCTGCTCCGATGCGCTCCGCACGCGAAAGACATGGAGCGGGATCGCCCCCGCTCTGCCCGGCTCGCCTGTCCTTGAACTCAAGCCCGCGCTCTACCACGCAGGCCCCGATGTGATGCTGGCCGTCCTGCGCCATGCCAAGGGGGACACGGTGATGATGATCGGCCACAATCCCGGCATCGCCGAATTCGCCGCCCGTCTGGTGGCCCATGCGCCGGCAAGCGCGGAATTCCACCGCTATCCCACAGGCGCCACGCTGGTGGCCGATTTCACCATCGACAGTTGGGAACAGGTCGGCTTCGGCAGCGGGGTGGTGGACGATTTCATCGTCCCCAGCGAAATCCCCGCCTGACCGACCTCAGGCCGCCATCCGATCCGGCGGAAAGCCGCCTTCGTCGCCCGCATCATCAGTCTCGGGCAGGTCGAAGGCGGGCGCCGCCGGGCTGCCACGATCCTTGTCGGCAATCGTGTCGATCCGCCCAATGGCGACCTTCACCTCCTGCAACCCGCTGAACTGCTCGCCCGCAGTGGCCGAGATGTCGCGCATCCGCTCTTCCAGCGTGCCGATGGTCCGCGTGATCCGCTCCAGCGCCACGCCCGCCTCTTCAACCAGCGCCGCACCATCCTTCACCCGCTTGGACGACGCGCCCACCAGCGACCGGATCTGCAGCGCCGCATCCGCCGATTGCTGCGACAGTTTCCGCACCTCGTTGGCGACCACGGCAAAGCCGCGTCCCGCCTCGCCCGCCCGGGCCGATTCCACCGCCGCGTTCAGCGCCAGCAGATCCGTGCGCCGCGCGATCTCGTCGATCATCTCCACGATTTGGCCGATCCGGTCCGAAGACTCGCGCATCTGCCGCATCGCCTCCACCGTCTGGGCAAAGGTCTGGCTGGACAGGTCCGCATCCTGCCGCGCTGCGCCGAACAGCCCGCGCGACCCTTCGGCCTGCTCCACCGCCGCCCGCGCCGCCGTGGCGATCTGATCCACCGCCGAGGCCGCACGCCGCCCTTCGTCCCGCGTCCGCTCCGAGACATGCAGCGCCCGCTCGCGCTGTTCTTCGGCAAGGGCGCGCGCCGTCTCGGCCTCTTCCGCGATCTGCGCCAGACGCTGCCGCCCCGCCTCAAGCTCCACCGCGCTCCGCTTGCGCGCAAGGATGGCCAGCAAGAGCACCCCCGCCTCCGCCAGCACGATCACCGCATGCATCACCGTCCGCGCAAGGTTCGTCAGCAGATCAGCCGACGGATAGACCAGCGACGGCAGCAGCAGCCCCAGCGACAGGTGATGCACCGCAATCACCCCAACCCCGAAGATCAGCGCCGGGATGCTGCCCATCGTGGCGATGATGGCCAGCACGGCGAAAAAGGCCATATGCGTATCCAACTGCCACGCATGCCCCGCGAAGGCCGCCGTGAACAGCGCGCACTGCCCCACCAGCGCCAGCGTCGTCAGCAGCGCAGGGCCGACGCCCTCCCCCTTGCGCCCAGCCACCGCCAGCACCGCAAAGACCACCGCCCCGATCAGGATCGGCACCACCGCACCCCCGGTCACCAAGGCCGAGATCGGCGCGACAGGCGCGGCCACCAGCGCCGCATTGCGCGCCAGACGGTATTCGTCGATGGACCGGGGTGCAGAGAGGGTGTCAGTCATCATGAAGGTCAGCCTTCGCAAAAGAGGGAAAGGGTCGAAGCAGGCAGAACCGCAAAGGCACCCGAAGATTTGAAGGCCGCCGCCGTCGCCCCAGATGCCAGCACCGCCAGCGGCGCGGACATCGGCCCGATGGCCTGTCCTCCGGCCCGCGCCACCACCTCGGCCGGGTCATCCCCCCAAGGCAGCGTCACCACCAGAACAGGCTCATCCGGTTGCGGCGCCTCGTCCGACGTCAGCCCCAGCACAGCCGTGGCCGCCAATGTGGCAAGCCCGACCGTCAAAAGCAGCCACGTCGACAGGTTCGGCATCGTCAGCATCACAGGCCCAGATCTTCACGGCATCCACTGCCCCATCGACATAAAGATCGACGGAAAACCGAAAAGATTTAGCGATGCCCCATCATTCTCGCCCTGCGCGTGTATGAAAAAGGGGGCCACCCGGCCCCCTTTCCCCCCGCACAGGATCTGTCGGTCAGTGTCCCAGAATCTGGCTCAGGAACAGCTTGGTCCGGTCGCTCTTCGGGTTGTTGAAGAACTCCTTGGGTTCGTTCTGCTCCACGATCTGGCCCTGATCCATAAAGATCACCCGGTTCGCCACCGCCTGCGCGAAGCCCATCTCATGGGTCACGCAGAGCATGGTCATCCCCTCTTCCGCCAGCTCGATCATGGTGTCCAAGACCTCTTTGATCATCTCGGGGTCAAGGGCCGAGGTCGGCTCGTCGAACAGCATGATCCGCGGCTTCATGCACAGCGACCGCGCGATGGCCACCCGCTGCTGCTGCCCGCCCGAAAGCTGACCGGGATACTTGTTCGCCTGCTCGGGGATCTTCACCTTCCGCAGGAAATGCATCGCCGTCTCTTCGGCCTCGCGCTTGGGCACCTTCCGCACCCAGATCGGCGCCAGCGTGCAGTTCTCAAGGATCGTCAGATGCGGAAACAGGTTAAAGTGCTGGAACACCATCCCCACTTCCGACCGCACCTTGTCGATATTCTTGAGATCGTTGGTCAACTCCGTCCCGTCCACCACGATCTGCCCCTGCTGGTGCTCCTCCAGCCGGTTGATGCAGCGGATCAGGGTCGACTTCCCCGAACCCGACGGCCCGCAGATCACGATCCGCTCGCCGCGCTGCACCGTCATGTTGATGTCGCGCAGCACGTGGAACGTCCCGTACCACTTGTTCATTCCGCTGATCTGGATGGCGACCTCATCCGAGACCTTCATCTTCGACCGGTCGATGGCATGTTCAGACATGATGGTTCCTTACCGATGATCGGTCTTCAGCTTGCGCTCCAGATACATGGAATAGCGCGACATGCCGAAGCAGATGACAAAGAAGATGGCGCCGACAAAGATGTAGGGCTCCCAATAGATGCCCTTCCAGTCGATATCCGCGCGCACGATTTGCGTGACGCCCTTCAAAGGGTCCATCAGGCCCACGAACGCCACCAGCGTGGTGTCCTTGAACAGGCCGATGAAGGTCGAAACGATCGCGGGGATGGAGATTTTCAACGCCTGCGGCAGGATGATCAGCCGCTGCGCCCGCCAGTAATCAAGGCCCAGCGCATCCGCCGCCTCGTATTGCCCGCGCGGCAGGGCCGCCAGACCGCCCCGGATCACCTCGGCCAGATAGGCCGCGGCAAACAGCGTCACAAGGATGATCACCCGCAGGATGATGTCGAAATTCGTCCCCGGCGGCAGAAAGTACTGCAACAGCAGCGACGCCGTGAACAGCAGCGTGATCAGCGGCACGCCGCGGATGAATTCGATGAACCCCACGCAGAGCGACTTCACGATCAGCATGTCCGACTGCCGCCCCAGCGCCAGCAGGATGCCGATAGGCAGTGAAAAGGTGATCGCCGTGACCCCGATGGTGATCGCCAGAAGGAACCCGCCGAACTGGTCGGAATCGACCGGCTCCAGCCCGCCGCCGATCATGGAGGCCAGCGCCTGCGTGATCGGAATATCCAGAAACAGCCACCACAGCAGCGCCAGCGTCACCGCCCCGATGGCCGAAGAGGTCGGCCCGAACCGCGCCACCAGAGACAGATAGGCCACCCCCATCACGACAAAGCCCAGCATCGCCACGATAGGCATCCAGACCGACCCGCCCCACAAGAGCCAGAAGCACAACGCCGGATAAAGCGCCGTGAACCACAAGAGCTTGCCGGGCTGCACCTGCACCAGCGCGATCATGCCACCCACCAGCGCCATCGCCGCGATCCAGCCGCCCATCGGCGCACCCGCCAGCCCCAGTGTCACCAGCAGGAACAGACCCACTGCGCCAAGGATCAGGGTCAGGTTCTTCTTCTGCCCGGCAAACAGCACCGGCGCCATCGCGGCAAACAGCAGTCCAAAGGCCATCACGGGCCGCCACCACAACTCGGGCGGATAGAAGCCGAAGATGAACTGATGCCACCGCTCGCGGATCATCGCCCAGCAGGCCCCGCTCGCGCCTTCGCCCGCTTTGGCCGCCACGATCTCGCGGCACTCGCTCAGGCTTTCTGCCGTCCAGACGGAATTCAGCCACCACGGCAGCGCCGACACCACCAGCCAATAGATGACCACCACGCCGACCAGCGTGAGGATCGTGTTGAACCACCCGGAAAACAGGTTCTCGCGCAGCCACTTCACCGCGCCCGCCTCGGTCACCGGCGGGGCTTGCGGGGGCAGCATCTGGTCGCGGACATAGGATGCATCGGCCATGGTCAGCGCACCTTGATCTGGACGGAACGGTTGTACAGGTTCATCAGCGAACTGATGATCAGGCTGATCGTCAGATAGATCAGCATCATCAACAGCATGCATTCCAGCTCGCGCCCGGTCTGGTTCAGCGTGATGCCCCCCAGCGTGCCGCGCAAATCCAGATAGCTCACCGCGATGCCCAGCGAGGTGTTCTTCGTCAGGTTCAGATACTGGCTGATCAGCGGCGGGATGATCACCCGCAGCGCTTGCGGCAGGATGATCAGGTTCATCGTCCGACCCGGTCGCAGGCCAAGGGCAAAGGCCGCCTCGCTCTGCCCCCGGCTGATGGCCAGAATGCCCGCCCGCACGATCTCGGCGATGAAGGCCGCCGTGTACAGCGTCAGCGCCAGCAGCAGCGCCGTGAAGGAATGCGCCACAAGGATGCCGCCTTGGAAGTTGAAGCCGCGCAGTTCCGGAATCTCCAGATGCAGCCCCAGCGCAACGCTCAGCGCCACCACCGGCCCGAACAGGATCAAAATCGACTTCCACCATGTGACAGGCCGATCCCCCGTCGCCTCCTGCCGCGCCCGCGCGCTGGCCAGAATGCGTTGGTTGATCCAAACCGATCCGGCAATCACCGCGATATAGGCAAGGATCGTCAGGTTCAGCGTCAGGCCCAGCACATTCACCGACCCAAGGCTCACGTCAAACAGCGGCGAGGGGATGTTTGTCCCCCGGTTCGTCACCGCCACCGAATCCCAGAACATCATCGACGCCGCAGGCACCTCGCCCGCCGCCGCCATCTCATCCGTCAGCCGGAAATCGCGCGGCTGCGGCGTCGTCTCCGACAGGATGACGTAGGACAGAAGGATCCAGAGCAGCAGCGGCACGTTGCGGAACATCTCGACATAGACGGTCATCAACCGCCCCACGAGCCAGTTCTTCGACAACCGCAGCACCCCGATAATCACACCAAGGATCGTGGCAAAGATACAGCCCAGAATCGCCACCACCAGCGTGTTGACCAACCCCACCAGCAGCGCGCGGAAATGGTTGCTGTCATTGGTGTAGGGAACGATCGCCTGCCCGATGTCATACCCGGCCCGCTGCCACAGGAAGCCGAAGTTGAACTCCTTCCCCCGCGTGGCCAGATTCTGCGCCGTGTTGTTGAGAAGCCAAGCCAGAAACAGGCCGAAAAGGATCAAGACAAAGATCTGGATTGTAATGGAACGATACCGCGTATCGTAGATAAGCATCGAGAGCCGAAAGGACTCTTTCGGCACGTCACTGGCCACGGCCATGCGTTCTTCCCCTGTAGCTGTGCGTTTCTGGCGACGCGAACCCCGGTTTTCCGGGTGTTCATCACGGTCAGCAGCGCCTCATCGCGCGCATCCCGCAAAACGAAGTGGGGCGCCCGTCAGCCGGGCGCCCCGTTTCAGATCAACGGAAGGGCGGAGCGTACTGCAGGCCGCCCTGCGTCCACAGCGCGTTCAGACCGCGCGCCAGGTTGATCGAGGTGCCTTCGCCGATATTCGCGGCAAAGATCTCGCCATAGTTGCCAACCGCCGCGATGGCGTTCTTGAACCCGTCGTTCGGCAGGCCGATCTTGGCCCCCATGTCGCCCGACACGCCCAGCAGACGCTTCACTTCTTCATCCGCGGTCGAGGTCGCCACTTCGGCCACATTGGCCTTGGTGATGCCCTTCTCTTCGGCGATCAGCAGCGCGTAATAGGTCCAACGGACGATATCACCCCAGTTGTTGTCGCCATGACGCACGACCGGACCCAGAGGTTCCTTCGAGATGATCTCGGGAAGGATGATGTGGTTCTCGGCATCGGGCATCGTCGCGCGCGACGCGGCCAGACCCGAGGCATCCGTGGTATAGGCGTCGCAGGCACCGGCCAAATACTGGCGCTGTGCTTCCGAGTCGTCTGCCACGGTGACCGGCTGGTAGCTGATGTTGTTCTGCTTGAAGAAGTCAGCAAGGTTCAGTTCGGTGGTGGTGCCGGTCTGGATGCAGACCGTCGCGCCATCGAGTTCCTTGGCCGAAGAGACCCCGAGGTCCTTCTTCACCATGAAGCCCTGACCGTCGTAGTAGTTCACCGCGACGAAATCGAGCGCCAGTTCCGAATCGCGGCTGACCGTCCAGGTGGAGTTGCGGACCAGCAGGTCCACTTCGCCCGACTGCAGCGCGGTGAAGCGGGTTTCGCCCGTGGTCGGGACGAACTTCACCTTGGTCGCGTCGCCAAAGATGGCGGCGGCAACAGCGCGGCACAGGTCCACGTCGAAGCCGGCCCAGTTGCCGCTCGCATCCGGCGCGCCGAACCCGGTCAGACCGGTGTTCGAGCCGCAGATCAGCTCGCCACGCGCCTTAACGGATTCAAGCGTCGCTTGCGCAGCTGCCGCGCCGGCAACCATCGTGGTTGCCGCGACAACGCCGAGGAATACGGATTTCTTCATTCTTACCTCTTCCTGAGTATGCCATTCCCGTTCGGAACAGCGGTTATTGGTCCCCGAAAGCGCTACCAAAGCGCCGTGAGGGCGGAACCTGTTGGAGGTGAGCCTCTCCCAGTATCGCGCAGTTTCTTCCGAAGCGGTTTGAAAGGTCAAGCAGAACCCGCGCGATTGCCAAAACCTCTTCGGTTTCAAGGATTTGGCTGCCATTGACTGCAATTCAAGCGGGCCCTGCACAGAATTTCGGCAGGATTGTCACCCGCACAATGCATAGAATCGACTCGCTGCGCCGAAAGCGACACGTCGCACCGCCTCTGCGGCAGCGGCCTCCTCGTCCTCGCCCCATTGCTCCACCTGCCAGGCTTCGTCGATCCGCGACAGGTGCCACGCCTCCTCGGCCCCCAGCCGCCCCCGGATCACCGCCAGCGCCAGCACCAGCGACCCGCTGATCGCCACAAGGTCATGGAACCCCGCCAGACGGAACACCGACAGCCCCGCCACCTCCGCCTCCAGCCGGGCCAGTCCCACCGGGTCCTGCGCCACGGGCATCACCCCCCGCGTCACCGCCAGCCGCGCGCCAAAACTCTCCGCCGCCCAGTCCAGCAGCGGGTCCCATCCCGCCGCCTGCCGCTCGGCCAAAGCCTCCGGCCCCGCCGCGCGATAGCACAGCAGGTCCGACCCGCCATAGGCCGCCAACAGCGCCACCACCTCGGCCCGCTGCGGCACCACCTTGTCCAGCGCAGAATTGGCCGCCCGCGTCACAGGCATCGTCTCGGGCCGCACCGCGCCCTGCTGCGCCTCCCATTCCGCCGCAATCGCCTGCGCCATCGCCAAGGTCGGCACCACCAACGGCGCCTTGGCGGGCGTCTTCACCCCCCGCCCGTCCAGCCGCACGGTAAAGCCGCCCTCGCAGGGCTCTGCCTGCGCCGCCTGCCAGAACCGCTTCGCCGTCCAGCCGCTCATCGGAACACCGTAAAGGGATCGGCGGGCACGTCGCCCTCTTTCCAATCCAGCGCCTTCCACGTCCGCGCCATATGCTCGGGCAGGGGCGCGGTGAAGGTCATCTCTTCCTTGGTCACCGGGTGTTCCACCATCAAAAGCCGCGCATGAAGATGCAACTTGCGGGAAATGTCACCCCCCACCGCTGCGCCCCAGCCATCGCCCTGATTGTCGGCCTCCGACCCGCCGTATTTCCCATCCCCGATGATCGGATGCCCCAGCTCCGCCATATGCGCCCGCAGCTGATGCGTCCGCCCTGTCACAGGCTCCAGCGCCATCCAAGACAGCCGCGATCCCAGGAACCACAGCACAAAGTAATCGGTATGCGCGCGCTTCGCGTCGGGATAGTCGGCCATCTTGGCGGGATGGACGCAGACCATCTTCTCCCCCTCGCCCCGCTTGCCATGGCCGGGGGCCTTCATCAGCCCGTATTTGATGCTGCCCTTCTTGGGGTTCGGCACACCCGCCACCACCGCCCAGTATATCTTGCGCGTATTGCGATGGCGCAGCGCCTCCGAAAGGTTCCGCGCCACCCGATCTGTCCGCGCCAGCATCAAAAGGCCCGACGTATCCTTGTCCAGCCGATGCACCAGCTTCGGCCGCTCCTTATAGCCGAACTTCAGCGCCTCGGTCAGACCGTCCACATGCCGCTCGCCCTGCCCGCTTCCGCCCTGCGACGGCAGGCCCGCAGGCTTGTTCAGAACGATCATGTGCTCGTCCATCCACAGCACGCAGTCCTGAATCATCTTGGCATCCGCCGCGCTGATCCCCTCGATGCGCGGCCGCTCCGCATTCGGATCGGGCAGCGGCGGCACGCGGATCGCCTGGCCGGGGATCACCCGGTCCGACGCCTTCGCCCGCGCCCCATCCACCCGCACCTGCCCCGTGCGGCACATCTTCTCCACCGCACCTTGGGTCACATGCGGAAAGCGCCGCTTGAACCAGCGGTCCAGACGCTGTTCGCCCTCATCTTCGGATACGGTCAATGTCTTCACGCCGCTCATGGGGCGATACTCCGGGCAAGGGCCGCGCCAAACGCCACGGCAGCAAGGGACAGGATGACCGAAGCCGCGACATAGGCGGCCGCCTGCACCGCCTGCCCCCCCTCCCACAGCTTCAGCGCATCCAAGGAAAAGGCGGAAAAGGTGGTGAAGCCGCCAAGGAAACCGGCCATGGCCAAAGGCGCGATCTGCGTCCGTTGTGCCAGCAGGACATAGGCCACGCCTATGGCCAGCGATCCGACCACATTCACCACCAGCGTGCCATAGGGCCAGCCGGGCAAAACCCGCGCCGCACCAAGCACGACAAGATAGCGCGCGACGGAACCCGCAGCCCCGCCCAAGGCAACAAGAAGGATGCTCTGGATCATGCGGCTTTCCATTGCGCCAAGGGGCCGGAATGTCAACAAGACAAGCCCGCAACCCCCGCTCCCGGCCGCAGGACTGCCCTTCCGACCTGCCCCTTCATCTTGGCCCAAATACTCAATCGCGCCCTCTCCACCCGCCGCAAGGCTGGCCGGAATGTCCCCTTCCCTCTCCCCCGCCTTCCGGGGGAGAGGGTCAGGGAGAGGGGGCCTCTGTGCAAAATCGCACCCTTAACCATAATGCAGCGCCGATATCTGCCCAAATTTGTATGTACACTTTGCTGCACAAAAGGCGGCACAAAACAGGGCACAACCGATATTGGCCAAACCCCTGCAAAACATGGGAAAATCGGCGGAAGTTAACGCTCGGCCTGCCGTTTCGCGCGCAGCTTGGCGAAATACTCCACCCGCTTCTTCAACTCACGCTCGAACCCCCGCTCCGGGGGCGCATAGAAGACCGGGCGCTTCATCCCTTCCGGGAAATAGTCCTGCCCCGAAAACCCATCCTCGGCCTCATGGTCGTAAGAATAGCCCGCCCCATAGCCGATCTCTTTCATCAGCTTCGTCGGCGCGTTCAGGATATGCCGTGGCGGCATCAGGCTGCCCGTCTCCCGTGCGCTCGCCCGCGCCGCCTTATAGGCCACGTAGACCCCGTTCGATTTCGGCGCAAGTGCCAGATAAACAACGGCATTTGCCAGCGCCAACTCGCCCTCGGGCGACCCCAGCCGCTCATAGGTCTGCCAGGAATCGATGCAGATGCCCTGCGCCTGCGGGTCGGCCAGACCGATATCCTCCACCGCCATCCGCACCAAGCGCCGCGCCAGAAACCGGGGGTCTTCTCCCCCTTCCAGCATCCGCGCGAACCAGTAAAGCGCCCCGTCCGGGTCCGACCCCCGGATCGATTTGTGCAGGGCGGAGATCAGGTTGTAATGCTCCTCCCCCGACTTGTCGTATTTCGCCGCCCGCCGCATCAGGCGCTGCGCCAACTGCCCCCGGTCCAGCGCCCGCTCCACCTTCCACGCCGCCACCTGCTCAATGAGGTTGAGGCACGCCCGCCCATCCCCATCCGCCATCTCCAGCATCGCCTCCCGCGCCTCCCCCGTCAGCGGCAGGCTGCGGCCCAGCTCCTTTTCCGCCCGCTGCGCCATCCGCTCCAGATCGGCCAAGGAAAGCCGTTCCAGAACAATCACTTGCGCGCGGCTCAGAAGGGCTGCGTTCAATTCGAAACTGGGATTTTCCGTCGTGGCGCCGACCAGAAGGATCGTCCCATCCTCCATATGCGGCAGGAATCCATCCTGCTGGGCCTTGTTGAAACGGTGGATTTCATCGACGAAAAGCAGCGTCCCCTGCCCGTTCTGCCGCCGGATCTTCGCCTGCTCGAACACCTTTTTCAGGTCGGGCACACCCGTGAAGATCGCAGAAATCTGCACAAAAGCCAGATCCGTCTCATCCGCCAAAAGCCGCGCGATGGTCGTCTTGCCCACCCCCGGTGGCCCCCAGAGGATCAGCGAACTCAAGGACTTCGCCGCCAGCATCGCCCCCAAGGGACCGTCAGGCGACAGCACATGCCCCTGTCCGATCACCTCCGACAATCGCTTCGGCCGCAGCCGATCCGCCAAGGGGCGCGGGCCCTCGGCAGCGGGTCGTGGGGCAGAGTCGAATAGGTCAGCCATGCCCGCAGCCTACCCCGCCAGAGGCCCCTGCGAAAGCATCAGAAACGGAACCGCAGCCGCACCTGCCGCCCCTCCCGGATCAGGTCCAGCACCCAGACCCGCGCCCCACTCTCGGCCAGCGCCAGCACATCCGCAGGCGACGTCACCGCCGCCCCGTTGATGCCCAGCAGGACATCCCCCCGCTGCACCCCTGCCCGCGCCGACAGGTCCTCGGCTTGCAGCACCACCACGCCCTCGGCCTGCATCGGCAGACCCAGCTCCTCGATCACCGCCGGATTGATCCGCACCACCGTCAGGCCCCGCAGCCCCACATCCGCCGTCACCGTCATCTGCTCGCGCGGTGGATCATCCGGCGCGGGCGCCAGCACCATAGCGGCCTGCATCGCCTCCCCCTCGCGCAACCAGACGATCTCGGCCTCCGTCCCAACCCCAAGCGCCGCCATGCGGAAGATCACCTCCTGAGGTGTATTCGTGGGCTCTCCGCCCAGCGACAGGATCACATCCCCCGGCTGCAACCCCGCAGCCGCAAAGGGGCTTTTCGGATGCAGCGCCGAAATCACCACCCCATCCGGCCTCGCCAGACCAAGGCTCTCGGCCAGCGCCGCATCCATCGCCTGCCCCGTCACCCCCGCCCAAGGCCGGGCAAAGCGCGCGGCCCCCGCCTGCGCCTGATCCACGATGCTTTTCACCAGATTCGCCGGGATGGCAAAGCCGATCCCGTTTGACCCGCCCCCCCGCGTCAGGATCGCCGTGTTGATCCCCACCAACCGTCCCCGCAGATCGACCAGCGCGCCGCCCGAATTGCCCGGATTGATCGCCGCATCGGTCTGGATGAAATAGCCCCGCCCATCCCCCACCTGCAGGGCCGACCGTGCCAACCCCGACACGATGCCAGAAGACACCGTCTGCCCAACCCCAAACGGGTTGCCGATGGCCAGCACCAGATCGCCCACTTCCAACTCGTCCGAATTCCGCATCTCAAGGAAGGGCAGCGCCGCCGCATCGCGCAGCCGCAGCACCGCCAGATCGCTCTCCTCATCGCCAAGGATCACATCCGCCGCAAACTCCCGGCGGTCGTTCAGCACGACGCGGATCTCCGTCGCCTGCCCCACCACGTGATAATTCGACACCACGATCCCGTCGGCGCTCACGATCACGCCCGACCCCAGCGAATTCTGCAGGCGCGGCTGGGCTGGCCCCAGCGCCTCGAAGAACTGGTTGAAGAAGGGATCATCGGCAAAGGGTGATCGACGCTCCTGCACGATGCGCGTGGCATAGATATTCACAACCGCCGGGGCCGCGGCCTTGACCACAGGCGCGAAGGACAGGGAAATCTCCGCCGCGCTGGCGGGAACGGCGGTTTCCGCCACGGCCCCAACGGGCAAAAGGGCGATAACGGCGGCAAGATACAGGCTGCGGATCATCGGACACCTCTTCGGAAAATCTGGCTCCCGATATGCGCCCGCAATCTGCCCGCATCAATGGGAAAGGCCCGCCGCAAAGGGCGGGCCTTCCGATCTGGTCAGAGCCGAAGGATCAATCCTCGGCGGCTTCCTCGGCCTCGACGCGGGCGCGATCCGCCGCGCCCTTGGCGCTGGTGTCGCGGTCAACGAATTCGATGATCGCCATCGGGGCCATGTCGCCAAAGCGGAAGCCGGCCTTCAACACGCGCAGGTAGCCACCGTTGCGGGTCTTGTAGCGGGGGCCGAGGATGGCGAAAAGCCGCTCCACATGGCGGTCTTCCTTCAGCTGCGCAGCCGCCTGACGGCGCGCATGCAGATCGCCGCGCTTGGCCAGCGTGATCAGCTTTTCAACGATCGGGCGCAGTTCCTTGGCCTTGGGCAGGGTCGTCTTGATCTGCTCATGCTCGATAAGCGAGCCGGCCATGTTGGCGAACAGCGCCTTGCGGTGTTCGTGGGTACGGTTCAGGCGGCGGTAGCCGCGGGCGTGACGCATGATTGTCTCCTAACGTCTCATTTTGCTTTGTGTTGCAGGGCTTGCGTAGAGCCCTGCGTCGTTGGGGCGGATGTGCCCATGTTTTCCCCGGCATCCCGGGCATTTCCGTAGGGTGCGTGCTTGCACGCACCCCACAAAATCAGAACTGATCCTCAAAGCGCTTGGCGAGGTCTTCGATATTCTCCGGCGGCCAGTCCTCGACTTCCATGCCAAGGTGCAGACCCATGCCCGAAAGCACTTCCTTGATCTCGTTCAGCGACTTGCGGCCAAAGTTCGGGGTCCGCAGCATCTCGGCCTCGGTCTTCTGGATCAGATCGCCGATATAGACGATGTTGTCGTTCTTCAGGCAGTTGGCCGAACGGACCGAAAGCTCCAGCTCGTCCACCTTCTTCAGAAGCAGCGGGTTGAACTCCAGCCCCGCATCCACTTCGCCCGCCTTCGCCGATTCCGGCTCGTCGAAATTGACGAAGATGGACAGCTGGTCCTGCAGGATACGCGCGGCATAGGCCACGGCGTCATCCGGCGTCAGGCTGCCGTCGGTTTCGATCTTCATCGTCAGCTTGTCATAGTCCAGCACCTGCCCCTCGCGGGTCGGCTGCACTTCGTAAGACACCTTCTTGACCGGCGAATAGATCGCATCGATCGGGATCAGGCCGATCGGCGCATCCTCGGGACGGTTCTTGTCGGCCGAGACATAGCCCTTGCCGGTATTCACCGTCAGTTCCATGAACACATCCGCGCCGTCATCCAGATGGCAGATCACGTGGTCCTTGTTCAGAACCTCGATCCCGTTGCTTTCCGAAATGTCGCCCGCCGTCACCACGCCCGGCCCCTTGGCCGAGATCGACAGGCGCTTCGGCCCCTCGACTTCCATCTTCAGGCTCACGCCCTTCAGGTTCAGCACGATGTCGGTGACATCCTCGCGCACGCCTGCCACGCTGGAAAACTCGTGCAGCACGTTGTCAATCTGCACCGAGGTGATGGCCGCGCCCTGAAGCGACGACAGCAGCACGCGCCGCAGCGCATTGCCCAGCGTCAGGCCGAAGCCCCGCTCCAGCGGCTCGGCGATCACCGTCGCCACGCGCGCGGGGTCAGCACCGGGCTTGACCACCAGTTGCGTCGGCTTAATGAGTTCCTGCCAGTTCTTGTGGATCATGCTTTCGCCTCCATACCAGTCCGCAGCCCATGTCCAGATAGCGGCGGACGCCCGAGGATCAGAAATAGCTGAAACGGGCCGCACCATCCGGCACGGCCCGCCTTATTCAAAACGACTTAGACGCGGCGGCGCTTGGGCGGGCGGCAGCCATTATGCGCCAGCGGGGTCACATCACGGATCGAGGTGATGTTGAAACCCACGGCGGCCAGCGCGCGCAGCGCCGACTCACGGCCCGAACCAGGACCCTGCACTTCGACTTCCAGCGTCTTCACGCCATGTTCCTGCGCCTTGCGGCCCGCATCCTCGGCGGCCATCTGGGCGGCATAGGGCGTCGACTTACGCGACCCCTTGAAGCCCATTGTGCCGGCCGACGACCACGAGATCGCGTTGCCCTGCACGTCAGAAATCAGGATCTTGGTGTTGTTGAAGGACGAGTTCACATGCGCCACGCCAGCGGCGATGTTCTTGCGTTCCTTGCGCTTGGTGCGCGCGGCGGCTTTGGTATCACGTGCCATATCTCTGCGCTCCCCTTACTTCTTCTTGCCGGCGATCGGCTTCGCCGGGCCCTTGCGGGTGCGGGCGTTCGTGTGGGTGCGCTGACCGCGAACCGGAAGGTTCTTGCGGTGACGCAGACCGCGATAGCAGCCCAAGTCCATCAGACGCTTGATGTTCATCGAAACTTCGCGGCGCAGGTCGCCCTCGACTGTGAAGTTCGCGTCGATGAATTCGCGGATCGCCAGCACTTCGGAATCCGACAGCTGGTTCACGCGGCGCGCGCGGTCGATGTTCAGCGAATTGCAGATGATTTCCGCATTATGCGGGCCGATCCCGGTGATATAGGTCAGGGCGATCGGCACCCGCTTCTGGGTGGGGATGTTGACGCCAGCAATACGTGCCACGCGTGTGTTCCTTTTCGTTGCGGTTCCGTGATGCCAGAACCTTTTTTCACAACTCCGGCGGCGCGGGCTTGCCCATTCCACCGATTCGATCTGACCGACCATGCATCAATATGGCCGGACGATTCCCGTGCGGGACGCTGTGCTGTATGGGCTTTTCCCCCGCCCGTCAAGGGCGCGGGACGGCATTTTCAGGCTTTGTCAAGCACGGATGCAATGGCATCCGAAACCGTGTCCATTTCCGCCAGCCCATCGACCGAGGAAAGCTGGTTCTTTGCGAAGTAATAGCCGATCAGGGGCGATGTCTTCTTGTAGTATTCCATCAACCGCTGCTTAAGCGCATCCTCGTTGTCATCCGCCCGCTTGCGCAGATCGGTCGATCCGCAGACATCGCAGACCCCCACCGCCTTGGTGGGCTTGGTGACCTCGTGATAAACCTCGCCGCAGGTCCCGCAGGTGAAGCGTCCGGTGATCCGCGCGACCAGCGCCGCATCGTCCACCTGCATCTCGATCACCGCATCCAGCGTCTGCCCGGTGCGCGTCAACAGCGCGCCCAGAGCATCCGCCTGCTTCAACGTGCGCGGAAACCCGTCGAAGATGAACCCGCCGCCCGCAGGCCCGGTGATCTTTTCCTCGATCAGGCCGATGACGATCTCATCCGTCACCAACTCGCCCCGCGCCATCACTTCGGCCACGCGGTTGCCCATCTCGGTCCCACTCGTCTTGGCTTCGCGCAGCATGTCGCCGGTCGACAGCTGGACCATGTTGCGCTCATCCACCAGACGCTTGGCCTGTGTGCCCTTGCCCGCCCCCGGAGGGCCCAGAAGAATGATGTTGACCATCCGCCCCGCCCTCAGCGCCGTGCCGGCGCCTTGGGCGCGGTGCGCTTCTTCCCGCGCAGGTTCGATTTCTCGATCAGCCCCTCATACTGGTGCGCAAGCAGATGCGACTGCACCTGATTGATCGTGTCCATCGTCACCGACACCACGATCAAAACCGACGTCCCGCCGAAATAGAAGGGTAGCCCCACCTGCGCGATCAGAACCTCGGGCAGCAGACAGACCGCCGCCAGATAGGCCGACCCCAGCACGAGGATGCGGTTCACCACATATTCCAGATATTCCTCGGTCTTCTTGCCCGGGCGGATACCGGGGATAAAGCCGTTCTGGTTCTTCAGGTTGTCTGCCACATCCTCGACCTTGAAGGCCACGTTGGAGGTGTAGAAATAGGTGAAGAACACAATCATCGCCGCCATCGCCAGCAGGTGCAGCGGCTGACCATAGCCCAGATAGGCCATCAGCGTGGAAAGGACCGGATTGGTGTCCTGCCCCGAAAAGGTGCCGATGGTGGTGGGCAGCAGCAGCAGCGACGACGCAAAGATCGCCGGGATCACGCCCGCCGGGTTCACCTTGACGGGAAGGTGCGACGACCCGCCGTCATAGATCTTCATCCCCACCTGACGGCGCGGATACTGGATGTGGATCTTGCGCAGCGCGCGCTCCATGAACACCACGAAGGCGATGACCGCGATCACCATCACGATGATCCCAAGGATCAGCGGCGTGGAAATCGCGCCCGACCGGCCCTGTTCGAAGAACTGCACCAGCGCTGCCGGGATTTCGGCCACGATCCCCACGAAAATGATCAGCGAGATGCCGTTGCCGATGCCGCGCGCGGTGATTTGTTCGCCCAGCCACATCAGGAACATCGTCCCGCCGACAAGGGTGATCACGCAGGCCAGCTTGAAGAACAGCCCCGGTTCATGCGCAAGGCCCCCTGCCTCCATCGACACGGCGATGCCCCAGGCCTGAAAGATCGCCAGCGCCACCGTGCCATAGCGGGTGTACTGGTTCAGCTTCTTGCGCCCCTGCTCGCCTTCCTTCTTCAGCTGCTCCAGCTGCGGCACCATCGCCGCCAGAAGCTGCACGATGATGGACGCGCTGATATAGGGCATGATCCCCAGCGCGAAGATGCCCATCCGGCTCATGGCGCCGCCGGTAAAGAGGTTCAGCATCCCGCCGATCCCCTGCGTCGCCTCCGTCATGAACTCGCGCAGCGCGGTCCCGTCGATGCCCGGGACGGGGATATAGGTCCCCAGCCGGTACACGATCAGCAGCCCGAGGGTGAAGAAGATGCGCTGACGAAGATCGGTCGCCTTGCCTAGGGCGGACCAGCTCAGGTTCGCCGCCATTTGCTCTGCAGCAGATGCCATGCCGAGGACTCTTTTCATGGAGGCGCCGCCGAACCGTTTTCCGGTCGGCGGCGCGGGAAAACTAGGGGTTATGTAAGCGGTCTGCCGACCGCTCACAACCGTTATTCAGCCGCAGCCGCCGCCGATGCCTTGACGGTGATCGAACCACCGGCCTTCTTCACGGCTTCGATGGCCGAAGCAGAGGCGCCGGTGACCACCAGAGTGACCTTCGACGTGATCTCGCCCTTGGCAAGAACGCGGATGCCGTCGCGCTTGTTCGACGTCACGCCAGCCGCAACCAGCGCGTCTTCGGTGATCTCGGATTTCGCGTCCAGCTTGCCCAGACCGATGAACTTCTCGATCAGGCCAAGGTTGACGACAGCGAATTCCAGACGGTTCGGCTTGTTGAAGCCGCGCTTGGGCAGGCGGCGATACAGCGGCATCTGGCCGCCTTCATAGCCACCGATGGCCACGCCCGACCGGGACTTCTGGCCCTTGATCCCGCGCCCGGCGGTCTTGCCCTTGCCCGAACCCGGGCCGCGCGCCACGCGCTTTTGCTTGCGGGCGGCGCCGTCATTGTCACGCAGTTCATTCAGTTTCATGTCGCATACTCCTTGGCCGGAAGGGCCCCGCCTGCGACGGATGGGGCCAACACGGCATTTCTTGCTTGTTGCAGGTCGGGCATCGCTGCCCCCCTATCTAATGGCGAAGGGCGCGCAGGTTTCCCCGCGCGCCCCGAAACCGTCGGGTGCGTGCTCGCACGCACCGATCCGATCACCCGCGCTCTTCGATGATCTTCACGAGGTGCGAGATCGAATTCACCATGCCGCGCACAGAAGGGGTATCCTCCAGCTCACGGGTGCGGTGCATCTTGTTCAGGCCCAGCCCCTTCAGGGTCGCGGTCTGCACGGCCGGACGGCGGGCGGCCGAAGCCACCTGCTTCACGACGATGGTCTTCTTGGCGGTCATCTATCAGCCCTCCACGACTTCGGCGTCGGGCTTCTTCAGGATGTCCGCCACCTTCTTCCCGCGGCGCGAGGCCACGTGACGGGGCGAGGATTCCTGCTTCAGACCGTCGATCGTCGCACGGATCATGTTGTAGGGGTTCTGCGACCCGATGGATTTCGCCACCACGTCCTGGATGCCCAGCATCTCAAACACGGCGCGCATCGGACCACCGGCGATGATTCCGGTACCGGCCACGGCCGTCCGCATCACCACCTTGCCCGCGCCATGACGCCCTTCGATGTCATGATGCAGGGTGCGGCTGTCCTTCAGCGGCACGCGGATGAGCGAGCGCTTGGCCTGCTCGGTCGCCTTGCGGATCGCTTCCGGCACTTCCTTGGCCTTGCCCTTGCCAAAGCCGACGCGACCACGCTGGTCGCCGACCACGACGAGTGCCGCAAAGCCAAAGCGCTTGCCGCCCTTCACGGTTTTCGAGACGCGGTTGATCGCGACCAGACGGTCAGCGAATTCCGGGGTTTCTTCCGGGCGGTTGTCGCGACGGTCGTCGCGACGCTCCCGGCGGTTCTCACGTTCTGCCATGAGGCATTCCTTCATCTTGGCGCGACAGCGCCGTTATGGGCCAATCCTGGTGGAGCCCTGTGGCATCCCCGGATCATCGGGGCGGCGCTTGCACGCCGCCCACCGAAATCAGAACTTCAGGCCACCTTCGCGGGCAGCATCGGCAAGCGCCTTGATCTTCCCGTGGAAAATGAAACCGCCGCGGTCGAAATAGCATTCTTCCACGCCGGCCTTCTTGGCCCGCTCGGCAATCGCAGCGCCGATCTTGGCCGCAGCCTCGACGTTGTTCTTGCCCACGACGCCCAGTTCCTTCTCGAGCGACGAGGCAGCGGCCACGGTGACCCCCTTCACGTCGTCGATCAGCTGGACGCTGATGTTCTTGCTCGACCGATGGACCGACAGGCGCAGACGCCCGTTGGCCATGGCCTTGATCTTGTTCCGAACGCGCAGGCGGCGCTTGAGGAACAGCTCTCTCTTGTTGTTCGCCATTTTTGCGCCCCTTACTTCTTCTTGCCTTCCTTGCGGAAGATGTACTCACCCTTGTAGCGGATGCCCTTGCCCTTATAAGGCTCGGGGCGCTTCCACTCGCGGATGTTCGCGGCCACCTGACCGACCAGTTGCTGGTCGATGCCTTCCACGGTGATCTCGGTCTGCTTCGGCGAGGTGACGGTCACCCCCTTCGGCACGTCGAAATTCACTTCGTGGCTATAGCCCAGCGACAGCTTCAGCACGTTCCCGGCCATCGCGGCGCGGTAACCCACGCCCTGGATTTCCAGGTCCTTCTTGAAGCCCTCGGTCACACCGGTGACGAGGTTCGCCACCATGGACCGCACCATCCCCCATTGCTGGCGGGCGCGCTTGGACGTGCCACGCGGCGTCACCTTGACGGTGGTGCCGTCGATGGTGATCGTCACGTCGTCGCCAGCGGTGAAGCTGCGGGTGCCTTTCGGCCCCTTCACTTCGATGGTCTGGCCGGACATAGAGGCCGACACGCCCTTGGGCAGTTCGACCGGTTTCTTGCCAATACGAGACATACCACCCTCCTCAGAACACGGTGCAGAGGACTTCGCCGCCAACATTGGCAGAGCGAGCCGCTGCGTCCGACATCACGCCCTTCGGCGTGGAGACGATGGAAACGCCCAGACCATTGCGCACCGACGGGATGTCCTTGACACCCATGTAGACGCGACGGCCCGGCTTGGACACGCGCTTAAGCTCGCGGATCACGGGGGCGCCTTCGAAGTACTTCAGCGAGATCACCAGTTCGCCCTGGCCATTCTCGGTCGTCTTCTTCTCATAGCCGCGGATGTAGCCTTCCGCAGTCAGCACATCCAGCACCCAGGCGCGCAGCTTCGAAGCCGGCGTCGCGACGGTGGATTTGCCGCGCATCTGCGCGTTGCGGATGCGGGTCAGCATATCGCCGAGAGGATCGTTCATGGTCATCTTTGCTCCTCCCTTACCAGCTCGACTTCACCATGCCGGGGATCTGGCCGAAGGAGGCCAGTTCGCGCAGCATGATCCGCGAGAGTTTCAGCTTACGATAGTAAGCGTGGGGACGGCCCGTCAGCTGGCAGCGGTTGTGCAGCCGGGTGGCGGACGAGTTGCGGGGCAGTTCAGCCAGTTTCAGAGTCGCCTTAAAGCGCTCTTCCATCGGCTTGGACTGGTCGTTGATCACCGCCTTGAGGGCAGCGCGCTTCGAAGCATGCTGCTTCACAAGCTTGGCGCGCTTCACTTCGCGGTTCACCATGGATTTCTTTGCCATATCTCAGGTTCCTCGCGCTTACGACGTGAAGGGCATGTTGAAATGCTTCAACAGCGCCTTGGCTTCCGCGTCGGTCTTGGCGTTCGTGCAGATGATGATGTCCATCCCCAGAACTTCGTCGACCTTGTCGAAGTTGATCTCGGGGAACACGATGTGCTCCTTCAGGCCCATGGCATAGTTGCCACGTCCGTCAAAGCTGTTGCCCTTCACGCCGCGGAAGTCGCGGACGCGCGGCAGCGCGATCGTGATCAGACGATCAAGGAATTCATACATCCGGTCGCCACGCAGCGTGACCTTGCAGCCTAGCGGCATTTCTTCCCGAACGCGGAAACCCGCGATGGACTTCTTCGCCTTGGTGATCACGGCTTTCTGGCCAGCGATCAGCGACAGTTCCTCGGCGGCCTGCTTGACCTTCTTGGAATCCTTGACGGCCTCGCCGACACCCATGTTCAGGACGATCTTTTCCAGCTTGGGGATCTGCATGTCGTTCTTGTACGAGAACTCTTCCTTCATGGCCGGGCGGATCTTGCCCGCATATTCGGCCTTCAGGCGCGGGGTATAGGTTGCTGTGTCAAGCATCAGATCGCCTCCCCGGTGGTCTTGGCGTAACGGACCTTCTTGTCGCCTTCCATGCGGAACCCGACGCGGGTCGGCTTGCCGTTCTTGTCCACGATGGCCAAGTTGGACAGGTCAACCGGCAGCGCCACCGGCAGACGTCCGCCCTGCGATTGGGCCGACTGCTTGGTGTGGCGGATGGCGATGTTCACGCCGTCCACGATCGCCTTGTTGTCCTTCGGCATGACGGCGGAAATCTCGCCCTTCTTGCCCTTGTCCTTGCCGGTCAACACGATGACCGTGTCACCCTTTTTAAGCTTCGCAGCCATCAGAGCACCTCCGGCGCCAGCGAGATGATCTTCATGAAGTTCTTCGCACGCAGTTCGCGCACGACCGGCCCGAAGATACGGGTGCCGACCGGTTCGCCCTGGTTGTTCAGGATGACGGCGGCATTGCGGTCGAAACGGATGGACGTGCCGTCTTCACGGCGGACTTCCTTGGCGGTGCGAACGACAACGGCCTTGCGGACGTCACCCTTCTTCACGCGGCCCTTCGGAATCGCTTCCTTCACCGACACCACGATGATGTCGCCGACGGATGCGTAGCGGCGGTGCGACCCGCCCAGAACCTTGATGCACTGAACCCGGCGCGCGCCGGAGTTGTCAGCAACATCCAGATTGGTCTGCATCTGGATCATTGGTTTACTCCCGACCTTTGGGAACGGTCATGATCTGCAACCGTCCCAGGGTTTCGTTCGTGTCGAACGGAGGTCTAAGGCTTACGCCTCGACGACCACCGTCCAACGTTTCGTCTTCGAGATGGGCGCGCACTCTTCGATACGAACAGTGTCACCGACCTTGAACTTGTTGTGCTCGTCGTGGGCCCGGTACTTCTTGGACTTGCGGACGGTCTTTTGCAGCAGCGGGTGCTTGAAGCGGCGCTCGACCAGAACGGTGATCGTCTGGGCGTTCTTGTCCGAGGTCACGACACCTTGCAGGATACGCTTGGGCATTTCGTGGTCCTCTTATTTCGCAGCTTCAGCGGCTTTTTGATTCAGCACCGTCTTGATGCGCGCCACGTCCTTGCGGATGGCGTTCATGCGGGCGGTGTTCTCGAGCTGGCCGGTGGCCTGCTGGAAGCGCAGATTGAAGGCTTCCTTTTTCAGCGAAACCAGGCTGTCGCGCAGCTGGTCAGGGGTCTTGCCCCGCAGTTCGTCGGCTTTCACGGCCTTTGTCCTTTTCTCAATCACCAGAGAGCCCCTTACTCGGAAGGGTAACTCTGAACCCGGTGGATCAATGATAAATCAACGATTCCGAGTCGCCCCGGAACCGTGGATGCGTCCCATTACAGAAGCGGGGGCATGAGGGCAAGCCTTAGTTTAGCAAGACAGCCCCACGGCATTGGAAATCCCAAGGTTATTGACCAATTGCAGATTCGCATTTTAAACTACTTTTGCGTGTATTGCGGGTGGCTTGGTCATGGAACTCCTTCTTCTAGGTCTGATCGGGTTTGGTGCGTTCTCCTTCTTCATGGATGACGACGACGAGTCCCCCACCGCGCAACGTGGCAGTGCAGGCACAGGGGGCAATGCCACCCCGCCTCCGCCACAGGACCCCATCACAGACCGGACCTTCGAACTCGAAAGCGGGGTCGCCAACCCGACGGGCACCTCCGGCAACGATACCTTCACCGGCATCGTCGAAGGCGATGTGCTCGGTGGTGCAGGCGATGACACGTTCGATTTCGAGAATGGCTATGGCGCCGAGGTCTTCGGCGGTGCCGGAAATGATACGCTTGGACCTGCGGGCGATGCATTCACGCTGCACGGCGACGCTGGTAACGACCTCTTTGCCTTCAATACGGACGTCTTCGACGGGGCCGCGGCCTATGGCGGCACAGGGGATGACCGCTTCGAATTGGAAATCAGCGATTCCGACGTCGAAGTAGGCCCCATCCTCTCTGGTGGGAACGGGAACGACAGCTACGACCTAACCTTCTCAAAGGGTACCGCAGAAAGGGAAGGCGCCGGCAAATTCGTGACCATCACAGACTTCGCAATCGGCGAAGACAGCCTAAACGTCACCTTCCCGGAACTGACGAACGCCGAACTGGTCCAAGACCCGCAGGGCAACTTCACCGACCTCCGCCTCAACTACCTGGCCGAGGGTTCAGGCGGCCCCATCGACCGCTACATGACGATCCGCCTTGAGGGCGTCACCGGAGCGTCGCTGGAAGATCTTGGCGTGAACCTCCCCGACGATGATCCGAACGTAGGCCGACTGTATGAGGTAAGCTCCGGCGGCCTATCACGCGTGGATGGCGGCCTTGGCGATGACACGATCAGGGGAATTGCCGACGGTGCTGGTCTCTTCGGTGGTGGCGGAAACGATGTGTTCGAAATCGAGGATGGGGACTCCGCCACCCTCGACGGCGGCCCCGGTGACGACCTCATGACCATCGACCTCGCGCGACAGTTCAACATATTCGGCGGCGCGGGCAACGACGTGATCAACGTGGACGCCACATCGAACATCGAGGAGTCCTCCATCATCGACGGCGGCGATGGAGATGATCGGCTAAACATCGACATTCGGCTGAATGACCCGTTTGCCGAAGGCGTGGACACGGTATCCGGTGGCGCAGGGGCCGATACCTTTACGCTCAACCTCGCCGATTTCAGCTATGGCGCGGATTTCGCTTCGGATCAGATGCTTGTGATCAAGGATCTGACCACTTCGGAAGATGACCTTGTGATCACCATCGGTGCGGGGGCTGCGCCCTTCTACAAGGGCGCCACCCTCGTTCCGAACGCGCAGGATGGATCGACCGACCTTGTGCTGACCTTCGAAAGAGCCGACGGAACCGGCGTTCTTCGGCAATGGGCGGGCATCGTCAAACTGCTCGATACCAAGGACCTCGTCCTCGCTGATGACGGGCCGATCCGCGTTTCGGTCGCGGCGTGACCGAATGACCGGGGCGGGGCGCTTGCAGCGCCCTCCCTTCACGCCCAGCCGTAGTTGAAGCTTACGCTGATCCGCTCGTCCTCGGCCATGTTCATCGGCACCTCGTGGCGCAGCCAGCTTTCCCACAAAAGCACCTCACCCACCTTCGGCTGGATATAGACGAAGCGTTGCAGCGCCTGCGCCGCCTCTTTCTTCACCAAGGGTGCCATCATCATCATCGGCAACCGCGGGTCTTCCAGCTTCAGCGCGCTCGTCCCCTCCGGCATCGCCACATAGGTCGTGCCGGAAATCACCGAATGCGGATGGATATGGCTCGCATGGGTCCCGCCTTCCGGCAGGATGTTGATCCAAAGCGAATTGCACTTCAGCTTCTTCTCGCCCAGATCGAACCCCAATTGCTCACAAAAGGCAGCCACATGCTTGTCCAGCGCCTTTTCTAGCGCTCCGAATATCGGCATCCGCCACGGCAGATCGTCCAGCGAGGCATAGGAGGTATAGCCCGGATAGCCATTCGCCTCGCACCAGTCCTGCCCGGCCTCGTCATCCTCGGCCACCGCATCGCAGGTCGCGTGCAACTCGGCGTAATCCACCTTCTTCTTGGCAAGGCTGTTTAACTCCGCCCGATACAGATGGGTGACGAACAGCGGCGTGATCTCGGTCATGGGTCAGTCTCCAGAGGCAGGGTCGGGGATGTCACCCCAAAAGAAAAAGGCCCCCGGCGCAAGCACCGAGGGCCAATCCGTAGGGTGCGTGCTTGCACGCACCGCGCTTACCAGTCCTCGCGCGCCACGACGCGGGTGGTGACCGGCAGCTTCATCGCGCCAAGGCGCAGGGCCTCACGCGCGATCGTGTCGTTCACGCCGTCGATCTCGAACATGATGCGGCCGGGCTTGACCTTGGCGACCCACCGGTCGACCGAGCCTTTGCCCTTACCCATACGCACTTCGATCGGCTTGGCCGAGACCGGCAGATCCGGGAAAATCCGGATCCAGACGCGGCCCTGACGCTTCATGTGGCGGGTGATCGCGCGGCGGGCCGCTTCGATCTGGCGCGCCGTCACACGCTCGGGTTCCGTGGCCTTCAGCGCATAAGAGCCGAAGTTCAGCAGGAATCCGCCCTTGGCTTCGCCATGGATGCGGCCCTTGTGCTGTTTGCGGAACTTGGTCCGTTTCGGTTGCAGCATTTCCTTCTACTCCCTTACGCGCGTTCGCGGTCGCGACGCGGCGCACGCGGCGCAGCGCCGTCCTGCGCTTCCGCCGCACGGCGGTCGCGGGCCTGCGGATCATGCTCAAGGATCTCGCCCTTGAAGATCCACACCTTCACACCGATGATCCCATAGGGCGTCTCGGCTTCCGACAGCGCATAGTCGATGTCGGCGCGCAGCGTGTGCAGCGGCACGCGGCCCTCGCGGTACCATTCGGTCCGCGCGATTTCCGCACCACCCAGACGACCTGCAACGTTCACCCGGATACCCAGGGCGCCCATGCGCATCGCGTTCTGCACGCCCCGCTTCATGGCGCGGCGGAACGAAACCCGGCGCTCCATCTGCTGGGCGATCGACTCGGCCACCAGCTGGGCGTCAAGCTCCGGCTTACGCACTTCGACGATGTTCAGGTGCAGTTCGGACGCGGTGAAAGCCGACAGCTTCTTCCGCAGACCTTCGATATCCGCACCCTTCTTGCCGATGATCACGCCCGGACGCGCAGTGTGAATGGTCACACGGCACTTCTTGTGCGGACGCTCGATGATCACGCGGCTGACGCCGGCCTGCTTGCATTCCTCGTGGATGAACTCGCGCATCTTGAGGTCTTCAAGCAGCAGGTTGCCATAGTCCTTCGACTCGGCGAACCAGCGGCTGTCCCAGGTCCGGTTGACCTGCAGGCGCATCCCGATGGGGTTAACCTTCTGTCCCATTATGCCGACTCCCCGGTCTGACGCACCTTGATGGTGATTTCGCTGAACGGCTTCATGATCTTGCCGAACCGGCCACGGGCCCGCGGACGGCCCCGCTTCATCACCAGGTTCTTCCCGACCCAGGCTTCCGCGACAACCAGGTTGTCGACGTCCAGCCCATGGTTGTTCTCGGCATTGGCGATCGCCGACTGCAGGCACTTCTTCACGTCACCCGCGATGCGGCGCTTCGAGAAGGTCAGATCGGCCAGCGCCTTCTCCACCTTCTTGCCGCGGATCATCCCGGCGACGAGGTTCAGTTTCTGCGGCGAGGTACGCAGCATCCGGGCAATCGCCATCGCTTCGTTGTCCGCCACGCGGCGCGGATTCTTTTCCTTACCCATGGCTTACTTCCTCTTGGCTTTCTTGTCGGCGGCGTGACCGTAATAGGTCCGCGTCGGCGAATATTCCCCGAACTTCTGACCAATCATCTCTTCGGTCACGTTGACGGGGATGTGCTTGTGCCCGTTGTAGACCGCAAAGGTCAGACCAACGAATTGCGGCAGGATCGTCGAACGGCGCGACCAGATCTTGATCACTTCGTTCTTGCCCGACTCCCGCGCCTTCTCTGCCTTCTTCAGGACATAGGCGTCGACGAACGGGCCCTTCCAGATAGAACGTGCCATGGATTAGCGCCCTTTCTTCGCGTGACGCGAACGGACGATGTACTTGTCCGTCTTCTTGTTCGACCGGGTCCGGTTGCCCTTGGTGCCCTTGCCCCACGGGGTGACCGGGTGACGGCCACCCGAGGTGCGGCCTTCACCACCACCGTGCGGGTGGTCGATCGGGTTCATCGCAACGCCGCGCACCGTCGGACGCACGCCCATGTGGCGTTTACGACCGGCCTTGCCGAGGTTCTGGTTCGAGTTGTCGGGGTTCGACACGGCACCGATGGTCGCCATGCACTCCTGACGCACCATCCGCAATTCGCCCGAAGACAGGCGGATCTGCGCATAGCCACCGTCACGGCCGACGAACTGGGCATAGGTGCCCGCAGCACGCGCCAGCTGGCCGCCCTTGCCGGGCTTCAGCTCGACGTTGTGCACGATCGTCCCGATCGGCATGCCGCTGAACGGCATCGCATTCCCGGGCTTCACGTCGGTCTTGGCGCCTGCGATCACCTGATCGCCCACCGCCAGACGCTGGGGAGCCAGGATGTACGAAAGCTCGCCATCCGCATACTTCACCAGTGCGATGAAGGCAGTACGGTTCGGATCGTATTCGATCCGCTCCACGGTCGCCGCAATATCGAACTTGCGGCGCTTGAAATCCACAACGCGGTACAGGCGCTTCGCGCCGCCGCCCTTGTGCCACATCGTGACACGTCCGGTGTTGTTCCGGCCACCCGTCTTGATCAAACCCTCAGTAAGGGCTTTGACAGGGCGTCCTTTCCACAGCTCCGAACGGTCGATCAGAACCAGCCCACGCTGGCCAGGCGTCGTCGGTTTATACGACTTGAGTGCCATGCTCTCTGTCTTCCGTCAGCTAGGGGATCGATTTGGCGATCCCGTTGGTTGTAGGGCTCCGAAGATCCCCGGCAGTCGGCTCCTATCCCTTGGGAAAAGAACCGGATTCTTCAAAAAATCCGCGGCCCCGGAAGACCGGGGCCGCCAGATTCGTGCGGCTTCTATCAGAGGCCCGTGGCCACGTCGATAGTGTTCCCCTGCTCCAGGGTCACATAGGCCTTCTTCTTGTCGCTCCGCTCGCCAGCACGGCCGCGGAACTTCTTCGCCTTGCCCTTGGTCACGACGGTGTTCACCGCCTTGACCTTCACGCCAAAGACCGCTTCCACGGCTTCCTTGATCGCGGGCTTGGTGGCGTCCATCGCCACCTGAAACACGACCGCACCGTTCTCGCTGGCCATGGTGGCCTTCTCGGTGATGATCGGCTTCTTGATCAGGTCGTAATGTTCGGGTTTCGCGCTCATTTCAGGCGTGCCTCCAGGGCTTCGACACCCGCCTTCGTGATCACCAGAGTGTCACGCTTCAGGATGTCATAGACATTCGCGCCGATGGTCGGCAGCACGTCGATCCCCTCGATGTTGCGGGCGGCCAGCGCGAAATTCGCGTCGACATCCGCGCCGTCGATGATCAGCACGCGCTTCCAGCCACGCTCCTTGACGGTCTTGGCCAGCATCGCCGTCTTGGCTTCCGCCATGGCAAGGCTGTCCACGATCACCAGCTCACCCGCCTTGGCCTTGGCCGACAGCGCGTGACGCAGGCCCAGGGCCCGGAACTTCTTCGGCAGGTCATGGGCGTGCGACCGCGGGGTCGGGCCCTTGTAGACGCCACCGTGACGGAAAATCGGCGCCTTGCGGGAACCGTGGCGTGCGCCGCCGGTGCCCTTCTGGCGATAGATCTTCTTGGTCGAGTAGGACACGTCCGACTTGCCCAGAACCGAGTGGGTGCCAGCCTGTGCCTTCGCACGCTGCCAGCGCACCACGCGATGCAGGATGTCCGCGCGCGGCTCAAGGCCGAACAGCGCCTCGTCCAGATCGATGGAACCGGCCTTGCCGCCGTCCAGCTTGATCACATCGAGTTTCATGCTTCACCCCCTTCGACCGCGACTTCAGCGGCCGGAGCAGCAGCGGTGCGGATCGCCGCCGGACGCGGTGCGTCCTTATGCGCGGGCTTCTTCACCGCATCCTTGATCGTGACCCAGCCACCCTTGGAACCGGGGACCGCGCCCTTCACCATGATCAGGCCGCGCTCGCTGTCCGTGCGCACGACCTGCAGGTTCTGCGTGGTCACGCGGACGGCACCAAGGTGACCAGCCATCTTCTTGCCCTTGAACACCTTGCCGGGGTCCTGGCACTGGCCCGTGGACCCGTGCGAACGGTGGCTGATCGACACACCGTGCGAGGCCCGCAGACCGCCGAAGTTGTGCCGCTTCATCGCACCGGCAAAACCCTTACCGATCGAGGTGCCCGCGATGTCCACGAACTGGCCCGCCAGATAGTGGTCGGCGGTGATCTCCGCGCCCACATCGATCAGGTTGTCCGGGGTCACACGGAATTCCGCGACCTTGCGCTTGGGCTCCACATTCGCCTTGGCGAAATGGCCCCGCTGCGCCGCGGTGGTCCGCTTGGCCTTGGCCGCACCCGCGCCGAGTTGGACGGCCGTATAGCCATCCTTGTCGGCGGTGCGCTGCGCCACGACCTGCAGGTTGTCGAGTTGAAGAACGGTCACGGGAACCTGTGCCCCGTTCTCCAGGAACAGCCGGGTCATGCCCAGCTTCTTTGCGATAACGCCAGAGCGCATGGTCATGCCCTCCTCAGACCTTGATCTCGACATCCACGCCAGCCGCGAGGTCGAGCTTCATCAGCGCGTCCACGGTCTGCGGGGTCGGATCGACGATGTCGAGAAGACGCTTATGCGTCCGGATTTCCCACTGGTCGCGCGACTTCTTGTCGATGTGCGGACCACGGAGAACCGTGAACTTCTCGATCTTGTTGGGCAGCGGGATCGGGCCGCGCACCTGCGCGCCGGTCCGCTTGGCCGTGCTCACGATTTCCTGCGTGCTGGCGTCCAGAACGCGGTAATCGAAGGCTTTCAGCCGGATGCGGATGGTTTGACCTTGCATCTTCTTTTCCTTCGGAACGTAGACCGGATCACCCGGCCCATAGGTTCACATTGCGATTGCGTTTCGCCGGAGGGGCAATGCCGCCCCCCCGGCGGTTTCTTCTTCTGTAGGGTGGGGTTGAACCCCACCCTACCGATCTCATCACTCGATGATCTTCGAGACGACGCCTGCGCCGACGGTGCGGCCGCCTTCACGGATGGCGAAGCGCAGCTTCTCTTCCATCGCGATCGGGGCGATCAGCGTCACGTTGAACTTCAGGTTGTCGCCCGGCATCACCATCTCGGTGCCTTCCGGAAGCTCAACCGTCCCCGTCACGTCCGTGGTGCGGAAGTAGAACTGCGGGCGGTAGTTCGCGAAGAACGGCGTGTGACGGCCGCCTTCTTCCTTCGTCAGGATATAGGCTTCCGCCTCGAACTTCGTGTGCGGGTTCACCGACTTCGGCTTGCACAGAACCTGACCGCGCTCCACG
>VYLE01000349.1_pt1 | contig 39248 bp, 31 predicted proteins | sample 5114391 | NCBI WGS metagenome assembly VYLE01 (sample SAMN12291771, study PRJNA351875) | freshwater metagenome | isolation source: freshwater lake | place: USA: Michigan, Kent Lake | collected 2013-08-15
CGGCGCGTGGTGCCGGTCTGCATCCCGCGAGTGTTCCCGTTCGTGCAGGGCGGTGACCGGATCGTGCAGCGGTGCGGTCGTGTGGTGGTCCGCAGCGACCTGATCTGCTTGCCGGCGTGGTGCGCGCCACATAGCGTGTGCCCATGACCAACAACCCCGTCGCTCTTGTGACCGGTGGCTCCCGCGGGATCGGGCGCGCCATCGCGCTTCGCCTGGCGGCCACGCACCACGTGATCGTGGCTGCGCGCGATGCGGCGGCGCTACGCGGCGTCGTGGACGAGATCACGGCGGCCGGTGGTCAGGCGGAGGCTCTGGTGCTGGATGTGGCCGATGGCGCGGCGGTTTCGCAGGCGTTGCAGGGCCGCGCGGTGGAGGTGCTGGTGAACAACGCGGGTGTTGGGGTGATGAAGCCGCTGCTTGAACTCGCACCTGCCGAGTGGCAGCGCATGATGGACGTGAACGTGAATGCGCTGTTTCACGTGACGCGCGCGCTGCTGCCGGGGATGGTGGCGCGCGGGCGCGGGCACGTGGTGATCATCGGTTCCATTGCCGGTCGCAGCGCCTTCGTGGGCGGGGCGGGGTATGCCACCACGAAACATGCGGTGATGGGGTTCGCCGAGAATCTCATGCTAGAGGTGCGCGACGCCGGGGTGAAGGTGAGCGTCGTGAGCCCGGGGTCGGTGGAGACGGCGTTTTCGGGGCGCAGTGCCCCCAAGGGAAGCGCGCAGTTGCGCCCTGACGATGTGGCGGCGGCCGTGATGAGTGTGGTGAACACGGCGCCGGAGGTGCTGGTGCACCGGGTGGAAGTTCGGGTGCTGTCGCCGAAGCGGGAGAGGTGAGGGGACGACGCGGGGGCGGGGAGACTACGCGGGGGGACTACGCGCGATCGACTACGCGTTGGCGGGGACGCGTTGGCAGGGGCGCATGCGGGCGCGGGCGACCACGCGGGCGACCACGCGGGCGACCACGCGCTGGGGGGGAGGCCACTTCACGCATTGGGATTGCACGGCGTCGGAACGCGCTACGGCAGGGCTCGGCGATACCTGCGCTTGCGCCCGGGGTCTATCGGGGTTCAGGTAGAGTTCACCGTCTGCCCGTGAGTGTCTCATGCATCGTCTTCATCGGCATCACGAACGGCCGCTACGCGTTGCGGTCGTCCTGCTGGGCACGGCACTGTTGCAGGCGGCGCCGCTTGCCACTCCCCTGGCGGCGCAGTCGGCGCACGCCGACATGACGCACGCCCCTGTGGCGTCGCGTGCCATCGGCTCGGCCACGGTCATGGCGGCCCACGTGGTGAACATCACGACCACCGCCTATGCCTTCGACATGCCGGCCACGCTGCCGTCTGGGCTCACCACCATGCGCCTCGCCAACAAGGGCAAGGAACTGCACCACGTGTACTTGGTAAAGGTGCCAGCCGGGAGGTCGTCGAAAGACATTCTCGCGTGGTTCAAGGCGGGCGGTCCGCCGCCGGCATGGATGAAGCCGGTGGGCGGCCCCAACGCCTCGGCGGGCATCACCGAGTTCACCAGCACCCTCGAGGCGGGCGACTACGTGGCCTTCTGCGTAATCCCCAGCCCCGATGTCACGCCGCACGTGATGAAGGGGATGATCACGGACCTCAAGGTCACGCCGTCGGCCAACAGGAGCGCGGCGCCCACGCCCACGCGCACGCTGACGCTCAAGGACTACGACTTCATCTTCGACAAGCCGCTCACGTCGGGCACGCACGTGATTGCGGTGAAGAACAGCGGCCCGCAGCCGCATGAGTTCTTCCTGGCCAAGCTGATGCCCGGCAAGACGCCCATGGAGATGGCGCAGTTCGCCGAGAAGCCCGTGGGCGCGCCGCCGGGAATCCCCTTTGGCGGCATCACCGACATTCTGCCGGGGCAGACGGTGTATCTCGTCGTGGATCTGCCCGCGGGCGAGTACGGCATCATTTGCTTTGATCCGGATGTGAAGGACGGCAAGCCACACCTGGCGCACGGCATGATCAAGCAGCTGTCGGTTCGATAGACCGGTCGGGGTCGGGGTCGAACCACGCGGGGCAACAGCGCGTGAGCGACGACGCGTTGGCGCCCACGCGTTGGCGGAAACGTGTTGGCACGAACGCGTTGGCACCAACGATGAAGCGCGCTGGCGCCAACGTGGAACACCAACGCAGGGCAACCACGTCACCTGCGCCCGAGACCACGCCCACGACACCGGCACCGCCGCCCCGCGACCCCACCCCACGTTGTTGCCTCGCGTTGGTGCGGTACGTGGTTGCCAGCGCCTCTTCTCGTTGGTGCCAACGCGTTCGTGCCAACGCGTTCGTGCCAACGCGTGGGCGCCAACGCGTCGTCGCTCGCGCGTAGTTCCCCCGCGTAGTTGACCCCGCCGCTAGCGCGACAAGAAGAGCCACACCGCGCTGCCGATGCCAATGAGCGAGACCGCCCCTCGCACCCACGCTTGCGGCACCTTCTGCGCGAGTCCCGACATGGCGTAGCCGCCGGCGCTCGAGCCGATGGCCATGACCAGCGCAATGGGCCAGTTCACCAGCCCTTTCACCGCGAAGGTGATGGCGGCAATGCCGTTGAAGCAGATGCCGTTGAAGTTCTTGAGGCCGTTCATGCGATGGATGTTGGTCATCCCCATGAGGCCGAACGCGGCCAGCATCACGATGCCGGCGCCGGCGCCGAAATAGCCACCGTAAATGGCCACCACGTACTGCCCCAGCATCATGGCGCGCGTGGGCTCGATGGGCGTAGGGCCGTGCGGCACCTCGGTGATGTAATGCCGCAGCCACTGCATGACCTTGCCCTGAAAGGCAAAGAGCAGCGTGGCGCCGAACACCAGCCACGGCACGATTGCGCGGAACTGTTCATCGGAGGTGGCCATGAGCAGCGCCGCGCCCGTGAGGCCACCCATCAGGCTGGGGATGGCGAGCTTCACGGCCCACCGCTCGGCACCCTGCAGTTCGCGGCGATAGCCCATCATGCTGGCAAAGGAGCCGGGCCAGAGCGCCACGGTGCTGGTGGCGTTGGCGGCGACCGGCGCGACCCCCAACCCCAGCAGCGCCGGGAAGGTGAGCAGGGTGCCGCCACCGGCAATGGAGTTCACCGCGCCGCTGATCGCGGACACCGCGGCGATGGCGGCCAGTTGGGACGGAGTGGGCTGCGTGAGGAGCATGCAGGAAGGATCGCCCCGCGCGCGCGGCTCCGTCACCCCTGTAGTCCGACGAGCCGTTCAGTGGTGCCGCCCCATCCCCTTACTTCCAAGTGCCGCCTGCGCTCACCCCTGTCGCGACGCGAGCGCGAGGCAGACCCACCCCGCGATGAAGCAGACCCCACCCAGCGGGGTGATGGCGCCGAGGGCGCGGATGCCGGTGAAGGTCATCGCGTAGAGCGAGCCCGAAAAGAGCAGGGTCCCCGCCAGGAAGAGCCAGCCGGCCGCGGTGCCCACTGTGGACGGCGCGCGCGAAACCACCCAGGCCACCGCGAAGAGCGCCAGCGCATGGTACATCTGGTACCGGGCGCCCGTTTCGAACACCTCGAGCAGGCGTGGTTCGACCCGCTCGCGCAGGGCGTGCGCCCCGAAGGCGCCGGCGGCCACGGAGATGCCCGCGGAGAGTGCGCCGATGAGGAGGAAGAGGCGGTCCATTGGCCGAAATCTAGTGAGCGGCACTGTTGCACTGTAGAGTACGCGTAGCCTCTTTCCCCAAGGACGACCCATGCACCCCTTCCTCTCCCGGCCGCGCGCACTGGCGGCGGGTATCCTGTCCCGGCCGCGCGCACTGGCGGCGGGAATGCTGGCCGCCACCGCGCTCGCGAGCGCGTCGCTCTCGGCGCAGCCAGCGCCGCCCTCGGCCGGTCTCCCCCTCAAGGCCGCACGCACCCACACCTTCACCACGAGCAAGGGCACGTGGATGAGCGTCGATGTGTCGCCCGACGGGCAGACGCTCGTCTTCGACCTGCTGGGTGACCTGTACACCATGCCGATCACCGGCGGCACCGCCACGCGGCTCACCAGCGGCATGGCGTACGATGCCCAGCCGCGCTACGCACCCGACGGCAAGTCGGTGGTGTTCGTCTCCGACCGGTCGGGGGGCGACAACGTGTGGACGCTGGCGCTCGACACGCGCGACAGCACGCAGGTGACCAAGGGGAACAACAACCTCTACATCTCCCCCGAGTACTCCCCCGACGGCAAGTACATCGTGGCCTCGCGCAGCGGTGGCCTGGGCGGCATTGCCAAGCTGTGGATGTATCACGTGGATGGGGGCAACGGCGTCCCGCTCAGTACCCAGCCGGCCGCCCCGCCGACGCAGAAGCAGATGGGCGCCGCCTTCGGCAGCAATCCGCGCTTCATGTGGTTCGCCACGCGCACCGGTGACTGGCAGTACAACAGCATCGGCCCCCAGTACCAGCTGGCCGTGTGGGACCGCGAGAACGGCCGCGTGTCGCAGATGAGCACGCGCTACGGCTCGGGGGCGCGCCCGGCGCTCTCCCCCGATGGCAAGTGGCTCGTGTACGCCACGCGCTTCGAGACCAAGACGGGGCTCATGCGGCGCAACCTCGAGACGCAGCAGGAGGAGTGGCTGGCGTTCCCCGTGCAGCGCGACGACATGGAGTCGCGCGCGCCCATGGACGCTTACCCCGGCTATGCCTTCACCCCCGACTCAAAGGCCATCGTCGTGAGCTACGGCGGGGAATTCTGGCGTGTGCCCATCGACAAGACGGCGCCCGTGAAAATCCCCTTCGTCGCCGAAGTGAAGTTGGAGCTGGCCCCCGAGGTGAAGTTCGCGTACAAGGTGGACACCACGCCCACCTTTACGGCGCGGCAGATTCGCGACCTGCAACCGTCGCCCGACGGCAAGTCGCTGGCGTTCACGGCGCTTGACCGCCTGTACGTGATGGCGTTCGCCGACATGAAACCCGCGCGCGTGTCGAACGCAGCGAGCGGCGAGTTCAGCCCCGTGTGGGCCCCCGACGGCAAGTCGCTCGCGTACGTGACGTGGGAAGACGCACGCGGTGGCCAGATCATGCGCGCCGATCGTGACGCCAAGGGGGTGTGGCGCACACGCGCCCTCACCACCGTGGCCGGGCTGTACACCGACCTGGCGTGGGCCCCCACCGGCACGCGTCTGGTGGCGTCGCGTGCGGCCGCGCGCGAAATGCAGGAAGCAGGCGGTGCCTTCTTCGGTCCTGCGGCCGCCGAGCTGGTGTGGCTGCCGGCCACGGGCGGCGCGGTGAATCTCATCATGCCCGCCGGCGGCATGAGCGCGCCGCACTTCACGAAGGACACTACGCGCATCTTTGCGTACAGCTTCAGTGGCGGGTTGCAGTCGTTCCGGTGGGACGGGACCGATCTCAAGACCCACCTGCGCGTCACCGGGCCCATGCCGCCAAACGCGGGGAACCTGGACGGCGCGCTGGTGGCCAAGGAAGCCAAGCTCACCTTTGGTGGTCGCGGCGCGCGTCCCGTGAGCCAGGGCATGCACCTCGACGATGGGCACGACATGGAGCCCACGCCGTCGGCGCCGCCCGCTTCGCTCATCGTGATGTCACCCAACGGTGATCAGGCGCTGGCCACGGTGGGCATGGACTTGTACACCGTCACCGTCCCCCTCGTCGGTGCGACGGCGCCCACGGTGAGTGTGGCTGCGCCCGAGGCGGCGCCGGTGCCGGTGAAGAAGCTCAACACCATTGGCGGCGAATTCGCCACCTGGTCGGCCGACGGGCGCAAGGTGCACTGGGCGCTGGCCAACTCGCTCTTCACCTACGATCTCGACCGCGCGAAGGTGGTGGACGATTCGCTCAAGGTCGAGGAGAAGCGCAAAACGCGACTGCGTGCCGACACCACGAAGGCGGTGAAGGACAGCATCGCGCGTGCCGACTCGATCGCCAAGGCCGACACCACCAAGAAGACCCCGCCCGGCTACAAGGCGAGCGAGCTGCGCGTCGAGGTGGCCGGCCAGCGTGACCTGCCCAAGGGCACGGTGGTGTTCCGTGGCGCCAAGGCGATCACGATGAAGGGGAAGGAGATCATCGAGAACGCCGACATCGTGGTGAAGGACCAGCGCATCGTGGCGGTGGGCGCGCGCGGCAGCGTGACCATCCCCGAGGGGGCCACCATCATCGACGCCACGGGCAAGGTGATCATGCCCGGCATGGTGGACACGCACTATCACCCGCAGTGGCTCACGCCCAACATCCACAACACGCAAACCTGGCAGTACCTGGCCACGCTGGCGTACGGCACCACCACCACGCGCGATCCGCAGACCGCCACGACGGACTTCCTGTCGTACAGCGATCGGGTGGAGAACGGGGAGATGATTGGGCCGCGCATCTACACCACGGGCCCCGGCGTCTTCAGCAGCGAGCCGGTGCGGGACCTCGCGCACGCGAAGGACATCCTCACGCGCTACGCGAAGTACTACGACACCAAGACGCTCAAGATGTACATGAGCGGCAACCGGCAGCAGCGGCAGTGGATCATCATGGCGGCGAAGGAGCTGGGGATCATGCCCACCACCGAGGGCGGGCTCGATCAGAAGCTCAACATCACGCACGGCATCGATGGCTACCCCGGCATCGAGCATACGCTGCCGATCACGCCCAAGTACGACGACGTCTTCGAGTGGTACAAGGCCACGCAGGTGGTGAACTCCCCCACGCTCGTGGTGGAGTACGGCGGGCCCTTTGGGGAGGGGTGGTTCTACCAGACGGAGAACCTGCTCGACGACGCCAAGCTGCGTCGCTTCACGCATCCCGTGGACTTCGACAGCAAGGTGCGTCGTCGTGGCGCTGGCAACGCTCCCGGCCCCGCGGGCTTCGCGGTGAAGGAGGAGTACGCCATGTGGCAGCACGCCGAGGATCTCGCGAAGACCGTCGAGCGTGGCGGGCGCGTGGGCATCGGCAGCCACGGGCAGCTGCAGGGGCTGGGGATGCACTGGGAGCTGTGGCTCGTGCAGTCGGGGGGCATGAGCACCCACGACGCGCTGCGGGCGGCGACGATCGTGGGCGCCGAGGCCATTGGGCTGGGCAGCGAGGTCGGCTCGCTGGAGCCCGGCAAGTTCGCCGACCTGCTGGTGCTGGACCAGGACCCGCTGGTGAACATCCGCAACACCAACACGCTGCGCATGGTGATGGTGAACGGGCGGCTGTTCGACGCGAACACGCTGGACGAGGTGCACCCGCGCCAGAAGCCCATGGTGAAGCAGCCGTGGGCGTACACGGTGCCGGTGGCGGGGGCGGGCATTCGGCCGTAGTTGGACGTCGATGGTCGTCGTGCACTCATGACTCAGAACCCGAACTCACCACTCGAAACTGACCCGTTTTGAGCGATGAGTTCGGGTTTTCAGTTATGGGTGGCGATTCTCGCGTTCAGGCGCCCAGCCAATGCGTCACCGGCCTGGTCAGGAACTCGTCGAGGGCAATCCCATCGCCTCCCACCAGCAGCGTCCGTGTTGGCCGAAACGCCCGCGAGAAGGCGGCGGTCCCCGCATGCGCCTGCGGCGCCCGCCCACTTTTCACTTCGATGGCGGTGAGGGTGCGACCGGCCTGCACCGCGAAATCCACTTCGTGATTGCGTTCACGCCAGTAGTGCACGGTGCATTCGCCGCGCATGGCGGCGTTCGCGAGGTGGGCGCCGACAGCGGACTCCACCAGTCGCCCCCAGAACTCGTGGTCGGCGCGCGCCTCGGTCATGGTGATGCCGCTGGTCACGGTCATCAGTGCCGTGTTCAGCACCTGCAACTTGGGGCTCGAGCTGCGACTTCTGGCAACGTCGCCGGCGTACTTGGGGAGTCCGCACACCATGCCGGCACTCGCGAGGAGGTCGAGGTAGTGCGCGAGCGTGGTGGTGTTGCCGGCGTCCTGCAACTGCCCCAGCATTTTCGTATAGCTCAGAATCTGCCCGGAGTAGCGACAGGCAAGTTCGAAGAGGCGGCGCAGGAGGGCGGGCTTGTCGACGCGCGTGAGGAGCAGCACGTTGCGCGCGATCGAGGTTTCGATGAGGCTGTCGGCCACGTAGCGCGCCCAGCGGGTGGGATCGCCAATCAACGGGGCCGCGCCAGGATAGCCGCCGTAGAACAGGTACTCGTCGAGTGACCAGCCAAAGGCGCTCTGCATTTCGGCGAACGACCAGTGGGCCAGCGGAATGATTTCGAAGCGACCAGCGAGGCTGTCGGCCAGCCCCTGGGCTATCAGCAGCGGAGCCGAACCGAGGAGGACCACGCGCAGCGGGCGCCGCGACCGGGTATCCTCGTCCCACAGGCGCGTCACGGTATCGGACCAGCCGGGAATCTTCTGGATTTCGTCGAGCACCAGCACCGCGCCGTCCGCGTGGGCGATGGCAAGCCGAGCGGCATCCCACTGCTGGGCGATCCAGTCGGCGCCCTTGAGCGTCGGCTCGTCGGCACTCGCGCTCCGAACGGGTACCCCGAGGGTATCGGTGACCTGCTGGACGAGCGTCGTTTTTCCCACCTGACGGGGCCCGGCCACGACCTGGATGAATCGACGAGGTTCGGCCAAACGCGCCGCGAGGGTCGCCGCCGCCAGGCGCTGGAACGGACGCTTTTTGCTCGTCTTGTTGAGGAAAATCACTCAATAGTCTGCGGAAACAACACTCGCTTGGTCGGGGCGTTTGGGGTGCGGGTTGCGGGTACGTGTTTCGCGTTGTGGGTGGCAGCCGGGTGGGTTCGGCGCTTTGGTGGCGGGCAACACGGCCCGGCTAGCACCCGCTCACCCCGTTCGCTGCTCTCTTCGGGAGTGGCCGTGCGCACTGCCGTGCGCCGGCGTCACCCCCTCAGGGATCCGCTCACGGGGCGGCGGGGCCGCCGGGGCTGCAATGGTGCAGGGCGGCGCGGGGGGGCGCTGCCCCTGGCGGTGACGCGGCCCCCCGCTCGCCGAGTTGCACGGTGAAGGCGGCTGATCGTCGCATCACCTGAGGCGGGAGCACACTGTGAACCAGCAATCGACCGCACACGACTCGCGTCCGCTGCGTTACGGCATGGCTGCGGCGCTCGCACTCGGACTCGTACTGCTGGTGGGCAAGCTGGCGGTGGCACCCGTGCGCGGGGTGCACAATGCCGCCGAGTGCCACGATGCCTATGCCAGCGCGCAGACGCGAACCGACTCGATGTCGGTGGACTTCCTGTCATTCCCGGACCCCGCGCGGAGGCGGATCATGCGTCGCTGCCATGAAGTCCGTCCCGCACCGACAGGCGCTCCGGGGCGCTGAGGCACGCGGGCTGTCGGGAACCCGAAACCGATCAGTGCCGAGTTATGAGTTCGGGTTGTGAGTTCAAAGTTGCCCCCGACGCCGGTGCGCTGACCCCGACTCTCCCGGGAAGCCACTCACAACTCAAAACTCGAACTCACCACCCGAAACCGATCAGTTCCGAGTCATGAGTTCGGGTTGTGAGTTCAAAGCTGCCCCCGACGCCGGGGCATTGACCCCAGTTCCGCAGAGGCGCAGCCCCGGCGGCCCCGCCGCCCCGTGAGCGGATCCCTGAGGGGGTGACGCCGGCGCCCGGAGGAGCGGAGCGACGGAGGGCGCACGGCCACCCCCGAAGAGAGCAGCGAGCGGGGTGAGCGGGCGCCAGCCGGGGCGTGTCGTGCACGGGTGCACGGGTGCTCTGACCCCAGCTCTGACCCCAGCTCTGACCCCAGCTCTGACCCCAGCTCTGACCCCAGCTCACCAAAAACCCGAACTCACGACTCAAGACCGATCAGTTCCGAGTCATGAGTTCGGGTTGTGAGTTCGGAGTTGCCCCCGACTACTTCGGCCCGATCACGTACTCCTTGGGCGGCGTGGCGCCGAGCAGGTGCTGCACGAAGTAATCCCAGCGGCGGCGCATCATGTAATTCGTGGCGGCGCCGAACCCATGCGCCGCGTTCGGGATCATCAGCAGGTCGAAATCCTTGCCCGCCTTGATGAGCGCGTCCACCACCAGATACGTGTTGTCAGGTGGCACATTGTCGTCGAGCGTGCCGTGCGCGAGCAGCAGCTTGCCCTTGAGGTTCTTCGCCAGCGTCTGGTTGGCCTCGGCCTCGTAGTTGTCGCTCGCGGCGTTGCGCACGAGCAGGCCGTGATAGCGCTCGCCCCAGTCGTCTTCGTAGTTGCGGTTGTCGTGATTGCCCGACTCGGAGATCCCCACCTTGAAGAAGTCCGGGTAGCGGAACATGGCGCCCGCCGTGGCGAAGCCGCCGCCGCTGTGCCCCCAGATGCCCACACGATCGAGATCGATGAACGCGTGCCGGCGCGCCAGTTCACGCATGGCCGCGATCTGGTCGGGGAGCGTGTTGTCGCCCATGCGGCCGTAGTAGGCGTCGTGGAACGACTTGGAGCGCGTCGGGTTGCCGGTGCCGTCGATGGCCACCACGATGAAGCCCAACTCGGCCAGCGCCTGGTTGTCGCGCGTGGCGGGCGAGAACTGCCGGCTCCCCACCGAGCCCCCCTGCGGCCCCGGGTAGATGTAGTTGATGATCGGGTACTTCTTCGTGCTGTCGAGCGTGGTGGGCGTCCACATGAGCCCGTGCAGATCCCACTTGCCCTCGCGATCCCTCGTGGTGATGCGCGTGGGCGGCTTCCAGCCGGCGGCGAGCAGCTTGCTGATGTTCCCCTGCTCCAGCGTGGCAATGAGCTTGCCGCTGTTCGCATCGCGCAGTACCGCGGTGGGGGGCAGCTCGGGGCGCGACCAGCTGTCCACGAAGTGCGTCCCGGTGGGCGAGAGCGACACGTTGTGGTCGCCGTCTTCCGGGGTGAGCAGCGTGAGCCCCTTGCCGTCCATGCGCACGCGGTAGAGATGACGGAAGTACGGGTCGCGTCCCGCCTCCTTGCCGGCCGCCGTGAACCAGAGGGTGCGCGACTTGGGGTCGATGCGCTGGAGATCGAGCACCGTGCCGTCGCCGGTGGTGATCTTGTTCTTCAGCGTGCCCGTGGTGAGATCGTAGAGGTACAGCTGCCCCCAGTCGTCACGCTCGGAGAACCAGATCACCTCGTTGCTGGCGGGGAGCACGCGCCAGTTCTGGTCGCCGTCGCCGCTTTCGAACTGCGTGGCCACTTCCTCGCGCAGCACGTCGCGCACATCACCCGTGACGGCGTCGGCCACGCGCAGCGTGGCGATCTTGTGATCGCGCGAATTGCTGAGGAATGCCACCTTGCTGCCGTCGGGGAACCACTCCGTGTCGGACAGCTTGCCGCCGCAGGCGATGTGGTCGCACACCGAGCTGCGGTGCTGGTCGGGGGGCATCCTGAAGCGTACCACCTTGGGCGCGGTGCCCGAGATATCGACGACCACACGCTCGATCATGGTGACGGCGCTGTCGCCGGGGAGCGGGTACTTCCACTGCAGCAGCTCCGGGTGCCCCACCTTGTAGCGCACGAGGTACATCTCCCCCGTCTTGCGCTGGTCCTGCTGGAAGGTGGCGATCTTCTTCGAGTCGGGGGACCAGAGCAGGATGGCGCGGTTGCTGTGCACCCAGCCGGCGTTGTCGGTGGCGTAGCCGTAGTCGGGCGCGCCGTCGGTGGTGACCGGCGTTTCCGCGTTCGTGGCCACGTCACGCACCCACAGATTCCAGTCCCGAATGAACGCCGCCTTGCTGCCGTCGGGGGAGAGCACTTCGGGGGCATTGCCACGATTGCGCGGGGTCGCGCGCGGTGTCTCCAGCGGGCAGGCGGCCCCGGCGGCGGCACAGTTGGTCTTCACCCCCTTGGCGTTCACGAGCAGGAGCGGCTGGGTGCCGTCGCTCTGCCGCACACGGTAGGTGAATCGGCCGTCGGGGAGCCACGTGGGCTGGACGCCGGTGTTGGAGACGAGGGGCTGCGTGTTGAAGCCGAGGAACTTCTCGGCCCGGGCGTAGTCGGCCGCGGTGAGCGCGCGGGGTTGGGCGTGGGCCACCACGGGCGCGAGCAGGGCCCAGGGGGCGGCCGCCGCCACGGCGGTCAGGAGTACGGAGCGACGCATCGAATGGTCTGGGGTAGGGGAAACCAACTCCGGAAATTCGCCCCGCGGGGCGGGACGGGAAAGTCCGGCGCCCACCCCTGAATCCTTTGGGCCATCTTTGGGCTCTCCATGATGAGGACAACGGGCACCCGTCCGGGACCCGTTCACTCCCTACCCTCACCGGAGTCGTTGCCATGTCTGCCCTGCTCAAGAAGAACGTCGGACCGATCGATCGGGCGCTGCGCTTCGCCCTTGGCATTGCCCTGCTGTCCATGGCCTTCACCGGCCCCAAGGCGGCGTGGGGATTCCTGGGCATCATCCCGCTGCTGACCGCCACGTTGAGCACCTGCCCGCTCTACACGATCCTGGGCTTCTCCACCTGCAAGGTGCGCCAGCCCTCGTGATCAGCGATGCGGCGCTGCTGGCCGCATCCGCGGCGGGAGACACCGGTGCCTTCGAGACGTTCATGCGAAGGCACCAGGCGCCCGTGGCGCGCTACCTGCGCACCTTCACCGGGGCGGCCGACGTGGACGATGCGGTGCAGGAGACCTTCATCGCGGTGTGGCGCAGCGCCGTGCACTTTCGCGGCACCGGTCACGACGGCGGCGCGCGCGGGTGGCTCTACACGATTGCCCGCCACGCCGTGCATCACCAGCAGCGGCGTCGCGTCGATGAGCCGGCGCAGCTGGAAAGCCTCGAGCAGCTCGCCGAACAGGCGGGCTGGGGGAGTCTGCCGGAGGTGACGGCCACCGGCGACGATCGCCCGCTGCAGGAACTGCTGCAGGTGGCCTTGGCGCGCCTGCCGCAGGAGGAGCGCGAAGTGCTTACGCTGCGTGAGCTCGACGGGTTCACCGGCGACGAAACGGCGGCGATTCTCCACGTCAGTGTGGCGGCCATGAAGAGCCGTCTCCATCGCGCCCGCATTCACCTTGCTGCCGTCGTGCGCTCACTCGAGCAGGACGCGCCGCCGCGCCCTTCGTCTCCCGCCGCCACTCACACCGGTGCCGCACCATGAACGATCAGGGACTCGACACCATGGTGGCGGGGGTGCGCTGCCGTGACGTCCTGGCCGACCTGTCGGAGTATCTCGACGGAGCGCTAAACGCGCCGCGGGTGGCCCAACTGCAGGGACACCTGGCCGAGTGCAGCCACTGCGCGCGGTTCGGGGGGCACATTGCGCGCACGCTTACCGCGCTGCGACGCGCGATGCCCGCGGAAACGCGAGATCAGGGACCGGCAATCCTCGCCCGCATCGCGGCCTTGCCGAGGTAAGCGCGTTGAGCGCCGAGTGGTTTAAGGGAGAGTCGAGCTGGCAGCCTGAGACGTGAGCTTGGATAGCGGTGAGAGTTCAGCCTTCTCGAGGTGAGAATTCAGGGGGCGCTCGCTGCCCACCGCTGGCCAACTGACGTCTCACCGCTATCCGGGCTCACGTCTCCCTCTCACCCATTCCGCGCTGATGCTCACCGCGCGGATCTCACGTCTCACTTCTCGTGTGACAGGGCGGCAGCGGTGCGGAGCCCCACGGCCGCAAACGTGAGCGTGCCGTTGCAGCACCCCGCGGTTGGCTGCGTGGGCGCGCCCGCCACCCACAAATTCTCGTGGTCGTGCGCGCGTCCCTCGGCGTTCACCACGCTGCGCGTGGGGTCGGTGCCCATGCGGCAACCACCGGTGGGATGCTCCTGCCCCAGGTCGTTGGCACTGTTCTCCATGCGCAGGATCTCCCCGTTCCCCGCCCGGGCCATGCGGCGGAACAGCTCGCGCAACTGTTCCTCCTGCCACGCGCGCAGCGCCGCACTTTCCGGGGCATCGCGGAAGGCGACGTTGGGCATGGGGTCGCCGAAGCGGTTGCGCTGCCTGTCGTGCAGCGTGAGCCGGCTGTCGCGATCGGGGAGCACGTCGTAGTAGCCACGCACCCGCGCCGTGGCCCCTTTGGCGCGCCGCTGCCAGTCCTGCAGCATGGCGTCGCCCAGCAGCAGGGCGCCGTCGTCGCCACGCAGACGCGGTTCGCGCCCCACGCTCGACTCCCAGATGCGCAGGTCGTGCCGCAGATAGCGCGACTGCTTGCCGGGGCGCATGAACTGCTTGCTCACCAGCGAGTGCTGCGCGTTGATCCCCGGCAGCAACTCGAGTGGCAGCCGCAGGTACGCGTTCACGTTGCGATGCCCGGCGAGATAGCGCCCCACGAGGCCGCTGCGGTTGGCGAGCCCCTCGGGGAAGGCGCTGCTGCGGGAGAGCAGCAGCAGATGGGGCGACCACACGAAGCCCGCCGCCAGCACGAACGTGGAGGCGCGAATCTCCACGGGCGCGCCGCTCCGGTCGGTACGGTTGCCGGTGGCGTGCGTAATGCGCCCGGATCGCGCATCGGCCTCGAGGCGGCGCACGAGTGTTTCGGTGAGTAACGTGACCTTGCGCTCACGCACCAGCGTGTCCCACGTGAAATCGGGAGAGTACTTGGCCCCGGTGGGGCACACCGGGTAGCAGCTGTCGCACCGCTGGCACTGCGCGCGCCCCGCAAAGGGCGTGCTGTTCTTGGCGCTCGGGGTGCTCCACGCGGCAATGCCCGCGTTCCCGGCCCACTGCTGCAGCTGCGCCAGATTGTGGTTCACCGGGAGCGGTGGCAACGGATACGGCTTGCCACGCGGATCGAGGGCGGGCGGCCCCTGTTCCCCCGCCACGCCCATGCGCTCCTCGGCTTCCTGATAGAACGGATCGAGATCGTCATAGCTGAAGGGCCAGTCGTCGCCCAGGCCGTACAGCGACTTCACCCGGAAGTCCTCGGGGGAGTAGCGCGGCGACACCCCGCCCCAGTGCATCGCCAGCCCGCCCACATGCATGCTGGGGGAATAGCCCCATGTGGTGCCGAAGGCGTTCTGGTCATCGAGGTGGTCCGATTTCCATGGGCTTTCGCCATACGCCAGGTAGCGTTCGCGCGCGGCCGTGCGCTGCGCGAACGGCGTGGTGTGCGCCCCCGCCTCCACCACCAAAATGCGGCGCGACGCATGCTCGGCCAGATGCGCGGCCATCATGGCCGCGGTGATGCCGCTGCCGATGATGCAGATGTCCGTCTCGTGTACCGCCGTGTTGCCGTCCTGGATGATCACGTGGTGCCCCCGGCCGGGGTTGCGGATGTGACGGGCGTGGCCGCGGCCGGCGCCAGCGGCAGCGGCAGCGGCGCGCGCATGGCATCCTCGAGCTTGCGGCAGGTGAGCGGCGACACCTGGGCACCCAGCGCGAGATTCCACGCCTCCGGTGACGTGCTCCAGTGTGCCAGGAGCGCGAGCGCCACATGGCGCGCCACCAGCGGCGCCGGCAGCCGCTCCCCGACTTCGGTGCGCAACACCGCGTCCACCACCGCCGTGCGCTGCGCCGGCGTCGCGCGTGTGAACGGCACGCGCTGCGACTTGCGCGACAGCATATCGAGCGCATCGAGCTGCGCGCGCCAGGCGGGCACCGGGTCGGCGGGCAGGTAGCGCACGTCGGCGTAGCCGTAGCCATGCATCTCTTCCGCCACCGGGTCGTACCCATCGGCCCAAGCCACGAAACGGTCGGTGGCCGCGCGCACTCCCGCCTCGCCCAGCACGGCCGGCAACACGGTACTGGCCAGCGCATCGAGCAGCGCGCGGTCGAAGCCCACCCGGCGCACGGCGGGCTGCTCGTCCACCGTAGCGGGTTCCTTCACATCACAGGCGCTGCTGCCCACGGCGGCGGTGCCCACCGCCAGCACGCCGGCCGTCTTGAGGAACTGCCGGCGCGCTGGCACGGGCGGGGTGGCGTCGTCTGGTTGCATGCGGCTCAAATGACCGCGCGGGGGGTGATGTCGCAAGCGGTAGCGCTTGATCCTTGCGCGTCAACGGGCGAGCGTTCCTCAGCGTCGCCGGCAGGCGTGGGCTGGCCGGTTCGCGCCCATCACACCACTCGCACTGACACCTTCACGGGGCATCTCCATGATCCGCACTGGCTCGGCCGTCTGGCACGGCACCATCAAGGACGGTAACGGTACCATCACCACGCCGAGCGGCGTGCTCAGCGCCACCCCGTATTCGTTCACGCTGCGCTTCGAGGACGAGAGCGGCCGCAACGGCACCAACCCCGAGGAGCTCATCGGGGCGGCGCATGCCGGGTGCTTCTCCATGGCCCTGTCGGGGCAGCTCACGCGGGCCGGCTTCACGCCGGAATCGCTCGCGACGACGGCGGCGGTGACGCTGGAGCAGAAGGATGGCGGCTTCGCGATCACGAAGGTGCACCTCACGCTCGACGCGAAGGTGCCGGGCATTTCGGCCGAGCAGTTCCAGGAGCTGGCCAACGCCGCGAAGGTGGGGTGCCCCGTGTCGAAGGTGCTGAACGCCGAGATCACGCTCACGGCCACGCTGGGCTGAGTCGGTCGCCGCGGGGGCTTGCCCTCGCGCCCCGCCGCGGAAACTCACAACTCGGAACTCCAACTCACAACTCGGAACTGATCCGTTTCGGGGTGTGAGTTCGGGGTGTGGGTTCGTTCGGCGAGTCGTGCGTGGCGATGTTGCCTCTGTCCTGGAAACGTTATATATTCATTGTTGCGTATGTCTGTATTGATGACCCACCGCCGGAGAGCGTGACATGGCCGTCAAGCGCATGGGGCCGGAGTTGCTGGAGATGGTGGCGGAGCGCTTCAAGGCGCTCAGCGACCGCGCTCGCCTGAGCCTGCTGCAGGAGCTGCGCGGCGGTCCACGCACGGTGAACGAGCTGGTGGAGGCCACCGGCATGGGGCAGGCGAACGTATCGCGGCATCTGTCGCAGCTCTTCGCCAACGGCCTCGTGGCCCGCGAGCGCGATGGCGTGTACGTGCGCTACGAACTGGCCGACAAGGACGTGCTCAAGCTGTGCGAACTCGTCTGCGGCCGGCTCGAGACCGAACTCACCGAGCGCCGCAAGGTCATCGGCGGGCGGTGATCGGGGGCGCAACGTTACGCCAGAGAAGAACTCAGGACTTGCGACTCGAACACAAAACTCGAAACTCGAACTCAAGACTCGGAACTGACCGGTTCTGAGTTCTGAGCTCGGGTTTTGAGTCATTAGTCTCTAGTCTTTAGTCTTTAGTCTTTAGTCTCTAGTCTTTAGTCTTTAGTCGCAGGTCAACCGACCCCATCGACCATGCGATCGAGCGCGGCCATTGGCACGGCGCCCACCTGGCGACTCACCTCTCGCCCGCCGTGCATGAGCGTGAGCGTGGGGATGCTCCGAATGCCGAAGCGCATGGAGACGCTCGGGTTCTCGTCGGTGTTCACCTTGGCCACCAGCACGCGCCCTTTCTGCCGCCGCGCAAAGTCGGCGAACACCGGCGCCATCGCCTTGCACGGGCCGCACCAGTCGGCGTAGAAGTCCACCAGCACCGGCACCGTGCTCCTGGCCATCACCGTATCGAAGGTGGCGTCGGTGAGCGTAATGGGGGCGTCGATCGTCAGGGCACGGCGGCAGGTGCCGCACACGGGCGCCCCGCTGGTGGCCTGCATCTGCACCCGATTCAACTTGCCGCAGGAACCACACGGAACGATGGCGTGCCGTTTGGGCGTGTTGGTGCTGCTCATGGAAACTCCGAACGTCTGGGAATTTGGGTCAGCGTGAAGATTGCGCCGGTGCGCGGCATCCGAACAAGCCCAGCCGCGCGAGGATCTTCTCGAGCGGGCAGAAGCTGGTGAAGCTCGACTGCAGCAGGTTGAAGCCCACGAATGCCGTGAAGAAGAACCAGTGCTGCGACACGGTGAAGCCCAGCAGCACCGAAAGCAGGATGAACACGCCGGCAAAGCGGCGAATGACGTTGTCGTTGCACATCAGTCCACGGTCTCCGTGTGAAGCGGGGAATCGGCCAGGGGCGGCGCGTGCTTGCGCAGTTCCCAGTAGAGCAGGGGTACCACCACCATGGTGAGCAGCGTGGCCACCACGGCGCCGCTCATGAGCGCCACGGCGAGCCCCTGGAAGATCGGGTCGAGCACCATCACCAGCCCGCCCACCACCACCGCCGCGGCGGTGAGGGCAATGGGGCGGAAGCGCACCGCCCCCGCCTCGAGCACCGCGTCCACCAGCGACCGGCCGCGCGCTTCCTCCAGCTGGATGAAGTCCACCAGCAGAATGGAGTTGCGTACGATGATGCCGGCCAGCGCGATCATGCCGATCATGCTCGTGGCGGTGAAGAACGCGCCGCCAATGGCATGCCCGGGCAGGATGCCGATGAGCGTGAGCGGAATGGGGGCCATGATCACCAGCGGGATGGTGAAGCTCTGGAACCACCCCACCACGAGCACGTAGATGAGCACCAGCACGATGGCGAAGGCGAGGCCGAGGTCACGGAACACCTCGATGGTCACCTGCCACTCGCCGTCCCACTTGATGGCGGTCTCGCTGAGCGATTCCGGCTGCACGGCGTTGTAGATGCCCACGCGCGCGCCATTCACCTGGATGGCCTCGATCTGGCGGTTCATGTCGAGGATGGCGTAGACCGGACTTTCAACTTCGCGCGCCACATCGCCGGTCACGTAGATGGCCGGGCGCAGGTCCTTGCGGATGCGCGACCCTTCCCGCGTGCCCTCCACCACCGTCACGAAGCGGCCCAGCGGTTGCGGCCCCTGCATGGTGGCCATGGGCAGCGCCAGCAGCGCGTCCACGCTCGAGCGCTGTGCCAGCGGCAGCCGCGGCACAATGGCCACCGCTTCCTTCGCCGTGGGCGTGCTCGCCAGCCCCGCCGGCGCTCCGCTGAGCGCGAGATACAGCGTCTGCGTGATCTGCTCCACACTGGCCCCCACCTCGGCGGCCCGCATACGATCCACGCGGAAGGTGCGCTTCTGCTGCGGCGCCTCCACCGTCCAGTCCACATCCACTACGCCGGGCGTGCTTTCGAACACCTGCTTCACGGCCTTCGCCGCCTCCACGCGCGACGCGTCATCAGCCGCATACACCTCGGCCACGAGTGTGGAGAGCACCGGCGGCCCCGGCGGAATCTCCGCCACCTTGGCCGACGCGCCGTACTGCTTCGCGATGGAATCGACTACCGGACGCACCGCCACGGCGATGTCGTGGCTCTGGCGGTCGCGCTCGCTCTTGCCCTTGAGGTTCACCTGCACGTCGGCCACGTTGGCGCCGCTGCGCATGAAGTAGTGGCGCACGAGCCCGTTGAAGTTGAAGGGCGCCGCCGTGCCGGCGTACACCTGCGTGCTCACCACTTCGGGCACCGTGCCGAGGTACGCGGCAATCTCCGAGGCGGCCCGGTTGGACGTTTCCAACGACGTGCCCTCGGGGAAGTCGAGCACCACCTGGAACTCGCTCTTGTTGTCGAAGGGGAGCATCTTCACCTGCACCGCCTTGATCCCCACGAGCCCCATGCTGCCCACCAGCAGCGCCACCACCACGCCGTAGAAGGCGAATCGCGTACCCTTGTTCTCGATGAGCGGCGTCATGAGGCGGTGGTACAGCGTGTCAGTCTTGCCCCCTTCTTCGGGCGGGTGCTGGATGGAGCCATGCCCCGCCGCCACATGCCCCTTGAGCAGGCGGTAGGCCAGATATGGCGTCACGATGAACGCCACCGCCAGCGACGCCAGCATGGCCACGCTCGCGCCCACCGGAATGGGACGCATGTAGGGGCCCATGAGCCCGCTCACGAACGCCATGGGCACGATGGCTGCGATCACCGTGAAGGTGGCGAGGATGGTGGGGTTGCCCACCTCGTCCACGGCGTCGATGCTGGCGATGTCCGCCGGCCGGTTCCCCATCTGCAGGTGGCGGTAGATGTTCTCCACCACCACGATGGCATCGTCCACGAGAATGCCAATGGAGAAGATGAGCGCGAAGAGCGTGATGCGGTTGAGCGTGTAGCCCAGCGCGTAGTACACGAACAGCGTGAGCGCCAACGTGACCGGCACCGCCACCAGCACCACCAGCGCCTCGCGCCAGCCGAGGAACAGCCAGATGAGCAGCGTGACCGAGACGGTGGCAATGATGAGGTGGAGAATGAGCTCCTCCGCCTTCTCGCCGGCCGTTTCGCCATAGTCGCGTGTGACATCCAGCTGCACACTGGCCGGCACCAGGCGGCCCTTGGCCTGCTCCACGCGCGCCAGTACGGCGTGCGTGACGTCGGTGGCGTTGGCGCCCTTGCGCTTGGCCACGGCCAAGGTCACCGCCGACTCGGCGGCACCGGTGCCGGTGCGGTGCGATACGTAGCTCGTGAGGTCGCCGAAGTCATCACGCACGTCGGCCACGGTGCGCAGATACACCGGCGCGCCGCGACGATTGCTCACCACGATGCTCCCCACCTCCCGCGCGTTGGTGAGCGGCGCGCCGACGGCGATTTGCACCACGCTGTCGCGCGCGGTGAGTTCGCCGGCGTCGAGACGGGCGTTGGCCTGCGTGAGCGCCATCGCCACCTCTCCCGGCGTCACGCCGCTCGCGGCCAGCCGCGCGGCGTCGAGCGCCACCTTCACCTGCTTCGGCGCGCCACCGGTCACGAACGTCTCCGCCACCTCGGGTACCGTCCGGATTTCGTCTTCGAGGTGCACGGCAATCTGGCGCAGCTCGTTCGCGTTGCGGTTCGCGGCGTGCAGCGTGAGTGTCAGCACCGGCACGTCGTCGATGCTGTGCGCCTTCACGATGGGCGGCAGGGCGCCCGGCGGGGCCTTGTCCATGGCTCCGGCCAGCTTGGCCTGCACCCGGGTCACGCTGCGCTCGTGGTCTTCGCCCACCTTGAAGCGCACCGTGACCATGCTGTAGCCGTCGCCCGAGATGGTGTACACATGGTCCACCCCCGGGAGCTCCATCATGCGCTGTTCGATGGGACGCGCCAGCAGATTCTCCGCTTCGGCCGGCGAGGCGCCGGGCATGGCGGCGATCACATCGATCATGGGCACCGAGATCTGCGGCTCTTCCTCGCGGGGCGTGGCCATGAGCCCCAGCACTCCAACGGCCAGCGACGCGAACGTCACCAGGGGCGTGAGCTTGCTGTTGAGGAACGCCTTCGCAACGCGTCCCGAAATGCCCCAGGACTTGATGCTGCTCATGTGCCCGCCTTGGGCGACGGGGCGCTGGACCCATTCGTCGCCCCATTCGTCGTCCCGTTGCTCGCCGCCGGCATCACAATGACTTCACCCGCCTTGAGCCCGCCGGTGATCTCGGCGTGCGTGGTGGTGATGGTGCCCACGCGCACCCAACGGCGGTCGTCCACCCCGTTGGCGCGCACGATCACACCCACCAGATCGCCGTCACGCACCAGCGCCGCCACCGGCACGACCAGCCCGCTCGTGGTGCCGGTGGGCAACGCCACCGTGGCCGCGCTGCCGGCGCGCCGGGCGCCGCTACGGTTGGCCACCACGGCATTCACCGTGAACAGATTGCCTGCGTTGGCGGGCACGACGCCCTCCACCGTGGCCGTGACCGCCTGGCCATCGATGGTCGCGGTCAGCCTGGTCCCGCGCGTGAGGCCACGCACCGCTTCCGTGGGGGCCGACACGCTGAGCCGCAGGCTCGAGGCATCCTGCACCGTGATCAGCGGCATGCCTGGCGCGGCGAAGGTGCCCGGATCGGCGTGCCGCATGGTCACGATGCCACTGAACGGCGCGCGCACGGTGGCGTAGCTGCGCACGGCATCGAGTTCACCGGCGCCGGCCCTTGCGGCGCGCAGCCCCGCTTCGGCGCGGGCGAGCCCGGTCATCGCGGCATCGTACTGCGCCCTGGTGGCGGCACTATCGTTGTAGAGCGCCGTGAAGCGCGCCGCGTGCGCCGACGCCTCCTTGTGCATGGCCTCCGCGTCGGCAATGGACGCCGAGACCTGCGCCGCCTTGGCGGTGAGATCACGGGCGTCGACCTCCACCAGCACCTGACCCGCGCGCACCGCATCGCCCTCGTGCACCCGGACCGCGGTCACCGTGCCCATGAGCTTCGTGCTCACCATGGCCTGCTGCATGGGCTCGGCCACCCCGCTGGCCTCGAAGGTGGTCGCAATGGTGGTGTCGGAGAGCGTGAGCGTGGTGCCCTCGAGGCGCAGCGTGGTGGCCGGTGTCCGTGTGCCGTTGGCCGAATCGGCGGTCTTCGCCGATCCGCCGCACGCCCCCAGCACGAGGGCGCCCAGGGAAAGTCCGGTCAGCAGCAGCGCCGACGGGCGGCGCGAAATGATCGTGGTCATCGTCGTCGTCATGGAGTCGGGTCCTCGTTGCGGACATCAGTCGTGGAAGCGGCGTTCCGGCCATCGAGCTGCGCGAGGGCGCCGGGGTCGGCGCCAATGGCGCGGCGATGCTGGGCCAGTGCGTCAATGAGCGTGTAGCGCGCGGCGGCCTCGGCCAGCGCGGCCCCGGTGGCGGCCGTCTCTGCGCCCAGCAGTTCAGCCACGGTGACCAGGCCACCGGCGTAGCGTTTCTCCACCAGGCGGTGCGCTTCGCGGCTCTGTGCGGCGGCCATGGTGGCCAGGTCGAGTCGCTGCAGGGCGAGGGTCACACCACGCGCGGCCGCCTCGGTTTCGACCCGGGCGTTCACCTGCGCCGCTTCCTCTCCGGCGCGGGCGCTGCGGGCGCGCGCCGACGCACCGGCCACATCGGCCAGTTCACTGGCCCCGCCGAAGAGCGACCACGACCCCATCACCCCCACCGTCCAGTTGGGCCGGCCGCCATAGAGCGTGGTTGGCGAGTTGTAGTCGTAGCGCGCGAAGCCGTTGACCCGCGGCAGCAGCGTGGCCGTGGCACGCTGGCGATCGGCGGCGGCGGCGCGGGCGCCGAGTTGGGCGGCGCGCACGTCGTCGCGGGTGAGCGCGGCAGGACGTTCACCGCTGCCCATGGGTGTGCTGCGGGCGAAGGCCCGTACCACGGAGTCACCGGGCAGCGACGTCGGCAATGCCACCTGTGCCGTGTCGGTGCGCCCCAGCAGCATGGTCAGCTGTTGCCGGGCCGTGATGGCGTCGTTGCGGGCGGCCAGGAGCTGTGATTCGATATCACCGGCGCGCACGCTGGCCTGCAGCTGGTCGGCCTTGGTCACGAGCCCTTGGCGCACCATGCTTTCCACTTGCCTCACGGCCGACTCGGCGGCGCGCCTGGCCTGGGTGAGCATGGCCACCTTCTCTTCGGCCAGCACGGCGCCGTAGTAGGCCTTCACGACCATCGCGCGGGTGTTCACCGCGGTCCAGTCCGCCATGGCGTCGTGGGCATCGGCCGCCGACCGGGCGGCGCGCCAGCCGGTAAGGGCATCGGCGTTGAAGACCGGCACCTCGAGCACGAGACCGCCGGTCATGTTGTTCACCGGTGCCGGGTCGTTGAGCCGGGCCGGGTCGAAGGCGGCCGGCGTGATGGCGCGCTGGCGCAGCGTGGTGCCGAAGGCGCCGATGGGGTCGGTGGTGCGGACGAATCCGCCCTCGACCCGCGCCGAGGGGAGGATGCCCTTGAGAGGCAGCGCCGCCTGCGCGCGGCTGCTGGCGGCATTGGCCGTGGCCTGTCGGTTGGCAAAGGCCCGGCGGTCGGCCTCCGCCAGCGCGTCAGCGAGGCGAAGGGGCGACTGCGCCGCGAGCAGCCCGGGGAGGGCGAGGGTCGCGGCGGCGATCCAGGGGGTTCGGTGGGTACGCATATACACATATTACTAAATGCGTATATTTGGGCGCAAGGGTTGGTGGGGGGACGGGCGAGGGGAGAGGGCACCTGCTTCCTGCTTCCTGCCCCCCGCCACCTGTCCCGTAGGCGACTGACGGCGATTCCCGTTCAGGGTTCGGAGTCGGGGGGTGAGCGTTGTGGGTGTGTGCGGTACACCCATCACGCTTTACCTACGACCCCCGACGCTGATCGGGGTTGCGGTCAGTCGCCCACACCGGCCGAGGTGCATGGCGTCCGCCTCGGCTGCTGAACGACGCGCACGCCCCCTGCGTCCTGCTTCCTGCCCCCCGCCTCCCGCGTCCTGCTCCCGGCCACCTGCCCCGCAGGCGACTGAGGGCGATTCCCGTTCAGGGTTCGGAGTCGAGGGTTGAGAGTCGTGGGTGTGGGCGGTACCACCCCGCACGCTTTACCCACGACCCCCGACGCTGAACGGGGTTGCGGTCAGTCGCCCACACCGGGCGCTGTGCATGGCGAGTTGCACGGCATGAGTCTCGTCAGGTAAACGACAATCCCTCCCCCTGCTTCCTGCCTCCCGCCCCCTGCTCCCTGCCCCCTAATCCTCCAGCCCTCACGAGCACCCGCCGCAGCACCCGCCGCAGCGCCCTACTTGAGCGTCCGCTCGAAGAACGCCCACACCCGGTTCCACGAGTCGATCTGCTCCGGCGAGTCCTCCCGCTCCAGCGTCTGCCGATTCACGCGGCGGCTGAACGTATGCCCCACGCTCGTCGGGCCGGGGGTCGGGTTCACATACACCTTCGTCTCGGCCAGCGTGGGCTGCCGCGCCTGGAGCGCGTCCACGAGCGGGCGCGCTTCCTCGAAATTCACGTCCTCGTCATTCGTGGCCACGTGCACCAGCAACGGGTACTTGAGGCTGTCCACCCAATAGTACGGCGACCGGCGGATGTACTCGGCCCGATTCTCGAACGGGAGCCCCTTGAGACCGGCCTGCGTGGCGAACGAGCGCTGGTACGACGGGCCCTTGAAGGACAGACGGAAGAGCAGGTTGGTGACGGGCACAATGGCCGCGCCGGCCTTGAAGGGGGAGCCCTGGGCCTCACGCGTGAGCAGCAGCGACGTGATGTAGCCGCCGTGGCTCCACCCCATCACGCCGAGGCGGTCGGGGTTCACGTACGGGAGTGCCTTGAGCACATCGGCCGCCGACTCCACATCGTCCACTTCCATGCCGCCGTAGTCGATGGCGTTGTGGTGCTCCTTGCCAAAGCCGGTGCTGCCGCGATAGTCGGGGGTGATGATGGCGTAGCCGCGCTGCACCGCCTCCCGGATGAAGGGCCAGTAGTTCTGGTCCATGTTGCCGTGCACGCCGCCGTGGACCCACACCAACGCCGCGTGTTGCCGGGGGCCCTTGGGGGTGAGCGGCTCGAACAGGTAGGCGGGGATGGTCATGCCGCCCGCCTGACTCTTGTAGGTGACCTTGGAGAACTTGAGTAACCCCTTGGCGCGGGCCGCGAAGATGCTGTCGGTGGCGGCCTTGCTCTTCATGGCCCGTTCGTAATCGGCCACGGGGTGATCGTCGGGGCGATTGCTCACGTACAGCAGCCGTGCGCGGGCCGAATCCATGGGGACGACCTGACGCCGGGACGATGGCGCGTCGTCCTGCGCACGAAGCGGCAGGGCAGTGGCAGCGCAGAGCAGCGAGGCGGAGAGCCAGGGGCGGAGACTGGGCATCGGCAGCTTTGGATCGGGGTGGGGCGAAACGTGCCGCGGCGCCCGGGGGGCCGTGCACGGGCTATGCGGGTTACGCTCGCCGACCGGCATTCGCTGGTCGCGAGCGGCGAGCGCCTCCCCCACTCGTGGCCGGGGGCCTCTGGGGGCAGATTCCACGGTCTGCACGAGCCACCGTTGCCTCGCTTCCCAGTCTGCCATGCGCCCCACCTCTGCTCGTATCACCGCCGTCACGGCGGGTGTGCTGTCGCTTACCGCGTTGCTGGCGGCGTCCACGCCACTCGCGGCCCAGGCGCTCGCGCATACGCAGGGCGCCGCCGATCGCGCCCTTCCCACCGAAGGTGGTCAGGCGGCGTTTGCCGCCCTCGCCGAGATCGTGCGACTGCTGGAGACCGACCCGACCACCGACTGGTCGAAGGTGAACCTCGAGCGGCTGCGGCTGCATTTGCGCGACATGGATCTCGTCACGCTGCAGAGCCGCGTGACGTCGGCCCCGGTGGCCGGGGGGGCGGTGTTCACCGTGCGTGGTACGGGCGAAACGATTGCCGCCATCAAGCGCATGACGGCATCGCACGCGGGCATGGTGGAGATGATGGGCGGCCCGCGCATAGCGCGCACCGAGCTTCCCGATGGCGTGCGGCTGGTGGTCACGGTGCGCAGCGGTAACGCCGAGTCGGGCGCGGTGCGGATCCGTGGCCTAGGCTTCATTGGTCTGCTGGCGAGTGGCGATCATCACACGATGCATCACCTCATGCTGGCGCGCGGCGAGGCCATGGCCGACCACGGGCATCGCTGACGCGGCGCGCATGGGCACGACAGCGGCGGTCCGGTCCGCCGCGTAAGCTTGGGGTGACCCGGTCCGCGGCGGATCGGGCGTCTCCTGTGCCCTCCCGCCATGACTGACTCCCTCTCGCGTGCCGGCCGTGGCCGTGCGTTCGCCCTGGCCACCGCCGGTCTGTTGCTGGCCCCGTCATTGCTGGTCGCGCAGGCGGCTGCCGGCACCAACGCCAGCGACGCGTCACTCGTGCGCGCGCTGCGCTTCCGCAACATCGGTCCTGCCTCCATGAGTGGGCGCATCACCGATATCGCCGTGGTCGAGGCGCCGCGCGCCGTGCGCGGTGGACGGCTAGGCACCACGCTGTATGTGGCGGTGGCGACGGGCGGCATCTGGAAGAGCAGCAACGCCGGGCTCACGTGGACACCTGTTTCCGACTCCATCGGAGTGGGGAGCATCGGGGCGGTGGCGGTGGCACCCTCCAACGGTGATGTGGTGTGGGTGGGAAGCGGCGAGGCGAACAACATGCGCAGCTCGTCGTGGGGCATCGGCGTGTTCAAGAGCACCGACGGCGGCAAGACGTGGTCGAAGCCCATGCTGCCCACGTCGCAGCACATTGGCCGCATCGTGATCGATCCGCGCGACCCCGATGTGGTATACGTGGCGGCTATGGGGCCGCTGTGGGGACCGGGGGGCGAACGCGGCCTCTTCAAGACGGTCGATGGCGGCACGACGTGGACGAACACCAAGGCGCTCTCCGAGCACACGGGGTTCACCGAGGTGATCATGGATCCCGCCAATCCCGACGTGCTGTACGCGGCGTCGTACCAGCGGGAGCGGCGCGCCTACGGCTTCCTACCCAGCGGGCCCGAGAGCGGCATCTGGAAGACCACCGACGCCGGCAAGACGTGGACGCGTCTCACCAAGGGACTCCCCGAGGGCGACGCGGGGCGCATTGGCCTCGCGGTGTGCCGCTCGCGTCCCAACACGGTGTACGCGAGTGTGCACGCGAAGGGTACGGCCAACGGGCTCTTTCGCAGCGACGACGCCGGTGCCACCTGGCGTCAGACCGACCGCAGCAACGGCACCGCCTGGTACTACTCGCAGGTGCGCTGTGACCCCACCGACGCCGAACATGTGGTGCGCCTCAACGTGGGCAGCACCGAATCGTACGACGGCGGCAAGACCTGGCGTCCGTACGCGGCGGGTGGCGGCGTGCACAGCGATCATCATGCGCTCTGGATCAACCCCGAGGACCCCGATCATCACGTGATGGGGAACGACGGCGGCGTGGATATCACCTACGATCGCGGCAAGAGCTGGTACAACGTGGAGAACATCGTGGGCGCGCAGTTCTACGCGCTTAGCGTGGACGACCAGTGGCCCTTCTATCACGTGTATGGCGGGCTGCAGGACAACCAGACGTGGGGCGGCCCCAATCGCACGCGCAACGGCTTCGGTCCCACCAACGCCGACTGGTCGCGCATGGCGGGCGGCGACGGCTTCTTCAATGTGACCGATGTCTTCGACCCCACGGTCGTGTATGCGGAGTCGCAGAACGGCGGCATCGTGCGCTACCACGCCAAGACGGGGCAGACGAAGGGAATCAAGCCACCGCAGCGCGAAGGGGAGCGTCACCGCTACAACTGGAGCGCGCCCATCGTGCCGTCACGGCACACGGGGGGCACGGTGTACTTCGCCGCCAATCATGTGTTCAAGAGCACCGATCGCGGCGACGCGTGGAAGACGATCAGCCCCGATCTCACGCGCAACATCAACCGCAATCAGCTGCCCATGCGCGGCGCGGTCCCCTCGCGCGATGCGCTGGGATTGCACGAGGGCACGGCGGCGTTCGGCAACATCAGCGCGATGAGCGAATCGCCGCGCCGTTCCGGCGTGCTCGCGGTGGGCACCGATGATGGCGTCGTGGCGGTCACGCAGAACGACGGGCGCACGTGGACGCGCGTGACGAGCTTTCCCGGAGTGCCCGATACCACGTACGTGAGCGGCGTGCAGCTGTCGCGTCATGCCGAGGGCACGGTGTACGCCACCTTCGACGGGCACCGCAGCAACGACATGAAGCCGTACGTGCACCGGAGCACCGATTACGGGCGCACCTGGACGAGCATTACCGGCAACCTGCCGGCGCTGGGACCGGTGCAGGTGCTGCGCGAGCATCACCGTGCCGCCAACCTGCTGTTCGTGGGCACTGAGTTCGGCGTCTTCTTCACGGTGGACGGTGGCGCCACGTGGACGCCACTGCAGAGCGGCATGCCCGCCGGTGTGCCGGTGTGGGATCTTGCCATTCAGGAGCGGTGGAACGATCTCGTGGTGGGCACGCACGGCCGCGGGGTGTACATCCTCGACGATCTCGCGCCGCTCGAGCAGCTCGCGGCGGCCAAGCGCGCCGAGTCGGCCTATCTCTTTCCCACCCGCGCCGAGATTGCCTTCCAGCCCAACGGCAGCCGCATTTCCGGGATGGGCTCCACCGGCTTCGAGGGGCAGAACCCGGAGCATGGGGTGCGGCTCGCCTATCTCGTGAATGGCGTGGCCGACGGCACGCGGGCGAAGCTCGAGATCGTGGACGCCTCGGGGCGCGTGATTCGTGAACTGCCGGCCGAGAGCAAGCCTGGCCTGTATCGCCCGGTATGGGACATGCGCGTGGGCGCGCCGCTCACGGGCAGTGTGTCCAGCGCGTCGGTCCCGGCGCGCGGGCAGGGCGGCGGCTTCGGTGGGTTTGGTGGTGGCTTCGGTGGTGGCGCACGCACGTACGCGGCAGCGCCGGGCAGCTACACGGCGCGCCTTGTGCTCACCCCTGCCAGCGGCGCCCCCACGGAGCTGACGAATCGCATCACGCTGCTACCCGATCCTGAGCAGACGATGTCGGTGGCACAGCTGCAGCAGCTCGACGCCTTCCGGCTGGAGGTGGTGAAGTTCCAGCGGCAGGTCACCGACGCGCAGAGCAGCGCCGACAGCGTGGTGCGTCAGTTCAACGGCGTGAAGACCGCCGCGAGCGCCGACAGCGGCAAGCTCACGTCGGCGCTGCGCGCACAGCTGGCCGCCGTGGAGAAGACGCTCGCCACGTTCACGCGAGAGATCGGCTCGGGGATGGCCGGCCGCGCCGCGCAGCTGGCGGCGCGCGCCGCCGCACCGCCAGCCGACGACATGGAAGACGAAAATCGCGGCTCGAGTGGTGCCCCCGACATGTCCTTCTCGGGGCGCCTGGGCACACTCAACGGCGTGATCGGGTCGAGCTTTGCCGTGTCGGCCACGCAGCGCACGCTGCTGGCCACGTTGCGCAAGGAGCTGGCCGCGCAGCAGGCCGCGGTGGCGCGGGTGAAGTCGAGCGGCCTGCCGACGCTCGAAACGTCACTCCAGTCGGCGGGTGTGAAGCTGCCGTAGGTAACGAGGAACAGCTCGTCCGAGCTTCCATCAGCGGAACACTGGCAAGGCCGGCGCCGCCCGCGGCTCGGCCTTGCGCCAGTCACGACCCAGCAGCGCGGCCATGGTGGCGGCCATCTGCGCCTGCTGTGTCGGCGTGTTGGCACGTACACCCAGCGGCGGCGTGTCGGGGCCGATCACGGCGCTCCAGATGTACTGCGCGCCTTCGACTTTTTCGCCGTGATCGGTCCACTCGGCGCCCCAGCCGCGGCCGTGATCGGTGGTCACGAGCAGCGTGACCTTGTCGCGGGTGCGCGGGTCCCGTTGCACGGTGGCCCACAGCTCGGCGAGGAAGCGGTCCACCTGCTGCGCACTGCGCAGGTACATGTCGTAGCGCCCGCTGTGCGCGTACTCGTCGGTTTCGCCGTAGCCCACGAAGAGCACCTTGGGCAGCCCCCGTGCCATGGTGACGAGCGTGGCCTGATGCATGGGCGCGTCGAGGGCCACGTCGGGCCAGAGCTGCGTGTGCGTACGGTAGAGCGCCTGCAGCAGGGTGGACACCGAGTCGCCTCGTGGCGGTGCGCCGCGATCCCATCCGTCATGAACCGGCACACCGCTGCGCTCGGTGTTGATGATGCGCCGGAACGCGTTCCATGTGGCGTGCGCCACCACCTGCCCCTTGAGCGCCGGGTCGCGGTTGAGCCACTCGAAGACGGTGGTATTGGGATTGGGCGGATAGCCGTTGCTGTCGATGCGCGGGTCCACGAAGCCGGTGAAGGTTTCGCTGTATCCGGGATACGAGAACCGGAACCGATTCACGATCTGTGCGACGCTCCCACTGGCGCTGTCACCGAAGAGCTGTCCCTGCTTCGCCACGGTGCCCCACAGAAACGGCAGCAGCGTTTCGCGTCGCGCCTGCGGCGTATCGCGCCAGAAGTCGCGCGTGAGCGCCGTGGTGTCGTTCACGTACCTGCGTCGCATGAGGGTGGAGTCGGCGCCGCGGTACACCTCCTGCCAGCGCAGGCCGTCGGTGATGACCAGCATCACGTACTCGGTCTTCGTTGCGGCGGGCAGTGGCTGTGTGGTTTGTGCCGACGCCACCCCGGAGAACAGCCCGAGAATGCAGGCGGCAGAGAATGGGGCCAAGGACTTCAGGTGCGTCGTGATCATCGCCGCGGTCTCCGCATGGTCGCAGCCTTCTCCACCAGGCGTCGCAGCTCCTTGATGGGCTCCGCGCTGTCGTCCACCTGCAGGCGCAGCACCACATCGTTGTTGAGCCACACGCCGCCATTCTTCTTCACGATGAGCATGGCGGCGCTCTGCATGCCACGCTTGTCGCCGCCGGCGGCCTGACCGGCCTCGAGCGCAGCGAGCAGGCGCAGCGACAGATGCCCCTCGGTGGTTTCGAAGGCCTTCACCATGGCGTTCACCACATCGGGGCCGGCGAGGATGTTCCCCTGCGCCGTGCAGTACGCGCCCTGCTTGTCGCCGGCCCATTCGCTGGCCTTGGGGCCGGTGTAGGCGGCCACGTTGCCGCGCGCGTCGATCACGGCGAACTGGCGCCCCTGCTTGGTCCAGTTCTCCGGGCGTGGATCGGGATCACGCTCCCACACCTGCTTCACCACGTCAGCCGGCTTTGCCCCGCCACGCAGCAGCGCGAGCGCCTGCGGGCCGTAGCTCACGTCCACGATGGCCTGCGTCGCCACCACGCCCACGTCGGCTTCGCCCCAGAGCACGCCGTTCCCCACCGGGAGGTCGCGAGGCCGGCGAGCAGGGCGAAGATGGAGAGGCGCATAACCGAAATCTGCTGCGCGACGTCACGACTCGCTGGCGGGATCAGTACAGGGTCTCCGGCTTCAGTGTTCCGGCCAGCCCGGTGAACTGCTCCGTGTCTTCCCCTGTGCTGTTCGAACCAGCTGCCCGGCTGACAACGACACCCGTTCAGGGTGCGGGGTCGTGCGTTGAGGGTTTGGGGTGTGTGTTGCATCCACCCACCACGCTCCACTCACGACCCTCAACGTTGAACGGGGCAGCGGTCAGTCGCGCACCCCGGCCGTGCGGCTCAACTGGAACGATCTGGACGCGTGGCAGCATGTGGCGCGCACCGCGTTTGGAGTACAGCGTTGCCATCTGACCGCCCCACGCGGTGTGGTTGGGCGGCAACCCTTTACTCATTACGCCGTCATCGGCCTTCAGGCCGCCGCTGCCCCGTCGTATCCGGCGGTGCCACCACCGCCGGCGCCGCCGTGTCCGCACGCGGAGCCGCCGGCGAATCGGCGGCGGGGGCTGCGCCTGTGGTGCTGTCGGCTGCCACCTTCTTTTTCTGACGCCGCGGTGCGGACGCCGCGGGCGCCGTCGTTGCCGCCGCGGCACTGTCGGCCTTGCCACCGGTGACGTTTCCGGCCATTGCCTTGGCGGAGGTGGCCATGGCCCCAATCTGGTCGGCCAATTCACGCGCCACCCCCGACGGCTGCTGCGAACCGTAGAACCACACGCCGTAGGCGAGCACTCCCGTCATGACGAGGTACGGGAAGATGGAATGCCGGCGCCGCACCGCCACCGGATCCATGCGGCGCTTGGCCTCCGCCTTCTGTGCCTTGGTCTTCTGCGTGGAGACGGCCCCGGCCGGTGTGCGCATACCGGAGTTCTCCGCCGGCGTGCGCGACGCCACGTTCAGCATGCGCTGCCCCAAAGCGTGCCGGTACATCTCGGCCGTCTGCGTGGGCGTCATCTCCTCCACGGCGTTCGCCAGCGCCACCCCGAACTCCGCCACCGAGGGATAGCGGTCACTGGGGTCCGGAGCCAGTGCCTGATCGAACACCGCCTGAATGCTGTTCGGCCAGTCGAGATCGTCACGCACCTCATCGAGGCGGCGCGGACGGCTCGTGAGCCGGGCAATGAGCGACTCCTTCGACGAGGAGTTGGCGAAGGCCTCGTGCCCCGTAAGCGCAATGAACGCCACCAGTGCCAGCGAGTACTGGTCGGAGCGCGAGTCCAGCACATCGCCCGACAGCTGCTCCGGCGACATGTACTCGGGGGTCCCCACCGCGAAGCCTGTACGCGTGACCTGCTGCGTGCCGCGCTCCATCGTGCGCGCAATCCCGAAATCCACCAGCTTCACGACGAACGTGCCGTCGGGGCGCTTGGAGATCATGATGTTGTCGGGCTTGATGTCGCGGTGCAGGATCCCCAGCTCGTGCGCGGCGTGCAGCGCGTCGGCGGCCTGCGCCACGATATCAGCCCCCACCACCGGGTGCATGGCGATCTCGCGCTTGAGCAGCGCCGAGAGTGCCTCCCCATCGATGTACTCCATGGCGAGGTACACCAGCCCCTGGTCGGTTTCCCCGAAATCGAAGATGCTCGCGACGTTGGGGTGCGAAATCTTCGAGGCGTTCTCGGCTTCGCGCGTAAAGCGCTGCAGCGACTCCGGTTCGTGCACCAGCGCCGGTCGCATGATCTTGATGGCGCTCTTGCGCTTCATGCGTACATGCTCGGCCAGGTACACCTGTCCCATACCGCCCTCACCCAGCTGCTGGATGATGCGGTACCGGCCGCCCACCATCTTGCCGATGAGGCTGGCTTCGGATTGCGGGACCAGCGGGGTACCATCGAGCGAACAGACCCCGATGGTCTCGTCGTATTCGGCCCCGCACTGGGGGCAGAACTTGGTGGCACTCACAGCAAGCGAAGCTACAGAGGAGGGACCGGAAGGCAAGCACCGCAGACATTGCGCCACCGTTACAATCTGTATCCGGGGTAGCGCGTTGGTACTGCAACGCCCGCGCGTTTCGGTATCTTCCAGATCATGCCACGCACCCAATCCCCGATTTCGCGGCGCGCGCTCGTCCTCACGGCGCTCGCCGTTTCCGCGCTCGCCGTTTCCGCGCTCGCCGTTTCCGCCTCCCTCGCTGCGCGGCCGCTTGGTGCGCAGCCGGCCTCCGTCTGGTCCCAGGCTGGCACCCAGGGGGACTACAAGGTGCGGAACTTCGTGTTTCAGACGGGGGACACCCTCCCCGAACTCACGCTGCATTACACGACCCTGGGACGTCCGCAACGCGACGGCGGCGGGGTGGTGCGCAACGCCGTGCTCATTCTGCACGGCACCGGTGGCAGCGGGCGCGGCTTCCTTTCTGCCAGCTACGCGGGAGAGCTGTTCGGGCCCGGGCAGCTGCTCGACAGCAGCCGCTACTACATCATCCTCCCCGACGGCATTGGCCACGGCGGATCGAGCAAGCCCAGTGATGGGCGCAAGGCGGCGTTCCCACGCTACGGGTACGCCGACATGGTTGCGGCGCAGCACAAGCTGGTCACCGAACATCTGGGGGTGAACCACCTGCGCCTCATCATGGGCACGTCCATGGGGTGCATGCACGGGTGGATGTGGGGGTACAGCTATCCCACCTTCATGGACGGGCTGGCGCCGTTTGCCTGCGTGCCTACGCAGATTGCCGGCCGCAACCGCATGATCCGCACGATGGCCATGGACGCGATTCGCGCCGATCCGGCCTGGAACGGCGGCAACTACACCAGCCAGCCGCCGGGACTGCGGGCGGCGCAGATGATGCTGTACATCATGTCGAGTGCGCCGCTCGTGCAGCAGGCGCAGGCGCCCACGCGCGACCGCGCCGATTCGGTCATTCGCGCCTACCTCGACGCCCGCATGCGCAGCACCGACGCCAACGATTTCCTGTACCAGTTCGATGCCTCACGCGACTACGACCCGTCGCCGCATCTGGCCCGCATCAGCGCGCCGGCGCTCTTCATCAACTCCGCCGATGATCAGGTGAATCCCCCCGAGCTGGGGCTCGCCGAGGCGCTGGCGGCGCGCATGCCGAAGACCCGCTTCATCATGCTGCCCATAGGGCCGGAGACGCGCGGCCATGGCACGCATTCGCTCCCGCGCGTCTGGGGGGCGTACTTGCGCGAGTTTCTCGCTACGCTGCCGCCGCGATGACAGCCACGCTGGCGCTCGACCTGCCGCGCGCCTCGGTCATGCAGCTCATGACACGGGCGCTGCGGCTGCGTTGCCCGCACTGCGGTGGTGGTCGCATCTTCGCCTCCTTCTTTCAGCTCAAGACCAACTGCCCCGGTTGCGGGTTGCGCATGGAGCGCGGAGAAGCCGACTACTTCGTTGGCGCCTACCTGTTCAACCTCATCGCGGTCGAACTCATTCTTTTCGTGTGTGTGTGCGCCTTCGTGGCGTTCACGTGGCCCGATCCCCCCTGGGATCTGCTCACGTACGTAACCGGCGCCCTCATGCTGGCGGGGTGCCTGCTCTGTTATCCATTCGCCAAGACCACGTGGCTGGCGGTGGACCTGGCCATTCGTCCGCTCACGCGTGAGGAGCTCGAGTGGCACCAGCGTGGTGGCGACGTGGGTGACCGGGAGCTTCCGCATCTCTGAGGCGGCGCCCATGAAGCGCACCCGTACGTGGGGGCTGCGGCGATGGGCGCACTTTCGCGCCGTACTCTCGTTCGAGGTGCAGGCGCAGCAGCGCGAGCCGCTCACCACGCTCTACGCGCTCGTCTTTTTTCTGCTCGCGCTGGGGTATGCGTCGTCCAGCGCCGTGGAGCTGGTTGGCAACCGCGGCGCCGTTCCGCGCACCGCCCCCTGGGCGCTGCTGCTCGCATTTGGTGGTCTCACCGCGTTCGGCCAGGTGATCACCACCATGATTGCCACCACCGCCATGCTGCGCGACGAAGCGCAGCGCACGCGGGCGCTCGTGGCCACGAGCGGTCTCGATGCGCGCACCTGGTTTCTGGCACGGCTGGCAGCGGCGCTGGTGGTGATGCTGGCGGTCTATGCCGCCATGCCGCTGGGGGTGGTGGTGGGAACCCTGTTCGCCGGCGGCGCCGTGGGGGCCGCGGTGCAGGGTAGCGCGCGTGCCTATCTGCTCATCACGCTCCCCACCATGCTCACGGTCACCACCCTGCTGGCGAGTGCCGCGCTGGTTACGCGGCGCGTGCTGGGGGTGCTGGCGGCGGCACTGGCGCTGGTGGGGCTCTGGCAACTGGCGCTGGCGCTGGCGGCGCAGCCGGCGGTCGCCACGGTGGGCGCACTGCTGGACCCCTTTGGCAATGCACCGGTGCTGGTGGCCACACGCGGTTGGAGCGACGCGGCGCGCACGGCGGACGTGGTGCCGTGGAGCGGCGTGATCGCTGCCAACCGCCTGCTGTGGAGCGCCCTCTCGCTGGCGCTGCTGCTGCTGGTGCTGCGGCGCCACGCCGCGCTGGCGTTCACCGAACCGGTACGTGCGGAGTCGACAACGCGCAATGCCCATGCCACACGCGCCCTCTCACGTGCCACGTCGGCCCTCGCCTCGCTGCGCCGCTTCACCGCCTCGTGGATGGTGCACGACGGCGGCTGGCGCATTGTCAGTGTGCTGGCGGTGCTCAATGCCACGGCGAACGCGGCGGCGCGGCCCATCACGAGCACCGCGGGCGAACCGCCCTTCGTGGCCGCGCTGTTGCTGGTGAGCGAGCACGCGCGCCTCTTTCTTATCCTGCTGGCCACCGTGTATGCCGGCGAACTCGTGTGGCGAGATCGCGATGTGCGCGTGCACGAGGTGGTGGCCGCCCTGCCGGTATCGCGTACGGCACTGCTGCTGGGGCGCGTGCAGGGGCTGTTGCTGGCGCAGCGGCGCATCGTGCTGCCGCTGGCCGTGGCGGCGCTGCTGGTGGCGGCATTCCGCGGCGGTGCCGCCACGCCGCACGGTGACTCGTGGTTTGCCCACTGGATGGCCTGGAGCCTGTTCGTGCTCTGGCTCCCCTTTGCGCAGCTCACGCTGCTGTCGCTCGCGGTGCACCTGCTGCTCGACCACAAGGTGGCGGCGCACCTGCTGCTCATCACCGGCTGGGTCGTGGCCGTAGTGCTGGACCGTCACGGCGTGAGCGCCTGGTGGGTGCGCTTCGCGGAAACTCCCCCCCTGCTCAGCGATGGTGTGGTGGCGTGGGCCCCGCTCCTCCAGCGCGGAGCGTACTGGACCGCGGTCAGTGCCGTGTTGCTGCTGGTGGGCAGACGGTTTTCACGGCAGGGGGCCGGCGTAAGGTGATGAGGGGGAAGGGCACGGGGGCATGCGGAAGGGGGCGAAGCCGAAGGAGTCCCCCCTTCCACCTCGCCCCCTGCTCCCGGCTCCCTCTCTTGTCACCGACAGGCCGTGCCCAAGGCGCGGCCCCACCTTGAGCTTACTTCTCGGTAATGATGAGGTAACGCGAGGCGCCCCAGAACTTGGCCGGATCGGTGATGCGGATGTTCTCCCCGCGGAACGAACCGTCCTTCTCCTTCTTGGCCGCTTCAATGAGTCCGGCGTCATGGCGGGACACGATGCGATAGGGGCGGTCGTTGCGCGGCAGTGGAATGGTGAGCACCTCACGGCGATCGGCGCGAGTAAACCGCGCTTCGTTGAGGGAGCGGGCCGGCACCAGCGTCTTCCCAAGCTTGACGATGAGCAGTCCGCGCGAGCCACCCTCTTCGGTCACCACGCCGTCGGCGAGCAGCTGGCGGCGTGTGCCCACGACGTAGAACACACGGTTCTCCCGCACGTCCATCGCCTTGACGGTGTCCGTGAGTACGGCCTTTTCGACGGTCAGCTGTTCATTGGCGGTGCGCAGCGACCGGATTTCCTCCTGAAACACCCCGATCTCCTTGTCGCGCTGCTCGAGGCGCGCGTTGAGATCGGCCAGCAGCGTGGCGGCGGCGGTCGAGTCGGCACGCATGGTGCGCAGCGTGTCGAGGAGCGCCCGCACCTGGGCCTGGCGGGCATTCAGCCGCTGGCGCATCTGCGTGAGACGATCGAGGATGTCCTTCTGGGCGGCGACCGCCTCGGTCTTCCCCGATTCGTCGCTGGTGGTGACCCCCACCTTGGAGCTGATGCCGCGCACGAGGCGCAGCTCGGCGTCCACCTGGTCGGCGAACTTGGACGCTTCGACCACCTGTGCGAGTGCCCGGTCCTTTTCGGCCACGGAGCCGGCCACGAGCCCCTGCAGGGAGTCACGCTCCGCGGCAGCTGACGCCAGCTCGGCGGCCAGGGAGTCGGCGCGCGCACGGGACGCGGTGTCGGCGCAGGCGCCGAGGATCAGCGCGGAGAGAAACACCGCAGCGGCGGAGGCGCGCTGGCGAAGACGGAAGCGGTGCATGATTGACGGGTTGGAGAGTAAAGCCGTTGTTCGGAAGAACGTACCGGGCGCGGCTCCCACCTGAAAGTGCCTTCTGTCACAAAATGCGCCTCGGCCTGTGAGGTGAATCACCTCTCATAAGCCGGGCCGGCGCTGGCACGCCAAGGCTACATCCAGCCCCGCGCGCGGTAGAGCAGGGAGGCCGCCGTTTCATGGAGGACCTCGCGGAAGGCGGCGCGGCGGTCGCTGGCGCTCTCCAGCCGCGAGGGAGCATAGCTGCGGGAAACGGCTGGCAGGCACTCCACGGCCATCCCCTCGTGCTCGAGGGCGGCACAGGCGCGGCGGGTGTGCGAGGCCGACGTGACGGCGACCACGCGACGCCAGCGATGCGTACGCGCCAATGCCGTGAAGGCCAGTGCCTCGTCACGCGAGCTCTGCACGTTGTACACGAACTTGAGCTGCAGCTCCGGGGCAAAGGCGCCCACCAGCTCCCGCTGGTCGCGCTCCGAATTGGGAATGCTGGCGTCGCGCTCGTTGCCCACCACGGAGAGCGCGAGGGTGGGAATGGCGCGGCGTTTGGCCTCGCTCACGCCGGACAGCAGCCGCTCCAGGGCCTGCCCCATGACGCGCCCTTCCGGCGTCACGGTGCCGGAGAAGACGACCACGGCATCGGGCGGGGCGCCGGCCAGCGGTGTGTCACGCCGCACGAACTGCTGAAAAAGGGTGCTCGCCAGCGGGGTGTACGCCACGACGCCATGCACCAGCACCACGCCCACCGTGGCCGTCCAGAGCCACGCCCCCCAGGCCGAGGTGGCAAGCAATGCCCCGCCAAGCAGGAACACGGCGCGGGTCGTGAGACCACCCACGCCCAGCAGCGACAGCACCCCGAGCGACCAGAGCAGCTCCATGAGGAACAGCCCCAGCAGCGCCCCCGCAAGTCGGACTCGCCACGCGGGGGCGCGCACGCCAACATCGGCGCCGCGCCCCCGGAAAAGCAGATCACTCACCCCGGCTCCTGCTGTTCACCACGACGTCACTCCTGCGTGACCTTCGCCGCCGGCGGCTGGGTGTACTTCTCGAACCAGCTGCGCAGATAGAGCTGCGTGCGCAGGAAGTTGGACGGGGTCGAGCTCGTGCCGTGCCATTCATTGTTGAAGCGGATCATCGCGGTGGGCACTTTGCGGATCTTGAGCGCCTCGTAGTACTCCTCGGTCTGGCCCATGGGGGTGCGCAGGTCGTTCACCCCCGTCATGAGCATCGTGGGTGTCTTCACGTTGCCCACGTACATGAGCGGCGAGCGCTTGAGGTGCTCGCTCGGGTCATCCCACGGATACTTGGCGAAGTTGTAGTACCAGCTGGAGCCGTCGGTGGTGCCGACGAAGCTCAGCCAGTTCGTGACCGGGCAGTTGGCGCTCGCCGCGGCGAAGCGGTTCGTGTGCCCCACGATCCAGCTGGTGAGTACGCCGCCGCCCGAGCAGCCGAAGACGTACAGGCGGTTGCTGTCCACGTAGCCGCGGTTGATGACCGTATCCACGCCGGCCATGAGATCGTTGTAGTCCTTGCCGGGATACGCGTTCTTGATGGCGTTGCCGAAGGCGCTGCCGTAGCCGGTGCTGCCGCGCGGATTGGTGTACAGGATGAGATATCCGTTGGCCGCGTGATCCTGGCGCGCGAAGCTGAAGCCCACGTTGTACATGCTGTGCGGGCCGCCATGAATCTCGAGCATGAGCGGGTACTTCTTCTTCGGATCGAAGTCGGCAGGCTTCACGATCCAC
>VYLE01000527.1_pt1 | contig 39124 bp, 43 predicted proteins | sample 5114391 | NCBI WGS metagenome assembly VYLE01 (sample SAMN12291771, study PRJNA351875) | freshwater metagenome | isolation source: freshwater lake | place: USA: Michigan, Kent Lake | collected 2013-08-15
GGCGGAAGACCCGGAATTTGAAACCTTCTACACTAAAAATATTCTGCTTAACGAAGGTCTGAGAGCTTGGATGGCTCCCCAAGACCAACCCCACGAAAACTTTATCTTCCCTGAGGAGGTTCTCCCGCGTGGTAACGCTCTCTAATATCCCCACCGCTACTGGTCGTGACCAAAGTTCCACCGGCTTCGCTTGGTGGTCCGGTAACGCTCGTCTTATCAACCTCTCCGGTAAACTGCTCGGCGCTCACGTCGCTCACGCTGGTTTAATCGTTTTCTGGGCCGGGGCAATGACCCTGTTTGAAACCGCCCACTTTATCCCTGAAAAACCGATGTACGAGCAGGGTTTAATCCTGCTTCCCCACCTAGCTACCCTCGGTTTTGGGGTCGGTCCTGGTGGTGAAGTAGTCGATACCTTCCCCTACTTCGTTGCCGGTGTTCTGCACTTAATTTCTTCGGCTGTACTCGGTTTTGGTGGTATCTACCACGCTATCCGCGGACCGGAAACCCTAGAGGAATACTCTAATTTCTTCGGTTACGACTGGAAAGACAAAAACCAAATGACCAACATCATCGGTTATCACCTGATTCTCTTGGGTTGTGGCGCGCTGTTGTTGGTATTTAAAGCCATGTTCTTTGGCGGTGTCTATGATACCTGGGCTCCCGGTGGCGGTGATGTCCGCGTCATCACTAATCCTACCCTCAACCCCGCAGTTATCTTTGGTTATCTGACCAAAGCTCCTTTCGGTGGCGAAGGCTGGATTATCAGCGTCAACAACATGGAAGATATCATCGGCGGTCACATCTGGATTGGCTTAATCTGTATCGCTGGCGGTATCTGGCACATTCTCACCAAACCTTTTGCTTGGGCGCGCCGCGCTTTCATCTGGTCTGGAGAAGCCTATCTGTCCTACAGCTTGGGCGCTCTTTCCATGATGGGCTTTATCGCCGCCGTTTACGTTTGGTTTAACAACACCGCCTATCCCAGTGAATTCTACGGTCCGACCGGTATGGAAGCTTCCCAAGCTCAAGCTTTCACCTTCTTGGTGCGTGACCAACGCTTAGGTGCTAACGTCGCTTCTGCCCAAGGCCCCACCGGTCTAGGTAAATACCTGATGCGCTCTCCCACAGGCGAAATCATCTTCGGTGGTGAAACCATGCGTTTCTGGGATTTCCGCGGTCCCTGGTTAGAACCCCTCCGCGGTCCTAACGGTTTAGACCTCGACAAAATCAGAAATGACGTACAACCTTGGCAAGTACGCCGCGCGGCTGAATACATGACCCACGCTCCTTTAGGTTCCTTGAACTCTGTGGGTGGCGTTATCACTGATGTTAACTCGTTTAACTATGTGTCTCCTCGCGCTTGGTTGGCTACCTCTCACTTCACTCTCGCCTTCTTCTTCCTGATTGGACACCTCTGGCACGCTGGACGCGCTCGCGCCGCCGCCGCCGGTTTCGAGAAAGGAATTGACCGCGAGACTGAACCCGCATTGGCAATGCCTGACCTCGACTAATTTCGGTTAGTTCGATGGCAGCGGCTCCCGTCTAGTTGGCGGGAGCCTTTTTGTTGTTAATATCAGACGCAGCTAAAACACTCTCTAAAGCCGATAATAATCGTTGATTTTCTGCCGGTAAACGGACAGCGACCCGAAAATAATTGCTGCCCAATTCGGGGAAACTGAGACAATCGCGGATGAAAATTCGATGATATTTTAATAAAGCTTCCTGTAGAGGTAAACAGGAAGATTGAGATTGTACTAAGAGGAAGTTAGCGGCACTGGTTTGGGGCTGTAATTGCGGAAAATTAGCTAATCCTTGCCATAAATCCTGGCGGGCCGCCGTTAACCAATCCCAAGTTTGTTGTTGAAAATCCCTATCTTCAATTGCCGCAATAGCGGCAACCACGGCCAAATTATTCACCGACCAAGGATCGCGCCATCTTTGCCATTGTAACAGGCGCTCGGGATGGGCGAGGACGTATCCTAGACGTAAACCGGGGAGACTGTAAAATTTAGTTAGGGAACGCAAAATCACGAGATTGGGATATTCCGGCAACAGAGATATTAAACTCTCCTGTTGTTGCGGGGGTAAAAAATCCATAAAAGCTTCATCCACTACCACCAAACCAAATTGCGATAGATAGGGACGAATGGCCGCCACCGTCCAGAGTTTCCCCGTGGGATTGTGGGGATTATTGAGTAATAAGCCTTGTTTTTCGGGATTAACCGGCTTTAAAGTGGTTAAATCTAGGGAATGTTTGCAGATGTTTCCACCAAAACTTTTTAAAGCCCGTTCGTAATCGTTAAAAGCGGGTGTTAGTACATAAACACTATCAAATGCTGCTAATTCCCGACCGGCCCAGGTTAATAACTCGGCCGCACCATTGCCGGGGAGAATCCAATCCGGCCCGATATCATGCCATTGGGCGAGGGCAGAACGCAACTGCCAATACCCGGGGTCAGGATAACGAGTCAGACTGGTTAAATGGCTTTTAATAGCGGTTAGGGCGCTTTCTGGCGGACCGAGGGGGTTGATACTGGCAGAAAAATCGAGAATAGAGGAAACCGGACAGCCGGCAATGGCGGCCGCCCAGTCAAGATTACCACCATGTTTAGGTCTAGGCAAAAGACTTACAGCGAACGCTTTGCGCTCGCTACGCGAGAACGAAACTCAACAGTAATTATTCCTTATCCGGGGCTACTCTGTCTTTAAACAGTTTACCGGCCGAGAAAGCCGGGACGCGAGTGGCCGGAATCTCCATCTTATCGCCGGTTTTCGGGTTGCGTCCTTCCCTGGCCTGACGTTCCCGGGCCTCGAAGGAACCGAATCCTACTAGGGTTACTTTGTCCCCCTCAGAAACCGCTTCGATAATGGTTTCGATGGCGGCAGTGAGAACAGCATCTGCTTGTTTTTTGGTCACAGAGGCTTTGAGAGCGATTTGATCGATTAATTCACCTTTATTCATGCGCTAACTCCTTTTTTTGCGGTTTTTCTGAGTTTAGGGTGGTTGTCAGTAGTTTATTATGGTTCCCCTGTTGAGGACTCGCCAGGATCGAGATCACTAAATAATGCCTCAAATCCTCATTGGCTATATATTCCACTGCATTATTCTAAGCGGGAATTGTCTCGATCGGAATCGCTGAAACCTTTAATTTATCTAGATTTCCCCCCAATTCCCCGCCAGGGGAGAGAAAAAAGGGAACAAGCGAGAGATTTACAGCGATATAAGCTAATAAAAAGAGATTAGATGGCGAAATTGCCGATAAATATTCTCTAAAAGCGATAGGCATCCTAACTTCCCAAAAATCGTTCATCGGTTCTCTCCAAGATTTTTGACTAATTTTGCCCCCAAAAACGTTAAAAAAGTTTACCAAAGCAATTTCTGCCCAAAAATTAAGTTCGGGACCAGGAGATATTGGCTAAAATTGGAACTTATGATCGTTAAAAATATTCAAAAAAGCAGGATTTAACTGGAAAGTTTGCTATCATTATCTATTCAGCGACAAACTCGCATGGTGATTTACTGCTATCCCCTAGCCGATCTAGGTCAAAGCTTAAGACATTCTTTTATCGTGACTTTTTTGGCAGTAATCGCCATTCTTGGCGGTCTGATTCCCGAATTTTCTTGGACGACGGAGGTGGTTAGTTTTCAGTCCTCCGCTTATACTCAAGATTTTACGGCTGACCAAATCAAACGTTATGCCAAAGCAGTTTTGCGGATCGAAACCGAAAGAAAACAAGCTTATGAGGAAATTTCGCAAATTTTAGGCAAAAGTCCCCCGGCAATTACCTGTAACCAACGGGAAAGCTTTAATAATCTTCCAGCTAATGCCCAAAGAATTGCCGTAGATTATTGTAATAACTCAAAAAAGATTGTCCAAGATAGTGGCCTCACTGCGGCTGAATTTAACGCCATTACTAACCGGATTCGTACCGATGATAACTTGAGACGACGGGTGCAAAATGAGATGATTCGTCTGCAGCGGGAAAATAAATAGAAAAAGTTCCTCAGTTTTTCGGGTCAAGCTGGAGTCAGGGCTACAATTAAGAATGTTTTTTCCTATTGACCACTACCATGTTAACTTTTACCGAGCGCTTACCCCCCCGTCATACCGCTAGTTCACCTCCCCCAGAAACGGTACTTTTTAGCCTTCTACTCACGGCCGAAGAACGCACCCGCAGCCGTTATCGTCTCGATAGTCCCGAAGGTTTTTCCCTCTGTTTTCGTTTACCCCGCGGCACAATTCTACAGGACCGCGATTTCCTGCGGGGGGAAAACGGCGAAATTATTCAAATTATTGCTAAACCAGAACCAGTTATCACTATTACCGCCCCTTCAACCGATTTACTCCTCAAAGCTGCCTATCACCTCGGTAATCGTCATGTAGCCCTAGAAATTAATCCCGATTACCTGCGTCTGGCCCCCGATTCTGTCCTACAAGCAATGTTAGAAGGTTTGGGATTAACTGTAACTGAAGAAATCGCCCCCTTTAACCCCGAAATTGGCGCTTATCAGCATTATCATGACTTGGAAGAGGCAAAAAAGGGTTAGTTAGGGCTGGCTGAATAAATCTAAAAACCTTATTAGACATCTCCAAAAATTATAACCCAGTCACAGCTTGCTTTTAGCTTATGCACTAATTAAGTAGTTCGATAACTGAAATGTATATCTATCGTTGCTAATTCAATTTCACTGAAAAAATATGAGGCAATTAAAATAATTTTTATTCGGGTAGATTCCTTAACTAGAAAGACTTTTGGTCTTGAGATCTGTTTGGAAATCAAAAAGTACCATATCTGGGAGTGATCGGCTTCAGGTACTTTTTCCCTGAAAATTAGGTAATTGACCCCCTCGAAATCGCTAAAACCCTACACCCTGCCCCCCACGAACAACTTTTTCAGCAAACCCTAGTTAGCTAATCTTGCCCAATGCCCTTTCTGATTTAGAGTAAGCAAAAATCAAACTCGGTTTCGACTTACCTCTTTTCCTACCATAAATTGTAGTTTTTGGGCATTATCTTAACAAAATTTAACTGACAAGAAAACAGTAACTTTTTAACAGCCTCTACAGGATATTTTCTTAATTAAGAGGCTCTCATTCTGCTAGTTTCTAGAATTTTAATCGGCCTCGATGAATTGATTAATCATCAAAGTAAAAATCGAACTACGAGGAATGAATAACCATGGTACTTTCAGAACTAGCACCAACGGCTGTAACCCCTGTCCCGTCTGATTTATCCACACCCACTGAGGTTAAAAAATCCCCTGCTCAAAACAATGATCTAATCTATTTTTGTGAACTAGATTCTAGTAACAAACTGAACTGTCGTTGACTTCAAGGATGTCTTGTACCCAGTCAAAAGTAAAAAAGGAAATTGAACCTCTTGCACAAGTCAAAAAGTAATCAATCCTGATGCTGAAAGCATTCTATTGGCTCTTCTCGTTTCTGTGTGGAAGGAAGAAGAATAGGGATAATTTTTCAAAAAAAATATAGTCTTCAAAGCCTTGCCTAGGAAGACTCCTACGAATGATAAGCACTGATTATCACACAAAGTCGAGGAGAGCCATCTATTCTTCTTTCTGTTGCCTGTTGCATGAGTTCCTATTGCCTGACTTCCGCAGGAAGTCTAATGTTTATAACCAATTTCCAATTAAGATAAAAGAAGACCAATAAACGGGATGACTATACTGATTATTAATATCTGGATTACTTTGAGCTTGAATTAATTGGATTTGAGCCTCTCTTAAGGCTTCTGCTTTATTAACCCCTGAATTAATTAAATTGTCATAAAAAGCCAAGATTAATTGTAACGTAGATTGATCAGAAACTGGCCATAAAGACGCAATCGCACTTTGAACCCCTGCTTGTATCGCTACTCCTGCTAATCCTAGCGCAGATCGTTCGTCTCCTTCTGCGGTTTCACAGGCGGTTAAGGTGAGAAGTTCAACAGAGTTAGAGCCTGATTCAAGCAGTCTTAAGGTATTTTCAAGACTTTTAAGGGCTATTTTATCATTATTTCCCGCCACCAGAAAGGTGTCATCTGGAATTGTCCCAAATTGAGCATGGGTGGCAATATGAATAATGGAGTAGTCAGCATTATCTAATGTTTGGGTGAGGGTTTGGGGGTTAAATTGTTGATTAACTAGCAGTTGATGATTAGGAAATTGTTGGGAAATGGTGGCAATTTCAAGGGGAATATTATCTAAAGAAGGAAAAATTTGACCATCAATCTGACTTTCTTCGGTGACTCCTAAAATTAACGTTTTATTGTCAGATAAGGTTCTTTTTTGCAGAAAGGTTAAGGATAAACTAGGGGTAGTAGAGACAGCATATTTTTCGATCAGAAATTGTTTACCATCATGTAAAGCAGCCATAGGGATGGGGCGAAAAGGACTATCTTGGATAAAAACTAAGTTTTTTACGTCGTATTCCTGTAAATCAGTCTCAAAAGGACGAATTATCTGACTATAGAGGGTTTCAGATAAGCTTGTGTCATAATCACCTAGAGTTAAAAACCCATCTAAGATACTTTGACGAAATTGAGCAATATTTTCGATAATATTGGCTTTATTCTGCTTAATCCAGTGAATTTTTATACTTTGATCGGGTAAAATTATAATGATTGCTGTTTTCTCTTGAAACATTAAAGAATTAATAATTGCCGTCTGAGGAAAAGCAGATATAGGCTGAGAATCAGGGGCATCAATCCGCAAAAAACAGTCATTTCCCAGATGATTTTGCAATTCTGCGAGTCTTAGATGATCAATAATCTTGAGGACTTCTTTTAATTCTTGTTTTTGTTGTATAGATGATAAACTTTGAGAATCAGCTAATTGTAGCTTTAATTGAGCAAGTTGACGATAAATAGGTTCAATACTATCACGAAAGTCCAATTGTACGTCTTTTTCAGTCGTTAATAAGTCACTACGGATATTTTCAAGAGTATTATAGGCGTTTTGATAGGCGTTAACGGCGAGGTTGAATTGTCCTTTTGCTTGAAAAATACGCCCTTTTTGCCATTCCAAAAGATATAAGCCATCTTTTGTGTTTAAATCTTGATTAGCCACTAAAATCGCTTTCTGTGTTAGGGTTAAGGCTTCTTTTGTTCTGCCAAGACATTCATAAAAATGACCGATTGCGCCTAATGCAAAAGACTCTACACGAGGATTATTAAGATTTTTAGCAATTGTTAAAGCATTATCGAGAATGGATAATCTTTGATAGTCAGATAGTTGCCATTGCGTCGGACATTGGATTAAAGGGGTACTTAAGGCTAAAGAAAAGGCGGGTAGACTCGCTAAGTCAATACTAGCGTAAACCGTTGTTACATTTTGAGGGACCATAGGGAGCAAGATTAACGCCTGTTGTAAATCATTTTGCCGTTGTTGGGGAGAAATTATCTGAAAATTTTGAGAATAATAGGATAAACGAATTAAATTTAATAAATTCTCTAGTTTTGTTAAAGGATCTTCTGATCCATTTAAGTTAGCACGGAAATTTTTGGTAGCTTGTTGATAGTCGGAGATCGCTTGTTTTTGAAAAGTATTGGAGCGGTTATGATCTTGTTTTTCAGCAGATTTTGCCCGTAATTGGGATAATTGACCTCTAGCTGTATAAGAATTGCCTAAGCTTTGTTTTAAGGATGTTTGAGCTTCTGTAGAGGGTAAAGATAGAGCGGTTTCTAGGGTTTGAATACTTTGGTCATATTTTCCGCTAAAACGGTAAGCTTCTGCTAAAATTCCTAATGCTGAACGTTCTATGCTTGTATCCTCTATCTGACGACTGATAGCTAAGGCGGTATTAGGTTGACAGGTTTTTTCATCGGTTGAAGCACATAAAAGAGCGATCGCTGTTTGTGGTTGACCAATATTAAGATAAATTTGCGCTTTTTGTGTTAATATTTGACTTAGTTTCCCTTTATTTCCTGTTTTAATGGCATATTTTTCTAACTTTTCTAAGGTTTCAAAGACTTGCTCATTTTGATTTAATTTTTGATAAGCTGTTGCTAAGTTTTCAAGGATAATTTGCTTTTCTTGGGGTTCTGAGGAAGCAGATAAAGCTTTTTTCCAGATTTTTACTGCTTCTTGATAATTTCCTGCTTGATAAGCGTCAATTCCCTCTTGTACCCATTGACGAGGACTCATCGATTGAGCCATCAAAGGAGCATGAAATAAGATAAAGTGAGAGGGTGTTATTTTGCCTAATCCCGAAAAAAAGACTAAGCTGGCGACAAATAGCCAGATCAAAAGACGCGAATAGGAGAAAAAGCGATGAAACACGGTTTACTAAGTCGATCATTGAATCAATGCTGTAATCCTACTATAAAAAGTTGAGGAGTGATGTAACAATGTTCAGGATAAAAATGTTAAAATTTCGTAACCTTGTTAGCTTATTAATCTCCTTGAGTCTATTTTCAGTTAAAAGTCCAGCTATTGCTCAAATTATTCCAGATACTAGCTTAGGAATCGAAGGTGCTTTCGTTATCACTTTTAATCAACTGCTACAACTAATTCAAGGTGGTGCAAGAAGAGGTGAAAATCTGTTTCAAAGTTTTCAGGATTTTAACATTCGTGAAGGGCAGACGATTATTTTAACCAATGCCAAGGACGTGAATAATATTTTAATTCGGGTAACAGGGAATAATCCTTCGGAGCTCTTAGGCAATTTATCGCTTATTAAAGCAGAAACGATTAATAATTTACTGATTAATCTACGGAGTTTGTCCCCTTTACCGAATACTAACTTATCAAGTTTAATTCAACCCCAAGACTTAGGAACAGCAAGCTTATTTTTTCTCAACCCGAATGGGATTTTATTTGGACCCGATGCGAGGTTAAACTTAGGGGGGTCATTTATCGCCACAACCGCTAATCAGATAAAATTTGCAGATGGGACGGTTTTTAGGGCAAATTTAACCCAATCTTCCCCTATTTTAACTATTAGTACCCCTATTGGTTTAGGTTTCACCTCATCTTCTCCTAAACCGATTACCCTACAAGGCCCCGAACAATCCCTTACAGGTGTTCTTCAAAGTATCCCTAAAGTGGCAGGAGGTCCGAATGAAGTTTTAGAAGGGACAAAAACCCTAATTGAGAATATTTTAACTCGCCCTGTCGGTTTACAGGTTTTTCCTAACCAAACCATTGCCCTAGTCGGGGGGGGATGTGACTTTAAATAGTGGAAGTTTAACCGCTTTGGGGGGAAGAATAGAAGTCGGAAGCGTCAGAAATATGGGTAATGTCAGCTTAACTCCTGTTCCTAAGGGATGGAGGCTAGGATATGAAGGGATAGATAGTCAATCCCAAGGTCAAATTACCTTATCTCAACTGGCCTTGCTAAATAGTAGCGGGTTAGGAGGGGGCGAGATCAAGTTAACCGCTCAAAAGGTCGCTTTAATCAATGAATCTGCCATTTTATCAGTAACACTTTCTGACCAAGATGGGAGAGATATTTCAATTCAAGCGCAGGATATTCGTTTGAGTAATGGTTCGATTATTGGTACTGGAACGTTTATTGATACTCTTGGTGATAGTGGGAGTGTCATTATTAAAACCAATAATTTAACGGTACAGGGAGCATCTCTTATTGAAACCACTACCCTTGGACAAGGAAAGGGGGGAAATTTAATTATTAATGCCCAAAATGGCGTTAATGTGATTGATGATGGTTTTATTGCAGCGGGCTCTTTGGGTGCAAGTCAAGATCAAACTGGTTCAGCAGGAAACTTAATCATTGAAACACAAATTTTAAATATTAATGAAGGGGGAGAAATTCTCAATGCAACCAGTTCTGGTCAAGGGGGAAATTTAATCATTAATGCTTCAGAAAGCATTAATATAGATGATTTTGATAGTGCTATCTACACAGATACTTTCGGAAGAGGGAATGCAGGAAATCTTGAGATTAACACAAAAACTTTAAGAATAAGTAACGGGGCGCAAATTTCTGCGGCCACGTTTGATCAAGGAAAAGGAGGAGATATTCTGCTCAGAGCGAGCGATAGCCTTTACATTACAGGAATATCCTCTGATCTGAGATTTCCTAGTGGGATTTTTACCTCAACAGGGATCATTGGGTTTGATTTTCAACCTCAAGGAGAAGGGGGAAACCTTTTGATAGAAACAAGACGCTTAACCCTCACAGATGGCGCGGTGATTTCTACATCTACCATTAGTCCCAAAAATGCGGGAAACGCTGTGCTAAATATTAGCGATACCTTATCCTTAGAACGGAATGCTCGAATTACTGCCAGTACAAGTGCTGATGGCAATGCAGGTAATATTCGCTTGAATGTGGGGAATGAGCTATTAATGAATCAAAATAGTCAAATATCTACCGCAGTAACTAGAAATTCATTAGCTAGGGGTGGATTGATCGAAATCAACGCCAATTCTCTTAATCTCCAAAATCAATCAGAAATTAGCGTTCGTTCGGAAGGACAAGGCAACGCAGGTAATATTAATATTAATCTGACGGGTTTATTCAGTGCCACTAATAGTGATATTACCGCAAATGCCAATCAAGGCGCAGGGGGAGAAATTACCCTCACCGCAGATAACATCAGATTACAGGGAGATAGCGATATTCGGACGAATGTAAATAATGGAGCAGGAGGTGGCGGAAATATTACTGTAACAGCTAATTCTATCCTATTATTCAATGATAGCGATATTTTAGCTTTTTCTCGTGATGGACGAGGTGGCAACATTCAATTTAATACGCCTGTATTTTTTGGTAATGGTTATCAACCGATTTCGAGTGAAAATGATCCTAATACCCTAGATGGTAACGATAGAGTCGATATTAACGCCAGTGGTGCAGTCTCAGGTGCAATTATTATTCCAGACTTGACCTTTATTCAAAATAGTATCGTTCAGTTGCCAGAATTCTTGATTAACCCTGAAAAACTCTTAGCTAATAGCTGTATTTCACCTAATCAGGACCGCGGGGGTAGTTTTATCATAAAAGGCTCAGGAGGTGTCCAAAATCGGCCAGGAGATATGAATACTCCCTCTTATTTCCCTGAAATCATTCAACCTATTCCTGAAACACCCGCTCAACCTTGGAAAAAGGGTGATCCTATCATTGAACCGCAAGGGGTTTATTACACTCCAGACGGACGACTTTATCTTAGTCGAAAATGTTAGGATTTTTCAACTATTATCTATATTTTCCGTCAGCCAATTTTTAAAGTTTCTGATGGCTTCACTTCTCCCCAGTTGTTGACTTTGTTTAACAAATTGATTAATTAATTCAATAATCGGAATCTGAGGAAAATTGGGACTGCTTAAAGACTCAATATATTCTCCTTCTTGTAATAAATTAATCTGTAGGCCACTTTGAGTATAACGCCACAGTTCTGGAACACCTAACTGTCGATAATTATCTAAATAGGTACGGGAAGTAATATCAATTTCTAGGACTAAATCAGGGGGGGGATCACTTTCTAAATTAAGTCTATTTTTGCCAATAACGGCTTGATAGTTTTTAATATAAAAACAGGCATCAGGTTCAACTGCTTGATTCATCCGCTCGTTTTTAAATGTTGTTGATCCTAACGGTTCAAAATCAATATTGAGTACTTCTAACAAAAACTGAACCATATAACTAATGATTTCTTTATCTTTTTCATGTTCGGGTAAAGGTACCATAATTTCTAATATTCCGTTACTGTAGGATAACCGAGAAGCACGACTTTCTCCTAATTCTGATAATATTGTCTCAAATTTTTGCCAGTTAAGCTCTTTTAAAAGTAACTGTTGACCGGGATTGACGATAATTTGTTCTAAGGCTAATTGCATGGCTTTAGCTGAAAATGTTGATTTCTTAGTTTAATTATACCCTTACTCATAGGATTTCAACAAAAATTAAGCCTATTTGTAATATTCTGCCAGTTTTATTAAAGTGTTATTTCGTCGAGTAATAATTTTGGCATCAACCCCTTCAGATGGCTCTAAATGTTCAGATTCTACGAGAGATTTAATAAAATTAGAAACTTGAGGGTTTAATTCTCCTTGATGGGTTGAAGATAAGCTCGTCATTAAAGCATCATACCATAACCCATTTTCGGCATAGCGTTCTGCTTGTTCAGTTTTTTGAAGTGAATTAGCCACTTGTTGACTTAAAAAAATGGGCATTTCAACCACTCTAAATTCTGCTCGTTGAATCATCCAAACGTCAGGACTTTGACGAATAGCGACTTGCCAAAGATACTTTTTACCCACTGCTAAAGGGGTTTGATTACTGGGAAAAGAAAAGTTATGAATTCCTCCTTTTTGTTGAAATCGTACAGCCAAGACCAGCAATTTTAGACACAAGCTATACTTATGCCATCAAATCCACAATTAAAGTTAATGACCGAGCTACTTCACCTAGAAGGAGTTGTCGTTACCAATTATCAAATTATTACCGATGCAGGAATTGTTTTACATTTAGAAAATATGTCAAGAGAAAGCCAGTGCATTCATTGTGGAAGTAAAACGGAAAAACTTCATCAAAATAATGAATTAACAATCCGAGATTTACCCTTTGGAGAACAGGCATTATATCTGAGAATCAATCGTCGTCAGATGAGATGCGAGAAATGTGGGAAAAAATTCACAGAAGAACTAAATTATTTGCCGAAGAAAAGAACCTACACAGACAGATTTAGAAAAAAAATAGTGGCCGAAGTCCTGAATAGTGATCTCAAAAATACGGCAGAAAGAAATGGAGTAAGCGAACAAGAAATAGAAACGATGCTCAAAGACTTAGGAGAAGACTTAATAACCGCAAAACCTCAAGGTCTAAAAAAACTAGGAATAGATGAAATAGCCATGATAAAGGGAAAAGGAAATTACTATGCTGTGTTAGTAAATATATAGCGGTTCTCGCATCTGTGCGGCACACTTAAACCTTTGCTGATTAAGCTGTTCAGGATCGGAAATGTACCTCTTGTGAATCAGAAACGCTATAGACACAGGAAAAATTGTAGGCTTAGTAGAAAAAAGAACAGAAGAAGCATTAACAGAATATCTGAAACAGTGGGGAGAAGAGGTTTTGAGCCAAATAGAGGAAGTAAGTATAGACCTGTGGATAGGGTATAAAAATGTGGCAGAAAAACTAATGCCTCAAGCGCAAATAGTAGGAGATAGATTCCAGGTAATGAAACAAGTAAATAACGAGCTAGATGAAGCCAGAAAGGAGGTAAAAAGAGAGGCAACCAAGATAAAAAATAAGAAAAATAAAGAAAATATCTTAGCAGGAATAGCCAAGAGCAAATATACCTTATTAAAGAATGAAGGAGACTTAGTAGAGAAGGAAAGGAAAAAATTGGAAGAAGTATATAAAGTGTCTCCAAAACTTGGGGAAATGCACAAATTAAAAGAGGAATTTAGAGAAGTATTTGAGAAAAATACGGAGGGGAATGAGGGATTATTTGCCTTGAGCGATTGGATAAAAAAGGCGATGGCTTACTTTCCTAAAAGCTGCCAGACAATGAGGCGGTGGATTGACGAAATAACTGCCTATTTTGATAACCGAACAACCCAAGGAACAGTGGAAGGAATTAACAATAAACTGAAGGTGATTAAAAGGAGAGGCTATGGATTTAGAAACTTTAAAAACTTTAGTCTTAGATGTTTATTAAATTGGCATTTTGCTAGTTGATTTTACATGGTAAGTTCGGAAGAACCCAAATTACCTCATTTGTTGAGGGGGGGACTGGATGGAATAATTTACTTCCTGATCCCGATCCTGCTACTTTAGGAGGGATAGGATTAGGTTTACGCTGGTTAGTGGCTAATGGTTTAACTGTTCGTTTAGATTACGGGATTCCGTTAGTTTCTGTCGATAATTCCGGAAATTCACTGCAAGAACAAGGGTTTTACTTTTCGGTGAGATATAGAAAAGCATTCTAGCATATTCTGAGAGAATTATAATAATAGTTCTCAATTAACTTAATCCGAATCTTTATCTTTTGTCGCTTCGTTAATTTCAGCTTTTTTCTTAAAGAACGTAGGTTGGGTTGAAGCATGAAACCCAACGCCCGATTATGTTACGCTAACGCTAACCCATCCTACAAATAATTGTGCCTACCTACTTAATTTCAGCGTTTTTCTTAAAGATGAGGTATAATTAATGTCGTTTGTGCTTCGAGGCGAGCGCTCTGTTCAAACCCTCATTCTGTAAGGCTTCTGGGGTTGGTGATCGCAGTCTTGGATTTCAAAAAAGCCTAAAGATATTATCCAACCAGGTTTTTAGATTTATTCAGCCAACCCTAGTTAAAAAAGAGAGGAGTAGGTCGCCATATCTAGTCCCTTGAGAACGGAATTCGGTATGGGTCAAAGTTTCTAGAAAAGCCCTAGGGGTAGCTTGAGTATTTATACTTATTGCAAAATAGGTATGCTTTTCCTAACATAAAGTTGATCGGTAATCGTGCCGAACTAATTACCGAAAATTTGGGTCTAAAGCCCTTGTAATGATGTTTTTACTGTATTCAGGAAGTTGAAAAAATGAAGACCAAATCGATCATAAGCTTACTATCTCTTAGCATTATAGGAATGTCAATCTATGCGGGTCAAGCTAATAGTAGTGATTACCGGGCTTTGACCCCGGAAGAAACATCACGGTTGACTGATGCTTTGCTAAAACAGGGTTGTAGGAATCCTAAAGCGATGAAATTTGATGTTGAGACTAACCAGTTTGAAGCAGAAGATGCTGTGTGTGAGGGAGGAAGAAAGTATGATATTTACCTTGACAAAAACTTTAGGATTGTTTCAATGAAACCAGACTAAAAGAGCAAATCCCTGAGAAGCTTTTACTGGTCGCTGCGAAGATTACCGATCAGGTATAACAAAGCCATTCTGACAGCGACACCACTGGTAACTTGTTGGGAAATTAGACTAAAATCGGGATCGTCCATTAAATCGGAACTAATTTCCACTCCCCGATTCACAGGACCGGGATGAAGTACCTTAACCCCCGGTTGACAGGATTGCAAACGAGGACGAGTAATGCCAAAACTTTGATGATATTCCCGTAAACTGGGCAAAAGATTGGCAGTCATGCGTTCTTTTTGCAGTCGCAGGGTCATCACAAAATCGGCCTTTTCTAAAGCTGGTTCTAAATCCCAGTGGAGAAATAGGCGATCGCACAATTCCCCAAAATATTTCGGCAGTAGGGTGGGGGGTGCGGACAAATGTACTTCCGCCCCAGCCGTGGTTAAACTCCAGATATTGGAACGAGCGACACGAGAATGGAGTATATCCCCAACAATAGCGATTTTTTTACCCTCTAACAGTTCTAAACGGGGATTTTCTTCATCTAACAGACAACAGATCGTAAACAGGTCTAAAAGTCCCTGGGAGGGGTGTTCGTGTTGACCGTCCCCAGCATTAAGAATACTGACCCCCGACTGCAAACGGTCCATTTCCCCCGCGATCAAATCGGGAACCCCCGACTGTTGATGTCGGATGACAAAGATATCCGTACCCATGGCCACATAGGTTAAAGCGGTATCGAGAATCGTTTCCCCCTTAGTCAAACTGGAACTACCCGGGGCAAAATTGAGAACATCGGCCGAGAGACGTTTCGCCGCTAGTTCAAAACTACTACGGGTGCGGGTGGAAGGTTCAAAAAAAAGATTTGTCACCACTTGACCTTGTAGGGCCGGCACTTTCTTGGTACGTCGGGAAAGAACTTCACGAAAACTAGAGGCCGTTTGTAGCAGGGTTTGGTATTCTTCCGGTTGCCAGTCTTGCAATCCCAAAATGTGGTGTCGGATCCAAGTGAAAGCCATAGGCGTTAAGGAGGCGGTAAAAACGGCAAATTTCGTCTATGCTATTGTAGGATTTCTTTGCATCAGGTTAATAAATAGGGTTTATGAGAATTAATTTTTCCTTCTGTCAGATCACTCTTGCGATCGCTTTATTTCTCAATCCCTTGCCGGCGATCGTTGCCCAGACTGCCACCTCTGGGGAAATGGTATCACCGACCACGGGCATTAATTACACTCGCCTGAAAAATTTCCTCGCTCAACAAAATTGGCGGCAAGCTAACGATGAAACCCGTAATTTAATGCTGAAAGCAACCGGACGGGAATTACAGGGCTGGTTTACCATGGAAGACCTGCAAAAATTGGCCTGTTGGGATCTGCAAAAGATGGATCAACTCTGGAAAGAAGCTTCCGGGGGTCGTTTTAGTTTCAGTACCCAATTTCGCATTTTTATCGAGACGGGTAATCGACCGGGGCGCTTAGTGGCGATCGAAAATTTTCAAACTTTTGGCGATCGCATCGGTTGGCGTAAAGATGGTGATTGGATTATTTTTAAAGAGAATCTTAACTATACCCTCAATGCTCCCGTCGGTCATCTGCCGGCGCCCCGGGACGAATATCAGATCGCCGGTGGTCGCCTAGAATACACCACCCTCGCCCAAAGATTAGTTACCTGTAATATTGTTAGCTTAGGGCAAAGCAAACAATAGACCTCTTGTAAAAATCAAAAATTGTTGTTAGGGTTAGGAGTCAGTAGTCAGTAGTCAGTAGTCAGGAGAATTAAGTAAGAATGAATAATAATCAATTAAATAGTCTATTGACAGATTTTAGGCAATTTAATCCTTATTTTTGCCGTTTTTGAACCCTCAAAAATTAATTATGCCAGAGGTTAAATAATCACGGCGATCAATTCTGTAGAATAAAATTTAAGGAAAAGCTTCTCTCCTCATCTTCCTCTTCCTTTTCCGATTTCCTAGCACTTTTTCCGCCAAAAACCCCTAAATTTAACAATGATTAAACGATCCGTTAACGTATCGAGAGCGATCGGTTCGTCGATCGCCGTTTCCCTAATTATCACCGGTTGCGCCCCCCAAACCCCCCAAGCCACTCGACCGGCGGCTGTTCCCGTCAAACTGCAAACCCTCGGCACCGACAAATTAGTGCAAAGTAGCGAATTTGTGGGTACTTTGATCGCCCAAGAGCGTGTTAGCGTCTCCCCTCAGATTACTGGTCGGATTCGCACTATTTTCGTTAAATCTGGCGATCAGGTAACTCAGGGACAAAAAATCGCCGAATTGGATCCCGAACAACAACAGCAACAGGTAAACGCTGGCATCGGCCAGGTAAATTCGGCCAAAGCGAACCTGAATGCGTCTGAGGCGGATTTAAGGCAAAGACAAGCGCAAGCGAGGGCAAATAAAGCCCAAATTGCCCAGAATCGGGCAAATGTGGCCAATGCCGAAGCCAATGTGAAAAGTCAGATCGCCACCTTGAGCGCCGCCGAAGCTGATTTACAGAGAGCGAGAGCTAATTTAGATTTGGCGGAAAAAAACCTAAAAAGAGCCGAATTTCTGGTCAAACAAGGCGCACAGCCCCAACAGGACTTAGATGATCGCCGCCGCGACATTCAGGCCGCCAGGGCGGAAGTAGAGGCCCGGTCTAAAAATCGTGATGCGGCCCGTCAACAGGTGACGGCGGCTAGAGCTACCCTACAGGCAAACAAAGAAGCATTAAATATCGCCATTCAAAACGAATTAGCCTCACGGCAACAGGTGGCGGCGGCAGCGGCAACAGTGAACAGTCGTCAAGCAGCGGTAGCCAGCACTGAGGGGCAATTAGGGGCGACGCGCCAGAATTTAGTTTTTAACACCATTACCGCCCCGATTGATGGTTTTGTCGGCGATTTTAATCAAAGAAAAGTCGGCGATATTATCTCCCTGGGTGAAGAATTAACCTCGTTGACTAACAATAAAACTTTGGAACTAAATGTGCAGATTCCCGTGGAATTACAACCGCGTCTGCGCGTCGGGTTGCCCGTGGAAATTATTAATCCCGATGGCAGCCCGGGCGTTCGCGGTCAAGTAACTTTTATTTCCCCCACCGTTTCCCAAGCTACCCAATCGGTTTTAGTGAAATTTGCCTTTACTAATGATGGCAGTCTTCGCAATAACCAATATGTGCGGACGCGGTTAATTTGGGATCAAAAACCGGGGGTATTAATTCCCACCACAGCAGTGACTAGCATCGGGGCGCAAAATTTTGTTTTTGTCGCCGAAAAAGAAAAGGCTAAAGAAGGTCAAGAAAACGCCGAGGAGCGTTTAGTGGTCAGACAAAAACCAATTCAAGTCGGCACAATTCAAGGGCAAGCTTATCAGGTTATTTCTGGAGTAAATGCCGGGGAAAGAATTGCTATTAATAATATTCTTTCTCTCCGAGATGGTACAGCTATAACTGTTAGTCAGCAGTAATTTTTATGAGTAATTCGATTACCGTTCGTCCCCTGTCAGCGCAACTAATTACCGCCGAGAGTTTCCGTCCCTACGGTCAATTAATAACCTCTAGTCATGATGGGAAAATGTTTGATGAAAGCGATGCACAACTGCATTTAAAAAACGGTGTGCCACGTTTTTATATTATGCGTTTACAGACTCGCGGACGTAAATTTAAGCGAATTACTCGTCATAGTCAATGTACCCAATGTCTTGGTTCTTTGGGGGGACAAGAGTGGTTTTTAGGAGTGGCCCCCCCTAGTCCTTATCCTCAACCGGATTTAGAAAAATTAAAGGTTTTTCGCATCCCTGGGGACTGTTTTATTAAATTAGAGGTGGGAACTTGGCACGCTGGCCCACTTTTTGATCAACCGGCGATCAATTTTTATAATCTCGAATTGAGCGATACTAATATTGTCGATCATTTTACTTATAATTTTGCCCAAGAGCAGTCAATAGAATTCGAGATTGTTGATTAAAAAAAATAATTTTTTTACTTAACTTTTCGCAATCCTTTAGAAAGATAGGCAACGAAAAAAGCTAACACTCCTGTCATTCCTACCTCAAAATAATTGGCCATGAGAATAGCGGTAAAAAAAAGGAGCAAGATAATTAATATAGTCCGCTTTTGTTCAGATAATTTCATCTCTAATTGCCTCTAATTCGGTTTTAATACTTAATGGTTGATAACCTAAAGAAAAAGCAAGAGAACTATCAAGAGAAACATCCTGCGGACGCGGCGCAATCATGGGAAAATCGCACTGTAAACAGGGTTTTATTTGTTCTCTGGGAATGTTAAAAACTGCCGCCATTAGTAAACCAAATTGATAACGAGAAACTCTTTCTTTACCTCCCAGATGAATAATCCCTTGCACTTTTTCTAATGCCAAAAGTAACCCATCCACCGCACTATTAACCCCAACAGCTGTACGATATTCATCGGTAAATAGAGATAATTCTTTTCCCTCTTGGAGGGTTTTTAAAAAGGGTTGCAGAAAACTATTAGCGCTGGGAGAAGGGGAACCAAACATCAAAGGCATTCGACAAATGGCTGCTTGAGGATATATTGCTAAAATACCCTTTTCCGCCGCTACTTTTTGCTCACCATAGACACTGACGGGAGAAACGGGATCATGTTCGGAATAGGGGGCATTTTTACCATCAAAAACTAAATCGGTAGAGGTAAAAACTAGCGGTATTTGATATTGACTACACAAACGGGCAATTTCTAGAGAAGCTGTCAGATTAATTGCCTCGGATGCTTGGGGAAATTCTTGACAGAGATTCGGTTTTGATTGGGCAGCCGCATGAATTACCGCGTCGGGTTTAATCTGTTGAAAAAGTTCTTTAACTGCGGCTAAGTCTGTTAAGTTAATTTTAATTAAATTCGGGTCATTACTATTGACATTGTGATTAAAGTATGTACCAAAACTTGCCCAGTATGAGCGAGTTTTTTGGTAAATATGCCAACCTAAAAACCCACTAACTCCAGTGATTAACAGCCTTTTCATAGTTTAGAGATTAAATCCTTTTTCGTAGACTAAAAACTGCACTTGCGGTTCCAAAGGTTCACTAACTAAACCAATTCCTGCAAATCCCCATCGCTGCATTAGTCCCTTTAATTGTGTTCCTGAGAGAGTTTCCACAGAAAAATTATTGGCTAAATCCTGAGCATGGGTATTGATATAACTTAAAGCATCGTAGGATTCTTTAAACAGAAGCAGATAACTAGCCGGAGTTTCGCTTTCACCTTTTCTCAGACGCGCTACTAGATATTGTCCGTCTTGTTTTGACCTGAGTAAATAATGCGTAGTTGCTAACATAGTTTATTAAGTGAAAAGTGAAAAGGAAAAAAGGGGTTGGGTGGGGGTACATCCCATTTTTGTAAATCTACTGAGTTGGGATTTTTAAAGGGAAACTATCTTCTAAAATTGGTCATTACTTCCGATTTTACCACTCAATCCAAGCCTTTGGGGGGTTCTACCCCCCAAACCCCCCGTTGGGGGCGTGGCGCCGCCCCCAAACCCCCCGCGCATTAGTTTTTCGGCCCTATTTCTGCAAATGTGAGATGCACCCGTTGGGTAGTGGGAAATTTAGCTGAAATTTCCCTATCACCCTACTTTAAATCCTCCAATTTAATCCTAGGATCTACAGCTTTGAGAAGCAAATCAGCCAGAAGATTACCGATAATCAACATAGTAGCACCCATCATTAAACTGCCCATAACTAAATACAAATCTTTAGCCGTCACAGCTTGCAAAATTAAGCGACCTAATCCTGGCCAGTTAAAGAAAAATTCGGCGATAAATGCCCCACTTAACAAACTAGAAAATTCAAAGCCCAAAAGAGTTATCAGGGGATTAATAGCATTGCGTAAAGCGTGGACATAGATAACTTTATTTTCCGGTAAACCTTTCGCCCTCGCGGTTTGAATATAATCCTGTCGCAGAACATCTAATAATTGTCCCCGCATCAATCTTTGTAATCCTGCAAAACTGGTAACTGTCAGGGCAATAGTTGGTAAAATCATGTGCCAAGCGATATCTAAAACTTTACCGATAGGGGAATATTCCGAATAGTTAATACTGGTCATATCACCCACCGGTAAAAGCGGCGAGACATTTTGGGCGAGAATTAGCAGTAAAAGGGCAGTGATAAAACTGGGGAACCCTTGACCAATATAACTGATAACTCGGAAAAATTTATCGATAAATTGGTTTTGTTTGACGGCGCTGAGAATGCCCAAGGGAATTGCAATCGCCCAGGTTAAAATGATGGAAGTCAAAGACATTAACAACGTCGCTGGAATTCTCTCTAATAATAGGGAAGACACGGGACGAAAATAGGTAAAACTCAGACCAAAATTAAACTGAGTTACCACTTGCCACAACCATTTAAAATACTGGACAATCGGCGGGTCTTTTAAACCAAAAAGGGCAATATATTGTTCTTTAGTTTCCTGACTAATCTTGGGATTAAGGTCAAGCAAAGCCAGAAACCCGCCTGGGGTTAATTGGATAATAGCGAAACTCAAAGCCGAGGCCAACAACAGAGTTAATAAACCCTGGAGAACACGCTTGACAATATACAAAAAAGTTTCGCTAGTTAGGAGAGATTGTAACCCATTAGCACTCGATCGAGCGGTGGCCGCCTTATAATTATCATCAGTCGCCGTCATAGAAAAAAACCTAATAATCGATGAGGGTAATAATCGGTAAATCGGGTAATTTTTCCCGACCACCGAGGTCGATTAACTCGATGATAAAAGCAAATCCTAACACCTCACAACCAATTTTTTCTAATAAATCGGCTGTTGCTTTCGCCGTCCCTCCCGTCGCGATTAAATCATCGACAATTAAGACTTTATGATGGGATGCCACCGCGTCCTGATGAATTTCCAGGCTATCGCTTCCGTATTCCAAATCATACTCGATACTGTGAACGGCGGCGGGTAATTTGCCCGGTTTCCGGACGGGAATAAATCCCGCTTCTAATTGGTATGCTAAAGGAACACCAAAGAGAAAACCCCTGGATTCCATACCGACAATGTAATCGGGGGATAAACCGTAATCGCGACACTTTGCCGTTAGGGTATCGATCGTGTAACGTAATCCTTGGGGATGATTGAGTAGGGTAGTAATATCGCGGAAGACAATACCCGGTTTGGGAAAGTCGGGAATATCGCGAATCAGTGATTTCAGATCCATTCGGTTTCCGTGTCTCGTAAAATGGGGGACAGCTATCTATACAATACAATTTACAATACCCTGACTCGATCGCCCTTGTGTTTTAGTTCTCCTATATCATGACCTCTACTAGCCTAACGCCCGAATCTACAACATCAGCCCCAGAAAAACCGGTTATTTTAAGCGTTTTACCCGATTTTCCGATTGCCAGTCAGCAATGCGCCCTACATCTCCAACAGCATATCGATTTAATGCTATTAGCGTTGGAATCCTTAGAAGTCGGTGCCGGGGAGGCCCTGTTAGCCCTCTGTAAAGAACTAGGACTCGATAAAATTGTCAGAAACCGGATTATTTTCTGGCGCTTACGCTGTACTAATCCCTGGCGAATTTCCTACACCCTCGACCGTCTCACCCTTGACCAAGCAAAAGCTTTAGTTATCATTGCCAGTTATCGGGCCAAACCCCTAGCTATATCCATCCGACAATTACTGTTAGCGCGGCAACAGATGGAATCAAAGGGTTTACCCGTGGATAATAATTTTCTTTTATCAGAATATCTAGAACGATTTCGCTCCAATTTTCGCAGTCGCATGAACCCCCGCCGGGCCAAAGTATCGGTTTATCTAGCCGATGAAAATGCTTTAAATGAACTGGCTTTATCCCTTCTCGATCAGTTATTATTTTGTACTGGTACGACGGGAATGCAGCGGTTTTGGATTAGTTTATTTGATGGGGAGATCGTGTAGAAATGAGAAGACAGTATAGCTTGCCCAATTGTACCCTGATTCTCGATGGTTTCGGCGATGATTTCGCCCCAGCTAACCCCGGTGATAGCCGACCTTTACTCTCAATTTTGACTAACGTAGAATGTCGGTTAATCGGGGCCAATAAAGTCCTGCAAGGTGGTCGGGTTTTCTTGGAAAATTTGGTCCAAGCGGTCAGTCAGTATGCCCAAGAATTTTTGAGTGGTGTTCGTCATCCCCAAGACCCCGTCCATGAACCAGATCATGTGTACCTAGAAAAGATTGACCATAATCTCCATCGTCTGGTTTGGTATCCATCAACGGACTTGAATATCCCGGAAAGTCCGGTGAAGATAGAAATCAGTACCGTGCAGTTATTCGATTTAATAGAAGCGATTGACCAATTTTTTGCCGATACTCGCACTTTACCTGACCTAACCCTGAAATTACAGCCAGTTTCCCGTCGCTACCATAAGGTGAATGAATCGGCGGCCGGTCGAACAGTACCTTTTTTGGCAGGATTAGGCAGTCTTGTCGCTTGCGCCCTACTTTTCTATCTGTTACCCGTTCCCCAAGTCCGTAAACCCGAAAATCCCCCCATTCCTGCCGCTTCTCCCAGTCCCACCGTCCCCACTAATCCCGTCCCCCCTCCTAGATAAAATTAGTCCCTTGCGCTTTTCCCAACACCCCACACCCCACACCCCACACCCTTCTCCCCCACCCTGTCCCAGTTTTTAGAAAAAGTAACCGAGAAAAACCAGATCTTTTTTGCACAAGTTAGAAAAATTGTGTTACACTGGTAAATCTGTGAAGGTTTTTCGATAGGGAGTATTGAAAAAAAAATGACCAAACTGGGAACCCATTTGATTGTCGATGCTTGGCAAGTACCTGCTGACCTCCTCAACGATCCCGAGCGCATTCGTCGCGCTATCCTCGATGGAATTACGGCAGGAGAAGCAACGCTGATCGATTTGTGTGTCCACCAGTTCAGTCCCCACGGAGTTACCGCGACGGCGACTTTAGCTGAATCTCATATCGCGATCCACACCTGGCCTGAACACGGCTATTTCGCCGCCGATTTATTCTTCTGTGGTGCGGGTAAACCCGTGGTTGCCATGGAAATTTTGACCAAATCCCTGCAAGCAGGTGAGATTAAAGTCCGGGAACTAACCAGAGGATTCCCCAGTACTGCGGGAGTTTATGAAAGCAAAAAGGAAGAACCCCTTAAGTCTTCCCTGGTTATGGCCTAATTTCTAGCGCCGGCCTCGATAATAAGTTAGCAGCACTGGTGATCGCCTAAACTGAAATCGTGATCAGGATAACCCTTGTTTTTATCCTTGCCATCTTTCCCTCTCTCGTTAGTCTCTGGTTAATTAACCGATCCCAACAGAGATTAAGCAACCGTTTGAGAGGGATTCGCTATCGTCACGAATACAGCCCGGTGATGGCCAGTGATTTTTTGTCAATTCCTCTAGAGACAGAAAATAAACCGGCCTTGATCGGTGATCTTAGTTGTCGTTTTAATGCCTATTCTCCCCATTTGCGTTGTGCGGTTAATCCCACCGGTCCCTGTGAAGGTTGTCGGCAGTACGAAGCTAAAACTGGCACAGTATAAGCGGCTTGAGCTTCCAAAAAGTTCCCTATTTGCTATCCTTAAAAATTATCGCTATCGCAATTGAGGAGTGTGGGAACAATGGCGTTCAAACGAAATTTGACCCTCTTAATCATCGGATTAGGATTAACTTGTTTACCCGTATATCCGGCCCAAGCTAACCAAATCAGCACCGTCACCCCGAATACCGCAGCCAATCAAACTCTCGCTACCCATCTGGTCCTGAAACTGAAAGAGAGAAAAGTTTACATTTATCAAGATAGTAAAGTTTTAGCACAATTTACCGTCGCCGTCGGCAAAAAAGGCTGGGAAACCCCCACCGGTAAATTTGAGGTGCGGGAATTAGTTCGCAATCCCGTCTGGAAAAGTCCCTGGACAGGAAAAGTCAGCACCCCCGGTCCCAATAGTCCCCTAGGGGAAAGATGGATCGGTTTTTGGAGTGACGGCAAAAATTCCATCGGTTTTCATGGCACCCCCGCGGAAAATTCCCTCGGTAGCGCCGCTTCCCATGGTTGTGTGCGGATGCGGAATCGGGATGTGAAAGTGTTGTTTGATTTAGTCCGCATGGGAACCCCCGTCATCGTTCAACCTTAATTCCGGCAGGTATTTTTTTAAGATAGGCAGGTCTTCCGGACGATCTATATCGGCTAATTTAGGCAGATAAGCGGTTTTTAAAGCCAGTTTAGCGGCGATTGTCTGAGTTTTGGCCAAGACTTCCCCCGTTCCCCAGGGAATACCGTCAAAAAGCTCTGGAAAGACCTGTTTTAAAGCAATTAGGTAGTATCCTCCATCTAACGCCGGCCCTAAAACCATATCGTGGGTTTTTAGGGCCTCAAAGGCTGCTAAAATCTCTTTTTCCCCGATTTCTGGGCAATCTGTGCCAATAATAGCGATCGCTGTCATCCCTTGAGCAAAACCATCGGCAAAAGCATTTTGCATCTTTTCTCCTAAGTCTTTTCCCCGTTGAGAATGATAGCAATAATGCACACCTAACCAAGTACGCATTTTTTCCTCGCTGCCGCCATGGTAGTAAATGATCAGAGAGAGAAAATTCCTCAAACCCGCTAATTTACTGAGGGTATATTCGGCCAGTTTTCGGTGTAATTCTTCGGCTCCCTTGGCTGCCAAAGCTGGAATCATACGGGTTTTTACTTTCCCCAATTCCGGGTAACGGGTAAAAATAATCAGTTGTTGTCTCCAGTCCACGAGTGATTGCGACGATGATATTAATTATTAGTTTTAGCCTACTGTCAATAGGAGGCAGCAAACCCAATAAAACAGGCTTTATTGGCTTAGTATAGATTATTTTAGTTGGTTATCTAATTCTGTGTTGGGTTTCGTTCCTCAATCCAACCTACAAAAGCGGCGATCGCTTGATTGAGTCGAAACCTTTTTCCTAGCGGCATTTCAGACTTTTTCAGCCAACCCTGATTAGCTAGGGACTAGGCTTTTTGGGTGAGTTTAAACAGGATAAACCAGCATCTTTAGCCGTAGGATACTTGATTGGGACAAAAGCAAAATCTGAACTTAGTGTCCGACACTCCACAATGTGAACAAATTCTACGGAGGGATCTTGGGGATCGCCATTTTCATCAATTTTTTTGCGATCACCATTTTCATCGAATTTAATTGTCCCAGTTGCACCTTTAGTGACAAGAAAATCAAGAGACTTTAAGTGTTCACGGATATTAATTCGTGTGGGAGTATTTGCCTTTTCTAGAGCTTTTGTTAGAGCAAGAGTTGCATCATAGGATAGGGCCGTTATTGCATTAACAGAAGTTGTAGTCCATAAAATTTTGGCATCCTTAAGAAAATTCTTGTTAGGACTGGTTAAAGAATCCCAAGGAACCGCAATAACAAACTTTTGAAAAGGTTGTAGGTTGTTAATTTGTTCTAAGGTACGAGAACTACGAAGTCCCCATGATCCGATAACCCAATTTTGACTATTATTAAGTTTTATAAGTCTAATTGCATCGCCTTGAGCATCGCCAATTGCTTTTGGGAATAGTACAAGCCCTATTGTTTCTGTTATTTTTTCTTCTTTCTGTCGTCGTAACTCTTGGATGGCTTCTTCTGCCTTAAAATTATTTCCGAGATCAAATTCATCTAATTTTACTACAGTTCCAGAGAATGGAGGGCGTGTAAAAATAGTTTTAAAACTATTAAAAAAAGATTCACTAAATGGACTTCCTTCACTATAAAAGCCCACCACTTTTTTAATAGACTTTTCTTGCAAAAATTTTGCAATGGCAGGAGATTGTTGATCGCTGGAAAAAACAGTTCGCAGGAAATTTTTTCTGGGGTATTTAGTAAGCTCGCTAGTCGTTGATCCGGGAGAAATCAAAACTAAATCATTGTCCTTATAAATATCCACCGTTGCCACAGTCATTTCACTGGGATAGTGACCAACAACCCCTAAAATTTCAGGACGCTGGGAAAGAGATGATGCTGTCTTTTGGGCTAGTAATTCGTCATTTTCATCATTAGTAATGACAACTTTTAATCCCTTACCATTAATCGCTTTTTTATTGATAAAATCTTGATCTGGAAAATACTTGAGGAATGGATCATTGTCATTTAAAATTCCTAGATTAATTTTTGTTTGTAATTGTGCTACTCCTCGTAACATTTCTTTTGCTCGACTATCACCATCATCATCATTAAAGTCACTTTGATTTTTGGGAATACTAACAGCAACAGCAATCGTGTAATATGGCATTTTATTGGCTTCTAGTAAAGCATTATTTAAGTAAATTAATGTTTCTGCATCTAGCCTATCCTGTTGCCATGCGTCCTTAAATCTTAACAGAGCTTTTTGATAATCACACTGTGCAAAATATTCTGTACCTTTCTTCTTGTTAAACGATTGAGAGTAATTAAGAACTTCTTCTCCTTCACTAATAAAGTCGCCCGTTTGTTTTGGACAATCAGATGGAATTAATGGAGTAATAATATTATGGCGATTAATGGCAATTAAACTTACAACTGCTATTAATGGTATTCCTATGCTAACTGGCAGATTTAATTTGAAATTTTGGGGCTTTAAAGTTTTTATAAAATGCAAAATTTGGGCGATTTTTGCAGAAGAAGAAGTGATTGGTGGAATCGTCGGAATAATGGGATAAACCTCATTTTGCACTTCTTCTTCAATCACCTGAATATCCTCATCCCTCAGCCCGTAACGGCTTTGTAACTCTTTTAGTCTCCTTCTGTTTCCTTCTGTTATTGAAATAGAATCAGCTAATAATTCTCTAAAAGTTGCTTTGTACTCTGTTAGATTTTGTAATCTTTTTCTGAATGGCGCAAGATTCTCTTGTTCAATAATATCTGCCTCCTGTAATGATAAATCTAATTCGTTTCTTAGTTCATTTAGGCAGTTTCTTTCTACACGATTAAAATTTTCTTTACATATATTTTCCTTGCTCCATTCATCTAGAATTTCTCTAACCTTCTCACGATAAATAAATATAGGATTAGTGGCAGCAAGAGGAGATTTGGCTAAATAAATAGTATCCTCTCCTTCAAGAGAAAGATAAAATCTGGGAGTCATTGCCGGGGCAGCTTCCTTTACTCGTTCGCTGGCATACTCATGCAATTCATTAACAGAAATTAATTGATCACCATCCTTATCTGCTGCACCAGTTTCAATTCCTTCAACTAGATATTTTGTATAGATGGACAAATCTTTATCTTCCGACTCAAAAGAATATTCAATCGGACTAGAAGAGGTTAAAATCGCCCTTCCTCTACCTCCTAATTCCTCTTGAATGTCTTGAATGTTAAGTTCCCCTTTGTTTAGCATTCCCTGAACTAATGCTCCGCTAAAACAGCAGTCGAGAATAATCATCTGCCTTTGGGAACGACTATTGTTCATATACTTATTAAGTTTACTTGCGGCTAAAATTGTTGAGATACGAAGCTCTCCATTCTGATCACGCTCAGTGTCTCTTGCACTTAGGTAAAATTCAGCCGTTTGATCTTTAAGACCATGTCCAGAAAAATATAAAAGAACTAAGTCGTCTCTCTGGCGATTAGTAAATAAATCCTCGACTGCTCTTTCCATACTCCTTTGGTCTGGGTTAGACAACACTGTAACCTGATCAAAGGCTCCCATGTCCGGATGCTCTAATACTCGGCGCATTGCTTCAACGTCTAGAATGGCACTAGAAATTGGGCGCAATCCTTCGGAATACTCGCTCACACCAATTAACAAAGCAAATTTTGCCATAATACCTTCTTTAACCTGAGATAAAGTCTTGAGCCGCTTTAATAGCCATTTCCAATTCTTCTCGACTGTGAGCCTTAACCGTCAACTTGCGACCATTGGCCTCTACCGACAATTCTATCGGTTTACCTCCCAGGCGATCGCCCAGAAATCCTAACAACTTTTTCCCATTAGCGGGGTTAACTTCGGTCATTAACATTCCTCCCAAAAAACCGCCCAACGACTTATTACCTTCAGGGGGATTGGGATCAAGAATACGTTTAACCGATTCAACTTCATCTGCCTGTTGTAGTTCTGTCAGTAATACTTGGGCCTGTTCGTCGCGTTCTTCAGGCTCCAGGTTAGGATCGTTAAAAGCGATCACCAATTTAATCGTAGATTTGTTACTCATAGGAAGTTGAGTTGAAATAATATAGGATAATACTAATCTTACTGAATTATGCAAATTTTACCATATACCATCTGAAATCTAAATAAGTGATCCCATTTTCATACTGCCCCTTGCCGAGTGCAGATTTCTTCACTGATGTTGTGCTGTTGCTGAACATAGAAGATCGATTTTTCAACCTGCTCCAAGAAATCATAACAATTATCGTGTGTTGGGTTTCCTTACTACTACTACAGGCTAATGGCGATAATTCCGCTAGAAAGTATGAGAATGTGTCTGACATTCCTGACAGGGGGTGAGTATTGGTATCATGATTAAAAGTAAGGATATAGATAGGGTTTGCGGCAAAAAGTAGGGGCGAAGCATTCGGATAGAAAATCTACGGTTTCACCGATAGGTTATTGCCCGAATGCTTCGCCCCTACAGGACGCGGGCCGATGAAGACGCAAGGTTTTGAACGACGATTCTCTCAAAATTTGCACCTGTTTCGCTCGTAAAGCCACAAAACTCTTACCTTGCCTACATTTCACATTTATTCAGCAAACCCTAGATATAACTTAATCCATCGCTTTTCTTGATTGAGATTAAACTAATGTTTGTGTTGTTGATCAGTGAGGTAAACTAATGACTACAGTTGAATTAAAACAAGCAAAAAATCAACTTAATGAGTTATTGGAAGCTGTACTTAAAGGTGAAGAAATTATCATCACAGAAAATAATGAACCTGTAGTTAAATTAAGTCCTGTAAAGTTAGCCAAGAAACCACCGCTTCAACCGAGAAGTGCTGCGGGAAAAGTTGTGATAGCCGATGATTTTGATGCCCCTTTAACTGATTTTGAAGATTATCAATAATTATGCTCAAATTTTTAATAAATACTTATGTATTTCTTTGGTATGTCACTAATAATAAACAATGGAGAGACAACCATAAAATTATGATTAATGAAAAAGAAAATCTAGTTTATCTTAGTTAAGGTAGTTTTGGGAAAATGACGATCAAATATAGTCTGGGAAAATTAACTTTTGATTCACCTTTTCGAGAATTTATTGAGTCACAAATTCAGAGCAATGATTGGCAAATTTTGCCCCTTAATTTACTACATTTTGAACGAGTAGCGCAATTGCCTTTTCAGCATTTTAGTATATATTTATCGGGTAAGTTCGGTTACATTACAATATAGACGGTCACTGACCCCGACGCTCTAAAAACTCTTTGTCGAAGATGATTATTTAATCTTTCAATAGGATTAATTTGACTGGTTTCTTTACTGTCTCTTACGGTTTCTGTAACGCCGCTAGAACCACTGAGAACAGAGGACATCACTTTTCTGCAATTCCTGTAAACGGTTGAATAAAACCATCCACACCGACAAAGGAGGTGAGGGGCGACCAGTTTAAAATATCCTCTAAAATTGATTGATAGCCCTGGACATTGGGATGAAGTCCATCTTGCATTAATCTTTCTTGGCACCACAGATCACCCCGGTCCATCCAGAGATCAAATAAATCCAGATAGGGAATATTTTGCTCTAGACAAGCTTGTTTAGTGGTTTCCTTAAAACGATACTGATCGCGATGGTTGAAGTAAAAGCAATCTAAAAAGGGCATTTTCCGCTCATCTACCGGAATCATACCTATAAACAAAACCGGGCAAAGAGAACGGGCCCGGCCGAGTAAATGTTCGATTTGAGTTTGAAAAAGATCGTGATCGGTATAGGTGCGACCATCGGGCCGGCCTAAACGGGCTGTATCATTAACACCGACGGAGAGAAGAATCAGGTCGGGGAGACGATTGCGAATTTCCCCCCTGAGACGAAATTCCTGTTCTAAACGTTCGGACACTTGTACCACTCGATCGCCGCGAATCCCCAAATTATACAGGGCATGACCGGCACTTTCCATCCACAAACGACGTAGGCGCTCGGCCCAACCGCCACCCACGGGGTCGCCATAGCCATAAACAAGGCTATCACCTAAAGCGACGATTTTGAGGGGATGGGTCATGATTGCGTCTTTGTCTTTAGTAGGAGGAGGAAGAGTTTGCATGATCGCTCGATCGAATCGGTTGTCCTTTACACTTGTAAACGAATTTGGTTAAACTGTCCGTGTATTATACTACATTAGAAATTTTTTCCTGCCAGTTAACTCATCTGATATCAGCCAAGCACCGGCACTGACCAGTATAAAACAAGGCCGCCCGATGATCATTGCTTGCCTCCGAGTCATTTCCAGGCTAAATCTACTATAAAATTTATGGTTAAAACCTAGATAAATTGATGACTACTCGTTTAAGACGCGCGGTTCAAGACCGAGAATTTTTGATTACAGCCGAGATTACTCCCCCGAAAGGTGGTAATGCCAGTCATATGCTAGAAATGGCCCTCTGGCTAAAAAATCGCGTTCATGCGGCTAATATTACCGATGGCAGTCGCGCCGTAGTGCGAATGTCCTCTCTGGCTGCCTCCGCTATTCTCTATCAACACGACATCGAACCCATCTGTCAAATAGCCTGTCGCGATCGCAATGTGATCGGATTACAAGCAGACCTAATGGGCGCTCATGCCTTGGGATTGAGAAATATACTAGCTTTAACTGGAGATCCCGTCAAAGCAGGAGATCACCCCCAGGCTAGAGCAGTTTTTGACCTAGAATCGGTACGTTTGTTAAAATTGATCGATAAATTAAATAAAGGTTTTGACTTTAACGATAAATCTTTACCCGATGGATCCCTAGAACTTTTTGCCGGGGCTGCCGTCGATGTGCAGTCAAAAAGTTGGTCTGGTCTTCAACGCCGTTTTGAGCGTAAAATCGAAGCGGGAGCGCAGTTTTTTCAAAGTCAATTAGTTACGGATTTCGAGTGCCTTGATAAGTTCATGCAGCAGGTGGCCTCCCTCGCCGATAAACCGGTTCTAGCGGGAATTTTTCTGTTAAAATCAGCTAAAAACGCCGTATTTTTAAATAAAAATGTGCCAGGGGTACAAATTCCCGACCATATCATTCAAAGACTCGCCGATGCAGCCCATCCCCTCGAAGAAGGCATCAAAATCGCCGCCGAACAAATAAAATTAGCCCAGCAGTTATGTCAAGGTGTCCACATCATGGCGATTAAACGGGAGGATTTAGTCCCAAAAATTCTCGACGTGGCCGGTATCCCGCCAATACATAACTAAGATGAAAAGTCAATAGTTTTTATAAAAAATTAACTTTCATTTTGACTACTGGTCTTTTGACAAGAATTCTACCCCTAACCTAGGATGGTAAGGCTCAAAGCATCTTCGGGGTTAAAAGCATGGATTCCAATCTAGGTCAAGAAAAAGAGAATAGTTGTGGTAATTCCGGGCGAAAATGGTTGTCGATCGGTATTGCTCCCACTGGTATAATTTCTATTGGCATTGTTCCCATGGGCGTTATTTCCATCGGTATTGTTCCTATGGGAATAGTTTCCATTGGAACCGTGGCCATGGGGACAATTGCGGCCGGTTTTGTTTCCATGGGACTTTTCAGTATTGGTAGCGTTGGGATGGGATTAAATAACGGTCATTTTTCCAATCTTAATTCTCCCCCTGCTGAATCTCCCCATAAACATCATCAGCATTAAAATCAAGATTTGACCAGCAATCATGAATTATTCTATCCGTGCTGCCGTTGCTACCGATGTCAAGGCTATTTTTGACTTAATTGTCGCCCTAGCGGCCTATCAAGAACTCAGCCATTTAATGACAGGAAATAGTCAAGCTTTAGGGGAGCATTTATTCGGAGAAAAACCCTACATCGAAGCATTGGTGGCGGAAGTAGAGGGTAAAATAGTCGGTTTTGCCCTATTTTTTGCTAACTATTCCACCTTTATAACTAAACCGGGGCTTTACCTAGAAGATATCTTCGTTTTACCCGATTATCGCGGTCAAGGTATCGGGAAAGCTTTACTAATGGCTGTGGCTAAAATTGCCGTCGCTAGGGATGCAGGACTTTTAGAATGGACTGTCTTAGAGTGGAATCAACTGGCGATCGATTTTTATGGAAAAATGGGGGCTAAGGTCTTCCAAGAGTGGCAAATTTGTCGTCTCACCGGGACTGCTTTAACCCAATTGGGTAATAGTGATCAATAAGTCAGACCCTTTCTCGAGCCTAGAACTTTGTGATCGATCGAGACTCCTTGCTATACTATACCTCTGACACTGGCTTTCCTCATTGGTGCAGAATGCAACCCACAGACTCGAATAAATTTACCGAACAAGCTTGGGATTCGATCGTTAAATCGCAAGAAATTGCGCGACGCTTCAAAAATCAGACCTTAGAGGTGGAACACGTTATTATTGCCCTCCTAGAGCAGAATAACGGTCTAGCCACCCGGATTTTACAAAAAGCTAATATAGAAATTCCGCGACTGCAACAACAGCTAGAAGTCTTCACCAACCGACAGCCGAAAGTGGCCATCGTCGATCAATTATACCTAGGTCGTGGTCTCGATCTGCTGCTCGATCGAGCGGAAGCATCCCGGGAAAGTTGGCAAGATAAATTTATCTCCGTGGAACATCTTCTCGTCGGTTTTGCCGAAGATGAAAGGGTTGGCCGGAAATGTTTACGCACTTTCAATCTTGACCCCCAAGATTTAGAATTAGCCATCAAAGCGATTCGCGGTACTCAAAAGGTTACTGAACCCAATCAAGAGGAAAAATACGAAGCTTTAGATAAATATGGCCGGGATTTAACAGCAGCGGCCAAAGAAGGCAAATTAGACCCAGTTATCGGTCGTGATGAAGAAATTCGACGGGTGGTACAAGTCCTCTCGCGACGGTCGAAAAATAACCCGGTTTTAATCGGTGAACCGGGAGTAGGAAAAACCGCTATTGCTGAAGGATTGGCCCAAAGGATTGTTAACGGAGATGTTCCCGAATCTTTGAAAAATCGTCAGTTAATTTCCCTTGATATGGGAAGTTTAATCGCTGGGGCAAAATATCGAGGCGAATTTGAGGAAAGATTGCGGTCAGTCATGAAAGAAGTTACCCAATCAGAAGGGCGAATTATTCTCTTTATTGATGAACTACATACCGTCGTCGGTGCGGGTTCTAGGGAAGGGGGATCCATGGATGCGGGCAACCTATTAAAACCTATGTTAGCTCGGGGAGAATTGCGCTGTATTGGGGCGACAACTTTAGATGAATATCGCAATCATATTGAAAAAGATCCGCCTTTAGAAAGACGTTTTCAACAGGTTTATATTAAGGAACCTTCCGTGGAGGATACTATCTCAATTCTCCGGGGTTTAAAAGAACGTTATGAGCTGCATCATGGGGTGACAATTACCGATTCGGCCCTAGTGGCAGCAGCTACCCTATCCCATCGTTATATTAGTGATCGCTTCTTACCAGATAAAGCGATCGATTTAGTCGATGAAGCGGCGGCAAAATTAGAGGTAGAAAGTACCACTAAACCCGCTGATTTGGAAATGATAGATCGTCGATTAATGCAGTTACAGATGGAAAAATTCTCCTTAGAAAAAGAGGAAAAAAAAGATAGAGCTTTTCAAGAGCGTTTAGAAAGAATTATCGAAGAAATTGAGGAATTAGAAAGTAAACAAAAGCCTCTCGCTGACCAATGGCAAACCGAAAAACATATCGCCGAGGAAATTAAATTATTGCGAGAGGAAGAGGAACAATTGCGCCTACAGGTGGAACAGGCGGAACGGGCTTATGATCTCAATAAAGCGGCCCAATTAAAGTATGGCAAACTAGAAATTTTACAAGGGGAATTAGAAGTAAAAGAAAAAGAACTAGAAACTATTCAAGCGGCAGGTTCGACCCTGTTAAGACAACAGGTAACTGATGCCGATATTGCCGAAATAGTCGCCCGTTGGACGGGAATTCCCGTCAATCGTTTAATGGAATCGGAACGACAAAAATTATTAGAATTAGAGTCTCATTTACAGAAAAAAGTTGTCGGACAAAATGAAGCGGTCACGGCAGTAGCAGCGGCGATTCGACGCGCGCGCGCGGGAATGAAAGATCCCTCCCGTCCGATTGGTTCATTCCTGTTTATGGGACCCACAGGAGTGGGTAAAACCGAGTTAGCGCGGGCCTTGGCGGGGTTACTGTTCGACTCCGAGGAGGCCATGGTTCGCATCGATATGTCGGAATACATGGAAAAACACGCGGTTTCGCGTTTAATCGGCGCGCCTCCGGGTTATGTGGGTTACGAGGAAGGGGGACAACTATCGGAAGCGGTGCGTCGTCGTCCCTATTCTGTGGTTTTATTGGATGAAGTGGAAAAAGCCCATCGGGATGTTTTTAACATTTTATTACAAGTGCTTGACGATGGGCGCATTACCGACTCTCAGGGGCGAGTGGTGGATTTTCGGAATACGATTATCGTCATGACCAGTAATATTGGCAGTGACCATATTTTAAATGTTTCCGAAGATGCCGATTATGAGGAGATGCGGAAACGGGTTTTAACAGCTTTGCGGAGTCATTTTCGTCCCGAATTTTTGAATCGTATCGACGATTTAATTATTTTCCATACCCTGAAAAAAGAAGAATTGCGTTACATTGTTCGTCTGCAATTACAGCGTCTGGAAAGATTATTAGCAGAACAAAAAATCAATCTAGAATTAACTGCGGCAGCAGAAAATCATATCGTTACTGTTGGTTACGATCCCACCTACGGTGCGCGACCTTTAAAACGCGCTATCCAACGGGAGTTAGAGAATCCTTTAGCCACAAAAATTCTCGAACAAGCTTTTATGGAAGGGGATACGGTGGTAATTGATTGTCTGGATGAGGTGTTAAGTTTTAGCAAAAAGGAGCTAAAAAAGGAAGGGACAACATTAGAATTAGCCGTGGTTAACCTCAGTTCGGATTAAAACCAGACAGGGGATATATTCCCCTCCAATTCAGCCAATATAAACAAAATTTTGCCCCAAAAGGCCTGGTGAATCTAGCTAAACAGGTTTTGCCTATCTAGCTGACTGCCTATTGCTGTAACTGATGACCACAGCTACTACAAAAGCGATCGGTTGCCGCTACTTTTGCCCCGCATTGACGACAAAATCGGACTTTACTGACGGTTTTTGTGTCTCCCATACTCATTTTCATATCTCCCATTTGCATTTCCATGGGGGCAAAATTCATCGACATATTGCCCATTTTCATCGGTTGCATCGGTTGCATCGGTTGCATCGGTTGCATCGGTGAGGAGGAGAAACTGGTAGCAGTGGTCGATTGAGAGGACTGAGAAACTCCAGAGGTATGAGGAGAGGAAAAACCGATACTGCTTCCCTGAATTTGGATTCTGTGGGGTCCGGTTTCGGTGATAATTTCAATAATTGCCCCTTGGGGAATTATCTCTATTTGGGGTTCTTGTGTCCAAACTCCCGTGGCAAAACTACTGCTAGACTGCTGTTGTTGTCCCACCGCACCACTAGCGAGAGTTACAATCGTCTGCGGCCCTTGATTATCGAGATAGAGACGTTGTCCTGTGGGTAATTCACTATAAATAGCCATATTTTTGACAGTGAAAAGTAAAAAGTAAAAAGTAAAAACCTAGTTCACACCCCTAGGATCCAGTCTAGCGAGGATAGAAATATCAGAGGATTTTCTTAAGAATTTTATCGACAAAAAAAGGGTGGTTTTACCCACCCTCACCATGTCTCAAGAAAACAAACTTTTTAACGGACGCTACCGGCTAATTTATCGACCCGAATCGGTTTCATCAGGTACAATTTGAGGAATTGCCAAGCGTTAGAGGCGAAGATAGGCAATTTCTTCAGGAATTTAACCAGTGCGGGACTGTTTTCGCTATCGATCGCCCGTAATCCCTCGTTATTGCCAACACAAATTTCTAGGCGATCATAAAATTCAGGACTATCCACATCGAGAACAATCGGGAAGACGCGGCCGGCGGTTTCATTGGTCTTCTCGATCACATACTTATCGTACTCGCGAGCGTCCAAACCGAGAATGGCGTAGAAACCAGAACGCTGAGTATCATTGAGATACATAGTAGCGAAGACCGAAAGCAGGAAGAAACGACACCAGAGACGAGCGCGCCAATCATTAAGAATATCAGGCTGCGCACGCATGATCGCATCAAAGAAGTCCCCGTGACGGTTTTCGTCTTGACACCAATTCTCGAAGAAGTTAAAAATCGGATAAACCCGATCTTCGGGATGTTGTTCGAGATGACGATAAATGGTGATATAGCGCCAATAACCGATTTTTTCGGAAAGATAGGTGGCGTAGAAGATAAATTTCGGTTTAAAGAAGGTGTAGTTACGGCTTTTGGTTAAAAATCCCAAGTCAAGGGAGAGGTTAAAATCCGATAAAGCCTTATTAAGGAATCCAGCGTGACGCGCTTCGTCCCGGGACATGAGGTTAAAGCATTCCGCGAGAACGGGATTTCTGTTTTTTAAACGTCTGCCGAGTTCTTTGTAGAGAAGAAAGCCGGAAAATTCGGCCGTGCAGGATCTTTCCAGAAATTCCACGAATAAGCGGCGAGTTTCGCCATCAATATGCTCCCAAGAGCGATCGAATTCTTGATTGCGAACGAAGTGATGCCGGTTATAATCGGTACGGAATTCCTCTAAAATCGCTTTCAGTTCTTCCTCGTTAGCGGCGATCGACATTTCCGCCATCGCTTCAAAATCAGTGGTGTAGAAGCGGGGAGTGAGGATCGTTTCTTTAGCGGGAACTTTTATACCCGGACGGATTTCCTCGAATTCTGGTTTTTGGATCGTGCTGACCATAGGGATTATTGATTTTACTCTGGGATGATGATTGAGACGAGTAAAGGCTCTGACTTGATAATGACGAACCGTGAAAAAACGGCTAGGATTCACTATAGCAAGCTCTCAGCCCTAGACTCCCTTCCTGTTCATTAAAAGTTACAACTCTTAATTAAGCTGTGTGAACAAACGCGGCTTTTTCGCTCCCAGTCTTGACAAATGTTCGGAGAGGTGGGGTTTGTTCAGTGATCAGTAAACAGTCATCGGTAATCGGTGAACTGAAAACCCACATCTGATAACAAAGGCCGAATCTAAAACCTAATTGGTTAAGCTAAAAGCTTTCATGTGCTTAGTTTCTACCTTCCTAGAATCCTGGAAAACTCCCGTTATTTTAGCTTATTGTCAGGAATTTAGTTAACAAGGTTTTTGGCAATATGCTAATCTGGCTAACAAGCTTTTGGGCGTGATATACGGAAGACTTCTTGCGATTGCGCCTAAATGGGGTAATATGCCGAAAGTTGACCCATATTGTTACTTTCAAGAGTGTTATACGGAAAGTTTCTCTATAATTAATAGTTAGCTAGCCACACGTACCACAAAACGTCCGTCGTCGTTCTGCTGATCGCCGCCATAGTGGCCGGTTGCAACCCAATCGGATCCAACTACGGCGGGCTCCTGTCGCAACCTAAGGACGAAATCAAACCAACCGTTGTGATGCCCGTTGACTCGCTTTACCGAACCAATCGTCCGAATGCCTCGCACTTCACCGTTTCCGATGGAATGCAGCCGGGGATATACCTGCTTAACGCAGCAGTTAACCCAAGCGCTGCCGGATATGTGTACGCAAGGGTCTATGACGTGAAATCTGGACAACGACTATCCGAGGATGACCTGACGAGGCGTTCGATACGCCATGTGGGCCTGTCTGCCACTGGCAAGACATTCTTTCCATACAATGCTGAGGTGGTCGTGTACGAAGGAGACTGGAGCAACAAATACGAAGCACGGTTTGAGCTTTGGTACAAGCCGGAACAAGGAGATGAATCAAAGGTGGCGGAAACAACCAGAATGATCAACGGCTGGGAACGCTAAGATCGTCAGTGCGATCGCCGATCTGGTAGGGTGCGTTCCCTAATGTGACTCCCACTGCTCCACCGATCGATTTTGGGGAACGCACCATGCACATTTATTGCAGCTGTGGGTTAAAGTGCGATGCCGCTCTGGTGGGACCAGTTGGGAAATGTTAGCGAAGATTCCCAATGTTTAGGTTAAAATAGAGGGGCAAAAGTCGCAACAGGGTCGCTTCAATGACAGTTCGACAACCCCGCTACAGCAAAGAAGAATTTGCCCGACGTGGACACGAAGTCTATGAGTCTCAGGTACGCTCCCAAATCGGGTAATGATTCGGTAGTAGTGGCGTAGCCCTCTTGCCTACCTGGTATGAATTGTGTAAAATATTTATTAATAAAAATAATTGGAACCCGCTCAGTCTTTAAACCTCTAGCTTGCT
>VYLE01000264.1_pt1 | contig 39121 bp, 57 predicted proteins | sample 5114391 | NCBI WGS metagenome assembly VYLE01 (sample SAMN12291771, study PRJNA351875) | freshwater metagenome | isolation source: freshwater lake | place: USA: Michigan, Kent Lake | collected 2013-08-15
AGGGCTGGTGGCAGGACCTGTCCGCGCGCACCAGGCGCGCGCGAGCGGCGCGCGCCGCGGGCGAGGCCGCTGCGACCCTACTTGCCGATCATCACGTCTGACGACTTGATCACGGCGGAGACGCTGTCTCCGACCTTCAAGGCGAGGTCGTCCACGGCCTCGTTGGTGATCGCGGAGAAGACCACCAGTCCCGGGGCGAGCTCGATCTTCACATGGGCCGTCGTCGTCCCCTTGGTGACGGCGATGACCTTGCCCGGCAGAATGTTGCGTGCGCTGAGTTTCATGGGTCAACCGAACTTGAAGAGAACGCCGTAGCCGCCGCGCGGATAGCTCCACTCGATGTCGCCACTACCCTCGCAGATCACCCGGCAGGTGCCGCACTCGATGCAGCCATCGACGGTGATCTCGACCTGGCCCTTGTCGTTGAGCTCGTAGCAGCGGGCGGGACAGGCTTTCAGCATGGTGAGGAGTTCCGGCGACGGCTTGCTGTGCGGCCGCACCTTGATATGGGCCCGGCCGGCATCGACCAGGTAGCGATTGTAGAACAGCTTGTCCTCGACGCGGACGGATGGCTCGATCGACATGGCCGGGGTCTCCAGAGGTTGGTGTTGCGTGTCCTCGTTATCGCCAGGCACGGGCGAGACGGAATGCGTCGCCGAACAGGCCGCTCCACGACCGCGCCTTGACGAATGATTTGAAGGTGGTCTTCTCCTTCTCCACCTTGGGCGTGCCGTCGACCCGCAGGAAGTTCTGCATCGCCTTCGACACCAGCTCGGGATAGGTCAGGAAGAAGTTCTGCGACTGGGTGTGCATCAGCGCCGGCATGTCCTTGTACTTCTTCAGATCCTTGATGACGAAGGAGCCGTCCAGCATGGCCTTGTAGAGCGACAGGTTCTCCGCGGTCATCGGGTCCTTGCGCGACTTGACCTGGAAGATCGCCTCCGCGGCGATGCGGCCCGAGGTCATCGCAAGGTTGGAGCCTTCGCGATGGATGGCGTTGTTGAGCTGGGCGGCATCGCCGACGACGACCCAGCCGTCGCCATAGAGCTGGGGAATGGACTTGAAGCCGCCCTCGGGGATGAGGTGGGCGGCATATTCCTTCACCTCGGACCCCTCGATCAGCGGCGCGACCGACGGATGCCGCTTGAAGCGGTCCAGCAGGCCGTAGGGCGTCTCGCCGGTGCGCTGGAAGTCGGCGACGAGACAGCCGATGCCGAGCGAGATGCACTCCTTGTTGGCGTAGACGAAGCCCATGCCGGTCATGCCACGCGAAATGGTGCCCGCGGCCTCGATCACCACGCCCTCGTCGCCCCTCAGATTGAAGCGCGCCTCGATGGTCTCGCGCGGCAGGAAGTGCATCTCCTTGACGGCGAGCGCGACCTTGTCGGCGCTCGGACGCTCGCGCAGGCCCGCGCGCGTGCCGAGCAGGCCGTTGACGCCTTCCGCCAGCACGACGACGTCGGCGTGGATCTCGCCGTCGGCGCGATCGGTCTTGACGCCGATCACCTTGCCATAGGCATCCTGGGCGAGTTCGGTGACCGTCGTCTCGCACAGCACGGTCGCGCCGGCCTCCCGCACCTTCTGCGAGAACCATTTGTCGAACTGGGCGCGGATGATGGTGTAGCGGTTCGGCTTCTCCTCGTTGAAATCGTCGGAGCGATAATGCAGGCCGGTATGGGAGCGGTCGTCCATCATCCAGAAGCGCTGCTCGACCAGATGCCGTTCCAGCGGCGCATCCTCGCGGAAGTCGGGGATCAGCTTCTCCAGCATGTCGGCGTACAGGATCGCGCCCTGGACGTTCTTGGAGCCGGAATACTCGCCGCGCTCGAGCTGGAGCACCTTCAGGCCGCGCTGCGCGAGCGTGAGCGCAGCCGCGTTTCCGGCCATGCCGGCCCCGACCACGATGGCGTCGAATTTTTCCTCGATCATGGTGCGTCTCCCTCTCCTAGCTCGCGATCCGGTCGCGGGAATGCGGCGACAGCCGCGCGCGGAACGCGGCGGTCAGGGCCGGAAGCAGGCGAATGGCGTCGGCAACAATGCCCATATGGGCGAACTCGAAGATCGGCGCGTTGCGATCGGTGTTGATGGCGACGATGAGGTCGGCCCCCTCGACGCCGACGCGATGCTGGATCGCGCCCGAGATGCCCGCGGCGATGTAGAGCTTGGGCCGGATCGTCTTGCCGGTCTGGCCGATCTGGCGATCCGACGTCACCCAGCCCTTCTGAACCAGCGGCCGCGAGCAGCCATATTCGGCGCCGATCACGGTGGCGAGCTGGCGCACCAGCTGGAAATTCTCCGGCGAACCGAGGCCGAGCCCGCCGGCGACGACGACGTCGGCATAGGCGAGATTCGACTTGGCGGAATCGCGGTCGGGCAGGAACGACAGCACCTTGGTCACGATGTCATCCTCGACCAGGCCGAGCGGGTGGCTGACGATGCGTCCGACCGGCCGCGCGACACGCTCCGGCATCGGCATCACACGCGGGCGAACCGTGGCCATCTGCGGCCGGTAGTTCAACGTGTAGATCGTGCACAGCAGCGATCCGCCGAAGGTCGGACGCGTGGCGGCGAGCGAGCCGTCGGCATCGACGTCGAGCTCGGTACAATCCGCGGTGAGGCCGGTCAGCAGCGTGGTCGCCACCGAGCCCGCGAGATCGCGGCCGAGCGTGGTGGCGCCGAGCAGCAGGATTTCCGGCTTGTAGGTGTTGACGACGTCGGTCAGCGCCTTGGTGTAGGATTCGTTGCGATAGTCGGCGAGCAGATCGTCGGCCACCATGTAGACGAGGTCGGCGCCGTAGGAGAAGGACTCGGCGGCCGCGACCTGCGTGGCCTCGCCTGCGGGCCCGATCACCACGGCGGCGAGATCGACCTTGAGCTTGTCGGCGAGCTTGCGCCCGGCCCCCATCAGCTCCCAGGACACCGGATGCACCTGGCCGCGCTCCTGCTCGATGAACACCCAGACGTGTTTGTAGGCCTTGAAGTGCTCCGGCAGTTCCTTCTTGGTCGCGGCGCGGCCGGCGGCGGATGTGGCGGGTTTCGGTGCGGTGGTCATGATGGTGCTCCCTGCCCTCAATAGCCGCGCGCCAGCGTGGCGAGCTCGGCTTCCAGCGCCGGCTGGCGCTTGAAGATGGCGTCGATCAGCGCCTCCGCGGGCTGCTCGACGGCCTCGATCAGCACGGCCTTCTCGCTGCGTGCGGCCGGCGCGAACACCCGCTTGACGATGGTGGGCGAGCCGCGCAGGCCGCATTTGGAGATGTCCTCGACCCCGGCATCCTGCGCGCTCCATTTCACGATCGGCGCCCGCGCGGCGCGCAACGCATCGGCCATCGCGCCGCGGCGGATCTGGTTGGTTGCCTCCAGCATGGTGACGAGGCACGGCAATCGCGTGCGCAGCAGCTGCACGCCGCCCTCGGAGCGACGCTCGGCGTCGATGGTGCGGGCCTCGAGGTCGAGCGCGCTGATCCTGGCGACATAGGTGAGCTGCAGCAGGCCGAGCCGCTTGGCGATGCCCGGGCCGACCTGGGCGGTGTCGCCGTCGATCGTCTGCTTGCCGGTGAAGACGAGATCGGGCGCGCCGAATTCGGTCGAGATCTTGCGGATGGCGGTGGCGAGCGCATAGGTGGTGGCCAGCGTGTCGGCGCCGGCGAAGAAGCGATCGGTCAGCAGCACGGCGCGGTCGGCGCCGAAGGTGAGCGCCTTGCGCAGCGAATCTTCCGCCGAGGGCGGCCCCATCGTCAGGACCGTGACCTCACCGCCGAACTTGTCGCGCAGCTCGAGCGCGGCTTCCAGCGCGAACAGATCGTAGGGATTGATGATGGTCGGCACGCCCTGGCGCATGATGGTGTTGGTCACCGGATGCACGCGGATCTGCGCGGAGTCGGGGACCTGCTTGATGCAGACGACGATGTGCATGCGACCCTCCAGGTCCTCTCGAGACCAACGAACCCATGTGACGAAGCAACAGCAAGTGTCGTACCAGTTGCGACGCTCTCGAAAATCAAACGCGACGCCAGCCACTTACGAGATCGAACGGTTTGCCGCAGTCACTTCACGCATCGGAGCCGACATCGCGCTTGCGACAGACGTCGCAAACGCGACAGGACGCCGTCACTTCAGTGTTCCGATCTGCACCAGCGTCGGCCCCGGCTTCGGCTGCGGCGCCACGGCATCCTTCAAGACCTTGAAGACGCGCTGGTCGATCGGCGAGGAGGCGACGAAGTCCGCATAGGCGCGCTCCAGCACGGACTTGCAGCGCTCGGCGACCACCGCATCCGCCGCGCCGGCGAAATCCTCCCCGGCGAGATACTGGCCCATGCGCCGCAGGATGTGCAGGCGCGCCACGTTGACGATCCTGGGGTCGTAGTCGACGCCGAGCAGCGTGAAGAACTCCTCCGCCGCGGACGCGTTGTTCAGTTGTGCCAGAATTCCCTCAGCCATTGTCGTTCTCCTGCGATGACTCGCAACAGGTGGATGTCGGCGCGGCAACGCCGGCGGCGCGCAGGCGCTTCTGCATGTGGGTCAGACGTGCTTCGAGAAACTCGACGCGGTCGAGCAGCACCTCGATGGCATCCCCGACCGGGTCAGGCATCAGATGATGGTCGAGGTCGATGCGGCCGACGACACGGCGATGGCTGAGTTGCGGGCGGACCACGCGCGCGGGAATGCCGACCACGGTGACCGCGGGCGGCGTGCTCTCGATGACGACCGAATTGGCGCCGACGCGTGCGCCGGCCCCGACCGTGATGGGTCCGAGGATCTTCGCGCCTGCACCGACCACGACACCGTCCTCGAGCGTCGGATGCCGCTTGCCCGGATACCAGGAGGTGCCGCCGAGGGTGACGCCGTGATAGAGCGTGACGTCGTCGCCGATCTCCGCGGTCTCGCCGATCACGACGCAGGCGCCGTGGTCGATGAAGAAGCGGTGACCGATGCGGGCGCCGGGGTGGATGTCGACATTGCTGACGAAGCGTCCGAACCAGGACAGCAGGCGCGCCGGGAAGCGCCAGCCCGCAGTCCAGAGACGGTTGGCCATGCGATGCCAGATCAGGGCATGGATGCCCGGATAGGTCAGCAGCGTTTCGACCTGGCTGCGCGCCGCGGGATCGCGCTGGCGCACGCAGCCGATGTCCTCGCGGATGAGCTTCAGCAGCGACGGCTTGGCCGGGCCGGACACGGTGGGCTCGGCAATCGGAATATCGACGACACAGGCCATGGCACCCTCATGCACAGTTGAGAAGCGAGCGCTCGCGCACCTCGCGCCAGATCGCGCGCAGCGTCTCCTGCGCGACCGCCCCCTTGTGGGTGACGGCATGCTGGCGCACGCGGGCGAGGACCGATCTTGCCTCCTCGGCGTTGACCGGGAGTTGCATTTCGGCGAGGCGCGCGGAGATCGCGGCGAGCCCCGAATGCTTGCCGATGACGATGCGGTTGGAGCGGCCGAGCAGATTCGGATCAAGCGCCTGATAGGTGCGCTGGTCCTTGAGGAGGCCATCGACGTGAATGCCCGATTCATGGGTGAAGACATGTTCGCCGACGATCGCCTTGTTGAGCGGGATGGCGCGGGCCGCCGCCCTGGCCACCACGGACGCGACGTTCTCCAGTTCCGACAGCACGATCCCGGTGTCGCGGCCGTAGAGCTGCTTGAGCGCGACGGCGACCTCCTCCAGCGGCGCATTGCCGGCGCGCTCGCCGAGGCCGATCACGGTGACCGAGGCATGGGTCGCGCCGGCCTTGATCGCAGAAAGCGTATTGGCGGTGGCCAGCCCGAGATCGTCGTGCCCATGGAATTCGAGCTCCAGATCGGTGGTGGCGCGGAGCGCGGCGATCAGGGCAAAGGCCGCGTCGGGATCCAGCACGCTCAGCGTATCGGCAATGCGGAAGCGCCGTGCGCCCGCAGCCTGGGCCGTCGCGATCAGCTCGATCAGGAATTCGACATCGGCCCGCGAGGAATCCTCGCCGCCGACCGCGACGTCCAGTCCCCGCTCCCGCGCATAGCCGACCACCCGCTTCACCTGCTCCAGCGCCGCCATGCGGTCGCCGCTGAGCTTGGCCGCGATCTGCACGTCCGACGCCGGGGTCGAGACATTCACCATGGAGACGCCGCTCGCGATCGCCGCATCGACATCGGCGATCCGCATCCGGCACCAGCCGATCGCGGTCACGGGCAGGCCGGCCTCGACGATGGCGCGGATCGCGCCGATCTCGTCCTGGCCCATGGCGGGCGTGCCCGCCTCGATCTCGGTGACGCCGGCCCGGGCCAGCGCGCGCGCGATCGCCACCTTTTCCTGCGTCGAGAAGGCGACGCCCGGTGCCTGTTCGCCGTCCCGCAGCGTCGTGTCGTTGAGAACGATGGGTCTGGACCTAACCTCGTCCGTGAGGAACGTTGCGCGGGGGACAGCCATCAGCGGGCTCCAATCAATGCTTCCATGACATCCTTCAGCAACCCGCGTGCCATCGCGCACGCGTTTGCTAACACGTTGCGAAACATCGATTTTTCAGGAGCGCCCGGGTTTGTCGCAAACGCGACAGCGTCGGACAAGCGACGCATCAGCTCTGCGGCTTGCGCCGGATGCGGATGATGATGTCGAGCCGGGCGATCTCGTGGCCGGGCAAGGCCTCGGGCATCTGCGCGAGCACCAGCGTCTCCGGCACGTCGATCAGGATGTCCTCGCCATCGAGATAGAAATGCGGATGCACGGAGGTGTTGGTGTCGAAGAAGGAGCGCGTGCCGTCGGGGCCGATCCGGCGCAGCAGTCCGGCCTGGGTGAACTGGTTCAGCGTGTTGTAGACGGTCGCCAGCGAAAGCTGGAGACCGGCCTCGGCGGCCTCGCCATAGAGCAACTCGGCGGTGACATGGCGGTCGCCGCGGGCGAACAGCAATTCGCTGAGGACGACACGCTGTCGTGTCGGACGCAGCCCGGCCTCACGCAGCCGTCGCACCATGGCGACGGCGTCAGGGCTGTCGCAGAGCGCTCCGGGCTCCTCCGCCGTCTCGAAGACAGATGGTTCGACGAGCGCGTCCATCACGATCGCTCTCAGGCCCAGCGACCATTGCCGGGGGATGTCCCCTCGCCGCGCAGGAACTCGCGGCGGCGCTCGGCCATGCGGCTCTCGCCGCTCTCCTCGCCGAAGCAGAGATCGAAATCATTGCATTGGGTGCAGACCGGAGTCGTGCACATCACGAAGCCGTCGTCCTCGCAGAGCATGCGATAGAAGAAGCGCTTCCAGCGCATGTTGCGGGTGTTCCGCACGGCCAGGGGTCCGAAATGGCGGGTCAGCAGGCGCGACAGTTCGGGACGCGCGCGCAGGCCGAGATCCTCCCACAGATGGTTGGGCTCCATCGCGCGCCGCGCCACCATCGAGGCCAGCCAGCGGCCGACGTCGCCCTCGGTCGAACGCTGTGCAAGCAGGAGATCGCGAACCATCAAGGTCTCGTCGTCACCAGAACCGACCGGAGCGTACATCCAGGTGAACGCGCGAAGCTCAGCCAGCGGAAACTGACGGGCAAGAAGCCGGTTCAATTCCTGCGCGTCGAGCCCGGCGCGCTCGGCAAGCGGACCACCATCCATCGCGGCCGCCGCCAGGATCGAGGCCAGCACGTGGCGGTCGAACGCGTCATCATCGGCAATGTCGGCCTCGGCCGGATGGCGGCCGGTCAGCAGGCGATAGAATTCCACACCGGCATGTGCCGCTTCGCCGGCCCGGGCCACGGATGGGCAAGATGCTGCGTCGATCGTGCTCGCCTGCGCTGCAATCACGGGAGGCTCCGCCGGTTGGCTCGGGGAAAGGGCCGGCCTCCCTGTCGGGGAGGCCGGCGGGATCGATCAGGCCGACATCGCGGCGAGTTCGGCCGCGGTCTTGCCGACCACGGTCTCGTCGACCGGCTTCATGATGCCATGCTCCATCAGCATGTCCTCGAGCTCGTCCATCGTGATCGGGGTGGGGATGATGCCCTTGCCCGCATTGTTGTGGATCTTGTTCGCGAGCTTGCGATAGTGCTCGGCCTGCTGGGACTCCGGCGCATATTCCAGCACGGTCATGCGGCGCAGCTCGGCGTGCTGCACGATGTTGTCGCGCGGCACGAAGTAGATCAGCTGGGTGCCGAGCTTCTTGGCCATGGCTTCAGCCAGTTCCAGCTCCTTGTCGGTCTGACGCTCGTTGCAGACAAGGCCGCCGAGGCGCACGCCGCCGGAATTGGCGTATTTCAGAATGCCCTTGGAGATGTTGTTGGCGGCGTACATCGCCATCATCTCGCCGGACATCACGATGTAGATTTCCTGCGCCTTGTTCTCGCGGATCGGCATCGCGAAGCCGCCGCAGACGACGTCGCCCAGCACGTCGTAGGACACGTAGTCGATATCCTCATAGGCGCCGTTCTCTTCGAGGAAGTTGATCGAGGTGATGACGCCGCGGCCGGCGCAGCCGACGCCCGGCTCCGGACCACCGGACTCGACGCAGCGGATGTCGCGGTAGCCGACCTTCATGACGTCCTCGATCTCGAGGTCCTCGACGCTGCCGGCGTTCGCCGCGAGGCTCAGAATCGTGTCCTGCGCCTTGGCGTGCAGGATCAGGCGGGTCGAATCCGCCTTGGGGTCGCAGCCGACGATCAGGATCTTGTGACCCATCTCGGCAAGCGCCGCGAGCGTGTTCTGCGACGTCGTCGATTTGCCGATACCACCCTTGCCGTAAAACGCGATTTGTCTCAGTGAAGACATGTTGCTCTCCATCAACCGTTGCCAATGACACCGCGCTGCTCGCGCGAGATTGCTTCTCTCTCAGAAGCCTGGGCCCGCGGGGTTCGGGAAGGAGAACATCGCTCGCCATCAGCGTCGGCGTGTTCTCAGCCCTCACTCGTTGTTGCAGCATCCAATTAGCAACCGGCGTGCCATTCGCCGCGATCGCTGTAAGGCGCTGATGAAACAAGCGAAATAATTCGACTGGCACGACCGACAGGAGCTGTGTCGAACCCTACAGAGGTACTTCTTCTGTCAGGAACCGGACAAGGCGCGCAGCCGTCGCACAGGAGATTCAACGCGATTTGCCGTTCGCGGATGCGGAACGAATTTTGCTCTCCGATGATCCGAGGCGATCAGAGGAGAACGACAGATGCAGATTGGTGTCGAGACTGCGAAGGCCGTCGACCAGCGGCGCGTGTTCGTCGTCGACGAGGACGAGATCACCCGCGCCGCGCTCCAGTTCATGCTGCACGACGAGATCGAGACCCACGAACTCGCAACGCCGGAAGACGCCTACGCCAAGGGCGTCGACTGGCTCAAACCGGACGTGGTCCTGCTCGGCGTGTCCTTTCTCAAGACGCGTGGGGTCGGCTTGGTCGGTGACCTCGGAACTCGATTCCCAGGCGTCCGCATCCTCATCGTCACGGACAAATCGGACGAGGCCATCGCGGTCGAGGCGCTGAAGGCCGGTGCGCACGGCGCCGTGGTCAAGCCGCTGACCCTGGAGGGCGTGCGCAGGAAGGTCGATACCATTCTCGGTCGGGGAGGCGCCGCTCCGCTGATCCAGCTCAGCGCGATCAAGTAGGGCACCGGGCGTGGCGACGGTCATGTTCTACCGGAAGCCGGGGTGCGGCACCAACGCGCGGCAGATCCGCGCGCTTGAGGCTGCAGGTCACACCGTGGTTGCGCGGGATCTGCTGACGAAGCCCTGGCGCGCGGACGACCTGCGTGCGTTCTTCGGCGACACGCCCGTCGGAACCTGGTTCAACCCGGCCGCACCACGCATCAAGTCGGGTGCGGTCAAGCCAGCGGAAGTCGACGCCGACGACGCCATATCCCTGATGCTCGCCGACCCGCTGCTGGTGCGGCGCCCGCTCATCGAGGTCGATGGCGACAGATGCGCCGGCTTTGACGGAGCCCTGGTGGCCGCTTTGCTCGGCGGTGCGCGCGACGACCTCGAAGGTTGCTCGCACACCAGGCCGTAAATCCGGCTCAGCGACGCGCGAGCACCATCACCAGCCGATCGACGCGCTTGCCCTGCAACAGATGCTGATCGACGATCTCGTCGATGTCCTCCGGCGTGGTCGGCCGGTACCACACACCGTCGGGATAGACCACCAGCAGCGGACCGGCGGCGCAGAAACCGAGACAGCCCGAGGCCGTGAAACCGATATCGGTCAGTCCCTTCGCCTCGATCGCCTTGCCCAGCCGCTCCCAGAGTGGGCCGCCACCGGCAGCACCGCAGCTTCCGCGCGGATGGGCTGGCGGGCGCTGGGTGTGGCACGCAAAGACGTGGTGACGATAGAGCTGCGGCAGTTCGAACTCCTCGCTGAGGCCGTCGCTCATGCCGCCCCCACCGCAACACCCTTGTCCTTCAGCACGGCGGCGAGTTCACCGAGCTTGAACATCTCGCGCACGATGTCGCAACCGCCGACGAACTCGCCCTTGACGTAGAGCTGGGGAATGGTCGGCCAGTTCGAGAACGACTTGATGCCATCGCGAAGCTCGGGATCAGCGAGCACGTTGATGCCGGTGAACGGTACGCCGAGACCGTTGAGGATCTGTACGACGGTGCCGGAAAAGCCGCATTGCGGAGCGGCCGGCACGCCCTTCATGAACAGCACGACGTCGGTGCTCGCGATGATGTCCTTGATTCTTCGATCGGTCGGATCGCCCATGACTCTCTCCTGTGCTTCGTCTTGACGGGTTGCCGCATCGGCCCGCGCGATCAGGTCGGTACGGCCGTTTCGAGCGCGAGTGCATGCAACGCGCCGCCCATTCTTCCCTTCAACGCGGCATAAACCATCTGATGCTGCTGAATCCTGCTCTTGCCGGCGAACGCGTGCGAGACGACTCGCGCGCCATAATGATCGCCGTCACCCGCAAGATCGGTCACGATGACATGGGCATCCGGAAATGCCTCCTTGATCAATTGCTCGATATCGGGTGCAGCCATCGCCATGTTGCGCGCTCCTGGTGTTCCCTGCGCCGTCATGCAAGCGGCAAACCAACTTCGGAATGTCTGCCTTCACAGGGACTTGCACCTTGTTCATCGCGTGACCTGTCCGACATCCGACAAAGCGCGGCGCGCCGATGTCGCTGACGTGACGGAGGGACGGATGCCGGCGCGCGGCGCAACCGTCACGCGGTCCTGCACGACGAAATCGCGTGCAATTCACCGTTGCGGCGACGTGGCCCGGCTTTTGCCTAGAGCATCACGACATCATTTCGGTGCACGAGACAGGAACTCCAGACGTGCTTGATACGAGCTTCGACAGAGCGGCGGTGCAGCTCCACACATGGATCAGAAAACCATGACGGCGGTGCTGGTCGATTCCGACGGGATTAATTTCGGCGAACTTCCGGCCGAGATCGACACGCTGCTGCAGCAGGGCGTCGTCAGCTATCGCCGCGATCCGCGCGAGGCCGATCGCATCTTCCGGCGGGCACTCGACGCGGCGCCGACCGAGCTCGCGGTGTATTTCTGTCTCTACAAGACCCACACCTATCGCGGCCGTCTCGACGAAGCCCAGGCCATCGCCGAGCGGGGCCTGCGCGTGGCGGCGCACCAGGCCGGATGGGATACGGACTGGCGCAACTGGCAGCCGCTGGCCGATCTGCCCGACGGCCCCGGACGGTTTGCGCTCTACACGCTGAAGGCGCTTGCCTTCATTCATTTGCGACGGGACGAGCAGGACGAGGCGCGCAGAATGCTCACGGCGCTTCGCAGGCTCGATCCCACCGGCGCCGTGGGATGGCCGGTCGTTGCAGCCCTGGCCGAAGGACTGCAGTGAGCCCGCCATGGTGATGACCGATCCCACCGACGAAGAAATGTTGATGGTCGGCATCATCGCGGCATTGCGTACCGTTCACGATCCCGAAATCCCGGTGAACATCTACGATCTCGGTCTGATCTATCGGATCGACCCGAAGGAGGACGGCCTGGTCGAGATCGACATGACCCTGACAGCGCCGGGCTGCCCGGTGGCGGGCGAGTTGTTGAACTGGGTCGAGAAGGCGGTGCTCGAGGTCACCGGCGTCGACAGGGTTACGGTGCAGCTGGTGTTCGATCCACCCTGGGACACGTCACGCATGACCGATGACGTCAAGCTCGAGCTCGGACTGCTCTAGGACGGCACGGGACGACCACACGGAGGAGAGGACGATGATCGAACTGACCGCCAGCGACGGAACCAGCTTCTCGGCCTACCGCGCCGAACCGGAACAGACCCCGAAGGGCGCCGTCGTGGTGCTGCAGGACGTGTTCGGGCTGACGCCCGAGATCCGCAAGGCTGCCGATGCCTTCGCTGCGGCAGGCTATGTCGCGATCGCACCGTCCCTGTTCGATCGGGTCAGGCCCGGCATCGGCATCGGCCATGATTCCGCCGGCAAGGACGAAGCCGCAGCGATCGGCGCCGACATCAGCACGGATCTCGCCATGTCCGACATCCAGGCCTCGGTCGATGCCGTGAAGGATATCGGCAAGGTGGCCGTGGTCGGCTATTGCTGGGGCGGCGACCTCGCTTACGCGGCCGCCAACAGGGTCAACGGCCTCGCCTGCGCGATCGGCTATGACGGCAGCCGTACCATCGCCGATTATCGCGAGAAGCGGAAGGTGCCGACGCTGCTTCATTTCGGCGAAGAGGCCGCGGAGCTTCCCCTCGCGCAGATCGCCCAGTTCCGCGCCCACCGGCCCGATGTCAGCGCCTTCACCTATGCTGGCGCCGCGCAGGGGTTCGCCTGCGACGACCGCGGCAGCTATCGCGCGGAGGCCGCCGGACAGGCCCTGGAACGAACGCTGTTCTGGATCTCGCAATATGTCGAAGGCCAGAAGCCGATCCAGCTGAAGAATGCCGGCGCCTATGCCCAGGCCAAGACCGAGAAGAAGAAAAAGAAGAAGGGCGACGACGATCTCGGTCCGCCGGCGGCGTGAGGAGCGCTGCGCAATGCTGCCGACGACCATTCTGATCGACGATACGCCGCGCTGTGTGGTGAGGCCGACCGACACCAGGGATCTCAACCGCTTCCTCCGGAACGGACGGGGATTTCTGTTGGCGGAGAGTCCCGAGGGCAAGATCACACACCGGCCGGCAACCGAGGCGGAATCGGGCAAGTGGCAAAACGGCCTGGCCCTGCACAAGGCCTGGGGCGGCGCCGAGGAGGATTATTTCGGCCTGCCTTTGCCGGATTGATCATTGCCGAGCACGTCGCAGCCGCTCGAGCCGCGAAACCGCGCCGCGCTTCAGCCGTGGCCGCCGCGCGCGTCATGCGGATTGCCGGCCTGGTTTCGCATCCAGTCGGCGAGACGAGTCAGCGCGAGGTCGATCTCCTGCCGGGCCGCCTCATCGGCGACCGTCTCGACCAACGCCCCACGCATGCACAGCAGCCAGGCGTCGCGTTCCTCACTGCCGATCGGGAAGCCCATGTGACGCTGGCGCAGCCGGGGGTGGCCCTTCTCCGGGGAATAGAGCTTGGGCCCACCGGTCCATTCGGAGAGATAGCGCTTCAGGACGTGCTTGGTCGCGGCGAGGTCCTGCGGATGCATGGCGCGGATGCCGGCCGCTTCGGGCAGGGTGTCCATCCTGCGATAGAAGCTTTCCACCAGGCGATCGATCACGACCACGCCGCCGAGCCGCTCGAACATCGAAACCGTGACTGCGACATCGCTCATGCCAAGGCCTTTCGCTACTCTTCCATGCTGGGTGAGAGGATAATCTCGGCCGGCGCGCCGGGGCCTTGATCGGCGACAAATTCCAGCGTCGACACCCGCGACAGGCCATCGCCGCTGTCCATCAGCACGACGGCATCCTCCGGCAGCCCCTTCAGCCGCTCGATCAATTGAGCAACCGTCACGCGCGCGCTCCTAGTCGGGGTGGATCATGATGTCCATGGTCTCTTCATTGTCGTCGAAACCGCCGAACGGCCGGTCGTCCTCGACCAGCCGTTCGCCGCAGAGGCAGACCTCGCCGTCCACCAGCGCGAGCGCGATCGGCTGGAGGCTCTTGCCGTTGCAGGGGCCTTCGATGCAGAGCCCGCTGTCGATCTCGAACGTCGCGCCGTGGCGGCCGCATTTCAGGAACGCGCGGTCCTGCGTGAAGAATTCGCCGCTGCCGATGTTGAGCCAGGTCCCCTCATGCGGACAGGCGTTGACATAGCCGACATAGCAATTGTCATGGGTCCGGATCACGACGATCGGGAACGGCCGGCTCTCGCCGGACGGCTCGATCCGCGACAGGCTGAACGCCCGCGCATTGCCGCGCTCGATCGCATCACCGGCGCAGATCACGAAGACGTCGATGTCGTCCGCTCCCATGGGCCATGCTCCCCGATCAGGCCGCCGCCTGCTTCAAGTCGGTCAGTTCGTCCCGCGTCAACCGGAAGACGCCGCGGCCGCCGGCCAGAGTCTGATAGACGTCCCCGGCCTTGTCGCTGAGGAAGTTGAACCAGGCCTGCGGCGTGAGACCCTCGGGCCGCTCGCTGATCTCGACCACCGTGCCGTTGGGCGCGAAGCGCGCGTGAAGAATGACCTTGTCCATCGTCCGCTCCCGCTCTAAAGGCCCGACGAGAAGCCGAGCAGCTCGATCTTGACGTCCTCGGTGCCGAGCACGGTCGCCTGGCAGGCGAGCCGCGACTTCGAGCTGACGCCGACGATGGCATCGAGCTTCTCGTTCTCGAGCCGCGCGATCTTCGACAGGCCCTTGCGACCTTCCTGAACGTAGATGTGGCAGGAGCCGCACTTGGCCTGGCCCTCGCATTTGTGAGGAATGGCGATCGCGGCGCCGAGCAGCGCGGCCAGCAAGGTCGTGCCTTCCGACACTTCGATGGACTTGCCTTCGGGCATGATGGTCAATGTGGTCATGGTCTTCATCCTCTCCGTTGCATGGGTGGTTCAGTAGATCGCGGCGCCTGCACCGACATTGATCGAAGCGTCCTTCATGGTCTCGACGATGAACTCGATCTGGCCGTCGGTGAGATGGGTGTGGAACGGCAGCGCGACGGCGCGATCGGCGATCTTCTCGGTGACCAGCAGGTCGCCGCGGCGATAGCCGAGATCGAAATAATGGCGCTGCAGATGCAGCGGGTGGCTGTAGGCCGCGGCCTCGACCTGCTCGACCCGGAGATCCTCGGCGATGGCATCGCGGCTGGAGCGGCTGAAGCGGGTGCCGAGATGCACGACGTACAGGAACCAGTTCACCTCGGTCACGTCGGGGGCGATGTAGGGCGGCTTGATGCCCTCGAACGACTGCACATGCGTCGCGTAGAGCTGCTCGGTCAGCCTGCGCCGCTCGATGATCTCGTCGATGCGGCCCAGCTGGGCCAGGCCGAGAGCGGCCGCCAGATCGCTCATGCCGGCCTGATAGGCCGCCGCCGACCCCACCACGACCGAGCTGCGCTCGTTCAACCGGTGCGATCGATGCCGGCGCAGCGTGACCGCGAGATCGATGTCGTCGGTGACGACCATGCCGCCCTCGCCGCAGGTCAGCAGCGAGGGCTGGGCGAAGTCGAACACCGCGACGTCGCCGAAACTGCCGACCAGTCCGCCCTTGTAGCGCGATCCGATCGCCTCGGTTGAATCCTCCAGCAGACGGAGGCCATGGCGGTCCGCCAGGTCGCGCAGTTCCGACCAGGCCGCCGGATGACCATTGGTGTTGCCGGCAAGGATCGCGCGGGTGCGGGCCGTGATCCGCTGCTCCGCCTTGGCCGGCGCCAGGTTGCCGGACCAGTAGTCGATGTCGGCGAACACCGGCCGCGCGCCGGCGAGGCTGACGGCATGCGCGGTTTCCCGGAACGAATAGGCGGAGGTGATGACCTCGTCGCCCTCCCCGATCCCGCAGGCCTTCAGGGCCAGCAGCAGGCCGATCGTGCCGCTGGGAACGGCAACCGCATAGGACCGGCCGACGTAGGCCGCGAAGGCCGCCTCGAACTGTTCCACCACCGCGCCGGCGGACAATCGCGGCGAGCGGAGCACGGCATCCACCGCCGCGATCTCGGCCACCGTGATGTCGGGATCGGACAGCGGAATGACCGACCCGGGAGCCGTGGTCTCCACGTCAGCGTCGCTCTCGGTCCCCTCGTCATAGGCCAGCGCCGGATCGGTCATGACAGGCCATCCCGCTTCGCCAGGACGATGCCGGTGGCGCGCGCCGGATCGTCGGTGATGGCAGCGCAATGGTCGGCGCTGTCGAGCAGATGCAGGTCGAACCCGGCGAAGCTCCGGAACGGCGTCTCCGTCACGTCGGACGCGTCGCAGCGGATGCAGGCCAGATGCGGAAACTTCTTCCGCAGATCGGCGAATATCTGTGCCGATGCTTCGGATGCCGCAAGCATCCGCTCGATTTCCGCCAGATCCGCTGCTGCCAATGCCATCTCGTCAATCCTGCTATTGCCAGAATACGCGCTCGGGATCGGCATTGAGGACGTCGGTGGCCGACGCCAACGCCTGATGAACACCATGCAGTTCCCAGACCCCAGTCCGGTGGTCCTTGCGAAACAGCTGCCAGGTCGCACTCGTCGCGTCGTGATGCAGCAGTGCGACATCGATGACGCCGCCCTCGGCATCGATGTTGCGAGAACAGCAGGGGCTCTCGACGAGATAGCCGCCGCTGACGCAACTGACTTTCGGCGAGACGTAGCGGTAGCGCCGGCGCGACCGCAGGGCGCGTTCGATCCGCTTGCAATCGAACTCGTTGGGATGCGCGGGTATTGCGAGGTCCACGCGCCTGAGGGCTGCGTTCATGGTCCGCCTCCTAGAGCGGGGTGATTTCTTCCTCGAGGCAACCGACCACCAGCCGCTCGCCGAACTCGACGAGATAGATCGGCAGGTTCGCCTCGGTATGCCGGCCGACCTGGACGATCTCGCCGGTATCGCCGGTGCCGACCAGCAGCCCCTCGGCCGGCGCATCGGGAAAGGAACCGTCATTGAGCAGGTCAACCATCGCCTTGACGCGCTGGCCCCATTGGTACTTCGGCAGTCTGGGTTCGATCATCATGATGCGGCTCCGGGTAACGGAATGTCTTCGGCGGTATCGCGCGGCGTGACGGGATCGAGCTCCTTGCGCTTCATGCCGACGCGGTTGCCGCTCTCGAGGAATTCGACGCCGTAGATGTAGAACTGCTGCAGGAAGGTGCCGATCGAGACCACGTAACCGACCTCGCCCTTCTTGGCGAGGATGTCGCCGATCTCCTTGCCGGCATAGGTGCCGTCGTTGCGGATGGTGCGTTTGGCCCGCACCTTCTCGCCGAAGCTGAAGAACGGCGGCGCGCTGAGTTCGACGACGTCGCTGTCGCGGACGATGTTGCTCATACCGACACCTCCGTATCCCGCTCCAGCCGCACCGCGACGCGTGAACGCGCCACCTCGCGCACCAGGCTGTCCTCGTCCTCTGCGAGCACCATCAGCTCGGTAACGGCGGCCCGGCTGGCGACCTCGTGGCGAATGCGCCAGTCCGGATCGCGGCGCATCAGGGCCAGCAGTTCCGGAGAGAGGCGGCGCGCGATCTCCAGCCGCACCGAAGCATCGCGGTCATTGATCATGCCCAGCAGCCATGCCTCGGGAATGCGGCGGGCCACGACGCGGCGCACCTCCGCCTCCGCGTCGTCGATCATCCGGCCGAGCAGCAGCGGCGGCAGCCGGCGCGCGACCACAAGGCGGACGTAATAATCGTCATCCGCGATCATCGGCAGCAGATCGTCCCCGTCGATCAGCGTGGCCACGCGCATCCGCACCTCGCGGTGAGGATCGGCTCGCAATTGCAGGACATAGCGCCTGGGCAGGCGACGAACCGCGTTCCAGCGCACCGTCTCGTCGCCATCGCCGAGCAGCGGCGGAAGCAGGAACACATTGGCGAACTTCGCCGCGATCGCACGGACCTCGAAATGAGCGTGACCGAGATAGCGGTCGGCGAGGCCCGGATTCCAGCTGAAGAAGCGGTCGATACGGCGCGCATAGCGGTCGTGGACACAGGCATGCCTGATGCGACAGCCACCGGCGGCATTCAGCACAAGATGTGCACAGCCGGAACAGTCGATCTCCCGCCCCTGCCAGTCGCGGGCTTCGTCGATGTCGTCAGTCATCGTCCTGCCCCATGCGATCGAGAACGCCGAGCAGGACCTTCGCGCCGATCTTGTCGGACGGATCGAGTTCGAGCAGCTTGCGTACCGCCGCCCGTCCCTCCCCGGTTTGCCCGAGCCGCATCTGCAGATAGGCGTAGCCCTTCAGCGAGAACAGGAAGAAGCGCGGCAGCACGCTGTCATAGGCACCGAACGCGGCGTCGCCGGCCGCGACATCGCGCCAATCTGGCGGCAGGCCGTTGTCCTGCGCGGCCTTGGCCAGGCAACGATTGGCGATCTCCAGCGCCGCCGCCAGACGCCCCTTGTAGAAGTAGAAGCGATAGAGACCGATCAGCACCGCCGCGTGGCCGGGCGCGAGCGCTTCGGCGTCGCGCAGATGCGCCTCGGCGATGCCGTCGAGATGATAGGACAGCCCCGCCCGCCAGAGATGCTGCTCGGCCTCCTTCGGCAGCCCGGCCCCGAGCAACGCGCCGGTCTGAAGCGCGTTGTTGATGTCGGATTGCGGATCGAGGCCGGCGTCGAGCTGCATGGTACCCGCCTAGTGATGGCCGCAGGAGACCTGCTTGGGATCGTGGAACACCAGCCCGGTCTGGGTCGGCGTGTCCTTGAAGTCGATCGTGACGCCGTCGAGCAGCAGCCGGCTTTCCGCCGGCAGGAACAGCCGGACGCCGTCGCGCTCGACCACGGCATCGCCGGCCTGTGGCTCGGCGAGCACGTGGATATCGGCGGCAAGGCCCGAACAGCCGCCCGGACTGACCGCCAGGCGGAAGCCGCTGCCGGCGCCGCCATCGACGCGCAGCATCATCCGCATGAATTTCTGCGCCGCCTGTGTGATCGTGAAGTTCATCTTGTCTCCTCCTTCAAGCCGGTGCCTGGTAGCGCGGCAGCGACGTGTCGACCACGCAGGTGTTGTCGACCGGACAGACCGCCACGCATTGCGGTTCGTCGAAATGGCCCAGGCATTCGGTGCACTTCTTCGGATCGATCACGAACGTGCCGCCCTTCTCGGAGATGGCGACGTTCGGACATTCCGGCTCGCAGGCCGAGCAGCTCGTGCACTGCGAGGCGATGATCTTGAACGGCATGACTCCCTCCGCTGCTTCAGGCCGCCGAAATCAGCGCGCCCTGACGGATGGCCGCATCGCCGCGTTCCACATGCGCGATCTCGCCACTGTTGACCTTGTCGAGATAGGCCTTGAACCAGGCGATCGCCGACTTCTCGATGAACTCGTGCGCGTACTGATCCACCGGCTCGATCCCGGCCTTGACGAGGTCGCCCTTGGGACAGCCGCCGATCTTGGCCACGAACACCGCATGGCAATCATTGATGGCGCGGATGATCGTCTCCAGACTGTCCTCCTCGCCGTAACCGCCCTGGCAGTAGAGGTCGACGCGGCGATGACCGACGAATTTGGCGCCTGCCGTGGACAATTCGTAGACCTGGAACTCCTTGGCGTGGCCGAAATGCTCGTTGATCAGGCCCGAGCCCTTGGTCGCGACGGCGGCCAGCACCTTGATGTCGCTCGAGGCGCCCGCGAGCTCGGCCAGTTCCTCCTGCTTGGCGGCAACCTTGGCGACGCGCTCTTCCTCGACCTTGGCCTGGTAGGCCTTGCGCGTATCGGCGTCGTACTTCACCTCCATCGCCATGATCTTCTCGGTGGTGAACTCCGCGCTGCGGTCTTCGCCGAGCAGGCCGACCGCGTCGGCCCGGCACTGGCGACAGTGCCGCATCATGTTCATCTCGCCTTCGCAGGCGTCCTGAAGCGCCTTCAGTTCCTGGGCGCTCGGGCCGCGCTGGCCGTTGAGGCCGAACACGGTGCCGTGCTCCGGCGAGGAGATCAGCGGCATGATGTTGTGCAGGAAGGCGCCGCGCGACTTCACGGCCCTGTTCACCTCGACCAGGTGCTGGTCGTTGATCCCCGGGATCATCACCGAGTTGATCTTGCAGAGGATGCCGCGCGCGGTCAGCATCTCCAGGCCCTGCAGCTGGCGCTCGGTGAGGATCTTGGCGGCCTCATAGCCGGTGTAGCGCTTGTGCTTGTAGAAAATCCACGGATAGATCTTCGCACCGACCTCGGGATCGACCATGTTGATGGTGATCGTGACGTGGTCGACGTTGAACCGCGCGATGCTGTCGACGTGATCGGGCAGCGTGAGGCCGTTGGTCGACAGGCAGAGCTTGATGTCCGGCGCGGTCTTGCTGATCAGCTCGAAGGTCTTGAAGGTCTTCTCCGGATTGGCCAGCGGATCGCCGGGACCGGCGATGCCGAGCACGGTCATCTGCGGAATGGTGGAGGCCACCGCCAGCACCTTCTTGGCGGCCTGCTCGGGCGTCAGCTTCTCGCTGACGACGCCGGGACGCGATTCATTGGCGCAATCGTATTTGCGGTTGCAGTAGTTGCACTGGATGTTGCAGGCCGGCGCGACCGCGACATGCATGCGGGCATAGTGATGATGCGCTTCCTCGCTGTAGCAGGGATGGTTCTTCACCTTTTCCCAGATCTCGGTCGGCAGATCGCCCTGGCCGGCCTGCGACCCGCAGCTCGCCTTGCCGCTGCCGCCGGTGGTGCCGCAGCCCTTGTGCTCGGCGATGTTCTGCATGAGCTCGCCGATCTCGGCGACGTTGCCACTGCGGCTCATGTCGTGTTGCGCTGAGGCGTCCATCGTTCGGTTCTCCTTGCCGGTCGAACAGATCTGGTTACGGGAAGCGTCGTGAGAGTCGTTCTAAGGAGGTATTAGCAACCCGCGTGCCATCACTGCTCGCATCGACTTTCATGACCGGCTTCAACGAGTTAGCGCGACATGCACGGGAATGTCGGATTGCCAACGCGTGTTGGAAAGGTGACAGACGCAAGGTGCGCGATGCGTCCTGCATCGAGCGCAACGATCCCCGCCGCGCGGATCTCGTCACGCAGCGATCATCAGACGGACGCCATGAGAAAGCTCAGCCGGCCAGCACGATCTCGGTGGCGCGAGCCAGCGGAATCGCGAGCGGGGTCAGGCCCTGGCTCACCAGGAAGCGCAGTTCGTTCTTCGAGAGCGCATCGGGCTCGAGCACGACATAGTGCTGCTCGGCGGAACGCTTGGAGACCTGCCGCGCATAGGTGCGGAGCAGCTGGTCGTTGAACCGGCAGCCGAGAAACAGGAAACTGCGGCCGGTGCGCCGCGCCTTCACCTCGTCGGGGATCGGCGTCTGGATGTCGATCTCGGTCAGCACCTCGACATAATCGGCGTCCGAGATCAGGAAGTTCTTCGCCGGCGCCACGCTGCCATGCGGCTTGTAGAGAATGGTGCTCCAGTTCTTCGCCTCAGCGCGGTCCACTTCCTGCCCCGCAGCGTCGTAGAAGCGGTACCAGCGATCCTCGCCAATGCCGGCGCGGGTGATGCCCTGGATCTCGCCCCAGCCGGTGCGGCCGGCGAGCGCGCTGCGCATCGCGCCTTCGTACCAGACGTCGACGATCAGCGGCAGCGGCAGCGTCGCCAGATGGCGCTGCAACGCCGTTGGCTCGACGGGAACAGCAAACGCTTCCGCCATCAGCGCCGTCACGGTGGCGCGGTGACGCGTGCTTTCAATGTGCTGCGCCGCCGCCCAGGCGTTGCCCCGCGCCCGCCGCGGCAACGCGACCTTGGCGCCGAGGAAGGCGGCCAGCGCCTCGGGGTTCATCGGCACACCGGACGTGGCCGCTTCGACGATGCCGGGCCCGAGATAGGGGATGATCTCGCCGCCGCGCATCCGCGCCACGACGCCGCCGAGGATGGCTTCGGCGTCGGCCGTCTTGGCGAAGTCGATCTGGGGAACCGGTGCGTTCATCACTCGTCTCCGTCGCCGCCGCGTTTCCTGGCGTTGATCGTGATCGGCAGCCGGGTGTCGGTCGCCATCGCGGGCAGGTCGAGCACCCAGCCATTGGCGATCCGGATCCAGCCGCCCCACAGGGTCTCGTGCTCGGATTCCACGATCGGCTCCTCGAGATCCTTCTTGGGCACGTAGATCGACAGACCGGTCTCGGGCGAACGGCGGATCATGACTTTCACAGCGTGGCCTCCGCAGGAAGAGAGGTGTCGATCGCGCGCTCTTGCCACGAAGGAGACGATGCTCTCAGTTTCGAAATGATGTCCGGCATCACGTGCAGGACGTGATCGATTTCGTCGGGCGTGGTCTCCCGCGACAGGGAGAACCGGATCGCACCGCGCAACGCCTGGCGCGGCACGTTCATCGCGCGCAACACGTGCGATGGCTCCATCGAGCCGGACGCGCAGGCCGAGCCGAGCGAAGCGGCGATGCCGGCGCGGTTGAGATGATGGATGATCGCCTCGCCCTCGAGATGCTCGAAGGCTAGATTCGCGGTGTTCGGCAGCCGGCTCCTGGCATCGCCGAGCACCATGCAGTGGCCGAGCCGAAGGATTCCCTGCTCCAGGCGGTCGCGCAAGACGGCAATGCTTGTCCGCTCCAGCTCGGCGTCGACCATGGCGCGTTCGGCCGCCTTGCCGAGGCCGACGATGCCCGGCACGTTCTCGGTGCCGGCGCGGCGGCGGCGCTCCTGTGGACCGCCCAGGACCAGCGGCTTGAAGCGTGTCCCCTTGCGCAGATAGAGCGCGCCAATCCCCTTGGGACCATGCAGCTTGTGGCCGGACAACGACAGCATGTCGATTTCGGTCGACTTCAGATCGATCGGAATCCGGCCGACCGCCTGCACGGCGTCGGTATGAAACAGCGCACCGGCCGAATGCGCCATCTTGGCGAGGAACTCGACGGGAAACACCGTGCCGGTCTCGTTGTTGGCCCACATCACCGATGCGACGGCGGTCCGGGGCCCCAATGCGCGCCGGTAGGCCTCGATATCCAGACGGCCGCGCGTGTCGACCGGGATGAGATGACACTTGAAGCCGCGCCGGGCGAGGTCATCGACCAGCGACAGCACCGCCGGATGTTCGACCGCGGTGGTCACGACCTCGTCGCGCCCCTCCTGCACGGCGAGCGCCGAGAGGATCGCCGTGTTGTCGGATTCCGTGCCGCCCGAAGTGAACACGATCTCGCTGTCGAGGGCCGCGCCGATCAGGGCCTGCACACTGCGCCGTGCCTCCCTCACCGCGCCGGCCACGTCGCTGCCGAAGGCATGCGCCGACGAGGCATTGCCGAATTGCTCCGTGAAGAACGGCAGCATGGCCGCGACGACGGAAGGATCCGTACGCGTCGTCGCATTGTTGTCGAGATAGATCGGCCGCACGGGATGCCTCTCTCGGTAACAGCCAACTCAATGGCGGGGCTTGGCCGCTCCGGCAACGGGAATGAGACGCACGAATTCGCCGAGCCGCTCGATCAGGCGCGCCTGGATCCCCTCCAGCGTCGCGCTGGCGAGCTTGCAGAACACGCAGGCCCCTGCAAGCCGGACCATGATCTTGTTGCCGTCGATCTCGATCAGCTCGCAATCGCCGCCGTCGCGCTTGAGATTGGGGCGGACCTCGTCGAGAACGGCGCGGATGATCCGCTCGCGCTCCGAGGGTTCGACCACCGGCGCCTGCTTCAACTGTTCGGATTCGACGAGCATATCCTGTCCTCTCTCTGCCTGACGGCTCAGCTGAACGACTTGCCGCAGGAGCAGCTCGACTTGGCGTTGGGATTGTCGAAGGTGAAGCCGGACCCTTCCAGTGCGACCACGAAATCGATCGTGGTCCCGTTGAGGTGCTCGTGACTCGTATTGTCCACGAACACCTTGACACCACCGCGTTCGATCACGGTGTCGTCGGGCTTGGCTTCGTCGGCGAGACCCATCATGTACTTGAATCCGGCGCAGCCACCGGTCTCCACCATGATACGCAGGCCGCTCGCCGGCTGCGCCGCGGACGATATGGCGGTCTTCACCGCATTCACGGCGCTGTCGGTCAGATTGATCATCGCTCGCCCTCATTGTCTGGGTCTGTCGCGAAGAGGATCGCAAGTCCCGTGCCAGAGCCCATAGGTCTGAAACTGCTGTGCTTTCGCTTCTCACGCAGATGTTGTCTTTGCGACGCTTGTCGGCTTTGCGACAGGAGGAGCGTCCAGCGCCGAGGCACCCGGACAGCAAAGAAGTACCTGCGCACATCCCGTGCCCCACGAGCGCAGCCGGATTCCGCTCGCGTTCACGCCTTCGGCGCCCGCGCGCGAGGGGCGGCAAACTCCTTGCATAGGGGCCAGCCGGGATTTCCGCGCCGCGCGCGGCAACTGATTGAGGAGGCATCCATGACGTCGATCGACAACACTGCCCTGGGCCGCCTGGACAAGGAAGGCCGACTGCTGAACGCCGTGCTGAAAGGCGGCACGACCAGGCCGGGGCGCTTCGGCTTTCGCGGCGACATCGCCCTGAAGTTCCAGGCCCAGGTCGCTGACGAGAAACGTCCGCCCGATTACTCGATCGAGCAGGTGCTGACGGTGGCGCAGGAAGGCGAAGCCACGATCCCGGTGCTCGCCGGCTATCTGCACTCCTACGCCTATCTTGCCGACGTCGCCAAAGTGCTGGACGGCGCGCTCAGTCCGAAGGGCAGCTATTTCATGTTCTGCAACAACATCGACCTGCTCGCCAAATACCGGACCAGGATCGGCGACATCGAATTCCGGATTCTGCCCTGCGACGAATCCACGGTGTGGAAGGAGATGATGGAGCTCGCCGGCGTCGACAAGAACGACATCAAGAAGCTCGATACCGCAGGCAAGCTCGACTATCTGCTCGACGCGGCCAAGGGTCTCGACGGCTCCTATACCGAGATCTCCTACGAAGACGGCGTGGCGAAGATGGAGCCCGTGAAGAACCGCAACGAGAACCGTCCGGTCTGACACCGCCGGGTCAGACCTCCTCGTCGCAGGCCGGACCGTCCTCCTCGACCAGCGTCACGCCGGTCACGCAGATGTCGCCGTCGAGGACGGCCAGCGCGATCGGGGTCAGGCTCTGGCCCTTGCACGGGCCATCCACGCACAGGCCCGTGCCGAGTTCGAACGTCGCGCCATGCTTGCCGCACATCAGCCTGGTGCCGTTGCCGTCCAGGAACTGGTTGCGCTCCCAATCCAGGTTCACTCCATCGTGCGGGCATCGGTTGAGATAGCCGAACACCTGCTTGCCCCAGCGGACGATCACGATCGGCCACGGACGCGCCCCGCCGTCTTCGCCGACGATCATGAGCTGAAAGCCGATCGCGCGCTGACTGGGAATGTCGGTGAAGGCGCAGATCGCATAGGCGGTATTTTGATCCATGCTGTCCTCGTGTGCGGTGCGGCTTCGACATTGCAAGATTCACGCTAGCCGATGCTCCGAGACGTCGTTGTTCGAAATGCGACAGGTGCGTCGGCCTTGTCGGCTGCATTGCGCTTCGCAAGCATGGACGACGCAGGGGATGCGGCGTTTTCAGGGCTTGCAGCGCGCGATTCCGGGCCGGCGCGCGGACGCCGCCGCGTGGCACGGAAATTGATGTCATGTCTTCAGCACCGTTGGCATGGAGAACGACATGAACGTCGCATCGGAATTCGCCGCCTGCGCGGAAGAGGAGATCAAGGCACTGCTCGATGGCGGAACCCTGACCGTCTATTCGGTCGCGCGCCCGATCACCGCCGACCGACCGGTCGATCGCAGCGCCGTGCTCGCCAGCTTCAAATTCGCCAGCCCGGCCTTTGCCGCCGACGGCGTCAAGCTGTTGACGAACCCGGTGCCGGCGGCGAGCGTGGGCACGCCCGGCTTTGCCCGCGCCTGCAAGGCGGACGGTACCGTGGTTGCGGATTTCTCCGCGGGGCCCGGCACCCGCGAAATCAAATTCGCCGAAGTCTCGTGCTCGCAAGGCGCGCCGGTGAAGATCGTCTCGTTCGCATTCATCGCCGAAGGCGGCTGGCCCGAGCGGCCCGACTACTACGACGCCCACCCCCGGCCCGGCTTCGCGATGCCGCTGGTTCCGTAACCCCTCCCCGCTCCAGGAGATTCCACAGCCATGGCAATATTGGTCAAGACCACGCAGGACGGCCGCAAGCTCGAAGTAGTGGGGCTTGCCATCACGCTTGGCGGCCGGCTCGAGGCCAACGAGCTGATCGAGGTAAAGGATCATCCGTATCGCCACGCTATCCGTGCGTCCGCGCCTGAGGCAACCCACATGGCCGGGCGCGTGCCGCTGACGCAGGCCGAGGCCGCGATCGTGCTCGCCGCCTTTGCGCGGGCTGAAGCCGACATGCTGGCAAATCCCGTCGCCATTCACGAGCGGTTCCGGATTGCAGCGATGATGAAGGCACGTGAGCAGGGCATAGAATGATGCGGAGATCGTGCGTTGCCCGGCGTCAGTTCAGCAACTGCCGGCGGCGGCGATAATCGCCGTCCTCGCCGAGTTCGAACATGGCGCCGATGCCGGGGTGACTGACCGGCTCACCGGTCTCGTCCGGCAATAGATCCTGCTCGGCGATGCACGCCTCGTAGGGAATCTCGTCATCCTCGGCGAACAGCCGGTAGACCAGGCCCGCCGCGTCGTCCCCCGGGCGCTCCGCTGCGGCACTCGCCGACGTCTCGACATCGTAGATGACGCCGCGCATCGCATAGAGCCGATGCCGGATCACCTGTCCGATGTTGTATCTGGCGGTCTGGGTCTTGGTCATGGAACGCTCGACACCGGCCGTTCAGGCCGCCGGCGCGTGGGTCTGGCAGTTGGTCGGGCAGACCCGCGCACAGGCACCGCAGCCGATGCAGGCGCCATCGTCGCTCATGACCATGACCTTCTTCTCGACCTCGTCATCGTCGTCATCGAGGTCGATCATTTCGCCGTCCTCGTTGATTCCCTTTAACGTCATGACCTCGCGGCCGCAGACCTTGTAGCAGCGGCCGCAGCCGATGCATTTCTTGGGATCGATCGAGACCAGATAGTCCGGCCTCCAATCGCGGCCGTCGCGGGTTGCGTAGGACATGGGGTCAGATCCAATTATGCCTTTTCCAGCGACTTGAGATCCTCGCGCTTGCGCTCGAGCTCGGCGAAGGCATCGTGAGCCCTTTGGGCCACGCTCAGGATCGAAGTCCAGTTGATCGGAAGCTCCTCCGACAGATCGTGGAGGTCCATCTTGGCCTGGGTGGCCTTGGCGGACAGCTTCTTGATCTCCGACTTCAGGGATTCGAGATCGCTCATGTTCGGCCTCAGTAGTTGGCGACTTCAGGGAATTTCCGGATCATCTCGACGGCGCCGGCGACATACTTGTCGCCCTCGGCGGCGAGCTTGGCCAGGCTGTCGAAGCCGAAGCGATGGACGTCGCGCAGCTGCTTGTTGACGACGATGAGCCGGCCGCCGATCAGGACCATGCGGCCGAAGCCCTCATGGTGCATTTTCAGCATCGGCGAGATCATCACGCCCGTGGCCTTCTCGATCGACAGCGCAACCGCGTTGAAGAACAGCTCCAACCGCCAGATCGTATCCGGGTCCGGGTCGCCGACGATCGGCAGGGCCCGTCGCTTCTCCTTGTCGAGGATGTATGGCTCGAGCAGGTCGAGGTCCTTCTTGCCCTCCCAGGCCCCATGGGTGTCCTGGGCCCGCCAGATCTTGACGAGTTCCCTGACGAACGGCGCTTCCGCCGCGGCGTCGGCCTGGATGAGTTCTGCCGCTTCTGACATGGTCGTTTCCTTCACTCTTCGAAGTCGAAGCTGCGGTCCTGGCCCTTTGCCAGCACCTTGCGCAGCCAGGGCGGAGGCGAGCCCTTCAGCACGTCCTCGAGCTTCACGCAGAGATCGTCGATCGCCTCCGGCTGCGTCACCTTCATCGGATGGATGTTGTTGGCGACGACCCGCGCCGCGCCTGAGCCTCCGATCGCGGCGACGTAGAGGATCGTGCAATCCTTGATGGCCTCGATCTTCGGCGCCAGCTTGTCCTCGTTGCCGTCCTCCTTGAGGTCGCCGTCGAACTGGATGGCCTCCACGAAACGGTGGCCTTCGGGGCTGACGTCGTAGATGGCGATGTTCTTGGCCCAGCCGAAATGCGCATCGACGCGCTTCAGATCCTGGGTGGCAAAGGCGACTTTCATCGGTCTGATCCTTCTCGTTGCGCTCAATGCAGTTGCGGCGGCACGACCTGCAGGCCGGCTTCGGTGTTGCGCCAGGTATCGGGCGTCGGCTGGTGGTTGTCCTCACGGTCGGCGATGACGAGATTGGCGAGGTCGAACACCAGATCGCGGGTACCGCGATAGCCAACGGAGAGCTGATGACCGGCTCCGAGCCGGTCGAACATCGGAAACCCGGCCCGATAGAACGGAATCCTGAGCCGGGCGGCGGCCTGGCGGCCGTGCGAATGGGTGATGAGCAGGTCGCAATCGCGCGCCTTGGCGAGGTCCTCGAGGTCCTCGAGATCGCCGATCAGGACCTCCTCCGCCTTGACCCGCTCGAGCACCGGCGAGGCCGTGGTGGTCACCGCGGCCCGGACCTCGGCGCCCATCTCGTGCAGCATGCTCGACAGGTCGAACAGCAGGTCGGGTTCGGCGCCGATCGCGAGCTTGCGGCCGCCGATGTGGAAATGCGTATCCAGCATCGCGTCCGCGAGCTGGCCGCGCAGCCGCCGGTACTTTGCCGGAACCGGCCGGCCGCTGATCTCGCTCAGGAAGGCGATGAATTCGTCGTTCGGGATCAGGCCACATAGCCGCTCGAACAGCCGGAATGGCACGCCCGTCCGCGCCTGCATGGCTTCCGCTGCGCGCTTCATCTGTGCGCCGATCGCGATCGTCCAGGCCGCCTGTCCCATGGTGGCGATCTCGTCGACGCCGATGCCGCCGATCGTCGTCGGCGTGAACTCCTCGGGAATGTGACCATCGAGCGAGCCGGCGAGATCCGGCAGGAAGGACGGCCTGAGACCGAAATCCTCCAGGATCGTGCGCAGTTCGTCGAGGTCGCCCGGCGTCAGATGACACCCGGGCAGAACGTTCACACGCGCCGGATCGCGCACCGCCCCCGCCCCGACGGGATCGACCAGCACCTCGACCATGCGCGTCACGGTCTTCTCCCAGCCGTCCTGGAAGGCATCCTTGAAATCGGGCGTCGAGACGTAGACCAGCGGGAATTTCGCGAGCTGCGGATGCTTCTGCCGGATCAGGCGGATGAAGCCTTCGACATCGTCGCCCTTGGTCTCGGTGACGCCGGTCGAGTTGATGCCGATGATTTCCGGCTTGGTGCGGTTGTAGATGTTGAGGATCGCCTGTTCGACATTCTCGTAGCCACCGAGTACGGTCGCGACCTCGCTCATGGCGGTGGTCTGCATCGGCACCGCTTCCTTGAAATGGCGCACGAACAGCGTGAGCCCGAAGGACGTACAGCCCTGCGAACCGTGGAGCAGAGGCATGGCGCCGCGCAGACCCATGAAGGCGAACGAGCCGCCGATCGGCTGGCTCATCTTGAGCGGATTGACCGAACAGGCTTTCTTCGAGGTGGTGACGATCGCCATGGCCGCCGCCCTACTCAGCCGCCTGCAACAGCGGCGCCGGCTGCGCCGCCAGGATATCCTCGATGCGGCCCTTGCAGGCGCCACAGCCGCCGGAGGCATTGGTATGCTCCTTCACCCCATCGACGGTGGTGAGGCCGTGGGCGGCGATGGCATCTTCGATGCTGCCGAGCTCGACCGTCTTGCAGAAGCAGATCTTCCTGGCACGCCTGGCCTCCTCGGCGCGAACCGGATCGGCAGCGATCTCGGTGGCCTGCGCATCCATCTGCGCCATCGCCTTCGCCTGCCAATTGACGCCGGCATCGTCCCATGGCGCCGGCTTGCGCAGCTGCGCCCACATCGGGTTGTAGAGCGCCTTCTCGATCTCCTCCATCAGCCGGACCATGCCGATGTAGCCCATATAGCCGTGACAGCGCTCCTGGTTGATATCGAGCCAGGGCATCGCGGCCTTCAGTGCGACGAATTGGGACTTGCCCCCTGACAGCATGATGTCGGCGCGCGCGTCCTTGAGCATCTTGTACATCTCGCGCGGCGTCATGTCCTCGATCATGTGGGCATCCTGACCCATCAGCTCCTTGATCCGCTCCTTGTCCTCCTTGGTGGACTTCTTCACGGACGTGCCGACGATCTCGAGCCCGGCTTCCTGGAGGGCCGCGACCACCGACCATGATTTCACGCCGCCGGTGATCAGCAGCACCTTCTTGTCCTTGAAGCGCGGCTTGAAGCGCTCGATCGCGGCCCACGCTTTCGCTTCCTCGCGCGCGATCACCGCCTCGGTCCGCTCCATCAGCTCCGCCGGCGCTCCGCGCTCGATCAGCATCCGGGCAATCTCCCGCAGAGAATCGCTGGAATCCTGGATGCCGTAGAAAGAGCCCTCGAAGAACGGGATCCCGTAGCGCTCCTCCATCTTGCGCGCGACGTTGATCATCGCCTTGGAGCACACCATCATCGCGGCCCTGGCGCGATGCGAATAGGCCAGCTCGCGGTATTTGCCGTCGCCGGAGATGCAGGAGAGGATGCGGATGCCGAGCTCGTCGAGGATCGGCTTGATCTGCCAGAACTCGCCCGAGAGGTTGTATTCGCCGATGATGTTGATGTCGTAGGGCGTGGTATAGTCCGGCTCCTCGGTGCCGATCACATGCTCGAGCAGGGCTTCGCCCGCGAGCTTGTTGCCGAGGTTCTTCGGGCCGACGAAACCCGGTGAATTGACGGGGATGACCGGCTTGCCGAACTTCGCGGCCGCCGCCTTGCAGACCGCGTTAATGTCGTCGCCGATCATGGCGGGTACGCAGGTCTGATAGACGAAGATCGCAGGCGGATCGTATTTGTCGATGACTTCCTTGATCGCCTTGTAGAGCCGCTTCTCGCCTCCGAACACGATGTCGGTCTCGTTCATGTCGGTAGTGAAGCTGCGCCGCCAGAGGTCGGAGCCCGACGAGGCCGAGCCGCGATTGTCCCAGGAGTTGCCCTCGCAGGCGATCGGGCCGTGGACGAGATGGGCGACGTCGGTGAAGGGTTGCAGCGCGATCTTGGCGCCGTCGAACGCGCAACCGCCGGCAGCTCCGCCAGGCTGCAGCTGCTTGGTGCACCCCTTCTTGCGTTCGGCCTCCGTCTTGTTGGCGTTCTTGCCGCAACCCGGCTCGTTGAAGACGTCCTGGATAGTGGCCGACAGCGAGGTCATTCGTCTCTCCCGTTCGATGGACCCGCTGCGCGAGCATTTCGCCCCGCAGTCTCGATCGCATTGGCTGGACTGGTCGGCTGCCGCCGCCCGGCAGGGCGGCGGCAGGTCTCGTCGGCATCAGCGAATGATGTCGAAGCTGTAGTCGGTCTTGGCCGGGACGTTGGTATTCTTGTCGATCTCGTCGAAGATCTTGTCGAGGATCTTGACCAGAACGTTCATGCCGCCCTGATAGCCCCACACCGGATAGCGGTGGTGGTGGTGGCGATCGAACACCGGGAAGCCGATCCGGATCAGCGGTGTGCCGGTATCACGCTCCAGATACTTGCCGTAAGTGTTGCCAATCAGGAAATCGACCGGCTCGGTGAACAGCAACGAGCGCATGTGCCAGAGATCCTTGCCGGGATAGACATGGCAGTTCTTGCCGAACGGCGAGCTGGCGAACAGCGCTTCCATCTTCTCGGCCCAGGCCTTGTTGCCGTTGGTCGCGAGCACATGGGTCGGCTCCGCGCCGAGCTCCAGCAGGAACGCCGCAAGCCCGTAGCAGAGATCCGGATCGCCGTAGATCGCGAACTTCTTGCCGTGAATATGCGCGCTCGAATCGGCCATGGCGTCGACCAGGCGGCCACGCTCCAGCTCCAGAGCCTTCGGGATCGCCTTGCCGGTGATCCGCGACAGCGTCATCAGGAACTCGTCGGTGGCGGCAACGCCGACCGGATGGTTGAACGCCGCAACCTCGTGACCATGGTTCTCGATGAACGGCAGCGTCTTCTCCGTGCAATATTGCTGCATGGAGATGGTCGCCTTGGCATGGATCGCATTCGCGGCGTCCTCCAGCGTGGTGCCGCCGTCATACATGCGGAACTCGCCGTCGGTCGGCGTATCGAACACGTCGCTGTTGTCGGCCAGGATGGTGTATTCGATCCCCATCAGATCGAAGATGCGCTTGATCTCGCGGATATTGCCGACGGTATAGCCGTCGAAGCCGCCGATGAAGTTGACCTTGCCGTTGGCCTGGCGCTCGAGCTTCGGCGCGGTACCGGCCTTGCCGTCCCAGAAATGTTCCAGGATGCCCTTGAGCGCATTGTCGTAGCCAGTGACGTGGCTGCCGACGAAGGCTGGGGTATGGGCGAATGGCACGTCGTACTCGGCGGGGACGGAGCCCTTTTCCTTCGCGGTCTTGATGAAGGCGTTCAGGTCGTCGCCGATCACCTCGGCCATGCAGGTGGTGGAGACCGCGATCATCTTGGGCTTGTACATGCTGTAGGTGTTGGCAAGCCCGTCGATCATGTTGTTGAGGCCGCCGAACACGGCCGCATCTTCCGTCATCGACGACGAGACGCAGGAGCTCGGCTCCTTGAAGTGCCGCGACAGGTGGCTGCGATAATAGGCGACGCAGCCCTGCGAGCCGTGCACGAAGGGCAGCGTCCCCTCGAAGCCGACCGCCACGAACACCGCGCCGAGCGGCTGGCAGGCCTTGGCGGGATTGACGGTGAGAGCCTCGCGAGCGAAGTTCTTCTCTCGATATTCGGGCGTCTTGGCCCATTCGCGAATGCGTTCGACATCCGCGGGATCGTGCGGGTTCTCGAACAGGGTCTTCTTGTTGGCCAGCATCTGCTGGTATTCCGGACCGCGGAACAGCTCGAAATGATCGAGCACATGTTCGGCATTCTGTGTCATCGTGGCACCTTCGTTGGATGTCGTGTTCGATCGCTCGTCCTCTGCTCTCCCCGCGGATCGGGGAGAGCCGGACGCCGCCTTGCGCTATTCCGCCGCCATCAGGCTCGGCCGCGGGGCATCCTTCCAGGGTGCCTTGGTCTTCTTCCAGATCGGGGAGTTGATCGCCATGTCCATGTCGCGGGCGAAGATCGCGAACCCGTCATAGCCGTGGTAGGGACCGGAATAGTCCCAGGAGTGCATCTGGCGGAACGGCACGCCCATCTTCTGGAAGACGTACTTTTCCTTGATGCCGGAGCCGACGAGATCGGGCTGGATCTTCTCGACGAAGCGCTCGAACTCGTAGCCGGTGACGTCGTCGTAGATCAGCGTGCCATCCTTGACGTAGTGCTGGGCGGTGCGCTGATAGTCGTCGTTGTGGCCGAACTCGTAGCCGGTGCCCACGACCTCCATCCCGAGGTCCTCATAGGCGCCGATGACGTGGCGCGGGCGCAGGCCGCCGACGAACAGCATCACGGTCTTGCCCTCCAGGCGCGGACGGTACTTGGCGATCACCGCGTCCATCAGCGGCTGGTATTTGGCGATAACACGCTCGGCACCTTCCTTGATCTTGTCGTCGAAGAAGCTGGCGATCTTGCGCAGCGATTCGGCGATCTTCGACGGTCCGAAGAAATTGTATTCGCACCAGGGGATCCCGAACTTCTCTTCCATGTGGCGCGAGATGTAGTTCATCGAACGGTAGCAATGCAGCACGTTCAGCTTCGCCTTGGGCGTGGCTTCCAGCTCGGCCAGGCTGCCGTCGCCGGACCATTGCGCGATCACGCGCAGGCCCATCTCCTCGAGCAGGATGCGCGAGGACCAGGCGTCGCCGCCGATATTGTAGTCGCCGATGATCGCGACGTCGTAAGGCGTGGATTCGAAGGCCGGCTTCGCATCCGGGTCGACCTTGTCGAAGATCCAGTCCCGCACCGCATCGTTGGCGATGTGGTGGCCGAGCGACTGCGACACGCCGCGGAAGCCTTCGCAACGGACCGGCACGATGGTCTTGCCGTCATACTCCTTCGACTTCACTTTCGACACCGCCTCGATGTCGTCGCCGATCAGGCCGATCGGGCATTCCGACTGGATGGTGATGCCGTGGTTGAGCGGGAACAGTTCCTGGATCTCGTCGATGATCTTGGCGAGCTTCTTGTCGCCGCCGAACACGATGTCCTTTTCCTGGAAGTCGGACGTGAACTGCATCGTGACGAAGGTGTCGATGCCGGTCGTCCCGATGTAGTAGTTGCGCCGTGCGGCCCAGGAATACTGACCGCAGCCGACCGGGCCATGGCTGATATGGATCATGTCCTTGATCGGTCCCCACACCACGCCCTTCGAGCCGGCATAGGCGCAGCCGCGAATGGTCATGACGCCGGGGATCGACTTGAGGTTCGACTTGACGCCGCAGTCGGACTTGCCGGCTTCGTGAACGTTGAGGTGCTTGGCACGACGCTTGGCGGTCTTCTCCGGATAGACCTTCAAGACTTCGTCGATCAGCTGCTTGTTGCGCGCCTTGATCTCGGCGACGCTTTCGGTGGTTGCTAGGCTCATACCCAATATCCTTCGGTTATCCTGTGTGTGAAGGTCGGACGCCTCCTCCGAAGCGTCTGGTCGTCGGACAAATCGCACGACATGATTTGTCCCGGTGGTGACACTCTGCTCTCCTTCGGCCGATGGTCCGGCGCACCGCTCGTCGATCTCACTTGCGCGAACCGGCCTGCTCTCCATCGAGAAGCCTGAACGGCCCGACTTGCGTAGAGACTTTTGCAACGGGTGTGCCAACGTCGTGCGGGCTTGAAAATCACAACGAATGTAACGGGATAGCGCGAACCGCGAGGATTGTTGCAAACCCGACATCGCATCATGCCGACATGCGCGCGCATCCGGTGCTGTCCGAAACAAAACAAAGCGGAGGTGCATAAAGCGGCGCTGCAATGCGCGGTACGGAGCTTGCTTGATGCCTCGGAACGTAGCGCGCATTGCGCAGCCTATCGGAGAGCGCCGATGACCAACCACCAACCGACATCGATCAGCGACATCATCGAGAACTTCTCCCTGCTCGACGAGTGGGACGATCGCTACCGCTACGTCATCGAGCTCGGCCGCAAGCTGACGCCGCTTCCGGAGACGGAGCGCACCGATGCCAACAAGGTCCCGGGCTGCGTCAGCCAGGTCTGGCTGGCCACCCGCGTGACGCAGCGCGACGGAAAGCCGGTGCTCACCTTCATTGGCGATAGCGACGCCCACATCGTCCGCGGCCTGGTCGCCATCCTGATCGCCCTGCTGTCGGAGCGCACGGCTGCGGACATCGCCGCCGAGGATCCGGTCGCGCTGTTCGAGCAGCTCGGCCTCGGCGAGCATCTGACGCCGCAACGCTCCAACGGGTTTCGCTCGATGGTGGCACGGATGCGTGCGGACGCCAGGGACGTGCTGGCGGAGGCGGCCGCCTGACGCTACGGCGCGTCAGCCGGGGTCGGAGGTCGTTCCGATCGGCGTCATCTCCCGGCCGCGCATGATGACGAATACCGATCGGGCGGTGAATTCGACCGTATAGTAGACTTCCCCGAGGAAACGCCAGCTCTCGCGCACGGTACCGGCATCGCCGGGATACACCAGGGGTTCGCCTATGTCCTTGTGCGGATACATGCCGTCGTTGCGGATCAGCGCGACCGCGCCGACGGCTTCACCGATCGCAAATTGTTCGATGAGGCGCTGCCCGGTGTTTCGCCCCGTCCGCCGCCGGTCTGCACCGCAGACGATCCTTGCAACAGGTCGCGGCCTGGCTGCCGGATGGACCTCGATCGACTTGGCGGCGGCCCTGTTCCTCACGAGAACATCTCCTCGGCTCTCGTCAGCGCGGCGACCAGCGCGTCGACCTCATCCATGGTGTTGTAGAGCGCGAATGAGGCGCGGCAGGTCGCCGTCACACCGAAGCGCTCGAGCAGCGGCATCGCGCAATGCGTGCCGGCGCGGACCGCAATACCCGAGCGGTCGATGACCGTCGCGAAGTCATGGGCATGGGCGTTCTTCATCTCGAACGACACCAGGGCGCCCTTGTCCGCCGCCGTTCCAACGATCCGCAGCGAATTGATCCCCCGCAGCCGCTCCTGGGCATAGGCCAGCAGGCCGCTTTCATGCCTGCGGATCCGTGCCTTGCCGATGGATTCGATGTAGTCGATCGCCGCGCCGAGGCCGATCGCCTGGACGATCGAGGGCGTCCCGGCTTCGAAGCGGTGCGGCGGATCGCCGTAGGAAACCGCGTCGCGCGAGACCTCCCGGATCATCTCGCCGCCGCCATTGAACGGCGGCATGGACGCCAGGTGCGCGTATTTGCCGTAGAGCGCCCCGATGCCGGTCGGGCCGTACAGCTTGTGTCCCGTGATGACGTAGAAATCGCAATCGATGTCGCGGACGTCGACCTCCATGTGAACCGCGGCCTGGGAGCCGTCGACGAGCACGGGGATTCCCCGTGCATGGGCGAGGCGAACCACCTCCTTGACCGGCACGACACTGCCCAGCACGTTCGACATCTGGGTGATCGCGACCAGCTTGGTCCGCTCAGTCAGGAGCTTCTCGAATGCGTCGAGCAGGAAATTACCGTCGTCGTCGACCGGCGCCCATTTCAGCACGGCGCCCTGACGCTCCCGCAGGAAGTGCCAGGGCACGATATTGGCGTGATGCTCCATGATCGAGAGCACGATCTCGTCGCCCTCGCCGATGCGCTCGCGGCCGAAGGTCTGCGCCACGAGATTGATCGCCTCGGTTGCCCCGCGGGTGAACACGATCTCCTCGCGACGTTCCGCATTCAGGAACGCCCGGACCTTGTCCCGCGCGCCCTCATAGGCTTCAGTCGCAGCGTTGGCGAGATAATGCAGGCCGCGATGAACATTGGCGTATTCGCTGGTGTAGGCCTGGGTCAAACGGTCGAGCACGGCCTTCGGCTTCTGCGCCGACGCCGCGTTATCGAGATAGACCAGCGGTCTGCCATGGACCTGCATCGATAGAATGGGAAAGTCCTGGCGGACCCTCTCGACGTCGTAGCTGCCGTTGCTGACCGCCGGATGCATGCCTAGTTCCGCCCATTCAGCCAGTTGCGCATCGTCTGGGACAACGCATCGCGCAACTCCTCGCGCGGGATCGCATCGACCACTTCGCCGACGAAGGCCTCGATCAGCAGCGCCTCGGCCTGCTTCTCCGGAATTCCGCGCGCCATGAGATAGAACTTCAGCTGGTCGTCCAGCGCCCCTGTGGTGGTACCGTGGCCACACTGGACGTCATCGGCGAAGATCTCGAGTTCCGGCTTGCAGTTCGCAACCGCCTCGTCGGAGAGCAGTAGCGCGCGCGCCATCATCCTGGCGTCGGTCTGCTGTGCACCCGGCTGCACCGTGATCCTGCCCTGGAACACCGCACGCGCGGCGTCGTCGACGACCGCCTTGAAGATTTCGCGGCTCTGGGAGCCGGCGGCCGCATGATCGACGGTCAGCGTCGTATCGGCGTGCTGGTGTCCGACCAGGAGACTGGCCTGGTGCACGCTCGCCTCGGTGCCTTCGCCTGCGAGCTTCAGGAACAGCTGGTTACGCACAACGCTGCCGCCGGTCGTGATGCCGAACTCGCGGTAGACGGCACCCGCGCCGACCTCCGTCAGCACCGTTGCGATATGGAGCGCTGACGCCCCCTCCGACGTCAGCTTGATATGGTCGAGCCGTGCCCGGTCGCCGACCTGGAGCCTGAGGGCGGTGTTGACCTGGTAATCCGACCGGTCCGGCCCCTCATGCGTCTCGAGCAGCGTCGCGGCAGCACCCTCGCCGAGAGCGAGGAGCGACCGCGTGAACATGGCGAATGGCGTCGCCGCGGTCGTCACGAAGGCCAGATGAATCGGACGCTCCACCACGATGCCGGGATCAATCTCGATGATGAGACCATCGGCGGCGAAGGCTGCGTTGAGCGCAACAGCGATGTCGCTTCCGGCCAGCCCCGTGTCCAGCACGGCGGTGAGATCGTCCGCAGTCGCGCGAATCCGAAGGCCGGGCTCGAGGTCGGCAAGGTCGGAGAGATCCGGAGCAAAGGCTCCGTCCACGATCAGGAGACGTCGATAGCCGAGACCTGCCAGGGCAGTCCCGACCGTCCCGGCTGCGGCCACAGCGCGACGAGGCGCCAGCGGCTTGGCATCGCCGACGAGACGACGCAGATCCGTATACCTCCAGGCCTCGACCCTGGCGTTCGGCAAGCCTTGTGCCGCGAAGCGGTCGAATGCGCCGCGCCGAAGCGCCGCGATCGCGGCGTCGCCCGGCAAGTCCTTGCATACGGCTGCGAACAGATCGGCGAGACCGATCTCGGCTGCTGTCCTGACGGAGCGGATCTCGGCATTCATGGTCACGCCGCCTCGCTCTGATACTGGGCATAGCCGGTCGCTTCGAGCTCGAGCGCGAGCTCCTTGCCGCCGGTCTTGACGATACGGCCGGCCGCGAGTACGTGCACGACGTCGGGCACGATGTAGTCGAGCAGCCGCTGGTAGTGGGTGATGACGATCATGCCCCGCTCCGCCGCGCGCAGACGGTTGACGCCGTCGGCCACGATGCGCAGAGCGTCGATGTCGAGGCCCGAATCGGTCTCATCGAGAACACAGAGGCGCGGCTCCAGCAGCGCCATCTGCAGCGTCTCGTTGCGCTTCTTCTCGCCGCCGGAAAAGCCGACATTGAGCGGGCGTTTGAGCATCTCGGGATCGATGCTGAGCTGCTTGGCGAGCTCGCGAACGCGCTTGAGCACGTCGGGCGACGACAGTTCCTCCTCGCCGCGCTTCTTGCGCTGGGCGTTGAGGGCCGCACGCAGGAACGTCAGCGTGGCGACGCCGGGGATCTCCAGCGGATACTGGAAGGCCAGGAACAGACCCTTGGCGGCGCGCTCGTCGGGGTCCATGGCGAGCAGATCCTCGCCGTTGAAGATCACCTCGCCGCCCGTGATCTCGTAGCCGGGCTTGCCAGACAGGACGTAGGACAGCGTCGACTTGCCGGCACCGTTCGGACCCATGATCGCATGGATCTCGCCCTTGTTCACCGTCAGGTCGAGCCCGTTGAGAATCTGGCGACCGTCGATCTCGGCCTTCAGCCCGCGGATTTCGATCAGGGCCGGCATCACAATCCTCCTTGGCTAGCGAGTGCGAAATCCGTCATCCGACGCTCCCTTCCAGCGAGATCGAGATCAGCTTCTGCGCTTCCACCGCGAACTCCATCGGCAGTTGCTGCAGCACGTCCTTGACGAAGCCGTTGACGACGAGGCCGACGGCTTCCTCCTG
>VYLE01000265.1_pt1 | contig 39106 bp, 44 predicted proteins | sample 5114391 | NCBI WGS metagenome assembly VYLE01 (sample SAMN12291771, study PRJNA351875) | freshwater metagenome | isolation source: freshwater lake | place: USA: Michigan, Kent Lake | collected 2013-08-15
CCGCCAGCGCCCGCGCCGTCGCCTCGCCGATGCCCCGTCCCGCGCCCGTCACCAGCGCCACGCGCCCCGTCAGATCGCCCATGCTGTCTCTCCCTTATGTTTATACCTTTGTCTCAGACCTCGGCCCTGCCCGCCAGCGCCGCGAAGGCCGCATGAAACACCTCATCCGGCATCAGCTCCGGTGTCAGGAAGCGCTGAAACAGCAGCCCCTCGATCAGGGCGTTGATCACCCGCACCAGCATATCCGCCGGCATCGGCAGTTCGTCCTCGGCGCACACCGTCTCGAACCACTCGGCGCCCGCGACAAACCCCCTGCCCATGCTTTCGGTTACCTGCCGCCGGACATCCTCGTGCTTCAGCGCATAGGCGCGAAAGGTCAGGGCTCCGACGGCCGCATCCCTTCGGTCAGGGATGGAGGCCACCACCGCCTCCGACACCGCACGCATCTTTTCCGCAAAGGTGGAACCCGGCGGAAAGACCGGCCGCACCGGCGCCCACTGGCGCTCGGCCAGGGCCATGAACAGCGCCTCGCGGTTCTTGAAGTTGCCGTAGATGGCGCCGGTGGTCATCCCGGCCCGCTCGGCGATATCCGCCAGCGTTGTCCGATCGAAGCCCTTCTCGCGGGTCAGCGACAGGGCGGCGTCCAGCAGACGCTCCCGCGTCCGCTCGCGCTTGTCGCCCTTGGGCCGTCGCCGGTGGGAGGCCTCCTCGGTCATCGTCGACACGCTACCATCTTGCTATTTTATAATTTGCCTATTTTATAGCAACTCTACAGTTCGAGGGTTTCCGTGTCCGATCCGATCGCCGCCGCCCTTCAGCAATACGTCGACGCCGGCGCCATGGCCGGGGCAGCGACCCTCATCTGGCGCCAGGGCCGGGAGCTCCAGTCCTGCGCCGTTGGCTGGGCGGACCGGGAAGCCGGCCTTCCCCTCACCCGCGATAGTCTGTTCCGCATCGCTTCCATGACCAAGCCGGTGACGTCCGTCGCGGCCATGACGATGTTGCAGGACGGCCTCTTCTATCTCGACGACCCGATCAGCGCGGTAGCGCCCGAATTCACGGACATGCGGGTGCTGCCAGACCCCGCCGCCCCGCTGGACGAGACTCTCCCCGCCGAGCGGCCGATCACCTTCGGCGACCTGCTGACCCATCGCTCCGGCCTGACCTACGGCGGCCTGCACCCCGGCCCCTTGTCCGACGCTTGTGGCGCCGCGCTCGGCGGCGATATCGACAGCCATGTCGCGCCAGACGACTGGATCGCCGCCCTCGCCGCCCTGCCCCTGATCGCCCAGCCGGGCGCCGCCTTCAACTATGGTTGCTCTACCGATCTGCTCGGCTTCCTGCTGGCCCGACTGGAGGGCGCCAGCCTCGGCGAGACCCTCGCGCGGCGGGTGTTCCGGCCGCTTGGCATGAGCGACACCGGCTTTCTCGTCCCCGCCGACCAGCGCCACCGCCGCGCCAGACTCTACGGCTGGAGCGCCGACGGTGTCATCGAGCCGCGCCAGACCGCCTCGGCCGGCTCCAGCCTGCCTGAACGCCCCGATGACATGGCCTATGAGTCCGGCGGCCAGGGCCTGTGGTCGACGCTGGACGACTACCTGACCTTCGCCCGTCTGTTCGTCGAGGGCGGCGGCCCGCTGCTGACGCCCGCCAGCTACGACCTCATGGTCCGCAACCGTCTCACCGAGCCCCAGCGCCAGGCCGCGACCTTGATGGGCGTTCCCACCTTCCTGCCCGGCCATGGCTTCGGCCTCGGTCTCGCCACCGTCCTGGACCCCGCCACCGCCGCCTTCACCCGCGGCAAGGGCGGCGTCGGCACGGTCAGCTGGCCGGGCGCTTTCGGCGGCTGGTGGCAGGCCGATCCGACCGATGGCTCGGTGATGCTGTTCCTGACCCACAATGTCCTCGACCTCGACCTGGCCGCGCAGGGCATCGGCCTGGGCGTCTACGGCGCCATCGGCGAGTTCCATGCGCTGGGCTCCCGCCTGAAGGCCTGAGGCGATTGCGTCGACTCCCTGACGGTCCGATAAGGTCCGCCCGATGGTTACCGGCCCTCACCCTCTGAACCGCCCGATCTGGAACGCCTTGCAGGGCCCCCAGGCGCAGCACGCGATCAAGCGTGGCCCGGCCATGCGGTTCGATCCGCAGATCGGCCTTTTCGCCGCCATTCCCGACACCTCGCCGGAAAGCCTGGCGGGCCTTGGCGAACTGGTCCGCGCGTTCGGCGAGACCTACCTGTTCGAACCGGCCGACCTGCCGCCCGTCCCCGGAACGGTCCTGGCGGGTCAGGCCCCGGCCGTGCAGATGATCGCCGAGCGCCAGATCGCGCCCTTGAAGTCGCCGTTCGACATCATCGCCCTGACCGAAGCCGACGCGCCCGAGATGCTGGCGCTGGCGACCCTGACCCAGCCCGGCCCCTTCTTCGCCCGCACCCATGAGCTGGGCGACTTCGTCGGCGTGCGGGAGAACGGCGTGCTGATCGCCATGGCCGGGACCCGCATGCGCACCGGCCCCTTCACCGAGGTCAGCGGCGTCTGCACCCTGCCCGAACACCGCGGCAGGGGCCTGGCCGGCCATCTGATGCGCCATGTCGCCGGCGCCATCCAGGCGCGCGGCGAGACCCCTTTCCTGCATGCCTACGCCGGCAACACCGGGGCCATCGGCCTCTATGAATCGCTCGGCTTCCTGTTGCGCACGCCCCTCACCGTTTCGGTCCTCAACCCGGCCTAGCGTCGGCCACGCAACCAAAGGCCTCGATCCGCGCTGTTTCCTCAGGAGGAGCAGTTGCGATGAAGTCCTTGTTCTACGGTATCGGTGTCGCCACCATTTCGGGCCTTCTGATCGGCGGCGCCCTGCGCCCGACCCTGGCCGAGGGCCGGATCGGCGGCCCCCAGATCGCGCTCGGCGACAGCGGTCGGATGGCCTATCGCGACGCCGAGGCGGGAACCAGCAGCTATCCTTACGGCGTGCCCGACTATGTGATCGGCACGGACCATCTTTACCAGGCGGCCAGCTATGCCGCGACTGACGACGGCTATGTGGACGCCGGCTGGCAGGACTCCGCGCCCGACCTGCCGATGATCGAACCGGCCAGCTACACGCCCGCAGCCTACCAGACCGCCAACCACGACGCCGTCGTCCGCTACCCCAGCGAAGGTGGCGGCATCCTGGCCGGCCTTTCCGGCGACGAGGCGCCCGCCGATCTCGGTCCGGAGGTCTTCGAGCCGACCGACGCGCCGCCCGCGGCCATGGCCGCCTTCGAACGCGAGGAAGCGGCGGCCAGCGGCGACACATCGCGGGCCGCCCCTCAATCCTGATCGGTGCCGGTTCTGTTAGGTCATTGAGTAGCGGCGGTTTTCCGCTAAACCCCGCGCCATGACCGAAATCGTCGACGACGCCGTCCAGATCATCGCCCGCGGCCCCCGCATCGCCGCCGAGACCGCCGCTGAAGCGATGGACGTCAACCCGATGCTCGAGGGCGCCACCTACTCCATTCTGGAAGAGGACGAGGATCGCGGCATCTGGCGCATCGACGCCTTCCCGGTGACCCTCAACGAGGCCGACGAGATCCGCCGGGTTCTGGCCGACTGGCCCGAACTCAAGGTCACCACCGAAGACCTCGCCGACGCCGACTGGCTGGCCATGTCGCTATCCGGCCTGCCGCCCGTTCGCGAGGGCCGCTTCTTCGTCTTCGGAATGCACGACAAGGGCCTCGCCCCGGCCAATGCAGTTCAGCTGCGCATCGAGGCCGGCGCGGCCTTCGGCACCGGCCACCATGGCACGACAGCCGGCTGCCTGCGGGTGTTCAACGACCTGCTCAAGGGCCGCCGCTTCGGCAAGGTACTGGACGTCGGCGCCGGCACGGGCGTGCTGGCCATCGCCGCCGCCCGCACGGGCAGCAAGCTGGCGGTCGGCACCGATATCGACAAACCGTCCGTCCGGATCGCCGGCGAGAACGCCAAGGTCAACAAGTCGAACGCCCGGTTCGTCTACGCCTCCGGCCTGAACCACCGCCGGGTCGCCGCCACCGCCCCCTACGACCTGGTGTTCGCCAACATCCTGGCCCCGCCGCTGGTCTCCCTGGCCCAGGACATCAAGGGCGCCCTGAAGCCTGGCGGCATCGCCATCCTGTCCGGCCTGCTGCGGACCCAGGAACGGCGGGTGAAGGCGGCCTATCTGTCGCGGGGCTTCCGCCTGAAGCGCCGCCTCCACAGGGACGCCTGGGCCACTCTCGTCCTCGAGAAGGGCTGAATCCCTCAGGCGAAGCCTGAGCGGTCGCCGCACAGACGGGCGACTTCCTGATTAAAAGGCCTCTGGAAACAGACCGCGCCTGGAACCCGACTCATCGCCTCCCGTTGTCACCCCATCGAGGACGACAGGAGTGAGCAGGCCATGAGCTACGAACCGGGCGAGACCCGCACCGTCTACGACGAAACCACCGGCGCTGTCCGGGCTGTCGAAGTTCGCCGCAGCAACAACACGGCCGCCTGGTTGATCGCCGCCCTGGTGGCTATGGTCGCCATCATCGCGGTCGCCTTCATGGTCGCATCGGCCAACCGCGACGCCGCCGTCACACCGGCAGATCTGAGCACGGTCGCAGAACAGGCCCGCGCGCAGGGCGCGCTGGAAGGTGCCCAGGCCGGATACAACGCCGCCAACTCACAAGCCCAGTCGAGCTACAACGCCGCGGCCGCCAACGCTCAACTGGCCGCTGACCGCTCTGCCGCTGAAGCTCGCGCGGCCGCCGCGGAAACCCGCGCCGCCGCCGAGCGGGCCCGCGCCGAAGCCGCCGAAGCGGTGGCCGCCCGGCCTGCCACGGTCGAGGACCCGCTGCCGCTGAACTAGACGATCTGCATCACCTTGCCGTCCAGCGACATCAGGCCGATCTCGACCTCCATGTGCGGATGCTTGGCAAGGATGGCCGAGCGGACGGCGTAGAGCTGGGTGACATGGCTTTTCAGCTCGGTTTCCGGGTCCTTCACGGCCGCCTCACCAAGCACCAGCTTGTAGGCGCCGCAGTCCCGGTGATCGAGGATGATGACCCGGTGGACCTCGTGCAGCTGCACCGCCAGGTCGATGTGGGTCATGAACACATCCTTCCAGGCCGGGAACTTGTCATTCAGCGCGCCCAGCGAAGCGCCGGCCAGGATGACGTGATCGTATTTGTCCCGCAGACCCCGGGCGTCCATGTAGGCGGTCACCTCGTTGGCGAGGCGGAAGTCCATGCAGGTCAGCAGCAGGGCCTCGCAGTGCCCCCCCGCAAAGGCCGCCGCCGGCGCCATGGCGGCCAGGCCCATGCCGACCGCCCCCGCCAGCGCCGCGCGGCGGGTCATAACAGGCCAGCGGCCCAGGCTGTTGCAGTCGCAGGTCATTGCCATCCCCGTTATCTGAGGCGGCCAACGTCGCCCAACTTGGTTAGCGCGCCGTTAGTCGAGCATGCGACAAATGGAATCGGGTTTGCACGGTCTTCTCGGCAGGCCTAAATCCACTCATGCGCCAGACTTTTGATGAATCCACCGACCCGTCCTTCGGCTCGAAACATGTGCCCCTGATCCGCGCCGCCATGGCCCAGCAGGGCCTCGACGGCCTGCTGGTCCCGCACGAGGACGAGCACCAGAACGAATATCTCCCGGCCGCCAACGACCGGCTGGCCTGGGCCACCGGCTTTACCGGCTCGGCCGGGGCGGCCGTGATCATGAAGGACAAGGCCGCTGTCTTCGTCGATGGCCGCTACACCCTGCAGGTCCGCGAGCAGGTCGATCAGGCCCTGTTCGAGATCCGTGATCTGGTCGACGGCGGCGTGCCTGCCTACGTCGAGCTCCAGAAGGGCCAGGTCATTGGCTATGACCCGCGCCTGCACAGCCCGGACGCCCTCGCCGGCCTCAAACGCGCCGCCCACAAGGCCGGCGCCACACTCAAGCCCGTGACCCCCAACCCGCTCGACAGCGCCTGGGGCGCCGAGCGACCGGCCCAGCCCAAGGCCAGGGTCGTGCCGCAGCCGATCGAATACGCCGGCGAGGACAGCGCCGCCAAACGCGCCCGCATCGGCGAGAGCCTGAAAAAACTCGGCGCCGACGCCGCCGTCCTGACCGCCCCGGCCTCGATCGCCTGGCTGTTCAACGTCCGCGGCGGCGACGTCATCCGCACCCCGCTGCCGCTCAGCCAGGCTGTGGTCCGCGCCGACGGGACGGCCCGCCTGTTCCTCGATCCGGACAAGGTGACGGCCGAGCTGCCTGCCTGGCTCGGCAACCAGGTCAGTCTGGAAACCCCCGACGACCTCGAACCGGCCCTCGACGCCCTCAAGGGCCAGAAGGTGCTGGTCGATCCGGCCCAGTCCTCAGCCTGGTACTTCGACAAGCTGGGCGATGCCGTCATCCGCGGCATGGACCCCACCACCCTGCCCCGCGCCTGCAAGAACGCCGTAGAAATCGCCGGCACGCGCGAAGCCCATCGCCGCGACGGCGCCGCGCTCAGCCGCTTCCTCCACTGGATCGCCACCGAGGGGCAGATCAACCCGCCCGACGAGAAGGAAGCCGTCGCCAAACTCGAAAGCTTCCGCGAGGCCACCGGCGCCCTGCAGGACCTCAGCTTCGACACCATCGGCGCTGCCAACGGCCACGGCGCCCTGCCCCACTACCGCCCGACCGAGCGCTCCAACGAACGCGCGGCGCTGGGCTCCCTGCTGCTCGTCGACAGCGGCGGCCAGTACCTCGACGGCACCACCGACGTGACCCGCACCATGGCCATCGGCGAGCCGACCGATGAGATGAAACGGCGCAACACTCTGGTCCTCAAGGGCCACCTGGCCCTTGCCCGCCTGCGCTTCCCGGCCGGCACCACCGGCAGCCAGATCGACGCCTTCGCCCGGGCTGCCCTGTGGTCAGAGGGCTTCGACTACGATCACGGCACCGGCCACGGCGTCGGCGTCTACCTCGGGGTCCACGAGGGCCCGCACCGCATCGCCAAGGCGCCCAACACCATCGCCCTGCAGCCCGGCATGATCGTCTCCAACGAGCCCGGCTACTACAAGAGCGGCGAATACGGCATCCGCATCGAGAACCTCGAAGTCGTCATGCCCGCCGAGGACATCCCCGGCGGCGAGCGCCCCATGCACCGCTTCGAGGCCCTGACCCTGGCCCCCATCGACAAGCGGCTGGTCGTCCTCGACATGCTGACGGACGTCGAACGCGCCCAGTTCAACGCCTACCACGCCCGCGTCCTGGCCGAGATCGGCCCGCTCGTTGATGGTGAGGCCGGCGAATGGCTGCAGGACGCCTGCGCGCCGCTGTGAGGCCCACAAGGGGGGACGGCATGATCCACAGACGCGACCTGATGCTCGGCCTCGCGGCCACCGGCCTGGCGAGCCCCGCCTTAGCAACGGGTGGCTTCAAGCCCCTGTTCAACGGCCGCGACCTTACCGGCTGGACACCCGTCGGCGACGCCAACTGGACTGTCCAGGACGGCATCCTCGCCACCGACAAGGGCGCGATGAGCTTTCTCGTCTCTGACGCCAGCTACCGCGACTTCGACCTGCGCGTCGAAATCTGGATCAGCCCGGAGGCCAACTCCGGCGTCTTCATCCGCTGTTCCGACCGCAAGGTCTTCAACCCGGCCAACGCCTATGAGGTCAACGTCTTCGACGCCCGGCCGGACCAGACCTACGGCACCGGCGCCATCGTCGATGTGGCGAAGGTGTCGCCCATGCCCCGCGCCGCCGGCCGCTGGAGCCTGCTGGAGATCAGCGCCCGGGGCGACAGCCTCACCGTCGTGCTGAACGGACAGAAGACCGTCGACGCCGTCCGCAACGCCGCCCATGCCGAGGGCCCCATCGCCCTGCAGTATGGCTCCGGCGTCGTGAAGTTCCGCAGGGTGGACGTCCAGATCGCATGACGGCGCTGCTGCAACCGTTCGCGTCCGGTCTCTGGCTTTCCGCCGGCCCCCAGGTCGAGGTGATCGGGTTTGCCTATCCGACGCGGATGGCCATGATCCGCCTGGCCGATGGCGGCCTGCTGATCTGGTCCCCCGTGGCGTTGACCGCCGCGCTCAGGATGGAGGTCGAGGCGCTCGGCCCGGTGACCTGCCTAGTGGCGCCCAATAGTCTTCACGACCGCTACCTCGCCGAGTGGCGTCAGGCCTTCCCGGCGGCCCGGGCCTATGTCGCGCCCGGCTTCGCCGCCTCACCGGGAGACATCGAACTGGACGATGCGCCGCCCGCCGATTGGGCCGCCGACCTCGACCAGGTCGTCGTGCGCGGCAACCGGATCACTACCGAGGTGGTCTTCTTCCATCGGCACAGCCGGACCGTCATCTTCACCGATCTGATCCAGCAATTTCCGCCGGGCTGGTTCAAGGGCTGGCGCGCGGTCGTCGCCCGCCTCGACCTGATGACCGCCGCCGAACCCTCCGCCCCCCGCAAGTTCCGGACCGCCTTCACCGACCGCGCGGCCGCCCGCGCGGCGGTGCGCCGCATCCTGGCCTGGCCGGCGGAAACGGTGATCATGGCCCATGGCCCGCCCGTCCAGCGCGGCGGACAGGCCTTCCTGGCCCGCGCCTTCGCCTGGCTGAAGCCGTGATGGCCGAAGACGGACGCGGCCGAGCCTGACACTATCACCGCATTCTTCCAGCGAGTTCCCCGTGTCCGCCCGATTCAAAGCCATCCCCCTGCTGGCCATCTTTGGCCTTGTCTCCCTCGCGGCCGTCCTTGCCGGCCTGGCCATCTGTTCGGCCGGCGGCGTCCCCCTCACCCTCGGACTGCGCAACCTCGCGGCCTGGGCGATCGGCGCGGTCGTCGCCGCGATCATCGCGCTGAAGGTCCGACGCAGCGCCCTGCCGGTGTTCCTGTGGCTGCTGCCGGTGGCGCTGATGGTAAGCTTCCAGGGTCCGGGCCTTGAGGGCGTCCACCGCTGGCTGTCGCTCGGCCCGGTCCAGGCCAATGTCGCCATGCTGCTGGGGCCGGCCTTCGTTGTCGCCTTCGCCGCCCGCATGGATTTCTGGCCGACCGGCTCCTGGCTCGCCATCCTAGCCGCCCTGGCCCTGACCGCCGCCCAACCGGACGCCTCGCAGGCCACCGCCCTGGCGGCCGTCGCCGTCCTCGCCGCCTGGAGCTTCCACGCCCGCCCCCGCAGCCGCCTGATCCTTGTCGCCCTGGCCATCGGCGCCGTCTTCTGGGCCTGGCAGAGGCCCGATCCCCTGGCCCCGGTCCCCGAAGTCGAGGGCGTCATCACCCTGGCCTTCGCCCAGTCGGTTTCCATGGGCGCCCTGGCGCTGTCGCTGCTGATCCTGACGGCCGTCGCCCCGACCCTCGCCGCCACGGCGCCGGCAACCCGGTTACCGGCCCTGTCTCTCGGGCTCTTTCTGCTGGCCTGGGCCGCCGCACCCTTCCTGGGCGCCTTCCCGGTCCCCTTCCTCGGCATGGGACCCAGCCCGATCGTGGGCGCCTGGCTGGGCGTCGGCCTGCTGGCGGCGCTATCGAGGGATCAGGCTTTCGCCAACGCCGCATAGTTGACCTGCCGGAAGCGATACCGCTGCTGGGCCCTGATGTTGCCCGCGATCTTCCCGTGCAGCGCCTCGTCCCAGCTTCCCCATTTGGTGATGAAGGCTTCGGCCGCCGCCTTGTCGCCGGCGACCTGCAGGGCCAGCACCACCTGCAGGAGGTCGGCCACGGCCGCGTGATAGCGCCCGTAGTCGATCGACATCTTCACCGTCGCCGCATCGAAGCTCAGCACCTTGCGGTCGAGGAACCAGTTCCACTGCATCAGCTGCATCATGTTGTACGGCTGCTCGCGGCGCGGCCGGTTGTTCTGCAGGCAGCGCAGGATGCCGCTGGCATAGACCGCCCGTAGCTGGTCCTCGCTGTAGTAGCCGCGCGTCTTCAGTTCCTCCGCCACGAACAGGGAGACGAGATCGGCCTTCATTTCCTCCAGCAGGCTGGCGTCGGCGCCCAGCGCATCAGCGAACTGGCCGCCGTCCCTGGTCAGATCCGGCCCAAGATAGTGGCCCACCTCGTGCCAGAGGGTGCGGTAGAAGTTGGCGTCCGAGGTCAGGTGCCCCGCAAAGGGCTGGGCCACCGCGGCCCCGAAGACGTCCCCGCTGCCTTTGAACAGGTCAGGGTTCCGCATGATGTTGACGCGCAGCAGGATGATGCTTCCGTAGCGCTCGACCAGATAGGCCTCGTTGGGCAGGTTGGTCGCCGTATTGGTCCCCCGCGCCTGGCCGAAATCGGCGATCACGTCATAGACGCCGACGGGAATGTCCTCCTGCACCTTCTTGTGGGTCGGCGTCGGCAGGCTGTCCTCCAGCGCCTGGATGCCGTTCATCGCCGCCCGCAGCGCCGCCCCTTCCTCATTGCGCGTCGCCAGCAGGCTGAAGCTGTAGAAGGCCCGCGTGCCCAGGAGCTCGTCGTCGTAGGTCTCGTAGGCGCCGATCTGGGCGTTGAGGTTCTTGAACCGCCCCTTCAGCCAGGCCGCGTCGCCGGACTCGTAATCGTCGCTGAGCAGGTCACGCGCGCGGTTTCTCAGATATCTGGCGAAGGCCCAGTCGTCGGCCTCGACCGCGTCGGCGGCCTCATTGAGCAGGGCGTGACACCGGATCATCTCGTCGGCGTAAGCCACCGAATAGGGCGCGGCGTACAGCGTTCCGGCATCGGAATTTCGAGCCAGTTGCTCCAGTCGGGCCTTCAGGCCGGGATGCAGGGTGTCGAGCACCGGATAGCGTTTGAGCTTGCCCAGATCGCGGGTCAGCGACGCCCTGTCCGCCCGCCGGACGACAGAGCGCAGGTCGGTCAGCGAGGCCTTCTTGTCCGGGTGAGCCGCGAGGAAGGCTTCGAACTCGGCCTTGGTCAGATCCCAAGGATAGACGTTCTTGCCGGCCGGGGCGTCATCGATGGCGACGAATGGAACGCGCTTGTTGTCCAGGGTGGTGGCGATCGGACCCTGGAACACCCGGTACAGGGTCGCCAGGTCCCGGCCATGGGCGTCGGTGCGCCTGGCCAGGGCGCCGCGCACCTGCAGGGCGGCGCGGTGCCGCTGCAACTCATAGACATCCTGGAAGATGGCGCCGGCCTGCAGCAGCTTGTTGACCGCCGCCTGCTCGCCGGCCGATAGGTGGCCGAGGTCCGGGGCGAGGGTCAGGGCCTGGGTCTTGTCGAGAATTTCCCTGGCCTGCGCGGGGGTCCATTCGCCCCCCCCCTGCGCCATCACGCGCGGCGCGGCCGCCATCGCAAGGGCTGAGGCGGACAGGGCGATTGCCGAACGGCGAGACACTGAAATCATGATGCTTCCCAACGCTTTGGCGCACCATATCAGCGCTGGACGCTCAGGCTATAGGCGGGACCTGAGTTCGCGCGCCGGCCCTGCGCCCGCACATCGACACGTGATCATCGGCAAAACTTCTACCGCTATTTCAATGCCTTAAGAAATATGTCTAGACATATTCATCGGCTTTTTCGAGCTGCGCCAGGCGACCGTCCTGGCGCGTAGGTCGCCGTGGTGCGCTTTCGACCTACAAACGCTGCGGATCGACCTACAGACCGACCTGCGCCCCGGGCTACAAACGCGCAGGCCCGGCCCACGCAAAAGCCTACGCCTGCGGGCTTTCGGCTCGATCGTCACGGCCGGGCAAACGCATCGCCTGTTTTTGTAGCCCGCGCCATCAGCGCTATAATGGCTTTGGCGCTTCGATAGCCGGGCCTGCAGCGGGCGGCGGGCCCTAGTCGTCGAAGCCGACGAACACCACCGCCTCATCGACGCTCTTGCGCTCCGAGACCACGGCATTGGCCGGGAATCTGTCGTCCGGATAGCCCATGGCGACGCAGATCATGATCACCTCGTCGTCCGGGATCGCCCCATGCTCGCGCACCACCGGCGACTGCATGATCCCCTGGCTGTTGATCACGCAGCCGAGGCCCCGCGACCAGGCGGCGTTGACCAGGGCGTTCACCACGGCGCCGCAGTCGAACGGCCCGATGTCGCTGCCATGGATCGATCGGTCGTAGGTGACCACGATCGACACCGGCGCGTCGAACTGGCGAAAGCCGCGGAGGACCCAGTCCATGCGGGCCTCCTTGTCTTCCCGGGCGATGCCCATGGCCGCGAACAGCTGCTTGGCGACGCCGATCTGCCGCTCACGGTGCGCGCCGCCGTATTCGCCCTGGGTGCGGAACTCGCGGCTGTGGGGCACGCCGGCCAGGTTGCGCTCGGTGTTGCCGGCCCGGATGCGGTCCAGAGGCTCACCGGCGATGACGTGGAAGTTCCAGGGCTGGGTGTTCAGCGAGGACGGGGCCCGCAGGGCCAGCGCGATGACCTCCTTGATCACCGACTTCGGCACGGGATCGGGCTTGTATCCCCGGATGCTCCGGCGTCCCAGAACCACATCATCGTACGTCATGGCAGACCCTGCTTGTTCGTTGGCCGCGCAGACTGCCGGCCGTGTCCCTGGGGAAGTCGATGGCCAAGAAAAAGGCCCGACCGCCAGGAGCGATCGGGCCTCTCTATCTCGCCGTTGAAGGCCTTAGGCGGCCTTGCCGAAGCTCAGCGTTTCATAGCGGCGCAGGTGGTGATCGACCGAGCCGTACAGCCCCTCGATCATCGTCGCGCGCTTGAAGTAGTGGCCGACGGCCAGTTCCTCGGTCATGCCCATGCCGCCGTGGATCTGGATGGCGTTCTGGCCGACGAACTTGCAGGCCTTGCCGATCTGCACCTTGGCGGCCGAGACGGCCTTGGCGCGTTCCGCGTCGCTCTCGTCGAGCTTCAGGGTGGCCATGTAGGTCATCGACACCGACTGCTCGACGTTCATGAACATGTCGACCATCCGGTGCTGCAGCACCTGGAAGTTGGCGATCGCCGTGCCGAACTGCTTGCGCTGGCGCGCGTACTCGAGGGTCTGCTCATGCATCTTGCGCATGGCGCCGACGGCCTCGGCGCAGGCGGCGGCCGCGGCCTCGTCCAGCACCTTGTTGACCAGCGGCAGGCCATTGCCCTCTTCGCCGATCAGGGCCGAAGCCGGAACGGACACGTTCTCGAGGTAGACTTCCGAGGCGCGCTGGCCATCGACGGTCGGGTAGTCGCGGGTGACGACGCCCTTGGCGCCCTTCTCGACCAGGAACACCGAGATGCCGGCCTCATCACGCTGGCCGCCGCTGGTGCGGGCGGTGACGATCAGGTGGCTGGCCCAGGGAGCGCCGATGACGACCGCCTTGTGGCCGTTGAGGACGTAGCCGTCGCCTTCTTTCTTGGCGGTGGTCTTCACGTCGGCCCAGTTGTAGCGGGCCTGCGGCTCGGCATAGCCGAACGCGATGGTGACCTTGCCTTCGATGATGCCGCCGATCAGCTCGGCCGCCTGGGCGTGACCCGAATGCTTCAGGAAGCCGCCGCCGATCACCACGGTGCCGAGGTAGGGCTCGACCACCAGGGCTTTGCCGAACTCTTCCATGACGATCATGTTCTCGATGGCGCCGCCGCCCAGACCGCCCAGCTCTTCCGAGAAGGGCGCGCCGAGGATGCCCAGCTCATTGGCGAAGGCTTCCCAGATATCGGCGCTCCAGCCGCTCTCGGACTTGATCAGCTTCTGGCGCTTGTCGAAGTCGTACTTGTCCTGCAGGAAGCTGGCGACGGTGTCGCGCAGCATCGACTGCTCTTCGGAGAAATTGAAGTCCATCGGGCGTCCCTGACTAGATGCGTTTCTTTTGGTTGGTCCGAAGCCTAGAGGCCCAGAACCATCTTGGCGATGATGTTGCGCTGGATTTCGTTCGACCCGCCGTAGATCGAGGTCTTGCGGGTGTTGAAGTAGTTGGGCGCGGTGCGGTGGGCGCTGTCCGGGCCGATCGGATGGGCGTTGTCGCCATCCTCGGGGAAGCCGCGGAAGTAGGGCGAGGCGTAGTGGCCGGCCGCTTCCAGGGCCAGCTCGGTCAGCCGTTGCTGGATCTCGGTGCCCTTGATCTTGAGCAGCGACGATTCGGGGCCGGGGCCCTTGCCAGCGCTTTCCGCCGCCAGAACGCGCAGTTCGGTGTACTCGAGCGCGGTCAGGTCGATCTCAAGTTCGGCGACCTTGCGCTTGAAATCGGAGTCCTTCAGCAGGTTGTCGCCGTCGTCGCCGAATTCCACCGAGGCCATCTCGCGGACCCTCTCGACGCCGCGCTTGGAACGCGCCACGCCGGCGATGCCGGAGCGTTCGTGAGCCAGCAGGAACTTGGCGCAGGTCCAGCCCTTGTTCTCCTCGAACACGCGGTTCTCGACCGGAACCTTGACGTTCTCGAGCCAGACTTCGTTGACCTCATGGCCGCCGTCGATGGTGATGATCGGGCGCACGGTGATGCCCGGGCTCTTCATGTCGATCAGCAGGAAGCTGATGCCTTCCTGGATCTTGGCCTCAGGATTGGTGCGGACCAGGAAGAAGCCCCAGTCGGCGTGCTGCGCCAGCGTGGTCCAGGTCTTCTGGCCGTTGACGATGTAGTATTCCTTGCCGTCATCGCCGGTGATGCGCTCGGCCTTGGTCTTCAACGACGCGAGGTCCGAGCCGGCGCCCGGCTCCGAGTACCCCTGGCACCACCACTCCTCGCCGTTGTAGATCTTCGGCAGGTAGCGTTCCTTCTGCTCCTGGGTGCCGAAGGTGTAGATAACCGGAGCCACCATGGCGACGCCGAAGGGCAGCACCGCGATCGCGTCCGCCCGGGCCATCTCTTCGCCGAACAGGTACTTCTGGGTCGAGGTCCAGCCGCAGCCGCCCCATTCCTTGGGCCACGACGGGGCCACCCAGCCCTTCTTGGCCAGAACCTTGTGCCAGGACAGGAAGTCGTCCTTGCTCAGGTCCTCCCGATCCGAGCCCTTGTCGCGCAGCTGCGCGGGGTAGTTCTCGGCGATAAAGGCGCGGACCTCGTCACGGAACGCAATGTCTTCGGGGGAAAAGTCGAGATTCATGATGGGCTCCCGGCGCGGCTCTTCAAGGGCCGTGTTCAAGTCGCGCGGATCATAGAAGCCGAACGCTTGTTTGGAAAGATGACGCTCACGTCAACGTAAGCTATTCTTTCGAGGGGTTGAAGGAGACCGGGATCCGGCGCGGACCCTTGCGGACCCCGTCCCTTGGGGTCGCGCCTTTGTCCAGCTTGAACGTCGCGGCCAGCTTCAATGCCGCCTCGCCGAAGCCATAGCCTGCGGGGTTCTCCCGTTCGACGACGCATTGGTCGATGACCAGAGTGTCGTAATCGGCCTGGCAAAGCAGCACGACCCTGGCGCCGATGTCCTGCCGCTGCGCACGGTCGGGATAGACCGACTTCGGCGCCGGGGCTGCGGCCTGCGGCGCCGCCAGAAGAGCCAGAATCAGGGTGGCGATCATTTCGGGGCCATGGTCGTGATCTGCTCGGCCAGACCCTCGGGAACCGGACATCCCTCAGGCGCCTTGGCGGGATCACCGGCCTTTCGGGCCCTGGTCAGGGCCGCTTCGGCGTCCGCCACGCTCAGGCCGTCGATGTTGGCCCGGAAGAGCACCGCCAAGGCGTACATCGTTGCCCCGGCTCTTGCGTCCGCGTTGCCGGGCTCGGCCATCGACCGGGCGGCGTAGTGACCGTAGCAGGCCCGCGACAACTCGGACGACGGCATGCCCGTCAGTTCGTCGCTATCCGCCTCGGGTGCGGTGAACTTGAGAGGAATGATCACCAACGCCCCACCGACCGGAATGCCGTCCGCCGTCTGCGGCGTCATACGGAACTTGGTCGACAGACTGAGGGCTGCGGCCCCGAACTCGTATTCCGGCGGGTCCTCGCTGATAACCTCGCAGGCGGTCACAAAGCCGTCTGCCTTGACCTGGCACTTCAGCTTTACTGATCCGCTGAGGCCCTGCTTCATCGCCCGGGCCGGATAATAGATGCTGATGTCTTCGCCGCTCGGCCGCTCCAGCCAGTCGGGCCGGGTGATGATCGGCGGCGGCTTCGGGGCGCCCTTTGCCGGTTCAGCGGCGAACGCCAACGAAAATAGTATCGCGGAAATCACCTTGTCGCCCCCAACGCTGCACAGCCACAACGCTAGCGAATAGGGCCCGCTCACCACAACAAAAAAGAGCGCCCCGTCTGGGGAGACGGGGCGCCTAGGGGCTCTGGGTGCTCGATACAGAGTGCGAAATTATCCAACCACGCCGAAGGCCTGGCAGGCGCCGTTTCGCTCGGCGATCAGTTCGGCCTTGCGCGTGTCGCTGGCCTTGCTGGCCTCGACCTGCGCGTCGTCCTGGGCGTTCATGGCCTTGTCGATGATCCAGTCGGCGCGGCCGCGCTTGTTGGCCTTGATCACCGCGTCGACGCCCTTGGTGTCGACACCGTCGGCCTTGGCGAGGCCTTTGCAGCGGGCGGCCTTGACGAACTGGGAGTCGCTCAGGCGTTCGGCCGGCTGGGCCGAGACGGCGGTGGCGCCGGCCAGGGCCAGCAAAGTCGCGGAGATCAGCAGGGTCTTCATGGTGTGGTTCCCGTCAGCGATTGAACTCGATGACTGCAGGGTGAGGCACGAACACCGTATACTCAAATTAAACTCCAGAAAGACTCCCAGTATGACAGAGATTTCATATCTAAACTTGTTGTAATGCTCCGGGCGAAAACATGGCGCCTTCTTGAAGGTTTTGTCTCACTTGCCAGCGTCGCCGCGGCCCGCGATCCTTGCGGCGATGACCGATCTTCCTTCCGACATGACCGGCCCGGGCCTCGGCGCCCTGCGCATGGACGCCGCAGCCCTCAACGGCTTCCTGCTGCGGGCCTTTCCGCTCGGCGACCCGGAGGCCATGGTCAAGGTGATCAAGGTCGATCCCGGTGTGATCACCCTGGCCATGCCGACCAGCGAGCGGCATCACCGCCCCGGCGCCGTCATCTCCGGGCCCACCCTGATGAGCCTCGCCGACCGCGCCGCCTATGCGCTGATCCTGGCCCATATCGGCGAGGTCGCCATGGCGGTGACGACCTCGCTCAACATCCATTTCCTGCGGCCCTGCAAGCCCGGCCGGTTGATGGCCGAGGGCCGTCTGTTGCGGCTGGGCCGCCGGATCGCCACCGTCGATGTGCTGATGTGGACCGAAGGCCCTGACCGCGCCGCCGCCAAAGCCACCGTCGCCTACGCCATTCCCGAGGGAGCCGTGTCATGAGTCCTGGACCGCCCTACACAAGCCCGCCCAAGGCCATCACCACCCCTTGCGTGAAGGTCTGTATCGTCGATCCGGAGAGCAACCTCTGCCTCGGCTGCTTCCGCACCCTGCCCGAAATCGGCGGCTGGGCGCGGTTCAGCGAGGACGAGCGCGCCGCGGTGATGAACGAGCTGCCGACCCGCAAGGACCGCATCCGCCCCGAGAAGCTCGGCATCTTCAACACCTGATTCACCAGCCTGATTCATCGGATGCAAACCCTGCTGGCCTAAAACCCTGCTCAATGGCTCGCGTTCAGAGCGGCCCGACGAAGCCTGAAGGCGGGGTGTCACCGATGTTGAAGTTTGCAGCCGTGGTGCTGGTGGGGGCGTTGTCGGCCGTTGGCGCGGCCGGCGCCGTCGTCAACTTCGACGCCGCCCAGACGTTCGGCGCCCGGACCGCGCCGGCCAACGCCCAGCTGGCCGTCACGCCGGTCTCCAGCAGCGCCGCTCCCGCCCAGGTGACCAAGGCCGCCGACGGCCACTACTGGGCCACCGCCGACGTCAACGGCAGCGCCGTGCGCTTCCTGGTCGATACCGGCGCCACCGCCGTCGCCCTGACCGCCAACGACGCCCGCCGCCTCGGCCTCGATCTCGCGACGCTGACCTACGGCGTTCCCGTCACCACCGCCGACGGCAAGACCATGGCCGCCCAGGTCAAGCTGCGCAGCGTCACCATCGCCGGCGCCAGGATCGAGAACGTCGACGCCCTGGTGCTGCAGAGCGGCCTGGAAACCAGCCTGCTCGGCATGAGCTACCTCGGCCGCCTGTCCTCCTTCGAGGCCACCCGCACGGCGCTGATCCTCAAGCCCTGAAGACCAGCGTCGGCAGGCTCTAGTGGTGGCCCTTGTGTCCCCGGTCCTTGGGGACGATCAGGAAGTTCTGCATCATCCCCGTGTCCTCATGCGGCAGGATGTGACAGTGGAAGACGCTCTTCCCGACCCATTCGGTGAACCTCATCCGGACGACCACCGTGGTGTTCACCGGCACCCAGATCGTATCCATAAAGGTGCCCGGCGGCTGCGCCACACCGCCGACTGAGATCACCTCGAAGGAGTCCACGTGAATGTGGAACGGGTGGCCTTCGGTGCCGCCGTGGTGCGGTCCTTCGACCACCAGATGCCATTCCTCACAGGTGTCGCGCTCGACGACGACGGGGACGGCCCGCTCCTCGTACTGCATGTTGTTGAGCAGGAAATCGATGCCGACCACCGGGTTCAGAACGCCCGGGAAGGCCCCGCCGAACTGGATGGTGCGGATGGTTTTGATCTCCTCGGGTTTGATCAGGGGATAGTTCCGCGTCGGGACCGGCAGCCGGGTCGGCAGCTTCATCTTCCTGGGTTTGCCGACCACCTCGATCTCGCAGATCGTCTTCTGGGCGCTTTCCAGGAACTGCTGGGTCTGGGCCAGTTGCAGCACCCGATAGACGCCCGGCTTGGCGACGCCCTTGATCAGGAACTCCGCCCGGTTGGCCGGCGACAGCAGCACCTGCCCGTCACCGGTTGTGCCGGTGTAGACCGGCTGGGTGCGCACCTCGGTGAAGTTGACCCCGTCCAGCGCCAGCAGATGCATCTCGTGGCCCTCGACCACGATCGGCATCAGGTTGTCGGAACAGGCGTTCAGCATCCTCAAGCGGACCACCTCGCCCGGCGCGATCCGGATCCGCTCGACCGGCATCTGGGCGGGAGTCGGACTGGTCGGACTGGCCTGGTTATGGGTCTCCTTGAAGAACGGCTTGCCGTTCAGCATGTAGTAGCGGACCGGATAGTCGCCGGTGGTGAAGCCGCAGGTCAGCTTGGTCGGCTCGTTCTTGCCGGTCTTGGGATCGTAGATGGTGACGTTGCCGCCGAACGTCTGCCAGATCGCGTTCTGCTTCGGCTCGTAGCACCACAGGTCCGGTTCGTCGTTGCTCTGGAACAGACCGATGTCCTGCATGGCCAGCAGGATGTCCCGGGCCGCCTTGATCTCCGGCACCTCGTCGATGGCGCCCTTGACGATCATCGCCCCGGCCATGCCGCTGACCGCCTGCACGGCGGTCGAGCCATGGTGATGGGGGTGGTACCAGTAGAGGCCCGGCGGCTGGTCGTCCGGCAGCTGGAACGGGTAGTCCTTGTGCTCGCCGTGCTCGCCGGGATGGATCGAAATCATCTCGGCCAGCGGGTTTGACGTGCCCAGCGGCTCGAACAGATGCGGCCGCACATCCAGCCCATGGGTGTGAAGATTGGTTGAGCTGATGTCGTGCGGCACGTTGTGATTGCCGTTCCAGCCGGACGAGTCATAGGGCGGCAGGTCGTTCTGCACCCGTATGTTCAACAGCTCGCCCGGCCGGGTGACGATCAGCGGCCCCGGCACCGTGTCGTTATAGGCGCGAAGGCGGACCTTCTTGCCATCGATCACGGTGTCCTTGGTCGCGCAGCGCAGGACGATGTCCTGACGCAAGGGTGACCTGGCCTCGCCTTCCGGCTTGTCGGCCGCCTCGGCGGCGGTCGTCACCGCAGACGCCAGGGCGACGCCGGTCGCGCCTTCGAACAGTTGCCTGCGAGAGATGGGTTTCATCGGCCCTCAGGCTCCTAGCTTGGGTTGACGCAGGCGACGGGCTTGCCGTCCGTCTTGAACTGGCCGTAGCTCTGGTAGGCCACCTCCATCTGCAGCGAGGTATCCAGCGACATGGCGTTGGGATACTTGCCGCCGCCGAAGCTCTGGGGCGCCGGCTGGTTCTGGAAGTAGCCGGCGTTGTCCAGCGAATAGGCTTCGCACAGCCCGTCGAACCCGAACGACGGCGGCACATTCTGGCCCATCACGGACTTGGCCCCGTCCTTGGCCGCATAGGCGCTGCTGTGGCAGCTCATGCAGGAGGACTGCGGATTGTCGACCGGGCCGGCCAGGCGGCCGCGGCAGCCCATGTGCTGGTACATGCCCACGTTCGGGTTGGCGACCGACTGCTGCAGCGGTTTGCTATCCGCCTCCGGCACGGCCGGGAAGGTCCAGGGGTCGGCTCCCCACTGCACGCCCAGCGGCGTCAGGCGATCCCAGAAGGTCGCGCCCGTCTTGTTGCCATCGTAGGCGAAGGTGCCATAGACCCAGCCGGTCGGCGACCGGTTGTCGGCGGTGGCCACGTCGATCTGCACGACCCGCGTCTCCTGCACCTGGCGCTCGCACATGTATTGCTTGGTCGCCGGGTTCAGCACGTGGCGATTGACCGTCCACACCGGCGAGCCCTTCAGGAAGGGCACGCAATCGACCGGCGCCGTGGTGGTCAGCACCTTCATCACCGTCGTGCCGTTCGGGAACGGCAGGCCGGCGGGCATGTCGGAGCCCATGAACTTGCCGGTGCGCGGCACGCCGTCCCTGGGGATCGACTTGCCGAGCGCATAGCCGCCCTGCGGATTGTAGTAGCCGACCGACCAAGTCTCGAACCCGTTCGGGTACCGGGCCTTGCAGCTCTCCGACATGTTGGGGAAGAAGTGGGCGCCCCCGAGCGAGGTTTCGCTGTCGGGAATGTCCTTGCCGTCCGGACCGATCAGGTCCTGCAGGTGGGCAGTCCGCTCGTTGGTCGTGCCATGGCGGAACTCCCGGCCGACCGTCGGGTCGTAAGCCATCCAGGGCACGTTGAACCAGCGGGTCTTGCCACCGACCTCGGTCTTCCAGCCAACCTTGTCGGCCAGGTTCAGATCCTGCCCCTGCTTCACATAGGTGAGCATCAGATTGATGTATTCAGCCCATCGGCCTTCGGTCCAGGCGTTCGGATTGGGCTTGGGCGGGAAGGTGGTCTGGAAGCTGACCGGCAGCTTCAGCCAGTCGCACTCGGCGCACTCGCCCGCCTCCTTGGGATAGTTGACGCTGAGCTTGAAATTGCCCGTCGAGCCCGGCGGCGGCGTGTCGACCGAGTTCTTGAACGCCTCATAGCCGGCCGAGCCGACCTTGGGCTTTTCGGCCTCCTTGCTGCAACTCAGCAGGGCCAGAACGGCCATGCCGAGCGCTACTCCTGTGGCGGCCCTGAAGATGACTTTCGATGACATGGGATTGCCCCTCCCCCGAGGATTGCGGTCAGGCCGAGCGGGCCAGACCCTTGGTGATGTAGTTGTAGAAGCCGGCCTGATCGGCGAAGCTGAGATAGAGGTCGTGGACCGGCCGGCCTTGCGCCGTCGCCGCCTGCATCCACCCCTGCTCGAAGCCCCATTGCACCACGCCCAGCGGGCTGCTGGTCGGGGCCGAATAGAGCTGCGGCGCATCGAGGAACACCGTCGAGGTGACGTTCCACATGTCGTAGAAGGGCTCGTCGGTGACCAGGCTGTAGGCCTGGAAGGCGAACTCGGAGAAGGTGTCGGTCGCCCCCTGCGCCTGCAGGGTGGCCATGAATTCGGCGGTGATCTTGGCCGTGTCGGTGATGTCCAGCGGGAAGACGGCGATGGACGGCAGGGTGGCCAGGGCGTCATCGGCCGCGAAGGGGTCCCAGAAGACGTTCCATTCGGCGTGGGTGTTGGCGATCTGAGGTGGGATGGTCGAGCTGTCCAGGTTGCCGGGCACAGCCCAGGCGCCGCCCATCCAGACAATCCGGCCGATGCCCCTGGCCAGCGCCGGGTCCTTCTGCAGCACCGTTGTCAGCGGCGTGAAGCCGGTCGTCAGCAGCACTGTCACCAGCCTGCCGGTCGCCGCCCCCTGCCGAAGCACCTCGGCCAGGATGTCATCGCCGGACGGCGGGTTCAGCTCCGACACGGTCGAGGTGAAGGGCTTCAGAATCTCGATCCCGGCCAGGCTGATTCAGTCGCTGCGATAGGGCCAGGGAAAGGCGTTCCAGCCCCGGGCGCTGCTCAGGCCCAGCGGCAGGTCGGGCCTGCCTATGAACTGGTTGACCTGGGAGGCCACGGCCAGACCCGGCTGCGGCACGCAGTCGGCGCCGGCGATAATCACCGCCTGCAGCTCGTACTGGCTCATCGACTGGATCAGCAGGGTGGCCACGAAGTCATCGATGGCGGCGTCGTGAATGAAGACCAGCGGCGTGGTGTCGATCATGGTCGCTCCCCGAAGACGGGAAACGTTATGATCGCTTTACGAGTCTTACAACCTCACATGGTTTAGACGCGCGTGTTCGAGGGCGGAAGCTCGCCCCGGCTGACCGCCAGGCCCAGTTCCAGACTGCGCCCGATCATTCGCGATCGCTCGATGAACAACGCCGCCGCGGCCGGCGGGCAGACTTCTCTGGCTGTCACCTCGAACAGCGCCAGCCAGCGGCCGAAATGGCCTGTCCTGATGCCCGGCAACCGGTTGTGGGCCTGCATCGGCCGCCCCTGGAACCGCCCGGTCGCCAGCATGACAGACGACCAGAAGTCGCACAGCTTGGCCAGGTGCGCGTCCCAGGCCTCGCCGATCGCGCCGTCGAAGATCGGCCCAAGGACCCTGTCCTCCCGAACCCTTCCGTAAAAGGCATGCACCAGGGTCCGGATCATCGCCTCGTCGATGCCGACGGCGACGCCCGGCCCCAGCCTCGGCCCCGGTCCGCGCGGATGATCGTCTGGTCTGTCGGCCATGGGGGTCAGGTAGGCCCCCCGCCTTCCCCTCGCAACCTCGGCAGAGCCCTTGGGCGGAAGGATGAGCCTGCGCTCAGTCCAGCGGCCTGCCCAGAACCCAGGTCTCGCCGTCATAGATGTCCTGCTGGGCTCGCGGGCCGATCCCATACTGCAAAGCGGTTCCCGGCGGACAGCCAAGGTCTGGCAGCAGAGTCCTCAAGAAGGCGCGCCCGACGCCCAGGTCCGTCACGTCGACATCGATCCCGCTGAACAGAGCGGGACAGGTCCCGTCTTCCAGCTCCTCGCCCATCATCGATCCACCACCGGTGACCCGTCCCAGTCCGGACGCCTGAAGCTCGTTTTCCAGCGCGTCCTCGTAGCGGGCGTATCGGTCGAAGGGATCGAGATCTTCGGGCAGGTAGATGTAGATCATCACCGCATCCGCCACCGCGTCCTGCGGCTTGAAAAGCAACAGCAGCTTCAACTGTTCGATGAAGCTCATGCCCGCGACCCCGGACACTGGCCCTGTCGCAGGATCACGCCGCCACCCGGGCGCCGCTCACCGCCTCCAGCGCCTGATCAACGACCTCGATGCCGGCCCCCGCCTTGACGCCCTCAACAGTCAGGATCCGCCGCCATGCCCGCGCCCCCGGCCGTCCATGGAACAGTCCCAGCATGTGCCGCGCCATGGCCGGCAGATGCACGCCCTCCTCCAGCCGCGCCTGCAGATAGGGCCGGTACCGCGCCACCGCCTCGAACGGCGATACGTCCGCACCGTCCTCGCCGAACAGCCGCCGGTCCACCTCGCCCAGCAGTCCGGCCTCGTGATAGGCGGCCCGCCCCATCATCACTCCGTCCACATGCGCCAGATGCGCCTCGGCCTCGTCCAGCGACGCCACCCCGCCGTTGATGACGAGGGTCAGCTCCGGCCGCTCGCGCTTCAGCCGGTAAACCAGCGGATAATCGAGCGGCGGAATGTCCCGGTTCTCCTTGGGCGACAGGCCCTTCAGCCAGGCCTTGCGGGCATGGACCACGAAGGTTCTCACCCCGACCGCCGCCGACAGGTCGACCAGCCGGAACAGGCTTTCCTCCGGCTCCTGGTCATCAACCCCGATCCGGCACTTCACCGTCACCGGCACATCGACCGCTTCGATCATCGCCGCCATGCAGTCGGCCACCAGCTCGGGCTCGCGCATCAGGCAGGCTCCGAACCGCCCCGACTGCACCCGGTCGGAGGGACAGCCGACATTGAGGTTGATCTCGTCATAGCCGAGGTCGGCGCCGATCTTCGCCGAAGCCGCCAGCGCCTCGGGCTCCGAACCGCCCAGCTGGAGGGCCACGGGGTGCTCGACCGGGTCGTAGCCCAGAAGTTTCTCGCGATCCCCGTGCAGCACGGCGCCGGTGGTCACCATCTCGGTATAGAGCAGGGCCCGCCCGCTCAGCGTCCGGTGCAGCGCCCGGCAATGGCGGTCGGTCCAGTCCATCATCGGGGCGACGGAGAAGGTATGGGGCGGTCTTGGGCTCACGCCGCGCTAGATAGTCGGAGACGATCGCGAACGCCACCAGGGACCGGAACGACACCCATGCCGAAAGGAAGCCGCCGGAACGCCAACGGCGCGGTTATCGACAAGGCCAACCTGCCGACCAAGGTGTGTCCGGCCTGCAGCCGCCCCTTCACCTGGCGGCGCAAGTGGGCCCGCGACTGGCCGCAGGTGAAGTACTGTTCGGACCGCTGCCGAACGCAGGGGGCAGGCTAGAAGGGGATCACGGCGCCGTCCCAGGCCAGCAGCTTGCCGCTGTCCTCCGGCGTGGCCGCATCGATGACCGCCAGCAGCCGTTCGGCCGCGAAAGCGGGCGTGAACAGCCTGCCCTCGGGCACGCCGCCCTGGAACGGCTGCGAGAGCGGCGTATCGACCGTGCCCGGATGCAGCGCCAGGCAGACGGCCTTCGGCCGCCGCAAGGCCGTCTCAAGCGCCATGTTGCGCACGATCATGTTCAGCGCCGCCTTAGAGGCCCGATAGCCGTGCCAGCCCCCCAGCCGATTGTCGTTGATCGAGGAGACCCGCGCCGACAGCACGGCGAACACCGCCTTTCGGTCCGGGGGCAGCCGCGCCGCCAGGGCGCTGGCGATCAGGGCCGGCCCGATGGTGTTGATCGCGAAGGCGCGAGCCAGGCTTTCTCCCCTTAAGGCCCCCATGGTCTTCTCCGGCTGCAGCCCTTCGGCATGCAACAGGCCCGTCGCCACAATGACCAGATCCGGCGCCTCGCCGTCTGACAACAGGCCCTCGGCGGCTTTCCTCAGCCCGGCTTCGTCCTCCAGGTCGAAGGTGAACCCCCGGACCTTGCCTTGCGTCGGTCCCGCCCTTCGCGCACCGCTCCAGACCAGCGCACAGGCCGGATCGGCGGCCAGACGCGCGACCAGGGCTTCGCCGATCCCGCCGGACCCGCCGAACACCGCCGCCCGATAGCCTGGCCTCAAGGATTGCAGCACCGGTCATCTCCTTCTGGCCCCGGCCCCGGGAAATAGGTCTGCAAGGCCTGGTGTCGACCGGCCGCTTCGCGCGTTAGCCGGATTGAGCGGTTGCGTCGCCGCTGTTGCGGACTAAAAGTCCGCCGCAATTCAGAAGGCCTCTCCGATGACAGACGCGCCGCGCCGGCCGATCCTGAAACTGAAGTTCCCGCCCGCCGCCCCCGCGCCTGCACCCACGCCGCAGCCCGCGCCGGCCGAAGCGACCGGCGAACGCTGGAAGTGCAAGCCCTGTGGCGGTGTGGTCATCCTCACCGGCGACGAGCCGGCCGACCAGGACATCCGCTGCCCCGCCTGCAACGCTCGCCTCGGCGTCGCCGGCGAGTTCCAGGCAGGTGGCGAGACCAGGGTCCGCGCCCGGCGCCTGCCGCCTTTACGCCCCGGCGCCTAGTCTCTACCCAAACGGCTGTTCCCCCAACCTAATGGATGCACGATGGCTTCCGGACTTGCCGCTCTCCTCGACGACATCGCCGGCATCGCCAAGATCGCCGCCGCCTCGCTGGACGATGTCTCGGCCGCCGCCGGCAAGGCGGGCGCCAAGGCCGCCGGGGTGGTCATCGACGACACCGCCGTCACTCCGGGCTACGCCGTCGGCTTCACTCCCGACCGCGAACTGCCGATCGTCGCCAAGATCGCCAGGGGCAGCTTCATCAACAAGCTGGTCTTCCTGCTGCCGGGCGCCCTGCTGCTCAGCCAGTTCGCCCCCTGGGCCATCCACCCCATCCTGCTGCTCGGCGGGGCCTACCTGGCCTTCGAAGCCACCGAGAAGATCGCCGAAGCCTTCATCCACGGCGAACATGAGGTCGACGGCCCCGAGGACCTGGCGCTCAGTTCGGAGGAGCTGGAGAAGCAGAAGGTCGCCGGCGCCATCCGCACCGACCTGATCCTTTCGGGCGAGATCATGATCATCGCCCTGGGCGAGGTCTCCAGACTGCCGCTTCTGACCCAGGCCGTCTCCCTGTTGCTGGTCGGCGTCGGTATCACCATCGTCGTCTACGGCGTCGTGGCCCTGATCGTGAAGATGGACGACATCGGCCTGCATCTGGCCAGGAGCCCCCGCCGGCCGACCCAGGCCTTCGGCAAAGGCCTGGTCCGCGCCATGCCGCCCCTGCTGGCCGGCCTGTCCGTTGTCGGCACCGCCGCCATGCTGTGGGTCGGCGGCGGCATCATCATCCACGCCCTGGAGCACTTCCACCTGACCGCCCTGACCGGCTGGTCTGAGGTGGCCAAGCATGCCGCCGAGACCGTCCCGGCCATCGGCGGTTTCCTCGGCTGGCTCGTCTTCGCGCTGTGCTCGGCGGTCGTCGGCCTGGTCGTAGGCGGGGTCATCTTCGGCGCCCTGCACCTGATCCCGAAGAAGAAGGCGGCGGAGCACTAGGCCCTTTCAGGTTCTGATGCACGCATCAAAACCTGATCAAAAGGGTCTAGAATCAAATATTTAGAGCAAGTCCAGGCGGCGGAACCGCGTACACTTCCGCCCGACGTGCTCTAGGCCTGAGGTTCTTCCCCCGGGTCTTCCGCCGGTCCGTTCCTCGGCACGGCCCCTGCCCGCTCCGGCCGCAACTTCAGCGAGGCCATCAGCCCGGCCGCGATGCTCGGCTCGGCGACGGGAGTGATCCACAGGCTGTCGCCCATCGCCCGCTCGACGGCATTGTCGAAGTTCCTTCGCATGGTCGCCGTATCGAAGCTCATCATGCTGAACGACTCGCCCGGATCCGGGATCGAGGTGATGCTGAACGGCAGGCGATGGCGGGCGCAGAAGGCTGCTGTCACCTCGATGGCGTGGCGATAGCTGAAGCGCAGCATGGTGTCGAAGCTGCGGATCAGGATGGCCGGCATGTTGTTCTGGGTGGTGCGCGCGGCCTGGTCGAGCACGGTGTTGACGATAGCGTAGACCTGGCTGCGGGCCAGCCGCTGGCCCAGCTTTCGCCAGCGCAGCAGGGCCTCGGGCATCAGGAACAGGGGCGTCGTCACCCCGCCGTCAACATGCATTTCCTCATAAAGCACCCCGCCCGCCTCGCAGACGATGCGTTTGGGCGGGAAGATGCCGGGCAGGCTGCCCGAGGCGACCAGCACGGTGCGGAACAGGTTCAGCGCCTCGTCCCCGCCCTTGCTGGCGATCTCGCCCATGTCCCAGATGACCGTCCGCTGCCGGTCGAGATCGGTCGTCGCCACCAGCAGGCGCCGCCCCTTGGCATGCTCAAGCGCGATGGCCGCCAGCATGTCCCCATCGACGTAGCGGCTGACCAGCCGGTCGAGCGATTCCGAGCGGAAAATGCCCCCCGACCCTGGCCCCAGCTTGCCGATGCCCAGCAGATCGGCGGCATACCCCCCGGTATAGGCGTCGGTCAGCCGATCATCCCAGCTCGGCCCCAGGAAGGCGAACGGCGCGATCAGCGCCCCGGTGCTCACCCCCGTGACGATGGCGAAACTCGGCCGCCGCCCGGCCCGCGTCAGCCCGACAAGAATACCGGCCCCATAGGCGCCGCCGGCTGCCCCACCGGAAATCGCCAGGATGTTGAACGCCTCCCGCGCCCACGGCGCCCGCAGCGGGGCCAGCCGGTCAGCAGCCGCCACCAGGCTGTCCTCGGCCTCCTCGACGCTGAGGCGCACCCCTTCGAATCCGGGAATCACAGCCTTCGTCAGCCCCGGCGTCGGCAGCCGCGCGCCCGGCAGTCGGCTTCGCCAGTTGGGGATATCGCTCATCGAGGATCCTTGCGGCCTTGGGAAATCATACCAGCACGCAACAACGTCTCTGTCAGCCGAAGGTGACGGCGCAAAGGCCCTTCTTTGCGACCATGAGGCTTCAGCCGCCAATCCCGCCCATGGCTGGACTTTTTCTACGCGCCGTTGTCGGCCGGGCCGCGCCCTGTTCGTCCGCAGCCTGCAAAGCCTTCGACCGCGCCATCGCCCTGGCCGACAGCCTCGCCGAGGCGACGCACATTCGAAAACACACCGACAGCCTGCTCGCGGGCTGAAGCGCCCGGCCAAGATGAATATGTCTGGACATATTGATTTTCGCCCATATTGGGCGACGCGTTCCAATCGACGCGCCGTAGCCCGATCCGCCCTCAAAGCGACCTACATTCGCTGACAGCCGGCCACGCCCGGACCTACGCCCCGACCTACGTCCGCAGGGCCTGGACCCACGCCTCGGGCACAGTGTTTTCAACGCCTTAGCCCCAATTTCACCTCTGGCGCCGGCGCATCCGGGCTATAGTGTGGGTCGCTGCGATTAGCCCAGGCCCAGGCTGGCGCGGCCGCCGTCCCTCTGTCCAGGGCCGCGAATAAAGGCGGGCGCCCTGCCTCCCTTCCGCCACATCCGGCGCCCAGCCTTCACGGGCGGAAGGGAAAAAGCTCAAGGAGGGACACGAAAATCTTCAAACGTCGTTCGCCCGAACGGCGCAGTAGCATCTAGCGCTCTGGCCACTATGCAGCTAAATCCACCGGTCGATGCCGCCATCGTGGCGGAATTCTGGGCCGCCATCTGGCGGTCACTACTCTACTAGGACGACTACATGGCGCGCGGTACGGTCAAATGGTTCAACGGAGCCAAGGGTTTTGGCTTCATCCAACCCGATGACGGGGGCAGCGATGTCTTCGTCCACATCTCGGCGGTCGAGCAAGCTGGCCTGCACGGCCTGAACGACGGCGATCTGGTCACCTACGAGCTGGAACAGGACCGCCGCAGCGGCAAGCTGTCGGCCGGCCAACTGGTTGTCACCGGCAGCGGCCCGCCCCCGGCCGGCGGCGCCCGTGGCGGCGGCGGCGGTTTCGACCGCCCGCAGCGCTCGTTCGACCGTCCCCCGCGCTCCTTCGACGGCCCGCGGGCCGGCGGTGGCGGTGGCGCCTCGCGTGACCCGGCTGGTCCGGGTTCGGGCGTGGTCAAGTGGTTCAACGGCACCAAGGGCTTCGGCTTCATCCAGCCCAACGATGGTGGCGGCGACGTGTTCGTCCACATCTCGGCGGTTGAACAAGCCGGTCTGCGTGGCCTGAACGAAGGCCAGGCTGTCTCCTACGACCTCGAGCAGGATCGTCGCAGCGGCAAGACCTCGGCGACCAACCTCAAGATCGACTAGAGCTTTTCGGGCCGATCCTCTCGCGGGGGTCGGCCCATTCTCTTCCTGACTGTTTCCGGGTGAGCCACCAAGTGACTCCTGCCCTTACCGCTGCACCGGTGCTCGAAACAGAGCGCCTTGTCCTTCGCGGCCACACACCATCCGACTTCGACGACTGCCTCAGCCTCTGGGCCGATCCCGAGGTGACCCGCTTCATCGGTGGCCGCCCGGCCGCCCAGGAAGAGGTCTGGGCTCGCACCCTGCGTTACATCGGCCACTGGCAGGCGCTGGGCTATGGCTTCTGGGCCATCTTCGAAAAGGGCAGCGGCCGCTTCATCGGCGAAGCCGGCTTCGCCGACTTCCACCGCGACATTGCCCCGTCCCTGACCGGCATGCCGGAGATGGGCTGGGCCCTGCAGCCCTGGTCTCACGGCAAGGGCTACGCCACCGAGGCCGTCGCCGCCGCTCTCGCCTGGGGCCAGACGGTCTTCACGGCGCCCTGCTGCTGCATCATCTCCCCGGACAACGTCCCCTCAATGCGCGTCGCCGAAAAGCTCGGTTTCCAGGAGCTGGCCCTGACCACCTACCACGACGAGCCAACGATCATCTTCCGACGCGACTGGGTCTAGCGCCGTTCTCCCGCTTGCCCGGAGAAGGTGGCCCTGCGAAGCCTTGGCGGAGCAGGGTCGGAAGAGCGCGGCGCCGGCTCCCGCCGCTATCGCACCGGCCTGAGCAGATAGTGGCTGACGCCCCACTCCTGTCCGTCGCGATGCCCGAACAGCCCGGCCGTAGCCAGGAAGAAAAGCCGCCAGCGCCGCCGCCATACCCCCGCCTGATCGCCGTAGGTCGCCTTCATGATCCGTCGAACCGCCAGGTCCTCGCGGTCCATGTTGGCCAGCCAGTCGAGGGCCGTCTTTTCGTAGTGGCCGCCGTTCCACTTCCAGTCCTCGACAACCTCGAACAGATCGGAAAAGTCGCGGATCAGGTCATGGCTGGGCATGAAGCCGCCAGTGAAGAAGTACTTGCCGATCCAGTCCTCCTGGTCCTCGTGGCTGAACCGGTAGGGCTGGGCGCGGTGGCTGAAGATGTGGATGAACAGCCGCCCCTCCGGCTTCAGCCAGTCCCGCACCCGGCCGAGAAGCTGGCCCCAGTTGGCCATGTGCTCGAACATCTCGACCGAGACCACCCTGTCAAATGTCCCCTCCGGCTGGAAGACGTTGGCGTCGGCGGTGATCACCTTGAGGTTCGTATAGCCCCGCGCGCTGGCCTGAGCCTCAATGTGCTCACGCTGGCCATTGGAGTTGGAAACACTGGTGATCCGCGCATTCGGATACCGCGCCGCCATCCACAGCGACAGCGAGCCCCAGCCGCAGCCGAGCTCCAGGATGTCCATGCCGTCTTCCAGCCGCGCATGCTCGCAGGTCACCGTCAGCGCCCGGTCCTCGGCCTGGCCCAGCGTCCGCGCCCCCTGGTCGTACAGGCAGCTCGAGTATTTCAGGCGCGGGCCCAGCACGATGCGGAAGAACTCGGCCGGCACCTCATAGTGCTGGTCGTTGGCCGCGTCGGTGTGCTCGGCGATCGGCCGGGTGCGCATGTCCCGGGCGAATTGTCCCGGCAGGTCGTCGGGCAGCCCCAGCAGCTCCAGCCGCTGCTTCTCGACCAGCCAGCTGATCGCCGCCTTGCGAAGGATGTCCGGAGCGGGGAGGCTCTCGGCGGCGTTGATGGCGGTCTTCAGAAGATCCATAGGCTCAAGCTTTCGGCGGCAAGGGGAAGAAGGAAGACACACGGGCCTGGTAGTCGGCGTAGGCCTTGCCCCGCGACTTCAGCATGGCCTGTTCGAGCGGCGGAACGCCTGAGACCTTGATCAGGAGCCAGGCCATGAAGACCGGGCCGATCAGCGCCAGCCAGCCCCAGGGCCAGTCCGTCAGGCTGGTTCCCAGCGCCATCACCGGCCAGGCCAGCCAGATGGTCCATTCAAAGAAATAGTTGGGATGCCGCGACCAGCCCCACAGGCCCACGTCACAGACTTTGCCCTTGTTCGCAGGATTGGCCTTGAACCGCGAGAGCTGCGCATCGGCCAGACTCTCGCCGGCGATACCGCCGGCCAGGATCAGCCCGGCCGCGATATCGCTCCAGGCCAGGCCCGGCGCGGGGTTGCGCGCCGCAACCAGAATGGCGAGGCACAACAGGGCGCCTGACACCGCCTGGGCCTGCAGGAAGCCGAACATCCGCGGCTGAAAGTCCTTGCCCCAGTCCTTGCGGAAGCCGGCGTAGCGCGGGTCTTCCCCGGCGCCGGCCACGCGCCGGAACAGGTGCGTCCCCAGCCGCAGTGACCAGAACAGGATCAACCCGCCGGCGATCCACTGTCGCGGCGTCGTCTCGCCGCCTAGGGGCCAGAGGGCCGCCACGGCCCCCGCCGGTCCCATGCCGAAACTCCAGAAGACGTCCGTCCAGCCGCCGTTGGCGACCGCCCGCTGGTAGGACCAGGCGATGGCCATCCAGATGCTCAACCCCAGAGCCACGGCAACAGCGAGCAAGATCATGACCCTACCTACGCGCCACGCCTCCAGATGGATGACCGTTCAGGCCTGAAACAGTCTCCAGGCCTGATAAAGATAGATCGCCCCTATCCCGGTGACGATCCATCGGGTCCACCTGAGGAACGAGACGTCCGTCAGCCGGTCAAGGATCTTGCCGCCGACCATCGTCCCCGCGATCGACAGCGGCGCGGCCAGAGCAAAGACCCACCAGGGCGGAACCCCCTCCCCGCCCAGCCGCAGCAGCGGCGCCCCGAACACCACAACCTTGGCCAGATGGCTGAACACCTGCGTCCCGGCCTTGGTGGCGACGATCTGGTGCCGGGTCATCTCCGTGCGGACGAAGAAGATATCGAGGAGGGGCCCCGCCACCCCTGCGACCAGATTGAGCCCGGTGACCAGCAGGCCGCAAGCCAGCGCCTGCGGCGGCCTGGCGGCATCCAGAGACAGCCAACCGCGCGGCAGCCACACCAGGATGGGGCACAGACCCAGCAAAAGGAACAGCAGCCCCTTGGAGGGACTGTAGCTGACCAGGGTGACGATGATCCCCGCGACCAGAGCGCCGACCGCATAGAGGCTGATGATCCGCCAGTTCAGGTGCTTGCGGTGCAGGATGGCCCGCGACCCGTTGGCGACGATCTGGATCACCCCGTGCGTCACAAACGCCGCCGACACCGGCAGCACCAGCGCCAGGGCGCCCATCAGCACCAGCCCCCCCGCCAGCCCGAACACGCCCGTCAGGATGGCGGTCAGAAAGGCGACGACCAGGATGAAGGCGCTGGTGGCGGCGGTGATCCGGCGATCCTCCCGAAAGAGAATGGTGGGCGACGACGGATTCGAACCGCCGACCCTCTCGGTGTAAACGAGATGCTCTAACCAGCTGAGCTAGTCGCCCGCGCCGGGTGGATGTAGCCGCAGAAGCGCCCCGGAGAAAGGCTCAATGCGGCGAATGGCTCAAGGGTGGTAGTTGATCGTCTTGCTGGCCTTGCCGGTGACGTCGGTCTTGCCAAACCCCACCATTAGATCGTCGCGGCAGGTGTAGTCGGGGCCGAGGTTGCGCTTGAACGGCCCCGGCCTTTCGACGCAGAGCTTGACGTCGCCGCCCCAGTTACCGTTGGTCTCGTCCTCAGCGTAGTCGTAGATCGAGCCGTCGTTGGGCACGGTCAGGGTGATACAGCTGTTGCCGCCGATCTGTTTCCAGCCCTCGACCACCCAGCGATCCGACCCGGGCGCTTCCCGGTAGCTGACCGCCAGATAGATATTACCCGCCGTCTTGTTGCAGAATCTGGCGGCCACGTAGCCGGCCCCGGGGCGAGGCGCTGTTGGCCTGGGCCAGGGCCGAGGGCGCGACCGCAGCGGCCAGCACCAGCGCGGCGAAGGCCGCTGTAGAACGTTGAAGTACCGACATGCTCTTTCCCCAAAGGACCAGCCCCTGCGGTCACCACAGCCCCGATTGCCGTGCTTGGCAAGACGCCGGCGGTTGTCCGCTGGCGTCTTGCGCCCGGGAGTCAGCCGTTGAGCGCTGACTTCAGGCCTTCACCGACCTGGAAGCGGGCCGTCTTGCTGGCCGGGCGCTTGACGGTCTCGCCGGTCCGCGGATTGCGAGCCGTGCCGGCCGCCCGGGAGACGGCCTTGAAGGCGCCAAAGCCCACCAGCCGGACGTCCTCGCCCTTCTTCAGGGAAGCGGTCACAGCCGCGGTGAAGGCTTCAAGAGCAGCCCCCGCCTGGGTCTTGTTCAATCCTGCGCCGTCCGCGATCGCGGCGACCAGCTCGGCCTTCGTCATAGGCAGTCTCCCAGCCCAAATCCGTTGTGCGGCGCGGTCTTCGCGCAACGCGCGAGGCCCCTCGCCTGAAACGATTATGAAGACTGTCGGCTAGGCGTCAAAAGAAACGCGGCCCGAGTCACCCCGGGCCGCGCACATTATCGACGTTCACATACCGATGATCACCCTCAATGGGTAATTACGGCGTCTCCGTCGGCTTCTTCGACCTTCGCAGGCGCAACAACCGGCTCGTCGTCTTCCGACCACTCAATGGCGACCGGAGCGCTGATCAAGGCGCGGGCAATGGCCTGATCCACCGTCGAGATCGGGACGATTTCGAGGGCGTCCTTCACCGTCTGCGGCACGTCGGCCAGGTCCTTCTCGTTCTCCTGCGGGATGAGGACGGTCTTGATCCCCGAGCGCAGGGCGGCCAGCAGCTTTTCCTTCAGGCCGCCGATCGGCAGGACGCGGCCTCGCAGGGTCACCTCCCCGGTCATGGCGATATCCTTGCGGATCGGAATGCCGGTCAGCACAGAGATGATGGCGATGGCCATGGCCACACCGGCCGAGGGACCGTCTTTCGGGGTCGCCCCTTCCGGGACGTGGACGTGGACGTCGGTCTTCTCGAAGGCCGGCGGCTTGATGCCGAACTTGGTCGAGCGCGAACGCACGTAGGAGTTCGCCGCGGCGATGCTCTCCTTCATGACGTCCTTGAGGTTGCCCGTGATCGACATGCGGCCCTTGCCGGGCATCTTGACCGCCTCGATGGTCAGGATCTCGCCGCCGAACTCGGTCCAGGCCAGACCGGTGACGATGCCGACCTGATCCTCCTCATCCGTCTCGCCGTAGCGGTACTTCTGGATGCCGGCGTACTTGGCCAGGCGTTCGTCGTCGATGGTGATCGACTTGACGTCTTCCCGGGCCAGATCCCGCACGGTCTTCCGCGCCAGGTTGCCCAGTTCCCGCTCCAGCGACCGCACGCCGGCTTCCCGGGTGTAGTAGCGGATCAGGTCCTGGATGGCCTTTTCCGGCACGACGAAGTCTTCCGGCGTCAGGCCGTGGTCCTTGGTCAGCTTGGGCAGCACGTGCCGCTTGGCGATCTCGATCTTCTCGGCCTCGGTGTAGCCGGGGATGCGGATGATCTCCATGCGGTCCAGCAGGGGCTGGGGCATGTTCAGGCTGTTGGCCGTGGTGACGAACATCGTCTGGCTGAGGTCGTAGTCGACCTCCAGGTAGTGGTCGGCGAAGGTCGAGTTCTGCGCCGGGTCCAGCACCTCAAGCAGGGCCGAGGACGGATCGCCCCGGTAGTCGCTGCCCATCTTGTCGATCTCGTCGAACAGGAAGAAGGGATCGACCGCCTTCGCCTTCTTCATCGACTGGATGATCTTGCCGGGCATCGAGCCGATGTAGGTCCGACGGTGGCCACGGATCTCGGCCTCGTCGCGCACGCCGCCAAGTGACAGGCGCACAAACTCACGGCTGGTCGCCTTGGCGATCGAACGGCCGAGCGAGGTCTTGCCGACGCCGGGAGGACCGACCAGGCAGAGGATCGGGCCCTTCAAGGAATTGGTCCGCGACTGCACAGCCAGGTACTCGAGGATGCGCTCCTTCACCTTCTCCAGGCCGTAGTGATCCTCTTCGAGGATGGCTTCGGCCTTGGCGATATCGATCTTCTTCGACTTGGCCTTGCCCCACGGGATGGACAGCAGCCAGTCGAGATAGTTGCGCACCACGGTGCTCTCGGCCGACATCGGGCTCATGTTGCGCAGCTTCTTCAGCTCCGCCTCGGCCTTGGTCCGCGCTTCCTTGGAAAGCTTGGTCTTCTTGATGCGCTTTTCGAGCTCGACGAGTTCGTCGCGACCATCGTCCTGGTCGCCCAGCTCGCGCTGGATCGCCTTCATCTGCTCGTTCAGATAATACTCGCGCTGGGTCTTCTCCATCTGCCGCTTCACGCGGCTGCGGATCTTCTTCTCGACCTGCAGGACGGAAATCTCGCCTTCCATCAGCGAGAACACCTTCTCCAGGCGCTTCACGACGTTGAACAGCTCAAGCAGCTGCTGCTTGTCGCCGATCTTGACGGACAGGTGGGCCGCGATGCTGTCGGCCAGCTTGCCGGGTTCGGTGATGTGCGGGATCGACGCCAGGGCTTCCGGCGGGATCTTCTTGTTGAGCTTGACGTAGGCCTCGAACTGCTCGGCCACGGCGCGGCTGAGGGCCTCGGCCTCATGCTCTTCACCATCGTCCTCGTCGAGGATGGCGGCTTCGGCTTCATAAAAGTCTTCGGAGCCGACGAAGCGGGTGACGGCCGCGCGCTGCTTGCCCTCGACCAGCACCTTGACGGTGCCGTCGGGCAGCTTCAGCAGCTGCAACACGGTGGCCACGACGCCGACGTCATAGATGGCGTCCGCGGCCGGATCGTCATCAGCGCTGTTCTTCTGGGTGGCCAGCAGAATCTGCTTGTCGCCGCGCATCACCTCTTCAAGGGCGCGGACGGATTTCTCTCGGCCCACGAACAGGGGCACGACCATATGAGGAAACACGACGATGTCCCGAAGCGGCAACACCGGAAGCGTACGAAGTTCTGACATTTACCTGTCTCCTGCCCACGACCCGATAATCGGCGTCGCGGCGTGCCCGTTTCGTTACGAACGGGTACGTTTGCGAAGATAGTTGGGCGCTTTGCAGGCGCATTCAAGCGGACCCGCTGTCACAGGCGGGGATAAGCACCGAAAGAATCAGGAAAATCCGCGTGATATCGCCCGGATGGGGCGATCTTCGCGCCGATGGCTAATCTTCCGCGGGCAGACGCTGATGCGCCGGCCAGACCTGCTCGATGACGGCCCAGGCGCTCGCATGGCGGGACGGGATGCCACCGTGAGCCAGTTGGTCGATGCCTTCGACCTGGCGCAGCCGACAATCTCCAAGCACCTCAAGGTCCTGGATCGGGCGGGCCCGGTCTCCAGAGGCCGGGAAGCACAGTTTCGCCCGGTGCGACTGGACGCCAGGGGCCTGGCCGGCGTCGACGCCTGACTCGGCGACTACCGCCGCTTCTGGGACGAGAGCTTTGAGCGGCTCGACGCTTATGTGAAAAATCTCAAGAAGATGGACGACAAAGGTGAGTGACGACACGAATACCGAAGCCCGCACCCTGAGCATTGTCAGGGTCTTCTAGGCCCCCGCCCGCCTGCTCTTCAAGGCCGACGCCGAGCGCGAGCACATCATGCAGTGGTTCGGTCCGGTCGGCTGGCCGGTCACCTTCTGCGAGATGGACTTCCGGGTCGGCGGCCAGTGGCGCATGGCGATGACCGGCTCGACCGGTGTGCAGAACCCGCCCTTCGGAGGGACCTATCTTGAGATCGAGCCGGACAGGCTGATCAAGTGGGACAACGGCTTCGAGCTCGCCGGCGCCGAGCGGATGGTCACCACCATCACCTTCGACGAGCTGGACGGCCAAACGACCGTCACGTCAAGGACGGTGTTCGGATCGGCGCGCATGTATGCCGAGCATGTCGGGGCCGGCTTCGAACAGGGGACCAACTCCGGCCTCGACCAACTGGAACGTCACGTCGCACACATGGCGACCTGATCTACTCCACGGAACAGGCGCCGGGCCCCTCGGGGTCTGGCGGCGCTGTGTCGCAGACCGCGCCGGTCACCGTCATGACCTCCCCCTGCAGCAGGTCGATCCAGCGCCACACCTGAGGCAGGGTCGGGGTGAAGCTGCCGGGCGGCCGGAGCCAGGCCGGGGCATATCGGCTCCGACAAACCGGTCCCTTGATGCGACCCGCACCGCAGGCCCTCGCCAGCAACGCTTCGAGCTCCAGCGAGGTGCGATAGAGGCGGGCATACTGGGCGGCCGCGTCATCGCCGTCATTGGAGCTGTCCTCGCCCATTACACTGCTCGCCGCTCCGAGCATGGCCGACAGCCGTCCGAGGGCGATCTGGCGCTCGAAAGGATCGAAGGGTTCGGCGGCGATGGCGCCCCCGGCGCTCATCAGAATGGCGATCGCCAGGACGGGGCTGATCATCGGGACCTCCAGGACCTGCATCCCCTCAATCGATCACCCGTCCCGGCGCCGCAATTAAGGCCGGCCGCATTGCCGGGCGGGATGATGGTCGGTTCAGGTTGAGGCTCGAGTCAGCAGGCAGAAGGGGTGATCGCCGACACGCCGCTGCCTTGGCCCCGAGGCGCCGACGAGGATTATCCCCGAGCACGCCGGTTTGACCACGGCCGCAAGCGTCAGGCGACATCAGCGCCCCGCTATCCCGTCTGGCGACAGCCCGGCTGCCGTCCGAGCCAGGACTTGGCCGCCTCGACCACGGCGTCTTCCGGATCGTCCGCCATACCGGGTCCAGAAACGACGGGTTCGTCGGGTGAGAACCCGTCGGGATAGATCCGGCCCTGACGATCGGTCATCATCGCCGTGGTGATGACCAGATTTGTCTGGTCGGACAGTTCGAAGCCCCGGTTGGAACTGGCGACGCCATAGCTCTTCTGTCCAAACGACCGGGTGCGGACCCGACCGGCGAAGACCGCCAACACGGCCTCCCCTGAGCTGGCGACCGCGTCGTCCTGCAGGACCGCGACCGGCGCCCCTTCAAGCCCGAGATCGCGCCACCCCGACACCGCAACGATCACTTCGCCGCCGCGCTCGGGACCAACCCAATAGCTGGCGCCGCCCTTCAGAATTCCCCGCGTACTGTTGACGCCTGCCGCATCCCGGTGACCCAGAGCCAAGCCGTCGCCCAGCAACGGCGCCAGGCCGGTGACCATCGGCCACATGTTACCTCCGCCATTTCCACGCAGATCGAGGATGTAGCCGCAGGCGCGCGGCGCCGCAGAAGCCAGCGCCCTGAACAGTCCGTTGGCATAGGCCTGGATCATCGGCTCATCCCCACGGAAGGCGGGAACGACAAGCAGTTGGGCCACACGCCCGCCGACCAGGATCACGGTCCGGCTCTCCTGTTGACGGCGCTCGCCGAAGGTCGAGGTCACAATCGGCCCGGAACTGCGGATCCCCGACGCCGCCTCGAAGGACCGGCCATGGCGCGCCTCGAACGCCTGCGTCCTCGCCGTGCAGGCCTGGACCCGGCTATGGTTGTCGCCCAGACCGTTGAGCAGAACGACATAGGCCGGCAGCAGATCCAGCGCGTCACGGGCCCCGGCCGCCTTTGCCCGCACCTGCGCCTCAAGCACCGGCCAGTCGACCTTGTTTCTGCGATAGGCGTGGTGGCGCGCGACATAGAGGGCTTCGCTCAGGAGCGGCGCGGGATCAAAGACGGGTTCCTGCGCAGCGCTCGCGTCGGCCAGCCCCAGGATGGTCGCGGCGACAACGATCAACGCAGCATGTCGGATCATTGCGCCCTCCCCGCCCAAACCTGCAGCCAAAGAGCCGATGCGGCAAGTGGGTGTAGGCCGACCAGCAAAAAGCCCCGCGAGCTTACGCTTGCGGGGCTGTTTTGTGATGCTTGGGTGCGGGAGCAGGATTTGAACCTGCGACCTTCAGGTTATGAGCCTGACGAGCTACCGGGCTGCTCCATCCCGCGGCAAGACCGGGGTGTGCTAT
>VYLE01000266.1_pt1 | contig 39062 bp, 44 predicted proteins | sample 5114391 | NCBI WGS metagenome assembly VYLE01 (sample SAMN12291771, study PRJNA351875) | freshwater metagenome | isolation source: freshwater lake | place: USA: Michigan, Kent Lake | collected 2013-08-15
AGGCCGCGCGCCGGTGCGCGAGGGCGCGCCGCTGTTCGCGAACGACACCGCGGGCGAGCCGATCGGAAAAGTCACCTCAGGCGGTTTCGGCCCGAGCCTGAACGCGCCGGTGGCAATGGGCTATGTGCCCACGGCGCTCGCCGCGCTCGGCACCAAGCTTTTCGCCGAAGTGCGCGGCCAGCGCCTGCCCGTCACCGTCTCCGCCATGCCCTTCGTGACAAACACCTACAAACGCTGACGCATGATGAGATTGAGCACAGTCGGCGGCACCGAGTTCACCTCTCCCCGGAGGGGAGAACCATCGCATATGGATTTCACGAGGACGGCGGGCTTGCTCCGCCTCTCCCGCTTGCGGGAGAGGCCGACGCGCCCCGGGGCGATGCGAAGCATCGTTCCGCGCGCGGCGGGTGAGGGTTCTCTCCACGCGGGGACACCCTCCGCAACTCTCGACAATCCCAATGCGGAAATAGCCCCCACCCCAGCCCTCCCCCGCAAGCGGGAGAGGGAGCCCACTGCCGATGCCGCTGCATCGCGCGCGCCATCTGCGATAGCGCAGCCCCGGAGGGAGAGGTGAACCCAGCCCGCGGCCTTCCACGAAACCTCACCGCTCCAGGAAATCGACAATGAGCACGACGCTGTACACCTCAGACCATGAGTGGCTGGCCATCGAGGGCGACGTCGCCACCGTCGGCATCACCGATTACGCGCAGTCCCAGCTCGGCGACGTCGTGTTCGTGGACCTGCCCAAGGTCGGCCGCAGCCTGAAGAAGGCCGAAGCCGCCGCCGTCGTCGAATCGGTCAAGGCCGCCTCCGACGTCTATGCGCCCATCTCGGGCGAGGTGATCGAGGCGAACGAGGCGCTCGCCGCCGAGCCGGCACTGGTGAATTCCGACGCCGAGAGCAAGGCCTGGTTCTTCAAGATCAGGATTGCCGACAGAAGCGAACTCGGCGGCCTGATGGATGAGGCCGCCTACAGGGCCCATACGGCGTGAGATGAAGCGAAATCCGTCCACATCGTCATGGCCGGGCTTGTCCGGGCCATCCACGACTATCTCACGGCACGACGAACGTGGATGCCCGGGACAAGCCCGGGCATGACGACGCAGAAGACCTGAAGCGAGGACCCATGATGACCGCGCAGCGTAAAACCAACGGCGACACCGCAGCTTTCGTCCGCCGCCACATCGGCCCCTCGCCGCGCGACATCGCCGCGATGCTGGAGACCGTGGGCGCGAAAAGCGTGGAGGCGCTGATGGCGCAGACGCTGCCGGACTCGATCCGTCAGGCCGCCCCGCTCGACCTCGGCAAACCGCTGACCGAGACCGAGGCGATCGCGCATATGGGCGAACTGGCGCGCCAGAACCGGATCTTCACCTCGCTGATCGGCCAGGGCTATTCCGGCACGATCCTGCCGGCCGTCATCCAGCGCAACATCCTGGAGAACCCGGCCTGGTACACCGCCTACACGCCCTACCAGCCCGAGATCAGCCAGGGCCGGCTGGAGGCGCTGTTCAACTTCCAGACCATGATCTGCGACCTCACCGGGCTCGACGTCGCCAACGCCTCGCTGCTCGACGAGGCGACTGCCGCGGCCGAAGCCATGGCGCTGGCCGAACGCGCCAGCTCAGTGAAGACCAAGGCCTTCTTCGTCGACAGCGACGTGCATCCGCAGACGCTCGCGGTGCTGCGCACCCGCGCCGAGCCGCTCGGCTGGACGCTGGTCGTCGGCGATCCCGCAACCGATCTGGACGGCGCCGACGTGTTCGGCGGCCTGCTGCAATATCCGGGCTCGTCGGGCGCGCTGCGCGATCCGCGCGCGAGCCTCGCCGCGCTCAAGGCCAGGGGCGCCGTCGCCGTACTGGCGGCCGACCTCCTGGCGCTGACGCTGCTGGCCTCCCCGGGCGACCTCGGCGCCGACATCGCGATCGGCTCGGCGCAGCGCTTCGGCGTGCCGATGGGCTATGGCGGTCCGCACGCGGCCTATATGGCGGTGCGCGATGCGTTGAAGCGGTCGCTGCCCGGCCGCATCGTCGGGCTCTCCGTGGATTCGCGCGGAGCACCGGCCTATCGCCTCGCGCTGCAGACCCGCGAGCAGCACATCCGCCGCGAGAAGGCGACGTCGAACATCTGCACCGCACAGGTGCTGCTGGCCGTGATCGCCGCGATGTATGCGGTCTATCACGGCCCCGAGGGCCTCACCCAGATCGCGCGAACCGTGCATCGCCGCGCCGCCGTGCTGGCCGCGGGCCTGCGCAAGCTCGGTTTCGTCCTTCGCTCGGACAGCTTCTTCGACACGGTGAGCGTCGACGCGGGCGGCCAGCGCGACGCCATCGTCGCGCGCGCGGCGGCCGAGACGATCAATCTGGGTCTGGACGGCGAGGCCCTGCGCATCGCTTTGGACGAGACCACCACGCCGGCGACGATCGAGGCGGTGTGGCGCGCCTTCGGCGGCACGCTATCCTATGCCGAGATCGACGCCACCACGCGCGAGGCGCTGCCCGATGCGCTGACGCGCACGAGCGCCTTCCTCACCCATCCCGTGTTCCATGCGCATCGCTCGGAGACCGAGATGCTGCGCTACATGCGCAAGCTCAGCGATCGCGACCTCGCGCTCGACCGCGCCATGATCCCGCTGGGATCGTGCACGATGAAGCTGAACGCGACCACCGAGATGATGCCGCTGACCTGGCCGGAGTTCGCGACCCTGCATCCGTTCGCGCCGCGCGACCAGGCCGCCGGCTATCACGCGCTGTTCGCGCGGCTGGAGAAATGGCTGTGCGACATCACCGGCTATGACGCGATCTCGCTGCAGCCGAATTCCGGCGCGCAGGGTGAATATGCCGGCCTGCTCGCGATCCGCGGCTATCATGCGGCGCGAGGCGAGAGCCACCGCAGGATCTGCCTGATCCCCTCCTCCGCCCACGGCACCAACCCGGCCTCGGCCGCGATGGTCGGCATGGAGGTGGTGGTGGTCGCCTGCCGGAAGAACGGCGACGTCGACGTCGACGATCTCCGCGCCAAGGCCGAGGCGCATTCCGCCAACCTCGCCGCGATCATGATCACCTATCCCTCGACACATGGCGTGTTCGAGGAGCAGATCCGCGAGATCTGCGAGATCGTGCACGGCCATGGCGGCCAGGTCTATCTCGACGGCGCCAATCTCAACGCCCAGGTCGGCCTGTCCAGGCCCGGCGATTACGGCGCCGATGTCAGCCATCTCAATCTGCACAAGACCTTCTGCATCCCGCATGGCGGCGGCGGCCCCGGCATGGGCCCGATCGGCGTCAGGGCGCATCTCGCCCCGTTCCTGCCAGGTCATCCGGCGACCAACGCCGATGCGCCGGTCGGGCCGGTCTCGGCGGCCCCGTTCGGCTCGGCCTCGATCCTGACGATCTCCTACATCTACATCCTGATGATGGGCGGCGAAGGATTGAGGCGCGCCACCGAGATTGCGATCCTCAACGCCAATTACATCGCCGCACGGCTCGATGCGCATTTCCCGGTGCTCTACCGGAACGAAAAGGGCCGCGTCGCGCATGAATGCATCGTCGATCCGCGCGCGCTGAAGACGACCTCGGGGGTGACGGTGGACGACATCGCCAAGCGCCTGATCGACTACGGCTTCCACGCGCCGACCATGAGCTTCCCGGTGCCGGGCACCTTGATGATCGAGCCGACCGAGTCGGAATCGAAGGCTGAACTGGATCGGTTCTGCGACGCCATGATCGCGATCCGGAAAGAGATCGCCGAGGTGGAGTCCGGCCGCTTCAGGATCGAGGCCTCCCCGCTGCGCCACGCCCCGCACACCGTACACGACATCGCCGATGACGACTGGACCCGCGCCTACAAGCGGAGCGAAGGCTGCTTCCCGGAGGGGAGTTCGCGCACCGACAAATATTGGTGTCCTGTGGGACGCGTCGACAACGTCTATGGCGATCGCAATCTGGTGTGCTCGTGCCCGCCGGTGAGCGATTACGCGGAAGCCGCGGAGTAGGACGGAGGTCTCGTAGGGTGGGTTGGCTGGCGGCTGCGCAAAGCGCAGGCGACGGCGTAACCCACCGCTTCTGCTCCGGCGAAGTAAGAACAGCGATGGATGACGCCTCGGGCCAATCCACCCGACGAGTTACGAACTACACTGAAGGCGCGACCAGCGATCGCTCCTGCGGATTCCATCGCCACAGCCGTTCGCTGGTCAATTCCGTGCCGCCCCACCAACGGTGAATCGGGTTGGACCGGAGGAAATCCTCTTCGCCCGCCAGCACGGCCTTCCCGAACGCGGTCAATGACAGAACGGATTGCTTGTACCGGGCATGGCGGAGCGCGTCGTCGTGCATGTCGAGCGTCAACGGCCCTTCCGCGAGCCCGCATACGGCCGGCCTGGGACATTGCGCGAGTCCGTCAAGCAGCGCTCCGACCTCCCAATAGTCGAAAACGCGACGCTCGTTGCGCTTCTGGTGTCCCGGGAAGACATCGAAGGGCTGCACGTCGGCCGGGGCAATCAATTCCAGCATCCGCGTCTGCGTCGCGCCAAGACCTGTCGTGGTCGCCGGAAGCTCTTCCAGCAGGCCGAGGACACAACGCTCCAGGTGGGGAAGCAGGCTCAAAATCCGTCCCGAGCAGTTCGAACCACGCCTGCGGCGTCGGCGCGCGATGGGCCCGCCAAGCGCTTCCGGCGAGATTCGACAGATTGCGCGCCGACTCGCTCGCAGCCGGATCCAGCTCCGCGAGTTGCTCCGGCCCGGTGCCACCGACGCCCATGTCCAGGTGACGGACCGCAAGTTTGGAGATTGCCGCTCCGTCTTGAGCGCATTGATCGAGCGCCCAGAGCAGAAGCAGCTGCGAATTTGGCTCGGAACTCACCCACAGTTCGCCGGTGTCACATCGCGACAACAGCTCGATCAGCCCGCACCCGCTTGTGCCCCACTGCTCCAGGGCCAGAGCGGCGTGTCATCCAGCCAATGGAGGCCAGGCGGCTGCGTGGTGCGCGGCGCAAAGAACCCCTCGAACTCGGCATAGGACGGCAAACGGCGCCCCACCAGCCGGCGCTCGATCGCGATCACGATGTCGGCAAGGCCCGCCCGCTGGATCGCAACCGGCGGTGGACGAGTCGGTCGTCACGATGAGCCTCGTCGCTCGTGTCTCGCCCCCAAGACCGTGACCACCGCAAAACGAAACGGGCGCCGAAGACGTCGGCAACTCAACGTCTCAGCGCCCGCTCCTCGCGAAAAATGCGTCGCGTCGAAACTTACTCGTCGACCGGCTCCTCGCCGTCGGCGTCACGTTCAGGGGTGCCCGCCAGAATCTGCTCGGCGATCAGGCCGGAGTTCTGCCGGATCGCGGTCTCGATCTTGGCGGTGATATCCGGGTTGGCCTTCAGAAACGCCTTCGAATTCTCGCGGCCCTGACCAAGACGCTGGCTGTCATAGGAGAACCAGGCGCCCGACTTCTCGACGAGGCCGGCCTTGACGCCGAGATCGAGGATCTCACCCATCTTGGAGACGCCCTCGCCGTACATGATGTCGAACTCGACCTGCTTGAAGGGCGGGGCCAGCTTGTTCTTCACCACCTTGACGCGCGTGGTGTTGCCGACCACCTCGTCGCGCTCCTTGATCGCGCCGATGCGGCGGATGTCGAGACGGACCGAGGCGTAGAACTTCAGGGCATTGCCGCCCGTCGTGGTCTCGGGCGAGCCGTACATCACACCGATCTTCATGCGGATCTGGTTGATGAAGATCACCATGGTATTGGACTTGTTGATCGAAGCCGTGAGCTTGCGCAGCGCCTGGCTCATCAGGCGGGCCTGCAGGCCCGGCAGCGCATCGCCCATCTCGCCCTCGAGCTCGGCCTTCGGCACCAGCGCCGCGACCGAATCGACCACCAGCACGTCCACCGCGCCCGAGCGCACCAGCGTGTCGCAGATTTCCAGAGCCTGCTCTCCGGTATCCGGCTGGGAGATCAGGAGCTCGTCGATATTGACCCCGAGCTTGCGGGCATAGACGGGATCGAGCGCGTGCTCGGCGTCGATGAAGGCGCAGATACCGCCCTTCTTCTGCGCTTCCGCCACCGTATGCAGGGCGAGCGTGGTCTTGCCCGAGGATTCCGGCCCGTAGATCTCGACGATGCGGCCCTTCGGCAGTCCGCCGATGCCGAGCGCAATGTCGAGCCCGAGCGATCCCGACGACACCGCCTCGATGTCCATGGACCGGTCGTTCTTGCCGAGCTTCATCACCGAGCCCTTGCCGAACTGACGCTCGATCTGGGAGAGCGCGGCGGCCAGAGCTTTACTCTTGTCCATGGAGGATCCTTCGACGATACGCAGGGCAGTGGTGGACATTGGGTCGTGCTCCTTATGGCGAGGATTCGCGGCTGGGACAAACGGTTGGCGAGGCGTGTCGTCGACAAAAGCACCGTACACTATTTGTTCCTCGTTCGCAATATGTTCTTTTTGAAATTCTCCATCCGCCGGGTGCTACCTACCCAGCCCGCGCGCTTGAACCCGCGCCCGGTAGTCGACCGGGGATGCCGCTCCCGATGCTGCGGCCTATGTTGTCGCGCTTGCTGACCGGTTTTCGTCATGACGCGTTGGTCCGACACGGACAATCCACCCATTCTCCTCTGCAAGGTCTGCAGGCATGCGATGGACTTCGTCGCGACGCTGCCCCGGGTTGGCGATCGTCCGGCCGTTCATGCCTACCGCTGCATGCCCTGCCGCCGGGTGGACACGATCACGCTGGAACTCAGCCGTGAGGATTAAGGACGGTATTTAGAAACCCCAGCGCAGCGGCCGGCCCATGGCGCGGCGACAGGGGCCGACCGAAATACCGACTTTGCATGGGGTTGTTTTCGCGCGTCCGCAAACGCCTCACGCCGGCCGGTCGGGGGCCACCGCACGGCCATCCCCTCCCGCCTCCTCCCGCGTCAGCCGCAGCGCGACGGCGCGGATCGCCGGCGCCGCCAGCAGCACGACCGGCACCATCAGCGCCCAGGCGATCAGCCAGGACACCAGCCAGTGGCGCAGGAACAGCAGCATGCTCGGCTCGGCCAAGCTGGCGATTCCTGCGGCGATCAGCGAGGTCAGCCCGGACTGGATCAGCCCGAACACGATGTGACTGTGACGGCGGGGAATGCCGAGCATGATGCGCCTTTCCTGCGGACCCTCGCGATCAAGCAAGGCCCATGCCCGTTCGCGCGAGCGACGTCCGTCCGACGTGACCCCCATCTCCCGCGCAGCGCTGCGCGGCGCGGACTGTCTCCGTCGCGCGCGTCGTCGCGGGCGGAAGGTGAGGTCTTACCCGCACCTTCCGGATTCCGATCAATCGCGTTTCGGATTTCATGAATAGTGCGAAATGATAGGCTTTTCCCGGCAGATTTCGCTTGCCGCCGGAATATCGGAACGCGCAACATGTTCGTGACGATGAGGAGTGAATCGTGGAGGTGACCATGAATCACAGGGGCGTCGAGTTCAGCGTTGCCAGGACCGCCATTCCCGGAATCTGGCAATGGCAGTTTCGCATCGGCGACGAGATCAGGACGGGCAAGACCGAGACCAAGATCGACCTGCTGGCGATCCGGCGGGTGCAGCTGCGCATCGATCGCGAGCTGAAGGCGATGGCGCGCAGGACGGCCTGACGGTCACGGGCCGGATCGCGCCGTGATGCCGACGAGGCGGGGCTAGTCGGCGCTCGGCAGCCGCCGCATGGTGAACTCGATCTCGCCGCCGGGCAATTCGCGCCAGCGCTCGACCGCACTCATGTAACCGGCCTTGGGATAGCGGTCGAAGAAGGCCTGCGCCCGCGCCCGCGCCGCCGCGCGCGGCAGCGTGAAAGTCTCGCGCAGATAGCCGTCGCCGGCGGTTCCTGCCGCACTGGCTGGAACCTTGCGCCGGCGCGCCATCCGCTCGGCGAGATCACGCGGACGATCGGCCATGCCCTGTCCTCCTCGACACCCGCCCCACTCACACGCTGAATGGGGTGAATGTAGGCGGCGGAAGGCGCAAAGGGGAGTCCCGGCGGGCGCGAGGGCTCCTCGCCGGTCAGTTCGCGGCGGTGCCGGACTTGGTCTTCTTCGGCGCGGTCGTGGCGGCCGTCGAGGCCTTCGGCGCCGGCTGCTTCGGCGGATCGGAACGCATGCCGCCCCAGGGGTCGTTGGCGGTCTTGGCGTCCGGGATCTTCTTCAGCGTTTCCTTGTAGGCCTTCTCGCGTTCGGCCTCCGCCGCCTTCTCCTCCGGCGTCTTGCTGGGGCCGTCCTGCAACAGGTTCAGATTCGGCATTTGCGCGTAGGCCGGTCCCGCCAGCACGGCCAGCAGTACCGCCGCCATACGGAAAAGCTTCATCGTCCACCTCCGACGGACCATCGTCCGTCCACATTCTCTTCAGGGCCGGTATCATACCGGCCCAAGTCGGGCATTTTCAAGCCGAGCGGCCCTTGCCGGACCGGGTGACTTTGCCGCGCCGTTCGACGCAGAATGCACCGAAACATCGGGACACAGGGAAGGACACGTCAGACATGTCGTCGCAGTCGGAAGATGGATTCGGCCTCGCCGACGCGAGGCGCATCCTCGGTGAGGTGTTCGCGCCCTGGGTGCAGGATCTCGCCCTCTCGGTCGAGCGCATCGAGCATGAGGCGCCGGCGGATGCGCCGGACTGGCAGCCGGGCGCGCTGTTGCGCATGCCGTTTTCGGAGCGGCTGTGCCGGCACGGCGGCGTGGTGTGCGGCCAGGCACTGATGGCACTGGCCGACACGGCGATGGTGATCGCGATCCTCGCCGCCAATCGCGGCTACCGCCCGATGACGACGGTCGACCAGACCACACATTTCATGCGCGCAGTCTCGTCCTCCGACGTGCTGGCTGATGCGCGCGTGGTGCGGCTCGGACGCACCATGAGCTTCGGACGCGTTACGCTGCTCTCCGCCACCGACCGCAAGCCGGTGGCGATGGTCTCGAGCGCGTTCGCGATGCTGCCGGGGTGAGCGGCGGCGAAACGCGCCTACTTGCCGAGCACTGCGTCGGCTGCGGTCACGATGCTGACATTCGGGTTCTTGCCGCAATAGGCGCCGAACTTCTTGGCGTTCTCGACGAACTCGTCGGTGTCGAAGATCGCGTTGTCCTCGTCGCCCTTGTACCAGCCGTCCATCCAGGTCAGCACCATCTTGATGGTGTCGTCGCCGCTCTCGAGGAACTGCTTGCAGCTCATCGTGGCGAGATCGAACTTGGTGGCGTGAGCGGGAACGGCGATCAGCGAGAGCGCTGCGGCGAACAAGAGCGAATGCGTGGTCTTCATCGAAATCTCCATCGGCGCGTGCGGCCGCAATGCAGGGTTCAGGCGGGACAGCTGCGGAGCGAAACTCCGCGGCAACGTCGTAAACGAAGTCTGAAGGACGATGCAAGTAGCGCCAGTATTGAATTCAGTTCGACGTAATCTCTATGCACTACTTCACAACCTGCAGTTGGACGAAGACCCATGATCGAGAAGCGAACAGCGCAGCGGCATCGTGTTTTCAAGGGTGGAACGATCACCTTCGAAGGCAGCGGCGTCGCCTGCACGGTACGAAACGTCTCAGCGGGCGGCGCGGCTGTCGATCTCGACGATGTCGTCACTGTGCCCCAATGCTTCACGTTGTCCATCCCGCGCGACAATGTCACGCGGCATTGCCGCGCCGTCTGGCGCAGCGACCGGCGCATCGGCCTCGCCTTCATGAATGAGGATGCAAGATTGTGAACGTGGGTTCGCAATGCCGCGACGATATCGCCGCGACGATGGCCGCGTGACGATTGCGGCGTGACGGGCTTGCTCTATTTCTTCGGCTTAGCCGGCTCCGCCGGCCGCGCGCCGCTCCAGGGATCGTATTTGTCCTTGGGTTCGGGAATGCGCTCGAGCGCGGCCTTGTAGGCCTTCTCGTCGACCTTGGGCGTGTTGTCCGCCTTCTGCCCGGTCTCGGCCGGCGAGTTTCTGCCCCGCCCCTGTGCCTGCACCTGGAACGCCGTCAGCGCCAGCATGGCGGCCGCCAGAACCAAGATCCTCATTGGTGCAATCCCCCGCGTCTCGCGGTACAAGCTAGCCCGCAATCCCGTCAAAGCAAATGCCGCGAGGCCCCCGACTTCAGCAATTGTTGATCAGCCTGGGGGCTTCGACGGACCGTATCCATATCAGGCCCGTCGGGGATGCTTGGGATGTTACGGATTGTTGCTCATCTGGGGCTTGTCGCGGCCGCGATGGCGCTTGGCGCCTGCGGCTTCGCCGACAGCCGCGCGCCGCTGCCGGAATTCATGCGCATGAAGGAAGCCGAGCCGCCACCGCCGGAGCCGCCGCCCGACGTCAAGCGCGTGGTCCGCGAGCAGATCGACATCGTGTTCGTCCCCACCTCCCGCCCGCGCGAAGTTCAGGTTGCGCCGCCGCATCGCGAATTGCGCGGTCCGGGCTGGACCGCCTGCGTCCGCGCCCAACTCACCTCGGCAACCGGTTCCGCACTCGGCGCTCAAACCTTTATCGTGACCATCACCACCGGAAAGGTGGTCGACCGCCGCCGCGCCGAAGCCGACGACATTTGCGGGTCGGAGACCTACGAGCCCATCTAGCGTTGGCCGAGGATCGCGCCGGGAAAAACCTGCAGCTTCGGTCGGAACGATCGTCGTCCCGCCTTCTTGTATCGACGAGGGCAATCTCGGAGGAGAAGACGATGAGGACATTGACCATTGCAATCCTGACCGGCGTCGGCGCCATGGCTGCAGCCACGGGCGCGAAGGCTTCGGATCTCACAAGCAGCTACATCAGCCCGGATCTCGTTCAGGAAGTCCGGCTGGTTTGCGACGATGCGGGCAATTGCTACCGCACACGCGGCGGCGCGCGCGTCGTCGTGCGCGATTCCTACGGATCGATGCCGCGCGAGCGCTATTACGGGCGCCGCGCCTATCGCGACTGGGATGACGGTCCGCGCGGTGGCGTCGGCATTCGCGCGCCCGGCGTTAGCGTGGGCGTCGGTGTCGGCGGCGACCGCTGGTAAGCACTGACCTTTGACCACGAAGACGTCAGCACAGGACCGGACAATGCTTCGTCCGGTCCTGTTTTCATTTGCCTGACGAACTCCTCAGCCGGCAGCCGCCTGCTGTTGGAACTGTTCATAGGCGCCGATCGCATCTGCGGCATACATCAGCGACGGGCCGCCTCCCATGTAGACGGCCATGCCGAGCGCTTCCTCGACCTCCTCCCGCGTCGCGCCGAGCTTGACCAGCGCCTCGGTGTGAAAACCGATGCAGCCATCGCAATGCGCGGCAACACCGAGTGCCAGCGCAATCAATTCCTTGGTCTTCTTGTCCAGCGCCCCGTCCCGCGTCGCCGCCTGCGCAAGCGCAGCGAAACCTTTCATGGTATCGGGGATATCGCTGCGCAATTTCTTCATGTTGGCAGATATCTGCCGGGTGATCTCGGGATAGTTCTTGTCCATGATGATGTCCTTCATCGTCCCTCAGGTTTCGAGCGGATCGGGTGGCGCGACGGAACGTGTCATCTTCGGCAGGCGGGAGACGAAACGGGCCAGCACCATGCCGGCGCACATCGCTGCCACGAAGATGACGGCAGACGTCGAGCCAAAACCCAGAGCGGTCAGCGCCGGTCCCGGACAGAAGCCGGCCAGTCCCCAGCCGATGCCGAAGATGGCGGGCCCCGCGATGATCCTGAGATCGATGTCGGCCCGGGTCGGAATATGGAACCGCATCGCAAAAAGCGGGTGCGGCAGCTTGAGAATTCGATGATATCCGAGAAAGGTCACCGCAACCGCGCCAGCCATCACGAAGGCGAGGCTCGCATCCCACGTTCCCGCCCCGATGGCTGCGACGTCGAGGAAGTTCAAGACCTTCGCCGGATTTGACATGCCCGACACGATGAGGCCGAGGCCGAAGATCAGGCCGATGACGAACTGAATGACAACGGACATGACGATCAGCTCCAATGCCGCACGAAGAAGACGGTGGCGGCGCCGGTCGCCATGAACACGGCGGTTGCCACCAGCGAGCGCGCCGACAGCCGCGAGAGACCGCAGACGCCATGGCCCGACGTGCAGCCGCTGCCCCACACCGCACCAAAGCCGGTCAGCAGCCCGCCGATGATCAGCACGGGCGTTCCCGCTGCGATCGTCTGCTCCGGAAGGCCCCCTGTTACCAGCCGCACCAAAACGGGCGCCAGCACCAGGCCGGTGACGAAGGCCAGACGTCCGGGAAATTCCTGGTCCTCGTAGGGCGGAAACAGCCGCGCCGCGATACCGCTCACGCCCGCGATCCGCCCCGTCGCCCACATCAACAGCACGGCCGCAAGCCCGATCAGGGCGCCGCCCAGAAGCGAGGTTATCGGCGTAAACGACGTCACTGTCATGTTGACACCCTCGTATCGAGCCGACGGGCCGGCATCTCTCATTTCCATTGCTTCTTATATTCGAAAATACTAATATATTAGGATTATGGTCCGCAAGCCCCGAAATCAGGATTTTGTCGAACTGGAAGAAAAGGCCGAGGAAGCCTCGCGCCTGCTTACCGCTATGGCCAATTCCAAGCGGCTGCTGGTCCTTTGCAACATGCTAGAAGGCGAAAAATCCGTGGGCGAACTGGCGGATATCGCCGGCCTGTCGTCTGCCGCGCTATCCCAGCATCTCGGAAAGATGAGGGCCTTGAGCCTGGTCAAGACCAGACGCGAGGGACAGACGATATATTACAGCCTTGCAAGCCGCGAAGTGCGTGCGGTGCTGGAGACGCTGTACCGCCTCTTCTGCGCCACGGATTGAGGGCTTCGCGGCGTCAACGCGGGAACAATGCCATGACCGACGATACCTTCATCGAAGGGCCGCTCTACGAGAAGCGCAGGAAGGTCTATCCGCAGTCGGTGCATGGCCCGTTCCGCCGCATCAAATGGACGATCCTGTGCGTGACACTGGGCGTCTATTACTTCCTGCCGTTCTTGCGCTGGAATCGTGGACCGGGACTGCCCGACCAGGCCGTGCTGATCGACCTGCCGCACCGACGCTTCTACTTCTTCTTCATCGAGCTATGGCCGCAGGAGGTCTATTACTTCACCGGCCTGTTGATCATCGCAGCGATGATGTTGTTCCTGATGAACGCAGTCGCCGGCCGGATATGGTGCGGTTACATGTGCCCGCAAACGGTCTGGACCGATCTGTTCTACGCCGTCGAGCGCTGGGTCGAGGGTGACCGGCGCGAGCGCATCCAGGGCGACAAGCACTACTGGAGCTTCGACCATTTGCGGAAGGTCGCGCTCAAGCATTTCCTCTGGATCATGATCGCGTGGTGGACCGGTGGCGCTTGGGTCCTCTACTTCTCCGACGCGCCGACGCTGGTGAAGGACCTCGCCACGTTCCAGGCGCCCTACACCGCCTATCTCTGGATCGGCATCCTCACGGGCACGACCTACCTGTTCGCCGGCCATGCCCGCGAGCAAACCTGCATCTACATGTGCCCATGGCCCCGCATCCAGGCCGCGCTGACCGACGAATGGGCGCTCAACGTCACCTACCGGCGCGACCGCGGCGAACCGCGCATGTCGGTGAAGAAGGCGGAAGCCGCCCGCCTCCATGGCGAGCCCGCAGGCGACTGCGTCGACTGCCACCAATGCATCAACGTCTGCCCGACCGGCGTCGATATCCGGCATGGCATCCAGCTCGGCTGCATCCAGTGCGGCCTGTGCATCGACGCCTGCGACAACGTCATGCGCGAGATCGGCCGCCCCTCGGGCCTGATCGGCTATGATACCGACATCAACATGCAGCGCCGGCGCGAGGGCAAGGCGCCGATCTACCGCATCATTCGTCCGCGCACGCTGATCTATGCGGTGGCGATCGCTCTGGTCGGCGGCATCATGCTGTATACGCTGGCCACCCGCGGCACCATGGACGTCAATGTCCTGCACGAACGCAACCCGCTGTTCGTGCAACTCTCCGACGGCGGGGTTCGCAACGACTATACGGTGCGCCTCCTGAACAAGGGCGCTCAGCGCTCCTTCCTGCTCGAGGTGTCGGGCCTACCCGGCGCGACCGTCCGCGTCGCCGGCGTTACGGCCGGCTCCGGCGACAAGCCGATCATCGAGGTCGGGCAGGACCAGACGCGCGAGATCCGTATGTCGGTGCAACTCGAACCGGGCCGCGTGCCCAGGGCCGCGGTCGATATCGGAATCCGCATCACGGACGTAGCCAGTGGCGAAACTGCAAGTGCACGGGACCATTTCGTGCCGGCCGACTAGCCGGCACCGCACTGCAGAGTTCAAGCCATTTGGGGCTGCAGCACCGCGACGGATTGTGGCGGAGTCAGTCCCCGCGGGAGCTGGAGGTGGCCGGTCTCGACCACTTCCTCCGTCACCACCTTGAAGCGGACGAGTTCGGCCTGTCCGAACGCCGTCGAGATCGCCACGTCGGCCGCGTCCCGGCCGCGCGCGATCACAACGCGACCGATGCGGGGATGGTTGTGGCGTGCATCGAACGTGTACCAGCGACCGCCGATATAGGCCTCGAACCAGGCGCTGAAATCCATCGGCGCCGGATCCGGCGGCACGCCGATATCGCCTAGATAGCCCGTGCAATAGCGGGCCGGGATGTTCATGCAGCGGCACAGGGTGACGGCGAGATGGGCGAAATCCCGGCAGACTCCGATTTGCTCGGCATGCCCTTCCGAGGCGGTGCGGTCGCCGCGCGCGAATTGATAGCCGAACGTGATGCGGTTGTGGACGTAGTCGCAGATCGCCTGGACGCGCGGACCGCCTCCCTCGATTGCGCCAAACATAGACCAGGCGAAATCCGTCAGCTTTTGTGTATCGCAGTAGCGGCTGCCGAGCAGATACACCAGCGCATCATCCGGCAGTTCCTGCAGCGGAACCTGGGCGGCGGACGGCGCGGTGTCTTCGTGGCGCCCGCTGTCATTGATGATGAAATCGTTGCGGATCTCGATCAGGCCCTGCGGCGCGACCAGGCGGGTGCACACGTTGCCGAAAGCATCCAGATAGTCGCGGGTCTCGACCTCTGGCGTGGTCTTGATGGCGTGCCGCGACAGCAGATCGCCATGCCGGGACGGATGGACGCTCAGCATCAGGATCATCGGGACGTCTTGAGGGCAATTGAACGCAATGTCGTAGCCGGCACGGATCTTCAAGATCGTCTCCATCGGTGTCATCGCTTGACCGTGGCACGCAAACACGGGCCGGCGGCTTTTCGTTCCTCGGTTTTCGGCGCGAAACCTGCCGAAATGAGAGGCATTCGTCCCCGACGGGACGAAGCCGGGCGGAATCGCTGAAACACTGCTTGGAACCGGGACGAAAGCAGGGTCATATGGTCGCGGGCCCGAAGCGAGCACATGACAACCTATTCCGTTCACCACCGAACGCTCTACCGCTACCGGAAGCCGGTGAAGCTCGGACAGCATCAGATGCTGTTCAGGCCGCGGGACAGTTTTGACCAGCGCCTGCTCGATTGCCGGCTCACGATCCGACCCGAGCCCGCCGAGATCCGCTGGATCCACGACGTGTCCGGCAATTGCGTCACGCTGGTCGAGTTCGATGCCTCGAGCGACCTGCTGGAGTTCGACACCACCATTCAGCTCGACCACACGCCGGAAAACACGCCGGACTTCCGGATCGAGGATTACGCGCGCGAGCATCCATTCTCCTATTCCGCCAGCGAGCTGCCGGATCTCGAACCCTACATCCGCCGTCATCATCCGGACGATGGAGCGGTGGAGGACTGGCTGAGCAAGTTTGTGCCGGCCGACGCGAAGCGGCCGACCGGCCAGCTGTTGATGACGCTCAACGAGGCCATCGCCGAGAGCTTTTCATATCGCCGCAGGACGATGCGCGGCACGCAGACGCCGACCGAGACGCTCTGGTCGCAGCAGGGAACCTGCCGGGACTTCGCCCTGTTGATGATGGAAGCCGCGCGGGCGCTCGGCTTCGCCGCGCGTTTCATCACAGGCTACGTCTACGTGCCGGACCGTGACGGCCCGGTGCGGCTGGGCGGCGGGGCCACGCATGCCTGGTGCTCGATCTATGTCCCCGGCTCCGGCTGGGTCGAGTTCGACCCGACCAACGGCATCGTCGGCAACCGGGACCTGATCCGCGTCGGCGTCGCCCGGACGCCGGAGCAGGCCATTCCCCTGTTCGGCTCCTACTGGGGCGAGGCCGAGGATGATCTCGGCATGGAGGTATCGGTCAATGTGAAGACCGAGCCGACCCTGCCCGATCGCGACAAGGCGCCTCCGCCGGTCGCGCAGTCTGCCTTATCGTCAACGAGCCGTTAACAACTTCGCGCGAATTCAAGCGGCCCGCGAACGGGATTTTCCAACATCTGCGCTATGGACGGTCACGGCGCCGGCTTGTGCCCGCGCGAACGGGGACGACGGGACGTGGTCGACATCACGCAGCAGGCTGCGATACATCCGGCTTCGGCGAACGACGCCGCAGCCGCGCGCGGCTGCATGTCGATCGAGGCTGTCGATCTCTGCCAATGGCGCGCGCTGGCGCAGCGCGCGATCGAGCCGAATGGCTATTACCTGCCCGGCTGGGAGCTGGCCGTCAGCGCGACCGCGCGCGGCCGCACCCAGGCCGCCGCGCTGACCGCCCACGACCGGACGTCGAAGCGACTGATCGGCCTGATGCCGGCGATCCCGCTGTGGCGCGCCCTCAGGATTCCCCTGCCCGCGCTGGTGAGCGCGCATCCCTATGGCACGTTGTGCAGCCCGCTGATCGACCGCGACATGGCGGCCGACGCGGCGGCGCGCCTGTTGCAGCATGCCCGACGGTCCGGCGCGCATGCGCTGGTGCTGCGCGACGTTGCCCTCGACGGCGCGGCCATGACCGCGCTGAAGGAGGCAATGGCTCGCGACGGGTTGAGGCCGCGCGTGCTGAGTTCCTATCTGCGTGCGAGCCTCGATGCGACGCAGGATGGCGAGACGTTGCTGCGCGAGGCGCTCGGCGCCAAAAAGCTCAAGGAACTGCGCCGGCTGCGCCACCGCCTCGCGGAGCACGGCACGGTCACCTTCGAAATTGCGCGCAGGCTCGACGAGATCCGCCCGGCACTCGAGACCTTCCTCGCCCTCGAAGCCAGCGGCTGGAAGGGAAAGCGCGGCACCGCGCTGATCCAGCACGACGGCGATGCGGCCTTCATCCGCCGCGCCGTCCCCGCGCTCGCGTCGACCGCACAATGCGAGGTCATCACGCTGCGCGCGGGCGCGACCGCGATCGCTTCGGGCCTCGTGCTGCGCCACCAGGACCGCGCCTTCTTCTTCAAGCTCGGCATCGACGAGCGCTTTGCGAAATATTCGCCGGGCGTGCAGCTCACGCTCGAACTGACGCGCCATCTCTGCGCCGATCCCACCATCGCCAGCGCGGATTCCACGGCGAGCGCGGATCATCCCATGATCAATCCGATCTGGCGCGGGCGCTTTGCGATCGGAGATGTGCTGATCCCGCTGCGGCGACACGATCCGCTGGTGATGCTGATCCACGCGGCGCTGACCGCGCGCGGTGTCGCACGAAAGTTTGCTCGACGCGCAGTTCTCGCGCTGAGGACATGACGAACTACAAGTCCTCTTCGGAAAGTCCCGCCATCTTGACGAGATGACGCAGCAATCCCGTCTTCATCGGCTTGTTGCCATGGATGGGCACGGAGAGACGTACTGTACTGCCTTGCTTACCGTAGATGTGGTGGCTTCCGCTGACTCGCAGCAAGCTCCACCCGTGGCGCTCGACTATTCGCGCGAATTCACGGCCGGAAACCGACTTCACGCGGGCAGTTCCAGAATCCGCTCAACGCCGCCGGGTTCGGGGGGCGCAACTTCGACGGATAGACAGCCCTCGATCGCATCACGAAGATTGACCATGAGCTCATCCATGGTGTCGCCCTCTGTTGCGCAGCCGGGAATAGCAGGGACTTCAGCCCAAAAGCCGCCCTCCTCAGCCTCATGCACGACGATCTTGATCTTCATGATGACCTCACGCCCCCGATAGTCGCCCAGTCGACGATATTATTCAATCGCCGGGACTACTCCGCCGCCTGCGCGTTTATTTCCGCGGAGACCTGACGGATGGCCCGCGCGAGCAGGGCGGGATCCTGCGCGCCGGAGACCGCGTATTTCTGCGCGAACACGTAGGTCGGAACGCCGGAGATGCCCTTCTCGGCCGCCTCCTGCGCATCGCCCGACACCCGCGCCACGTCCTCGTCGGTGGCGAGGCGCCGGCGGACGTCCTCGGCATCGAGGCCGATATCGGCGGCCGCCTGCACCAGTACGTTCACATCGGTGAGATCGCCGCCGTCGCGGAAATACAGCTCCATCAGGCGCTGCTTCATCTCGGGCGCCTTGCCGATCGCTTCGGCCCAGAGGATCAGGCGATGGCAATCCGTGGTATTGGGCTGTCGCGCCACGAGGTCGGGCCGGTAGGTCAATCCCTCCTCGCCGGCGGCCGCGACGACGCGGCCGGCGATGCCCTTGTAGGCTTCGACCGAGCCGAACTTCTGGGTGAGGTAGTCCTCGCGGCTGATGCCCTCGCGGGGCACCCAGGGATTGAGGAAGAACGGGCGGAAATTCAGCTTGACCGGAACGTCCGGCACCAATGCCAGCGCGCTCTCGATGCGGCGCTTGCCGATATAGCACCACGGGCACACGACATCCGAGACGACATCGATCTGCAGCGGCTTCAGCGTGCTCATGTCCGACGTGCTCACGGGCACCTCCATCGGGGTTGATGGAGTGGAACATAGACGCTGCGGGGCCCGAGACAAGGCTTCAGGCCAGTTTTGCCGCCATCTGCTGCAGCCGCTCGGCGGTGCGGGCGTCGGCCGGGAAGAACGTCTCCAGCGCCAGTTCCGACAGGGTGATGTCGACGGGAGTGCCGAACACCATGGTGGTGGAGAAGAAACTTAGTATCTCCCCGTCGCGCCGCAGCTTGAACGGGATCGCCACGCTGTCGGCGGGCAGCGGCGCCGCGCGCGCCGGAACGGGATAGCTCTTGAGCTCCTGATACAGCCTGATCAGCTCCGGATCGGCGGTCGCCTCGCATTGCCGGTGCAGGCGCTCGAGCAGATGTCCGCACCATTCGGCGAGGTTGACCGTGTGCGGCGCCAGCGCCTGCGGATGAAAGGCCAGACGCAGCACGTTGATCGGCGGCGCCAGCAGCTCCGGCGCGATGCCCTCGAGCAGCGGCGGCACCATGCGGTTGGCGGCGACCAGATTCCAGTGCCGGTCCACCGCGAGCGCCGGGTTGGGCTCGTGCGCCCTGAGCACGAGATCGATCGCCTTGCGCGCGGATGACAAGGCGGGATCCTCCAGGCTGCGCTGCGGATAGACCGGCGCGTAGCCGGCGGCCACCAGCAGCACGTTGCGCTCGCGCAAGGGCACGTCGAGGCGCTCGGCAAGCCGCAGCACCATGTCGCGCGAGGGCGCGGCGCGGCCGGTCTCGACGAAACTGAGATGCCGCGCGGAGATCTCGGCCTCGCCCGCGAGATCGAGCTGGCTCATGCGGCGGCGCTGCCGCCATTCGCGCAAATGATCGCCGATATGGACCGGCGGGCTGCGGTCGGTGCGTGCGGTGGCGGCCTGTGCGTTCATGATCCAAAACCTATCACGCGGATGTCGGGGCTTCCATGACCTGCGAGGTAATCGAAACGGACCAGGGACGCGCGCATCCTCGCATCGTCCTCACACATGGAGACCTCCGATGATCGCCGCATCCGCCTTCCTCCGCCGCGCCCTGCTCGCCGACGCCGTCTTCAGCGGCATCGCCGCGCTCGGCTTCACCGTCGGCGCCGCCGCCTTCGCGACGCTGTTCAACCTGCCCGAGGCGCTGCTGCGCGAGACCGGCCTGTTCCTGCTCGTCTATACGGCGCTGGTCGGCTGGCTCGCCGCTCGGGCGGCCGTGCCGAAGCCGCTGGTGCTGCTGGTCATCGTCGGCAATGCGGCCTGGACCGTCGGCAGCATCGCGCTGCTGCTCTCCGGCGCGGTGTCGCCGAACCTCGGCGGCGAGCTCATGGTCGTCGCGCAGGCCATCGCCACCGGCGTGTTCGCCGAGCTGCAGTATGTCGGCCTGCGGAAGAGCGTCAGCATGGTGGCCGCGTAGCCCGCTCTCGTGTCCCGGACGTGCCGCAGCGTGCAACGCTGCGGCGCAGAGCCGGGAGCCAAGAGCGGCGCGGCGCGCTGACGGATGGGCCCCGGCTCTGCAGCGCACCGCTCCCGACGATGCTGCGCATCGCGGGGGGCGATGCGCTGCGTCCGGGGCACGAGAGCGTATGTTTGTGGCACGCCTCTTTCCACAATCGTCATTGCGAGCGCAGCGAAGCAATCCAGACTGCCTCCCCGGAAAGATTCTGGATTGCTTCGTCGCTGCGCTCCTCGCAATGACGGAGTATGCGGCACCGGATTGCTCTTTCAATGAAGATATTCATCTGCAGACATACCTTCGCGATCTCGCGGCGCGTTTCGCCCGAGTTGTTCTGCCGTCTTGCGCCCGATGATTGCCAAAGGGCGCAGGGAAGGCCGGGCGCCGGCTGGCACCCGAGTCCGTGCACAATGGAATGCACACGGGATGGACTACAGGTCTCGCCGGTCGCCCGGCCTTCCCTGCGCGGATGGTTTTAACGGTGTCCTTCGTGCTCTCCCCGGGGAGCGATGCACTCTTGCCCCCGTCGCCTCTGCGGCCTGTGCGATGCGCGCACCCGGTCGGGCCGCCGCATCACCGCAAGACTTGACGCCAGCCTGTCGGGCGTCAGGACCACACGACTTCTCCGTCCGCGGACGGCGAGGCCTTCGCGCCGGGGCCCGATGTGCGCACCACCGACGATCAACCCGGCCGCTGTAACAATCGCCGTGTCGTCCCGCGTCGCGCATGACTCAACGGGTTCTCCGTCCCTGTCACCGCCTTGCCGCGCCGGCGCTGCCGCGTCCACCGCACCCCGGCCCGCATCTCGTGACGATCGCGAAGCGCCCCTCTGGCAGGGCCGGGATGCGCGAACCATGCCATAAATCCGAAATTCGGGAAAGTGGAATATTTTTGCGGGAAGGGATTGACCGGGTGTGTCGGGGGTTCGTCCGACGCCTCGCCCGCTCCTGTCCAAACCTCGCCGCCGTCATTCCGGGGCGCGCGCAACGCGAACCAATCCATCCCGCGTCAGAAACTGGATCCGATGAAGTCCGGGTCTGCGTGCTGGCACACGCATCCCGGAATGACGCTTAGGATAATTTTCGGCTGCGGCGAGCCAAGTCACCTGTCATTGCGAGCGCAGCGAAGCAATCCAGAATGTATCCGCGGAGGGCGTCTGGATTGTTTCGCGGAGCCTGTCATCGGGCCGCGCTGCGCGCGGACCCGGTGGCTCGCAATGACAGTGAAGGAACGACTGGTGGCGTGTGGCCCCCATGAGCAAAGGCGCGCGCCGCCAACGAGGCAGCTACCCCTTCGTCCGGCCCACCTTGCCGGCGAAGTGCTTGCCGTTCAGCTTCTTCTTTTTCGCTGACGTGGTCTTCGCACCCGCCTTCGCGGCCTTGCGCTCGGCGCGGGCCTTCACCTTGGCGCGCTCGACGCGGGCCTCGGCGCGCAGCTTCTTGCGCTTCTTCTCGCAGGAATCGCATTTGCAGCCGATCGGCTTCAGATAGGCCTTGAAGTAGTCGGTGCCGTAATCGTAGTTGATCTCGTCGCCGGGCTCGATGTTCCTGATGGCGCGGATGAAGACCTTGCGCTCGCGTGGCCGGACGTCGGATTCGGCGTTGGGCCGGCAGGAATGGTTGATGTAGCGCGCCAGGTTCTTGCGCACGGACCCGTCGATGGTCCAGCGGCCGTTCAGCTCGAACAGATATTTGTTCTCGATCTCGTCGTGGGCGGGGATGCGCGAATCCAGGATCGGTCCGAAGTACCGGATGATCCGGGTCCCCTTCTTGATCGGCTTGGTGGCGAAGAGGCCGAGCCCGGTCTTGGAGCGGCCGACGCGATAGGGTTTGTTCGACGAGATGGCTGGCATGATCGGAAAAAGGAGAACGCAAAGAGGGCCGACGGGACCCGGGCGAAGGCGCTCTTCTAGAACGATTCCGCGCCGCTGTCAGGCCTCGGACGCGCCCCTCGTGAACCTTGCCCACAGTCATGACGTCAGATGGGGGAGTTCCACTGCGCGAGACCCGGATGATCCGCATCAAAGCCACCCTTCTCGCCGCCGTATTGGGCCTTGGCAGCCTCACCGGTGCCGAAGCCCAAACGGTGGGCAGCAGCTACACCTCGACGGCGCCGAAGGACTGCCGGCCCCTCGGCAAGCCAAGCGAACTGGACGGAAGCGCCAGCAGGCTCTGCCGGGGCAAGGACAATCTCGTGGTGCTGATCTCCGAAGACGATTTGCGCGAAACCGTTTCGGTGGGCCGCAATCGGGCCGATGCCGCGCGGCAGCCCGCCTCCGACGTGTGGTTCGGTCCCTTCAATTCGTCGGAGACCACGATCGAGTGGCGCAGCCTCGGCGCCAGGCCGTTTGCAATGATCCAGCGCTGGCACATCGCCGATCACGCCGACCGTGACAGAGAGGACCGCCCCCGCACCAAGGCCATGCTGGTCGTGACCCGGCTGCCGCCGGGCGCCGTGTGCCATGTCGCCTATATCGATGCGATCGCAAATGGCAATGCCAACGACCTGGCTCGACAGGCGGCCGACGACCTGGCGCGTGGCTTCGACTGCGGCAAGGATCAGGTGAAGATCGTCGGCGCGCGTGGCCGCGCCGTCGAACTCGCGACGGCGCGCTGACCGATCAGCGAGGTCAGGCCCGCGCCTTGATCCGCCGGTAGCGCGCCAGCAGGCGCTCACCCTTGGCGGCGATGCGCCGGGCCGCGGCAACGGTCTTCGGGACCGGCTCGCCCCAGGCATGGGCCGACAGGGCGTGCCGCGTGGGTTGCCCGTTCGCATCCACCAGCGGCGGCAGCTTGGCGCGGCCGTAGAACCGCACCGCCCAGCTGCCCTTGCGCCGCATCTCCTGCGGCGTCATGTCGGCCTCTGCCTTTGTGACGCCGGGCCGCAGATGCGAGCCCTGCCTGCGGGCGAAGGCCTTGCGGCCTGCCGCCGTCAGTCCGCCGCGCGGATCCTTGTCGGGCGCCGATGGCGCGCGCTTGCGGGCTTTTTTCTTCTTCTCGGTAGTCGTCCTGGTGGTCTTCCGCGTCGTGCGCTTGCGGGACGATTTGGGAGCAGTCTTGGACGATGTCTTCCTCGACGATTTGGCCTTCGATTTCTTCTTCGCTGCCATGCGCATATTGTCCACGAGGTTGGGATAGGGCCGGCCGGCCCGGCGCGCCCGCGCCTTCGCGGCGGATTTCTGCGCCGGCGTGAGATGCTTCGGCGCCTTGCCGGCACGCTTGCGCGGGTTCTGGCGTTTCCAGGGTGTGCGGGGCGTTCTTGCCATGCGCGGACAACGCATGACGACCGCAACGGTTCGACCGGTCAGAAGACCGATGGCTTGCCCATCGATTTCAGCATCGTCTCGAACAGCTGCTCGGTCGTGGTGCCCGCCGGCAGCCGGCTGAGAATATCCTCAAGCCGGCCATCGAGCAGCAGCATGGTGAAGCCGTGCACCATCGACCAGGCCCGTGCGATCGCGGCCGCCTGCTCCAGCGTCAGGGCATCGCCGCTGATCTGTTCCTGCCGCATCGCGCCGATCGCACTGGCAAGGCCCGCGAAGGAGGCTTCCGCCGCCTCGTGCAGCGAGGGCCGCGTATAATCGAGGCGCTCGGTGCGGAACATCAATCCATACATGCCGGGATGCGCCTGGGCATAGGCGACATAGGCCTTCGGCCGTGCCAGCGCGCGTTCGAGCGGCGTCGGCGCCGATTCCAGGGCAGCCGCCATCGCGGCGTTGAACTGGCGGAAGCCGATCGCCGCGAGCTCGCTGACGAGCCCGGTGAGATCGCCGAAATGATGCGTCGGCGCGGCATGCGACACGCCGGCCTCGCGCGCCACCGCGCGCAAGGTCAGGCCGGCGAGCCCGTCCCGTTCCAGCACGCGTTCGGCGGCCTCGAGCAGCGCCTCGCGCAGCGCACCATGATGATAGGGAGTCTCGTTCCGCGCGCCCGGCAGCCGTCGCAACGGACGCGTCGCCGCCGGCGAGGTCTTCTTCGGGCTTCGCGCGCGGCGCTCGGTCTTGGTGTCGATCCTGGTCATCCGCAAGCTATATGACGCAATATTGACAGTGTAAAGATTTCGCTTGACGAACGGCGCGTTCCGCCCTATTTCATCTTTACGATGTAAAGATAAACAGGGGAACGCCATGCAGCAGGCTGCGACCGCCGAGCGCCGCAACAATCTCGCGCCGATCCCGTTCGAGGCCGACGCCCCCCATCTCGGGATCGTCGGCGAGCTGCCGCGCGAGCTGAACGGGACGCTGTATCGCAACGGCCCCAACCCGCAATTCTCGTTCCCCGGCGCGCACTGGTTCGTCGGCGACGGCATGCTGCACGCCCTCCATCTCGAGGACGGCCGCGCCAGCTATCGCAACCGCTGGGTCCGCACGCCGAAATGGCTCGCCGAGCACGATGCCGGCCGCGCCTTGTTCGGTGGCTTCGGCCGCAGGCTGCCGGACGCACCGGCCGACCTCACCGACGGCGGCGTCGCCAACACCAACATCATCTTCCATGCCGGCAAGCTGCTCGCGCTGGAGGAAGCGCATCTGCCGACCGAGATCGAGCCGGGCACGCTCGCGACGCGCGGCTACCACAACTACCAGGGCCGTGTCGCCGGCAGCTTCACCGCGCATCCGAAGATCGATCCCGTGACCGGCGAGATGCTGTTCTTCGGCTACAACGCCGCGGGACCGCTGACGCCCGCCCTCTCCTTCGGATCGATCGATGCCGCGGGCAAGGCGACGCGCTTCGAGCGCTTCGAGGCGCCCTATGCCAGCATGGTGCACGACTTCATCGTCACCGAGACCCACGTGCTGTTTCCGATCCTGCCCCTCACCGGCAGCATGGCGCGCGCGATGAGCGGCCGGCCGCCTTATGCCTGGGAGCCGGACAAGGGCGCCTATGTCGGCGTGATGAAGCGCAGCGGCACGGCGAAGGACATCGTCTGGTTCCGTGCCGAGGCCTGCTACGTCTTCCACGTCATGAATGCGTGGGAGGATGGCCATCGCATCGTCGCCGACGTGATGCAGTTCGAGGAAGCCCCGCTGTTCCCGCATCCCGACGGCCGGCCAACCGATCCCGAGAAGTCGCGCGCCCGCCTCTGCCGCTGGAGCTTCGATCTTTCGGGGAAGACCGACCGCTTCCAGCAGACCTATCTCGACGATCTCACCGGCGAGTTCCCGCGCATCGACGACCGCCGCGCCGGGCTGAAAAACCGCCACGGCTGGTACGCCTGCGCCAATCCGCGGCTACCGATGTTCGGCGCGCTGTCGGGCATCGTCCATGTCGACGGCCATGGCAGGCGGCTCGGCCAGTATCTGCTGCCGGCCGGCGACACCATCTCCGAACCGGTGTTCGTGGAACGATCCACGGACGCGCCCGAGGGCGATGGCTGGCTGCTCGCGATGGTCTGGCGCGCCCGCGACAATCGCAGCGATCTCGCCATCTTCAACGCCACCGATGTCGAGGCCGGCCCGGTCGCGCTGGTGCAGCTCGGCCACCGCGTGCCCGACGGTTTCCACGGCAATTGGGTGGGGGCGCGGGAGCGCGTCACGCAATGATTGAAAGAGAAGCGCAGATGCTCATCCCGTCGATCACCTCGCCCGCCCTCCCGCCGGCGATCATCCGGCGGCCGCGGCCCGGCCATGCCGGCCTGAAGACCGGCCTCCTCCTCGCGCTCGGCCTGCTGCTCGTCGCGGCGCTGCCGCTGCTGTCCGACCTGACCTGGACCGACCTCGCCGAGGAGGCCTCCGAGCAGGCGCTCGCAGCGCTTCAACTCGTCCAGGCCGCCTTCACGATTTTGACACTGTAAAGATTTGGCTTGACCAAGCCTGGCCCCTGAACTATTGATCTTTACATCGTAAAGATTGAGCCTTCGAGGCGACCATGACGCTCTTCCTGATCCTTGCTCCCTACGGCGCCTACACGCTGCTGATGCTGGCGACGTCGGCGACGGTGAGCGTGTTCGCGGCCTCGGCGATCTGCCTCGCCACCGTCGCGATCGACCTCGCCCGCGGCCGGTCGGTGAAGATCCTCGCCGCCGGCTCGGCGATCCTGTTCGCCGCCATCGGGCTCGTCCTCGTGCTGTCCGATGCCGCGATCGGCACGCTCGGCGTCAAGCTGGCGGTCGACATCGGCATCTTCCTGATCTCGCTCGGATCGATGCTGTTGCGCCGGCCGTTCACGCTGCAATATGCGCTCGAGGAGGTTCCGGCCGAAACCGCTGCGATACCCGGCTTCCTGACCGCCAATTACATGATCACGGCGGCCTGGACCGCCGCCGCGCTGGCGATGGCCGTCGCCAATCTCGTGCTGCTCTACGTGCCGGGCCTGCCGCTCTGGTCGAGCCTTGCGGTGGCCTTCGCCGCGCGCAACTGCGCCCTGTACTTTACAAAATGGTATCCCGAGCATTGCCGCCTGAAGTACGGTAGGCTCGCCGGCGCCCTCCCCGACGCCCGTTGAACAGGATCGACTGAACAGGATCGAAAATGAAGGACGTTTTCGCCCGCCTCGCTTCCGATTTCATGTCGGCCATCGTCTTCCTGATCATCTACTGGATCACCGAGAACGTCGTTCTGGCGACGGCCGTGGCGGTGGCCATGGCGATCGGGCAGGTGGTCTATTCGCGCCTGTCCGGACAGCCGCTCAGCTTCATGACCTATGCCAGCCTGGCGATCGTGGTCGTGCTGGGGCTGATTACCCTCCTGACCAACGATCCGCGCTTCATGCTGGCCAAGCCCGCGATCGCCCATGTCGCGATCGGCCTCGTCATGCTCAAGCGCGGCTGGATGCTGCGCTACATGCCGCCCATGGTGGTCGAGACCGTGCCGGAATACGTCATCGCCGCCGGTTACGCCTGGTCGGCGCTGATGTTCGTGATCGCGGCCGGCATGGTCGTGGTGGCCTCGACGGGCGATCTGAAGCTCTGGGCCTTCTATCTCGCCTTCGGGGCCGGCGGCTCCAAGATCGCGGCCTTTGCCTTGCAATATGTCGTGCTGCGGCTGGTCGTCACCAGCCGCAAGCGCGCCGCCGCCCGCGCCTAGGGCCTCGGTTCTGATTGAATCAGAACCGAGGCTCTAGATTCTTGTTTCGACGCGTTTTCTTCACGCGAACCGGTGTCCACTTCGCTCGAAAACGCTCCAGCCGCCGCCCCACGCGGCGTTGGCCAGCTTCCGCGAGTTGCGCTATACGCTCCGGCCGGGACGGGTTGCGGATCGTCGCAGCCGCCGCGATTTTGGGAGACACGAATGGCCGTCGACGGCAACTGGAACCTGACCATGACGACGCCCATGGGCGAGCGCCAGGCGACACTGAGCCTGAAGGCCGCGGGCAGCACGCTCACCGGCACGCAGGGCGCCGAGGGCAATACCGCCGAGATTTTCGACGGCACCGTCAACGGCAACGACGTCTCCTGGAAGGTCTCGATCACGAGCCCGATGCCGCTCACGCTGGAATTCACCGGCACCGTCGCCGGCGACAGCATCAATGGCGAGATGGGCATCGGCCCGATGGGCAGCTTCCCGTTCACGGGCGCGCGGGCCTAAGGCGCGACCTCGCCCCGTGCGTTCCCTCGCGTTGATCGCAGCGACCATCCTGGGCCTTTCAAGCCTGCCAGCGGCGCGCGCGGAGGACACCGAACCGGCGTGGCGCGCAAGCGCGCTCGCCCTCGTGCCGAACGGCTTCGTCGCCGGCGCCGCCTCCCGGACCGAGAGTGCGACGGGCACCCTCGCCGTCTATCCGGCGGCATCGAACGATCCGAGGACGCCCGCAAGCGTCTTCGCCGCGCGCCAGGCGCTCGTGGTCACGCTGACACCGGATGAGACGCGCGCGATCTCGGCCACGTTGCAGCCGCGCACCGGGCCGGATCCGGATCACGACGAGGGTTACGCTGCAAAGGTCCACGCCGACCTCGCCGCAAAGCGCGCGAGCCTGCCCGCGGGCACCGAGCCCTGCGATCTCGGCGCCTGGTCGATCGACAAGGATCCTGCTGGCCTCAACGTGCGGGCCGAACCCGGCGTGAAAGCGCGCGTGCTCGGCACGCTGCCGCCGCCCTACCGGCTGAAAATGGGCGGCGCCGAGAACACGCCGGACGGCGGCTGGCTCACCGAATTCCGCATCATCGGCTTTCGCGACGGCTGGTTCCTGATCGACGGCGCCAGGCCGCCGGGCAAGGACTACGAGGACGAAAAGCGCTATCCCCGCAACGCGCCGAAGCCCTATGCCGGGCGCGGCTGGGTCGCGGCCAACAAGGTCGGCGCGGCCTACGCCAATGGCGACACGCGGATGGGCGGATTGTTCCAGGCGCCCTTCGTCGATGCCAGATGGATGCCGGCCCAGCGCGAGCTCGGCGGCGCGATCGACACCGACGGCGGCCCGAAACGCATCCTCGCGTGCAGCGGCCTCTGGGGCCTCGTCGAAAGCCACGACGGCGTTCGCGGCTGGTGGCGCGGACTGTGCTCGAACCAGGTCACGAATTGCAGCTAGTCTAGGGCGCTGACGCCTCAGCCTCGTCATGGCCGGGCTTGTCCCGGCCATCCACGCCTTGAAGGGTCACGAAGAACGTGGATGCCCGGGAGAAGCCCGGGCATGACGGTCTTGCCTGAAAGGCATCTGCACGACGCCACGCGCGAGCATGGCATCGCAACCTCAGCCCAGGTTCAACTCCTTGAAGAAGTCGTTGCCCTTGTCGTCGATGATGATGAAGGCCGGGAAGTCGACGACTTCGATGCGCCAGATCGCTTCCATGCCGAGCTCGGGATATTCGAGCACCTCGACCTTCTTGATGCAGTGCTCGGCGAGGTTCGCCGCGGCGCCGCCGATCGAGCCGAGATAGAAGCCGCCATATTTCTTGCAGGCCTCGCGCACCGCCGGCGCGCGGTTGCCCTTGGCCACCATCACCATCGAGCCGCCGGCGGCCTGGAACTGGTCGACGAAGGAATCCATGCGGCCCGCCGTGGTCGGACCGAACGCGCCGGAGGCGTAGCCCTCGGGCGTCTTGGCCGGGCCGGCGTAATAGACCGGATGATTCTTGAAATAGTCCGGCAGCGGCTCGCCCTTCTCCAGCCGCTCGCGCAGCTTGGCGTGGGCGCTGTCGCGCGCCACGATCATGGTGCCGCTCATCGAGACCCGCGTCTTGATCGGATATTTCGAGAAGGTGGCCAGGATGTCCTTCATCGGCTGGTTGAGATCGATCTTGACGACCTCGCCGCCGAGCGACTGCTCGACCTGCGGCAGATATTGCGCCGGATTATGCTCGAGCTCCTCGAGATAGACGCCGTCCTTGGTGATCTTGCCGAGCACCTGGCGGTCGGCCGAACAGGAGACGCCGAGCCCGATCGGCAGCGACGCGCCGTGCCGCGGCATGCGGATCACGCGCACGTCGTGGCAGAAATACTTGCCGCCGAACTGCGCGCCGACGCCGAGCGACTGCGTCATCTTGTGGATTTCCTTTTCCATCTCGACGTCGCGGAAGGCGTTGCCGTCGGGCGAACCGTGGGTCGGCAGCGCATCGAGATAGCGGGCCGAGGCCAGCTTCACCGTCTTCATGCAGAGCTCGGCCGAGGTGCCGCCGATGACGATGGCGAGGTGATAGGGCGGGCACGCGGCGGTGCCGAGCGTCAGGATCTTCTCCTTCAGGAAGGCGAGCAGCCGGTCCCTGGTGAGGACGGAGGGCGTCGCCTGGAACAGGAAGCTCTTGTTGGCGGAGCCGCCGCCCTTGGCCATGAACATGAACTTGTAGGCGTCATCACCCTCGGCATAGATCTCGCACTGCGCCGGCATGTTGTTGGCGGTGTTCTTCTCCTCGTACATCGAGAGCGGCGCGACCTGCGAGTAGCGCAGGTTGCGGCGCAAGTAAGCGTCGCGCGCGCCCTCCGACAGCGCCGCCTCGTCCTCGCCGTCGGTGATGACGTTGCAGCCCTTCTTGCCCATGATGATCGCGGTGCCGGTGTCCTGGCACATCGGCAGCACGCCGCCAGCGGCGATGTTCGCGTTCTTGAGGAAGTCCAGCGCGACGAACTTGTCGTTCGGGCTCGCCTCGCCGTCCTCCAGGATGGCGCGGAGCTGCTTCAGATGGCCGGGCCGCAGGTAGTGGTTGATCTCGCCGAAGGCGACCTCGGACAGCGCCCGCAGCGCCTCGCGCGACACCACCAGCATGTCTTTGCCCAGCACCTTCTCGACCCTGACCCCCTCGGCCGTGATCTTCTTGTAGGGCGTCTCGTCCTTGCCCAGCGGGAACAGCGGGGTGTGCTTGTAGGGCGGAACGGGCTTGGACTGGTCGGGAAAGGCGGTGGGAGCGTTCATGGCGAATCCACGGGGTTGGAGGCCTCGGGCGGGCTCTCGGCGTAGAAGCGTTCTAAGCATTTTTGCCGCAAAGGGAAGGCGCCCCGGGGAATGCCGGGGCATCCCGATTCGCCGGCTTGTGGGGCGTTTGCGACCCTCCCCCGCCGCGGATGGCCGGTCGCCAATTCGGAGCCGGACAGTCGCCCGGCACCCCTTGCGCTCCGGTCGCGGCAACTGTTGAATGCGCCCCCTTAAGGGGCTTTTCATCATGATTTCGACACTGACCATCCGCGGCGCGATGCTCGTCGCCGCCGCAATCACCGTCCTTGCGGCCCTCGTCTCGCCCGCCCATGCCGATCGCTGCGACGACAGCGCCAAGGAGCTGGCGAACCAGATCGATCGCCTCAAGGTCAACTTCCGCGCGGCCAACGTCGTCTATCTGACGCACCCGGCCGCCAAGGAGCTGTCGGTGGCCTGCCGCGGCGACAAATATTCCATCGAGCTCTATGCCAAGGGCGACCGCAAGCCGACGCAGCAGTTCTACGACCTCGTCGGATCCGCCGCGGCCATCGTCTTCACCGTGACCAAGGACGATACGACCAAGGGCGCCACGCGCTGCCTGAAGCGGATGGGCCTTCTGCGCGGCGACAAGATCACCATGCGCTACCGTCGGCTCAACATGGAATGCAACCGCACCAAGACCGAGGCCTCGATCGCGATCACGCGCGGCAAGGACGAATAGGCGCTGGTCGCGGCCGGCCACTGACGCTCGGCTGCCTCCTTCGCCATTGCGAGCGCAGCGAAGCAATCCAGAATCTTTCCGCGGAGACAGCCTGGATTGCTTCGTCGCTTCGCTCCTCGCAATGACGCGAAGAGGTCTGAGAGCTCACTCCGCAACGTCGTTTTGAGCGCAACACGGCTCACCTCACGCACCAGATCCCTCGCATTTTAACGATTGGCTTGACGGAAGCTTCGTCCCTCGCAGGTCAGGCTTGGCTGTTTCAATCTGTGAGGATTTGTGGATGAGTGTTTCCAGCGTTGCGCCACCACCGGTCACTGTCGTGGTGCCGAGCTACGATGCGACCAAGCAGAACGACCAGCCCAAGATCAAGGACCGGGAGCCGCCGTATCAGCCGCCGCCCCCCGCCCCGCTGCCGCCGGGCCAGGGAACGCGGATCGATCAACTCGCCTGATCCCTGACCGACTGCCGTGAAGCGCCCGATCCGGTCGATCGGGCTTTTCGCGTTGCCCGCGCAGCTTCGCCGGATGCCAGGATCGATTTCGCGCGCGGCTGTCCCTCTCCACGGCGCGCCTCTCATGGCTCGGCACGAGGCCATCGCCGCACGTTTTGCGACGGCGCCTGCCGCGCGTCGTTGAACCTTCCCGAAGGCTGGCCAGACTCCCCGTCAAGCACCATGCCGTCTCAACGGCCCATGGCCTCCATTCGGAGAGGTTCGGCCAAGTGTGATCCGGCTCATCAAATCTGCGCAGTCCGGTCGGTATCGTAAGACCGAACAGGCCTTTCGATGCGTCCAGGGGACTAGCCAATGATACCGAATGAAAAGCTGCTCTCGCTGGTGTCGGACATCTACGATGCGTCGCTCGACGATTCCCGATGGACGTCGACACTTGGCGGCATCGTCGAGCTGGCGGGCGGCCGTGGCGGAGGCCTGGTCTGGACCAGCGCCGACGGCGAGGCGATGATCTCGCACTCCGTCGGGGTCGATCCCGATTATGTCCGCTCCTACATCGAGACCTACGAGCCCCTCGACCCCTCGCGCAGCATGCTGCACGCGCCGGTCGGTCAGATCCAGACGTCGCAGGACTGGCTCGACATCGAAGAGTTCCGGGCCACGACGTTCTACAACGAATGGGCGCAGCCGCAGGGTCTCGAGGACGCCACCAATATCCTGCTCGGCAAATCCGCCGACGGAACCTCGCGCCTGTCGATCATGAAGGGCGGCGGCCTGGTCGATCGCAGGATGTATCGGGTGATGTCCCGCCTCACGCCGCACGTGCAACGGGCCATGCAGGTCAGGCAGAAGCTGCAGCGGCAGAACGCATTGGACGAGGTCTCGGCGCGCACGCTCGACGCGCTGCGAACGGGCGTCCTGCTGCTCGACTCCGACGGCTTCATCACGCACGCCAATACGAGCGCGCGGGACATCCTGGACGAGGCCGACGTGCTTCGCTCGGTCCGGGGCCGGCTTGTGCCGTCCGACCTGAGTGCCGACCGTGTGCTCCGGCAGGCGCTGGCGGATACCGCCTTCGGCGAACGGGCGACAATGAGCGCGAGTGTCTCGCTGCATCTGACGGCTCACGACGGTTCCCATTATGTCGGCCATCTCGTGCCGCTGACGACCGGGCGCCGGCAAACGTTCGCCGCCTGCTACGAGGCCAGCGCCGTCCTGTTTGTCAGCAAGGCCGCGCTCGATACGATCGTGGCGCCAGACCTCATCCGGAAACTCTTCAAGCTGACGCCGACCGAACTTCGCGTCCTGCTGGCGATCGTCGAGGTCGGCGGGGTTCCGGACGTGGCCAGAAGCATGGGTGTCGCCGAGACGACGATCAAGACGCATCTGGCCAGGGTCTTCATGAAGACCGGGACGAAGCGACAGGCGGATCTGGTTCGGCTCCTGGCGGCCTTCTCGCCGCCCATCAAGGTCTGACGCCGCCCCTGACGCAGTCCGGAAAATCGCGCCCTCTCCTCCGATTGAGTGACGTCGCCGCGCGCGAAGCTCGCTACATCAACGCGCACCGACACAACGGGAGACGCGACGATGTTCTGCAAGCCGCCTTGTCCCGACATGGACGACGTCATGCCGGCTCCCGAGACCTCGGACGTTCCTTCAGGCCGCGAAGCGTCGAGCACGACAAGCGGCCGCCACGCGTTCGGGCGGCTCACCACGCCCGGGACGACCGGTCCGGAGCATCGGCTGCCGCCAGCCGTTGCCCGGACCGGTTAGCGCCTTCGACGACCATGTCCTCTAGGACGCAATTCGATGTGACATTCGCCCGGAGGAGGTCGACAACCAAAGTTCGAACTCCGACGGCGCCAGCGGCCTGGCGAAGAGATAGCCTTGCGCCTCGTCACATCCCAGTTCACCCAGGATATCGGCAATCTCGGCGGTCTCGACACCTTCGCCGACCACTCGGTAATCCAGCTCGTGCGACAGAGTGATCATGGAGCTGACCAGCGACCTGGGTCGGGCGCCAGCACCGAGCTCCTTGACGAAAGACCGATCGATCTTCACGACGTCCATGGGCAGCTTCTGGAGGTAGGACAGACTGCTTTGCCCCGTCCCAAAGTCGTCGATGGCGAGCTGTATGCCCGCGGAACGTAGCGCACCCAATTGCCACATCGCCCGTTCACCGTCCCGCATCACTGCGCTCTCGGTCAGTTCCAGTTCGAGAAAGTTCGGGGGAACGCGTTGCTTCAACAACAGAAGCTGAATGCGCTGAACGAGATCCGTCTCCTCCAGATTGGCCGCGGAGAGATTGACCGAGAGCGACAGCCGTCGCCCGCCGGCGTGCCAATGTCCGAGTTGCCGTATCGCGTTTTCGAGCACCCAATGGTTGGTGTCACGGGCCAGAGTCGTCTGCTCGACGATCGGGATGAACTCGCCCGGGGGGACCGGACCCAATCGGGGATGAGTCCACCGCATGAGAACTTCGGCGCTGACACAGTCTCCGGTACGTATGTCGATGCGCGGCTGAAACAGGAGGTGGAACTGGTCGCCGCCATCGCGCAGTGCGGCAGCAAAGTCCTCAAGAAGTCTGAAGCGCCGTGCGTGAATACGATCTTCTTCGGACGAGTATATCCTGACTGACGTCAGCGATCCTCGCGCTTCCAGTGCGGCGCTGTGCGCCATTCTCAGGATGTCGGACGGCGCGGTTTCGCCCGCACGGAACGGCGCCAATCCGACAGCGGCCGTAATCATGAAGCCGGTCGGCGATCGTCCTGCATTCCTGTCCAGAACGGCCTGGACATCCTGCTGATAGACTGAGGGATCCGCATCCGGGGGCGCCAGGAAGGCGAATTGTGTTGCACCGACCTGGTAGGCAATCCGATCCGGACCCAGCGCCTCGCGAACCCGCCGGGCACCGACGCGAACGATCTCGTCGACATAGTTGGCGCCCATGACGCGCGTACCGTTGCTGATCTGCTCGATCTCCGCGAGATCCACGAGAACCGCAATCTGCGGGGTATTCTTATGATCGCGTGCGAGATCCGTCAGATCGTCGAAGAACTGAATGCGGTTGGGCAGACCGCTCACCGGGTCGATCCGGCCGAAAGCGTGCTGCAGCTCGATCTGCGCCATCACCATCTCGGCCAGGTCCTTCAACGCCGCAAGCTCGGAGTCGAGGACCGTTCTCGGCTCTACACCGAGAACGCACAGCGCGCCCAGCCCATGCCCGTCGCGGGTGACGAGGGGCGCACCAGCGTAAAACCGGATTCCCTGTTCAGCCAACAGGCTGGTCGAATAGCAGGAGTCTTTCAGGAGGTCGGAAATGACGACAACGCCGGCCGTCTCGGCAACCTCCGCGCATGGTGCCTTGTCGCGCGGGATCGTGTCGTGCTGAATCCCGACCCGTGACTTGAACCACTGCCTCTCGCTGTCAGTCAGCGACACGGCAGCGATCGGCAGATCGAACAGCTTGCTGGCCGTACGTGTTATTCGATCGAACGTTTCGCTTGGCGGCGTATCGAGCAACCTCAGCCGTCTCAGAGCATCCAGCCGTTCAGCTTCGTCGTGCTCGGTACTCATAATCGCTCCGAAAGTCTTGTTCCGATTGAACTATATATTTAGGAGCCTGAGGTCGCCTAAAAATCCCGTCATCCATGCAACAGCGACCATGCATCCAACGAAGATGCCTATTGGGTGGTTAAGCCATGCAGATGATCCGGCCGATGCTGTCGTGGACCGAATTAAGCCGCCCGTAACGGACTGCCCGTTCCCGATCTTCGCTTCGAGAAACCGTTCCCGTGGCGGAGGGATTCTTCGGCAGGATACTAGCGGTCGAGTTCGCGATAGCGACGGAAGATGCCCTGCTCGTTGAAGGCAATCCGCCGCGGGCTGTCGAGATAGGCCTTGATGTTCGGCCGCGCGGCGACGCGGCCATGCAGGCCGACGAGGCCGGGTATCTCCGGCTCGAACGCCTTCATGCGCCTGGGAAAGGCATAGCGCAGTCCTTCGACGATCTGGAACAGCGAGAGATCGACAGTGGTCAGGCGACGTCCGGTGACAAAGACGCCGCCCTTCCCGGCGAGCAACCGTTCGAAATAGCCGAGATATTTCGGCACGCGCTCGTCCCAGAACTCGGCGGTCCGCTTCCGGGCCGGAGCCTTCTGGTCCTCATAGTAGAGCGAGGGCCCGAGCGGATGATGGGTGTCGTGGATCTCCACCACGAAATCGGTGATCGTGAGCTGCAGCTGGTGAACCCAGAGCCGGCCCGCTTCCGTCTTCGGCATCAAGCCATGACGGGCGCCGAGATAGAGCAGGATGTTCGCCGTCTGGCCGATCACGCGCTTGCCGGCCTTCAGGAAAGGCGGCGCAAAGGGCGGCGTGCCGTCCTGTGCATTCATCATCTTCATCATCGCGGCCGTGCCGCGCGGCCCGCGCGCGACGTCGACATAGGACGCGCCAGCTTCCTCCAGCGCCAGCCGCACATATTCGCCGCGGCCCTGGATCTCGGGCCAGTAATAGAGATCATAGGTCATGGGGGAGATCCGTGTGTTGGCGCTGCAAGGAGCGTAGCACCAAGCCCGACAGTCCGTCAGCCAGGGATGGAACGACGGCGCCCCGCACTCGGCCGGGACGGAGGCGGGAGTTGGCGCAGAAAAACGAAAAAGGCGCCGTGCCGAAGCACGACGCCTTCACATCTCGATCCGCCGGGATCAGTTGGTCTGCTGGATCGCCGACAATTCCCAGGCGCCGCCCGGACGACGCGCGAAGGTCCAGACCTCCGTCGCCTCGGTGGGCTGCTCGCTGCCGGCCACCAGGGCGCCGGTGTTGCGATCCAGCGTCTTGTCGGTGAGCCCAAAGCGCAGCGCCACCGTGGCGTAGTCGGTCTCGCCTTCGCGCCAGGCTTCGGCAAGATCGCCCTGCAGAAGCTTCACGTCGGACACCTTGTTCACGACGTTGCGGGCGCGGTTCTGGCCGAGATCCTGCTCGAAATAGGAGACCATTTCCGGCGTCGCGAGCGTGTGCAGCTTGGCCACGTCCTCGTTCGACCAGGCCGACTGGATCTCGCCGAGCAGCCGCTCGAACGCTTCATAGTCGTCCGGCTTGATCTCGAGCGGCGCATTGTTGGCGCCGAAGCCGAAACCACCGAGACCGCCGGCCAGGCCGCCGCCAAGTCCACCACCAAGTCCGCCGCCGAGACCGCTGCGATAAGCGGGCTGCGGGCCCGGCGCATTGTTGGCATCGGCATTGGCATAGGCCGCCTGCGGCGCGTTACGGCGCTGCCACCACGACATCGCGAGGCGCACCGCGACCACCACCAGCACGATCTGGATGATCAGGCCCAGGATCGACGACAGGCCGCCGAGGCCGCCAAACAGGCCGCCGCCGAACAGCATGCCGAGCAGGCCGGCGCCGAGGAAGCCGGCCGCGAGGCCGCCCATGAAGCCACCGGCACGGCCGAACAGGCCGCCGCGCGCGGGCGCAGCCGCGGCCGAATTCATGCCGGTACCCGGCTGGCTGTAGGTGCGGTTGAACTGCGAGGTCGAGCCCGGCGCGGTCGTGGTCGACGGCGGGGCCGAGAAGGTCCGCGAGCCGCGCGAACCCGACGAGGAGCCGCCGCCGACGCGGGCATCGGCGGACGAAATGACGAGCGCGGTCGGCAGCGCGAGCGCCAGCATGACGGCCATCGTCTTGAAGAACCTGCGGCTACGTTGCGAGAAAGTCATGTGCGTGTCCCAGATCCCCGGCATGGGGAAGTGCCCCTAAGATGGGCAGACTTCCCGAAAAGTGAAGACGCGTCGGGGTCGCAGTGCTGCGGCCCTCAGTCGCGGGGATGTGGCAAAAGCCCATATTTGACGAGGGTTTGGCCGGCCGCTGGGCGGAACCATGGTCGCCGGTTACCGGCATCTGTGGCAGCCGCGGGATTCACCCCTGCTTGGCCATCGTCTCCTTCACCGCCGCCACGAGCTGGCTCAGCGTGAACGGTTTCGGCAGGAAGTCGAATTGCTGCCCTTCCGGCAGGCTCTTCTCGAAGGCATCCTCGGCGTAGCCGGACACGAAGATGAACTTGATGTCCGGATTCTTCTCGCGCATCGCCTTGAGCAGCGTCGGACCGTCCATCTCCGGCATCACGACGTCGGACACGACGAGATCGATCGCGCCGCTCTGCTCCTCCAGCACCTCCATCGCCTCGACGCCGTTCTCGGCTTCCACCACGGTGTAGCCGCGCGAGCGCAGGCCGCGGGCATTGAGGGCGCGCAGCCCCTCCTCGTCCTCGACGAGCAGGATGGTGCCCTGCCCCGTGAGATCGGTGCGGGGCTTTGCCTCCGCCGCCGGCGCGTCCTTTGCCGCGCCCGGAGCCGCTGCAGCAGGCGCGACCGACGCTTCGACCTGCGGCTCCGCTCCGGCCTGGTGGCGCGGCAGGAAGATGTGGAACGAGGTGCCCTGCCCGGGCTCCGACTCCACATAGATGAAGCCGCCGGTCTGCTTGACGATGCCGTAGACGGTCGACAGCCCGAGGCCGGTGCCCTTGCCGACTTCCTTGGTGGAGAAGAACGGCTCGAAGATCTTGTCGCGGATGTCCGCGGGAATGCCTGTTCCCGTGTCGGCGACCTCGATCCGCACATAATCCGCGGCCGGCATGCCCTTGTAGGCGAGCTTGCCGGCGTCCTCGGTGGTGACGTTGGCGGTGCGGATGATCAGCTTGCCGCCATCGGGCATCGCGTCGCGCGCGTTCACCGCGAGATTGACGATCACCTGCTCGAACTGGGAGACGTCGACCTTGACCGGCCAGAGGTCGCGGCCATGGACGAGGTCCAGCTTGACCTTCTCGCCGATCAGCCGGCGCAGCAGCATGGTGAGGTCGGACAGCGCATCGCCGAGATCGAGCACCTGCGGCCGCAGCGTCTGCCGGCGCGAGAATGCCAGCAGCTGCCGCACCAGCGTGGCGGCACGCGTGGCGTTCTGCTTGATCTGCATGATGTCCTGGAACGACGGATCGGTCGGCTTGTGCGCGTTCAGCAGGAAGTCGTTCGCCATCATGATGGCGGACAGCACGTTGTTGAAGTCGTGAGCGATGCCGCCGGCGAGCTGGCCCACCGTCTCCATCTTCTGCGACTGGTTGATCTGGTTCTCCAGCGCGCGCCGCTCGGTGGTCTCGAGCATGTGAACGATGGCCGCTTCGGCCTCGTTTTCTGCGGCGTCGACCGGCGTCACGAAGAACTGGCCCCAGCGCTCCTTGGATCCTTCCAGCGCCACCTCGACCGGCGCGATGTCGGCGTGGTTGTCGGCGGCCTGGTTGATGGCGGCGATCAGGAGGTGACGATCGCGGGCGTTGACGGCGCGGAAGATCGACTTGGAGGCGCTGTCGAGGCCGAGGCCCTGCACCAGCTTGGCATAGCGCGCATTGGCCCGCACGACGTTGCCGCCGCGGTCGACGGTCGCGATCGCCATCGGCGTGTGGTCGAAGAAGCGCATGAAGC
>VYLE01000267.1_pt1 | contig 39060 bp, 26 predicted proteins | sample 5114391 | NCBI WGS metagenome assembly VYLE01 (sample SAMN12291771, study PRJNA351875) | freshwater metagenome | isolation source: freshwater lake | place: USA: Michigan, Kent Lake | collected 2013-08-15
GAGGCGTGTCCTCGCGCAGTTCACCCTCGCGCTGACTGCCGCGGCCGCGGCGCCGACGGCGGCGCTTGCGGCGCTGGCCGTCCTGCTCGGGCGCGGCATCGCCGGCAGCCTGTTCCTCGACGAGACCTTCGGTCTCTTCGGTTTCGACGTCGGATTCGAGCTCGGCGTCGAGCTCCTCGTCGTCGTACTCCTCGGCCAGCGGCGGCGGGCTCGCCGCCGCCTGCGCCACGAGCAGCGCCTTGGCTGCCTCCAGCGTATGCACCTGCTCGCCGCGGTCGATGACATAGGCCTGCGGACCGCTGACGCTGGGGTCGGCGATGACGGACAGTGTCACCTTGAAGCCGTTCTCGAGGTCGCGCAGATGACCGCGCTTGTGGTTCAGCACGTAGAGCGCGACGTCGGTGCGGGTTCGGACCACCAGATTGTGGGTGGCGCCCTTCATCAGGATCTCTTCGAGGCCGCGCAGCAGCTGCAGCGCCACAGAGGATACCGAGCGCACATGACCGGTGCCGCCGCAATGCGGGCAGGGGTCGGTCGAGCTCTCCAGCACGCTGGCACGGATGCGCTGACGCGACATCTCGAGCAGGCCGAAATGCGAGATGCGGCCGACCTGGATGCGGGCGCGATCCTGCCGCAGGCAGTCGGACAGCTTGCGTTCGACCGCGCGGTTGTTGCGCTTCTCGTCCATGTCGATGAAGTCGATGACGATCAGGCCGGCGAGGTCGCGCAGGCGAAGCTGGCGCGCGACCTCTTCGGCTGCCTCCAGATTGGTCTTGAGCGCGGTGTCCTCGATGTGGTGCTCGCGGGTCGAGCGGCCGGAGTTGACGTCGATCGAGACCAGCGCCTCGGTCTGGTTGATGACGATGTAGCCGCCGGAGCGCAGTTGCACGGTCGGCGAGAACATCGCGTCCAGCTGGCTTTCGACACCCATCCGCGAGAACAGCGGCTGGCCGTCGCGATACTGCTTCACCGCGCTGACATTGGCGGGCATCAGCATCTTCATGAAGTCGCGCGCTTCGCGGTAGCCGGCTTCGCCGGCCACCTGGATCTCGTCGATCTCCTTGTTGTAGAGGTCGCGCAGCGAGCGCTTGATCAGCGAGCCTTCCTCGTAGACCAGCGTCGGCGCCTGCGACTTCAGCGTGAGGTCGCGCACCGTCTCCCACATCCGGATCAGATATTCGAAATCGCGCTTGATCTCGGGCTTGGTGCGGGCCGCGCCGGCCGTGCGCAGGATGATGCCCATGCCCTCGGGCACGTCGAGATCCTGCACGACTTCCTTGAGGCGCGAACGGTCCTGGGCGCTGGTGATCTTACGGCTGATGCCGCCGCCGCGGGCGGTGTTCGGCATCAGCACGGCGTAGCGGCCGGCGAGCGACAGATAGGTCGTCAGCGCCGCGCCCTTGTTGCCACGCTCTTCCTTGACGACCTGCACCAGCATGACCTGGCGGCGCTTGATGACTTCCTGGATCTTGTATTGGCGGCGCGGACGGAAGGCGCGCTCCGGCACCTCCTCGAGCACGTCGTCGCCGCCGACGGATTCGACGACTTCCTCTTCGGCTTCTTCGTCGTCCTCGTCCTCATCGTCTTCAACGGCTGCGTCCGCGTCCTCGCCGTGAACCTCTTCGCCATGAATGTCTTCATGATGAGCGGCTTCGACGATCTCTCCGGCGGCATAGACCGCATCGACCGGCTCGGCGGCGTGGGTCACCGCGTCGGCCAGCGCCTCGGCATGGGATTCCGAAGTGGCGTACGGCGTCTCGCCAGTCGCCATGGCAGGTTCGGCGCCGACGGCTGCCACAGCGGGCGCCTCGTCGTGGTGGTGGTCATGATCGTGATGATCATCATGGTCGTGATGATCATGCGCGCCGTGCTGGCCATGATCGTCATGATCGTGCGCGTGGTCGTCATGATGGGCATGGTCATCATGACCGTGGTCGTCATGATGTCCGGCATCGGCGTGCAGGTGCTCGCCCTCATACAGACCGTTCCCGGCGTGCTCCGCCGGAAGCTCGCCGTCGACAGGCTGAGCGACGGGATCGGCGCCTTCGACGATCTCGCTGCGGACGCGCTCGCCGTGGCCGCGGCGGCGGGCATTGCGGTGGCGCGAGCGTCGGCGGCCGTGCGAGCGGTTCTCGCTCTCCTCCTCGGCCTCGCGATGGGCCTGTTCTTCGGCCTCGATCAGCGCCTGCCGGTCGGCGACCGGGATCTGGTAGTAGTCGGGATGGATTTCGCTGAAGGCGAGGAAGCCGTGGCGGTTGCCGCCATATTCGACGAAGGCGGCCTGGAGCGAGGGTTCGACCCGTGTGACCTTGGCGAGGTAGATGTTCCCGCGCAGTTGCTTGCGTTGCGCGGTCTCGAAATCAAACTCTTCGACGCGGTTGCCGCGGACCACGACGACCCGGGTCTCCTCCGGGTGGGTGGCGTCGATCAGCATCTTGTTGGGCATGTCTTAACTCTTGGAGGCGACGGGCGCATGTCACCGTGGGCGCGAGCAGCGCTGCCGGGTGACGCGACGGTCCACCTGATTCGGGGGTGAGGGGAAGGCCGAAACGCCGTCTCTCGCGCCTTGCCGGACCGGAAGCCGGAGGACCAAGGCGGCGCGCGGGATTGTCACTCCGCAGCGTCGCGAATGATCCTTCAGAATTCGTCGGCACAGTCTGGCGCATCAAGCGTCGGCCCGTATGAAGCAGTGGGCGGCGGGGCCGCCCCTCAATCAGTTGCTGTTGGCCCAGGCATGGCGCGGGAGCGCTCGCCTTTGGGATTACGAACCGCTCTCCTGGGATCAGGAGACCGGGTAACGAGTTACGCCGCGGTCAGAACCGCCCCGGGCACGTAAGGTAGCCGGGGACCGTCTGCCGCCGGAGCTTGGTCCGCTTCGCCTCGCTGCCGCGCACCGCGCTGGTCATTGAGGGAGACGGAAAACGCAGGAATTCCCAAACCTTGAGAGTTCCGGCGCTGCACCGGCAGGCTGAATGCGACACAACCGGAAATAACGGCCGTCAGCACTCCGTACATACGAGGAATGGACCTTCCGTGCAAGGGAGCGTCGCACGCCGGTCACAGTCGCCGAGTTTTCAGTCCTTGTCATTAAGGATCAGTTAACCCTGTGGTTCTATTGCGGTAAAAGGGCTGCTCGGAGGCACGGAATCGGTGGCGAGCCGCACAAATCAACGGTTTTTGCTGGGGTGCGTGCTGCTGGGCGCGGCACTGCTTCCATGTGCCGATTCTTCACGCTCGCTTGCAGGCGAGAGTCGCCCGCAACCCTCTGTTGCGGCGGCGAACTTTCCCACGGCCTCGGCCGCTCGACTGGCCGGCGACGGCAAGCAGACCCGCTTCATTCTCGACCTCGACCAGACCGTCAGCTTCCGCGCGGTGACGCTTCCCGATCCCTACCGGGTGGTCGTCGACGTCCCTCAACTGAATTTTCAGCTCCCGGCCGGCACCGGCGCCGGTGGGCGGGGGCTCGTCAAGGCGTTCCGGTATGGGCTGGTGATGCCCGGCGGCTCGCGAATCGTGTTCGACCTGACGGGGCCTGCAAGAATCGCCAACTCCTACGTGCTGGAGGCCGCCAACGGTCAGCCGGCCCGGCTGGTGCTTGATCTCGAGGAGGTCGACCGCAGCGTCTTCCTCCAGGCGCTGCCGCCCGAGAATCGGCCCGAATTACGCCCTGCGATCGCCGAGTCGCCTCCGGCCGCGGTTCCGGCAGCCGCGGCGCCCGACGCCACGGCGCAGAAGCCTGCCGATAGTCGGCAGGTCGTGGTGATCGACCCGGGCCATGGCGGCATCGACAATGGCACGCAGTCGGGCGGGGAGAGCGAGAAGAACCTCGTGCTGGCATTCGGCCTCGCGCTGCGCGACCGGCTGGAAAAGTCAGGCAAGTACCGGGTGGTGATGACGCGGGACGACGACACCTTCATCCCGCTCAACGACCGCACCAAGATTGCGAGAAACCTGAAGGCTGCGCTGTTCGTCTCGATCCACGCCGACGCGCTGCCGCGCGCGGAAGGAGACGCGCAGGGAGCCACGATCTATACGCTGTCGGACAAGGCCTCCGACGCCGAGGCCCAGCGCCTTGCCGACGCCGAGAACCGCGCCGACGCCATTGCCGGGTTCAACCTTGCGGAAGAGCCGACCGACGTCGCCGATATCCTGATCGACCTGACCCAGCGGGAAACCCGCACGTTTTCAAACCGTTTTGCCCGTCTTCTGATGGGCGAGATGAAATCGACCGTGCGCATGCACAAGAACCCGCTGAAGTCGGCGGGGTTCCGGGTTCTAAAGGCGCCGGATGTGCCCTCCGTGCTCGTCGAGATTGGCTACGTCTCCAACAAGGGCGATCGCGAGCACCTCGTGTCGGAGAATTGGCGGTCGCGCGCGGTCGCATCGATGGCGCAGGCGATCGATGGATTTCTGACCAAGCAGATGGCCACGGCCGGGGCGTCCAACTGAGAAAGGGTTTTCCGTGCCGCCGCAAAAGCCCTAGTTTGGCCACAGCGGGCGCTTTATAAAAAGGCCGCAGGGGGTTCCGGAATCAACGGGAATCCCGCCCGGCGAATGTCTTCAAGGCTCGGCCCGATGTCATTGCGTAGGCCGGAGATGATGCGACGTGAGGTCGGCAAGTGTTGGCGCCTTGAGCTGATCCTGAACTGATCTTGAGCGGATGGTGAGCTGATCTGGGCTCACCCAGAGTTTGAACGGATAAGAGATAATGCGCTTGCTGGTGCGGTTCATGGGCTTCCTGTTCGCCGCGGGAACGGTGGTGTTCCTGGTCGGTGTCGGAGCCGTGGCAGGCCTGATCTGGCATTTTTCCAAGGACTTGCCGGATTACTCTCAGCTGCAGGATTACGAACCGCCGGTGATGACGCGCGTCCACGCCGTCGACGGCTCGCTGCTCGGCGAATACGCCAAGGAGCGGCGGCTGTACCTGCCGATCCAGGCGGTGCCGAAGCTCGTCATCAATGCCTTCCTCGCGGCCGAGGACAAGAATTTCTACGAGCATGGCGGCATCGACTACACCGGCATGGCGCGCGCCGGCCTGCTTTATCTGCAGAACTTCGGTTCCAACCGTCGCCCGCAGGGCGCTTCCACCATCACCCAGCAGGTCGCCAAGAACTTCCTGCTGACCAATGAGGTCTCTTTCGCCCGCAAGATCAAGGAAGCCTTGCTGGCGATGCGCATCGAGAAGACCTATTCGAAGGACAAGATCCTCGAACTCTATCTGAACGAGATCTATCTCGGCCTCGGTGCCTACGGCATCGCCGCCGCGTCACTGGTCTATTTCGACAAGTCGGTGAACGAACTGACGGTGGCCGAGGCCTCGTATCTGGCGGCGCTGCCGAAGATGCCCGCCACGCTGCATCCGGTGCGCAACCGCGACCGCGCCATCGAGCGCCGCAACTACGTGATCGACCGTCTCCAGGAGAACGGCTGGATCAAGCAGGCCGACGCCGAGAAGGCCCGCAAGGAACCGCTGGCCGTCACCAGCCGCTCCAACGCGGCTCACACCTTCGCCGGCGAGTATTTCGCCGAGGAGGTTCGCCGCGACATCTTCGAGCGCTATGGCGAAAAGAAGCTCTACGAAGGCGGTCTGTCGGTCCGTACCACGCTCGATCCGAAGATCCAGGTCATGGCGCGAAAGGCCATGGTCGCCGGCCTCGTCAACTATGATGAGCAGCAGGGCTATCGCGGCGCCATGAGCAAGCTCGATACGTCGGGCGACTGGGGCGTGAAGCTCGCCGAAATCAAGTCGCTGTCCGACATTTCGCCCTGGCGCATGGCGGTGGTGCTGGAGACCAGCGATCAGTCGGCGCGGATCGGCTTCCAGCCGGGCCGCGAACTCGGCGGCGCCGTCAGCAAGCAGCGCGAGACCGGCCTGATCACGCTCGACGGCGTGCGCTGGGCGCGTTCCACGCAGGGCGCCACCAAGGGCAGGGCGCCGACGGCCGTGTCGCAGGTGCTCCAGCCCGGTGACGTGATCTATGCCGATCCGCTCTACACCAAGGAAGGACAGCCGGTCGAAGGCCAATACCGTCTGCGTCAGATTCCCGAAGTCTCCGGCGCCATGGTGGTGATGGATCCCTGGACCGGCCGCGTGCTGGCGATGGTGGGCGGCTTCTCCTTCGACCAGAGCCAGTTCAATCGCGCCACCCAGGCCTATCGGCAGCCGGGCTCCTCGTTCAAGCCGATCGTCTATTCGGCCGCACTCGATAACGGCTACACGCCGTCAACCGTGGTGCTCGATGCGCCGATCGAGATCGACCAGGGGCAGGGCGCCGGCGTCTGGCGCCCGGAAAACTTCTCCTCCGGCAAGTTCCAGGGCCCGGTGACGCTGCGCAACGCGCTGCGGCAGTCGCTGAATACGGTGACGGTGCGCCTCGCGCAGGACATCGGCATGCCGCTGATCGGTGAATATGCGCGCCGCTTCGGCGTCTATGACGAACTTCCCAACTATCTGTCCTACGCACTCGGCGCCGGCGAGACCACGGCGATGCGCATGGTCACGGCCTACTCGATGCTCGCCAATGGTGGCCGCCGCGTGAAGCCGACCCTGATCGACAGGATTCAGGACCGTTACGGCCGCACCATCTTCAAGCACGATCAGCGCGAATGTCGTGGCTGCGACGCGCCGGGTGGCTGGAAGAACCAGCCCGAGCCGCAACTGATCGACCGCCGCGAGCAGGTGCTCGATGCCATGACCGCCTATCAGATCACCGAACTGCTGGAAGGCGTGGTGCAGGCGGGCACCGCCACCGTGCTCAAGGAAGTCGGCAAGCCGATCGCCGGCAAGACCGGGACCACCAACGAAGCCAAGGATGCCTGGTTCGTCGGCTACTCGCCCGACATGGCGGTGGGCGTCTACATGGGCTACGACAAGCCGCGCCCGCTCGGCAAAGGCAATGCCGCAACCGGCGGCCATCTGGCGGCGCCGATCGTGCGCGACTTCCTCAAGCTTGCGCTGGCCGACAAGCCCGCCGTCCCGTTCAAGGTGCCGGCCGGCATCAAGCTGGTGCGCGTCGTCGCCAAGACCGGTATGCGCGCCGGGCCCGGCGAGAGCGGCGGAACCATCCTCGAGGCCTTCAAGCCCGGCACCGCGCCGCCGGATAATTACTCCGTCATCGGCGTGGCCGATGCCGACGGCCGGATGCCGCCCTCCCAGCAACAGCAGCCGGATGCGGGGTTCTTCATGCGTCCCGGCACCGGTGGACTGTACTAGCGTATAACGCACTGTGCTGACCGGCGGGCGGTTGCGCTTTGGCGCCGCCGCCGCTACACCCCATCGCGAATTGCGCGGAGACATTTCCGCGAGACGAGAGAGCGACATGCGCGCCGAAATCGAACGTCTGGTAGAAGAGATCAAGCAGTCAGTCGGGCTGCTGAGGAGGCATCTTTGACGTCGAGAAATCGACGGCGCGCCTCGCTGAGCTGAACAAGCTCGCAGAAGATCCCAATCTCTGGAACGATCCGCAGAAGGCCCAGAAGCTGATGCAGGAGCGAACCTCGCTCGAGGATTCGCTCTCCGGCATCGGCAAGGTCGAGCAGGAGCTCGAGGACGACATCGGCATGATCGAGCTCGGCGAGGCCGAGGGCGATGCCGGCGTCGTCGCCGAGGCCGAAGCCGCGCTGAAGAACCTCAAGAAGGAGGTCGCGCGCCGCGAGCTGGAGGCGCTGCTGTCGGGCGAAGCCGACCGTTTCGACTCCTATCTCGAGGTCCATGCTGGCGCCGGCGGCACCGAAAGCCAGGACTGGGCGCAGATGCTGCTGCGCATGTACACGCGCTGGGCCGAAACCCACGGCTTCAAGGTCGAGGTGCTCGAAGAGTCCGAGGGCGAAGAGGCCGGCATCAAGTCCGCGACCATCCAGGTCTCCGGTCACAACGCCTATGGCTGGCTGAAGACCGAAGCCGGCGTGCACCGGCTGGTGCGCATCTCGCCGTTCGATTCCAACGCCCGGCGGCACACCTCGTTCTCGAGCGTGCAGGTGTTCCCGGTCATCGACGACAGCATCAAGATCGACATCAAGGAATCCGACGTACGTGTCGACACGATGCGCTCGGGCGGCGCCGGCGGACAGCACGTCAACAAGACCGAATCCGCGGTGCGGCTGACGCATATTCCGACGGGCGTCGCCGTGGTCTGTCAGGCCGGCCGCTCCCAGCACAAGAACCGGGCCCAGGCCTGGGACATGCTGCGTGCCCGTCTTTATGAAATCGAGCTGAAGAAGCGCGAGGAAAAGGCCGCGGCCGACCAGGCCGCCAAGACCGATATCGGCTGGGGCCACCAGATCCGCTCCTACGTGCTGCAGCCCTATCAGATGGTGAAGGATCTGCGCACGGGCGTGCAGACCTCCGACACGTCGGGCGTGCTCAATGGCGAGCTCGACGACTTCATGGCGGCCACGCTGGCGCAGCGCGCCTTCGGCACCACCACCGGCGACATCGAGGACGTGGACTGAGCATGCCCCGCGTCGCCTTCATCGGACTGGGGCGGATGGGGCACGGGATGGCCGGCCGCTATCTCGACGCGGGCTTCACGGTGACGCTGTGGAATCGCAGCAAGGCCAAGGCCGAGGATCTGATCGCGCGCGGCGCGCATTGGGCAACCTCGCCGGAGGACGCCGCGATCGATGCCGATGCGGTCGTGACCATGGTCGCCGACGACGAGGCCTCGCGCGCGGTCTGGCTCGGCCCCAATGGCGCCGCCAAGACCGCGAAAGCCGGCACCATCGCGATCGAATGCTCGACCGTCTCCTATGACCACGCCCGCGAGATGGGGCGCGAACTGAACGCGCGCAGCCTGATCTATCTCGATTGTCCCGTGACGGGATTGCCGGATGCGGCCGCGAGCGGAAAGCTGACCCTGCTGGTCGGCGGCAATGCGGCCGATCTCGATCGTGCGCGGCCGTTCCTCGAACCGATCGGCTCGACCATCCGCCATTTCGGTCCGGTCGGCGCCGGCACGGTCTATAAGCTCATCAACAATCTGATGGGCGCGATCCAGATCGCCGGTCTTGCCGAGGGCCTCGCGATCGCCGAGCAGGCCGGGCTGGACATGAACCTCGTGCTGGAGTCGGTCCTGTCAGGCGTCGCCGCCAGCCCGCAGGTGCAACGTCACTCCAGGCGCATGGTCGCGCGCGATTTCAGCGATGCGACCTTCACGGCGGCACTGCGGCACAAGGATGCCGCCTATGCCGTGAAGCTGGCCGAGAGCCTGCTCGCCGACAAGCCGCTCGTGGCGCGCGCCGCAGTGGAAGCCTATGCGCAGGCGAAAGCGGCGATGCCGGACGACGATGAAGGCCGGATGATCGAGCTGGTGTCGCGGCCGAAGACGCCCTCCTGACCGGTTGAACATCGGAAATCGGGTGGCAATTGTTGCGGCCTCGTCTTAGGCCGCGGTCTCGGCCGCTGAAGTGAGACGCCATGCTCCCAAAAGACAACCGGATCGACAGGCGAGGCTGGTCGCTGCTCGCCGTGCTCTCGGTGCTCTGGGGCGGATCGTTCTTCTTCACTGGCGCGGCGCTGCGGGAATTGCCACCGCTGACGCTGGTGCTGCTGCGGGTCGCGCTCGGAGCTGCCATTCTGCTGCCCGTCATGCGCATGCAGGGGATCGCCTTCCCCCGCGGACTTGCCGGCTGGACACCGTTCGCGATGATCGGGCTGCTCAACAACGTTATCCCTTTCTCGCTGATCGTGATCGGCCAGACCTTCATTCCGAGTGGACTGGCGTCGATCCTCAATGCGACCACGCCGCTGTTTACGGTCATGGTGATGGCTGCCGCGGGTGACGAGGCCCTGCAGATGCGGCGCGTGGCCGGCGTGGCGCTCGGCCTGCTTGGCGTGATCATCCTGCGCGGCTGGGGCATCGAGACGAGGCCGGGGCAGGGGTTCGGCGTCCTGCTCTGCATGGGCGGCGCGCTCAGCTACGGTTTTGCGGCGCTCGCGGCGCGGCGGCTGTTGAAGGACTCAGCGCCGCTCGGGACGGCGACGTTCCAGCTGATGGCGTCGACGGTGATGATGGCAGCCGTGGCCGGCGCGATCGAGCAGCCGTGGCATCTGCCGATGCCGGGCCTTGCGACTTGGCTCGCCGTGCTTGGCCTCGCCGGCCTGTCGACGGCGTTGGCCTACATCGTCTTCTTCCAGATCATACGTCGCTCCGGCGCGAGCACGGTCATGCTGGTGACGCTGCTCATTCCTGTCACCGCCATTCTGCTGGGATGGCTGGTGCTGGGCGAGCCTGTGTCCGCGCGCGAGATCATGGGCGCGATCATCATCGGCAGCGCGCTGCTCGTGATCGACGGCCGCGTCCTCAATCGGCTGCGCCGCATTGCGTAACAGCTTGTTCCGCTGCCTGCGACATCGAAAATCAAGATCGGAAATGTCGTGCCCTATATCGGCCGGCCTCGTCCAATGGCGTGATCGGCAACACCGCGGCGGCCATTTTCATGATGGTCAACGACCCGGGCGGCATCAACGGGCGCAACGGCAGGCGGGGGAGCTCTTCGGCGACGTCACGACCGGCGAAGTCGAACGCGACCTCGCTCAACAGGTGCGCGTGGCCTGTGCCCTCAGCACCATGCCGCCAGCGACGCCGACGCCGAGGACATACATCCATCCCTCGTGAAAATCGAACAGATGCGAGTTCAGGAGCGAACTTGCTATGTTCTGTACGACCACCACGAGGCCGATCCACGCCGCCAGACCGTCGCCCAGGAACAGGCGGAGATGGACAAACCACATGGCGTAGAGCAGGACGATGCCGACAAGTCCCCATTGCATGGCGACGGCAAGGGTCTGGTTGTGCGGATTGCTGACGACCTCCGCATCGAGAGCGCTCGCGCTGGTCGCGGCGCGTTCGAATTGCCGCTTGATCGATCCCGTTCCGTGGCCGAGCAGCGGCGCTTCGGTGAAGGCGTGCAGCGCCTTGCGCCAATAGGTCAGCCGCTGCGCAGTCGAGGCGCGGCTGAGGTTCTCATGCCCGTTGCGGTACTCGACAGCGATGTCGGTCACGCGCTGGCGCAGATAGGACGATGCGGTCCAGGCCAGCGCGCTGGCGGCGACGGAGCCCACGAGCAGAAGCAGGGCCGCCCGGCCATTCAGCTGACGCCATGCGAACAACACGAGCAGCACCGCGGTGCAGAGCAGCGCGGTGCGCGCCGACGCGACGAACACCATGTTGGTGGCGAACAGCAGGATCAGCGCCGCACACGCCGTTGTTCCGGCCAGGCTGCGATGGCGCCTGAAGGCCAGCAATGGGAGGGCGAGTGCAAAGGCGCATAGTGTGAATTCCTGGCTCTGGTCGATGTAGTTCTTGACGGGAACGCCGGGCGAGGCAGTTGCGGTCAGCTTCCAGCCGGGATCGTGCAGCACGATCCAGGAATACACGGCGAGCAGGGCGCAGGATGCCAGAAAGGCAAGGCAAACCTGAAGGCCGCGTTCGGACCGGCTGAAATGGTAGAGCAACGGCGGTATCAAGACGAGCTTTGTGACTGGCTTGATCGCGTGCAGGCGGTCCGGCCAAGCGCCGTCGGACCAGAGCATCCCGATGAGTGCGAGCAGCAGGAGCACAAATGGCAGGGCGTAGGCCGGCCTCGCCAATCGGCGCGCATAGTCGCGCCAGTCGATGGTCGGCGTCACCGCCAGCAGCCAGAGCCCGATGCCGATCGACGGGACCGTGGTTGACCAGGGCAGCGACGCTGCGGTCAGGATGGCGAGCACGTCGGCCGCCCGCATGAATGTTGCCTTATCTGCGGCGCGCCAACCGCTCCGTCCGGCCGGCGGGCGGGACGGACCTGTCGTCGCCACGGGTTCGGCGGTCATCTGGATGCTCACTGCGCGGCGACCAGACTTTCCGACGCAGTGAACGCGCCGAGGAAGTCGCGGGCCTGAGTCTGATAGCCGAAGCGCTCGGCGAGTTCGGACCGACGGGCCCGGATCCGGCCGCGGCATTCCTCCTGCCGCGTCAGCACGCGGGTGACGGAAGCGGCGATCGAGTCGGATGAGAACGGGTCGAAATAGTCGGCAAGCTCGCCGGCGACCTCGCGGAATACGGCGATATCGGAGCACAGCACTGGTGTGTTGGCGGCCAGCGCCTCGATGATCGGCACGCCGAAGCCTTCGGCGAAACTTGGCATGATGAGCCCATGCGCTTCCGCGATCAGGGCCGCCTTTTCGTGTTCATCGACATAGCCGGCGAAGCGGACGTTGGACGGCAGATTGCCCATCCGGCTGATCCGGCCGGCATAACCGATCACGACGAGATCGGCCTGGGGCACTTTGCGGAAGGCGCGGATCAACGTGGCGGCGTTCTTGCGCGGCTCGTTGGAGACGATCACGACGAAGCTCGGCCGCCCCGGACGCCCCGACGGGGCTGGTAATTTCAGGACATCCGGGGCGTCGAACCGCGTGCGGGGATACACGACCCGCGCCGGTAGGTGCACGAATTGCGGCAACAACTCCCTGAACCGCATCATGCTGTAGTTCGATACGAAGGCGAGTTCGTCGGCCTGTCGCAGGGTGGTGATCAGTCGCGAAAGGAACAACCGCGTCGCGACGTCGCTCAGCTTGAGGTCGGTGAGCGGCAACAGGTCGTGGACGACGCAGATCACCTTGGCATCCGGCCGGCGCCTGATCGTAACCCGGGTCGGCGTGTCCACGACGATCACGTCGTAATCGCGTGCATCGACGCGCGGCGGTGGCAGCAGGAAGAAGGCCGAGGAATCCTGGTAGCTGTAGAATCCCGGTTCGAGCTGGAAGTCGCTGAACAGTTCGAGATGGCGCAGGTCGGGCGGGATGTATTCCAGCGCGGAGATCCTGTTCTCGATCAACCGTGGCCTGAGGCCGCGCAGGCCGACCGCGCCCAGGAGGCAAAGGGCATAGTCGAGCGACACGGATATGGTGACCTTGTGGTGGACCCAGTCCAGCGTGCGGCGAAGGCCGCTGCGCGTCGCCGGTTCGCTGGTGTTGATCTCGTCGAGGAAACGGTAGAGCGCCAGCAGCTCGATGTTGCTGGATCGCGCGGGAAAAAGCCGGGTGCGCCGCTCGCGGTCGCGCAGCCTGCGATGACGCCGCGTGGTCTCGACCAGCAGTGTGAGCGAGTGACCTTCGGTCGCGAGCGAGCGCATCAACTCACGCGTGAAGTGGAAGATGCCGCGCTTGTGGTTGGGCTCGCCGAGGGCTTCGGAGACGACCAGGATGTTCTGCTTCATGCACGTTTCTCGCAGAGTTCGAAGGCGGGGCCGACCGGTTCGACCTTGATCGTCGAGGCAATGCGGCCGCGATCGAGGTTGATGATGCTGGTGCAGGTTCGCCGTAGCAGTGGCTGATCATGCGAGGCGATGACCACGATGGCCGCCTGGGAGACCAGGTCCTGCAGCCGCCGTTCTGCTTTCTCCGCAAAATTCTCATCGACCACGCTGAGCCATTCGTCGAGCAGCAGGATGTCGGCTGGAAACGCCGTAGCGGTCGCGAACAGCACTCGCATCAGCATGCCCGAGGAGAACATCCGCAGTGGCAGCCGCTGCATGCGCGTCTCGAGCTCGGTGAACGCCCAGATTTCATCGATGACCGGACGTGTCGGCTTGCGGCCGCTGATGCGTAGCAGCAGCGCGATGTTGTCTTCCGCCACGAAGTCCAGGTTGACGCCGGCATTGAGGCCGAGGAGAGGGACGACGTTGCCGCTGACAGAGACGTGGCCGCTGCTCGGAGGGTAGACGCCGGCGATCAGCCGCAGCAGGGTTGACTTGCCGGAGCCGTTGGGGCCGGCGAGCCCGATGCGGGCGCCGGCGTCCACCTCGATGCTGACATTGTCGATGGCTCGGATGATGCGCATCTCTCCAGGCGCCCGGATGAGGTGACCGAGCACGCGGCGTTTCAGCGAGAAATCGTAGGCGCCGTAGAGCGGATAATCGAGGCAGACGTTGCGGATGCTGATCGAGACCATCGGTCAGACCCAGAATGCCGCTTTGCGCAGATGCAGCAGTGTCAACACGCTCGCGCAAATCAGGAACGCCAGCGCGAGCAGAACGTAGACGATGCTCGCGGCATCGACATGACCGCCCGACAGCGGCTCGCGCCACACCGCGAACAAATGCGTCAGCGGATTGATCCGCACCACGGTCGCATGCTGATTGACCATCTCCCCGGACCAGATCACGGGCGAGGCGAGAAAGGCGAGCATCAAAGTCGATTCGATGATCGGCTTGACGTCGCGGTAACGAGTCGCCACGGCGCCGAGCACGAGGCTCAGGGCAAAGGTGCAGGCCACGAACAGCATCAGGCCGGGGATCGCCGGAAGTGCACCTGAGAGATCGTGTGACGAGAGGAATAGCCATAGTGCCAGCGGGACGCAGGCGTTGTGCAGGGCAAACAACCCCTGACGGAAGGTGCATTGCAGGAGGAAGATGATGGGCGGCAACGCGCGGTCGCGGATCAGGCTTGCGGAGTTCTGCAGCGCCGTGGTCGCGTCGAGCACGACCCCGTTCAGGAAGGTCCAGGCCGTCATCGACAACGCGAGCATGGGCAGGCGAGCCGCAGTATCGGTGTTCGACATCTGGCCGATCACCGAGCCGAGTACGGCGACCACGATCGCCATCTGGAGCGACATCCAGAACGGACCGAGCAGCGAGCGGACATAGCGGTGACGCATATCCGACCAGGCCAGCGCCGCCGCGATCCGGACGCTGTCGAACCAGCCGGTCGTCCCTGGCGGACGCGCCGCGGTCATCGCCTGGTCGCGGTGTCCGGTGACGGCGTTGCGGTAGACCGTCTCCAATCCATCTTTGAAGGCCGTCGCTGAATAGCGGGTCAGCACACGTGTTCGCGCCGACAATCCCATGCGGCGACGGCGCTCGGGATCGCGGATCAGCATATCGATGGCCTCGCCCAGCTGCTCCGTATCGCCGGGAGGTACCGTGATCGCCTCCATGCCGTGGCGGGCGACGCGCGGCACGGCCGTATGGAGCGCCGTGTTCACGATCGGGCGGCCGGCGGCCATGGCTTCCAGCTGGACCAGTCCGAAGGTCTCGGCATTGGTCACCGAGGGCATGACGAAGACGTCGGCCAGGCACATCAGCTTGATGCGGTCGTAATCGCTCACAGAGCCCAGCAGCTTGACGCGGTCGCCGACGCCAAGGTCGCGAATCAGTTGCTCCAGCCGCGGCCGCTCGGCGCCTTCGCCGATGATCCAGGTCTCGAATGTGCGGTTGACGGCGGCGCGGATCAGGACGTCGAATCCCTTGTAGGGAACCAGCCTGCCGCAGGCGAGCACCAGCCTGCCGCGATCGTTGACGTGATGCGGCTCGCACTTCGGCCAGTCATAGCGCGTAGTGTCGATGCCGAATGGCACGACGTGGCATTTGTCCTCGAACTCCCGCAACAGCGGCGTGTTTTCGACCAGAACGCGGTCTGAGACGATGATCGCTCTCGCGCGTCGCAGAGTTTGCCGCATCAGGGGTTCGATGAACCGGCGCAGACGGGCATGGGTGACGATGTCAGCGTGCCAGTGCACCACCACCGGCCTGTTGCGGCCGAACCCGAAGGCGAAGACGAGGTCGGCGAGCGGGAATGGCGCATGGATCGCGAGCAGGTCGTATTCGGCGATCCTGCGCCACAGCCGCCACGGATAGGCGGGCGCGGCGGGAAGCGACAGCAGATTTCCGAAAGAGCGGACGCGCTCGACCGGGACATCGTCGACGACGATCGTGCGTTGCTCGGCCGATTGCGAGCAGACCAGCACGGCCGAGGTGAATGCGTCCTTCAGACTCGCGCAGATGTCGCGGATGACCGTGAGCGTGCCTCCGAAAAGGTCCGGATAGTAGACCTTGAAGACGTGCAACACCGACGGACGGCGTGGAGTTTCGCTTGCGCTGTTCATGACGGCTGTCAACCTGCGAGGAGGGCGGCGACGAACGGCGTCGCCAGCACTGAGATGAAGATCACGCCGCGCAGCAGCGCGGGCAGCATCGGCTCGAGTACGAAGCCGCGGTCCCGATCGAGGGCCGGGACAGCACGCAGTGAACTGGAATTGCGGACCAATCGGTCGGCCATGGGTTTAAAGGCCCTTTCCGTCGCGCCCTCAGTGACACCCGATATACGTGGGAAAATTTACCACGTCAATCGGACGCTCGAGAAAAGTGGGATTGTGTCCCACGCGTGGCATCGCTAAACTTCAGACATGAATGCCAAGTCCGGGTCCAAGGCCGCCGACAATCTGGCGGCTCCGCAGCCGAATGCTGCTGCGAGGCTGCATGCGCCGCTGGCCCGGCTGCTGCGTCCGCTGGTGCGGCTCTGCATTCGCAGCGGCATGACCTTCCCGGCGCTGGCGCAATTGTTGCGCGAGCTGTTCGTCAATGTTGCCGAGCATGATTTCGCGCTCGACGGCAAGGACCAGACGGACAGCCGAGTCAGCCTGCTCACCGGCATTCACCGCAAGGAGGTGGCGCGTCTGCGCGGCGCGGGAGCGCCCGTGAACGAGACGCCCGCCGCGGTGTCGCTGACCAGCGCGGTGATCGCGCGCTGGCTCGCCGCGCCCGAATTCACCGATGCCAAGGGCGAGCCGCTCGCCTTGCCGCGCACCGCCGAAGGCGATGCGCCCTCGTTCGAGCAACTCGTCGCCTCCGTGACCAAGGACGTCCGGCCGCGGGCGGTGCTCGACGAATGGATCGACCGCAAGCTCGTCACCATCAACGCGGACGACGAGATCGAACTGGTGGAGGCCGCTTTCGTGCCGAGCGGCGGCGACGACGGCAAGTGGCACTATCTCGGCCGCAATCTGCACGACCACATTGCTGCCGCCGAGCGCAACGTCTCTGGGCCGTCGCCGCGTTTCCTCGAACGGGCCGTGCACTACAACAACATCTCGCCAAAGCTGGCGCGACGGCTGGAAGCGCGCTCCCGCGAACTCGCGATGGATGCACTCAAGACCGCCAATCGCGAGGCCAATCGCGCGCTGGCCAAGGACAAGGGAGGCGACGCGCGCTGGAATTTCGGCGTCTACATCTTTAGCGAGAATGCCGACGAGGAGGCCGAGGCGAAGCAGGGCGGCAGGGACGGCAGCAAGGAGGCCGGCTCGTCATGACGCGGCCGCCACTGATCTCCCGCCGTCTGCTGCTGACGGGGTTCTGGCTTGCCGGCACCGCCATTGCCCGTGCACAGGTCCGGCGCGGCAACGACCAGGGCATTGGCGGCACGGGGATCACACGCGGCGACGATCACGGCATCGGGGGCACCGGCATCGTCGGCGTGATCCAGCGTTTCGGCAGCATCTATGTCAATGGCGAGCGCGTCACCTATGCCAGCGATGTGCCCGTCCGTATCGACGGCGAGGCCGCGACGACGAAGAGCCTGCGCATCGGGCAGCTCGTGCGGCTGGTCGCGGTCCGCGCGGCTGATGGCACGCTGGTGACGCGCAGCATAGCCGTTGCCAGCGAGGTTGCCGGTCCGGTCGAAGTGGTGGAGGGCAACGATCTCACCGTCCTTGGCCAGAAGGTCATCGCGACCGGCAAGGAGGCCAGGATCCGTCCGGGCACGCCGGTGGCCGTGTTTGGCCTGCGGCGCACCGACGGCGTGATCGTTGCGAGCCTCATTGAGCCGCGCAAGGAGTTGACCGAGCGTGTCACGGGTCTGGTCGAGCGCGGCCCCGACGGTCCCCGTATCGGCGGCCTGCGGCTGGTCGGTGTGGATCCTCTGCTGGTCGGCCAACGGGTCCTGATCGAAGGCCGCAGCAGCCAGGGCGCGATACAGGCGGTTCGGACCCGGATCGATGATTTCTCTGATCTCGTCGGCGCCAGTCGTCTCTCGATCGAAGCCTATGTACAGCGTGCCGGCGCCAATCTGCAGTTCGGGTCGGGCTACGTCGCCCGTGACGGCGCGCGATTCGCCCCCGCGGCCGGCGAGGCTCGGATGGTGGTCAACGGCCTGTTCGACCGTGCCCGCGGCTTCCAGGTGGATTCGACGCAAGCGATTGGATCGGGATCGCCGGGGCAGTCCTCCGACGGTCGTCCCGGCGGCTCCGGACGTTCGCCGGGCGGCTCGATTCTGGATCCTGGTCACGCGCCGGCAAATCCTGGCGCTGGACAGACCGGCGCGCCGGGGCCGCGGTCCGGTCCTGCGACCGGCCCGGTCGACCCCTCGAGCGGCGGAGCTGGAGCTCCCGGCGGCCCGATGGGGCCTGGTGGCGGCTTGGGAGGTGGGATGGGCGGGGGCGGCTTCGGTGGTCCTGGTGGCGGAATGGGCGGAGGGCGGCGCTGAGGCGTTGGCCCGTCGTGCCGTTCCGGCGCGGTGCGATCCTAGCCTGCGCTGAGGCGCACGCCGGCGCGCAGGAACTTCTGCGGATCGACGGCTTCGCCCTCGATGCGGGTTTCGTAATGCAGATGCGGGCCGGTGGACCGGCCGGTCGATCCGACCAGCCCGACGACCTGTCCGATCTTCACGATGTCACCGACCTTCACGCTGATTTCTGAGAGATGGCCGTAGCGGGTCGACAGGCCGTTGCCGTGATCGACTTCGACCATTCGGCCATAGCCGCCGGACCAGCCGGCGGAGACCACCTTGCCGTTCGCGGTGACGCGCACCGGATCGCCCGTCGCTGCGCGAAAATCGAGGCCGGTATGCATCGCCGGTCGACCGAGGAAAGGATCGCTGCGCACGCCGAAGCCGGAGGTAAACTCGACTTCGCCGATGACGGGTTTGCGGTAGGGCACCAGCGCAAGCGTGCGGTTCAGGCGGTCCATCTCGGCACGGGTGACATTGATGCGATAGAGCTGCTTCTCGAATGGCCCGGCATTGGCGCCAAGCTTGACCGGGACGAACGGCCCGCCCATCGCGCTGCGCGGCACGGCCGCTTCCAGATTGGCGAGGTTGAGGCCGAGATCGCTGACGACGCCGCGCATGCGCCGCATGCGCGAATCCATGCTTTCCTCGACCGCGTTCAGCGCGGCCATCTGCCTCCGCTCGACCTGGTCGAGCGAACTCGTCAGCCGGACCAGGACGTTGTCGAAGCCTTGATTGCGGGCGAATTGATGGGTCGGCGGCGCCAGCACCGCAGGCGCGCGCGATTCGAGCCGGGCTTCGCGATCGGGCGGCGCCACGAAGATCACGGTGTCGCTGATGGGCGAGGGCTTCGGAGTGCCGAGCGTCGTCGCGGCCGGCGCCTCGCTCCGCTGCGGCACCGAACGGGGAATGGATCCGGTGACGTCGGGCATGGCTCCGAGCGCCGTGGCCCGGGACTCCAGCGCCGTCTGGCGCTTCATGATCTGGTCGAGCTTCTGGTCGAACTGCTCCTGGTCGAGCAATTGCCGGCTGGTGGTGCGGTCGACCTTGGCGCGCAGCTCGGCGATCCGGTCCTCATAGGCATATTGCATCTCGGCCTGGCGCGCGATCAGCCGGGTCAGGACGTCGTCCCGGAAGGCGAAATAGGTGGCCGTGGCCGCCGACCACAAGCCGAGCAGCACGACCGTGCCGACCACGATCCAGAACACCACAGGCCCGAAACGGACCTGCTTGCCGGCATGAACGATGGTGTAGGCGTCGTCTGCTGTCGGAAGCGCCGCGACGGCCGCAGCGGTCGGGCGCCGTTGGAACGCCCGCCCGTGGTCGTGAGGGTGATGCTGGGGGTACTGCGAATATTGGGCAGAACTTTTCGACATCGGCACTCCGGCGCCGGTCGGAACGGTTCCTTGCGGCTCAATTGCCGTTGCAATCTGGGCTCCTCATGGTTAATTTTCCGGAAATAGGGTCGTTCGAATTCGACCGGCTGGTTAAAGACTTCTTGCCGCCTCCAGCACCTCGTCGGCATGCCCGTCGACTTTGACGTTGCGCCAGATCCTGGCCACCTTGCCGTCCGCCCCGATCAGCACCGTGGTCCGAAGAATCCCAAGGAAGCTCTTGCCGTACATGGACTTTTCGCCCCACGCGCCATAGGCTTGCAGCATCTCGTGCTGTTCATCCGAGATCAGAGGAACGGACAGCTTGTGCTTGTCGCGAAACTTCTCCTGGGCCTTCAGGGGATCGGCCGAGACGCCCAGGACAGCGGTGCCGGCCGTCGCGAAGTCGCCAGCCAGGCGGGTGAAGTCGATCGCCTCGCGGGTGCAGCCGGGCGTGTCGGCCCTCGGATAGAAGAAAAGGACCAGCTTGCGCCCCTGATAGTCCGACAGCGTCACCACGTCACCGCCGTCACGGGGCAGCCGGAAGGCTGGCGCCTTCTGTCCTTCGACCAGTCCGCCTTTGGCGCCCGCCGATTTGGCAGAACTTAACGGTTTGGATGCGGCCTTTTGCGATGCTGCTTTTGTAACGGTTCCGGTTGATTTGGTGGCCGGGGTCCGCTGTGTTTTCGCGGACTTTGCCTGAGTCGTTGCCCGCGTTTTCGGGGCCTTCTTTTTGGCGGTGGGGCGGCTGGAGGGCGTCTTGGACGATTTCTTTCGGGATTTCTTGGACATACGCCTTCCTTTCGTCGCTTTCGGCGGGTCAACCAACGCGGTATTGCAGCTCTTGTCCGGCGGGCCGGACCGATGCCCTGTGCTGGGCAAGTCTGACAACGCCAGAGTATGGTTACAAGGAATTCCACGCACCACCCCACTGCTCGTTGAACGCGCTCCCGGGGCGACATGACGAACAGCAGGAACAGTCGAGGTATGGCGGCAGTGCCGGCGCGGGGAGCTTCGCTTCCGGTGGACGGCTGCGGTCCGGGCGGCGCTCAATCCCATGATGGGCGCCTGTATCGAGAGGCAATGGCAAGGAATACGTCGCCACAGGATTACAATCGGGATGCCGATCGGCGCGGCGGCCACGCGGAGCCGCTGGACTGGGAGGACGCCGATTGGGATCCGGATCAGGAAGATGCGGCGCGTCGCCGGGCACGCCGGCTGTTGTCCCGTTCCAGTTCGGGCTTCGATCGTTTCGGTGACGGCTTCGTTGCGATGCGCCGGTGGCTGGCCGCCGACCGCTGGCTGAAGCGCGTAGCCCTCGTCGCCGTATCCGTGATCGTGATCTTCATCGGCTGCTTCGGCGCGCTGTGGTGGCGGCTCGGTGCCGGGCCGATCAATCTCGACATCGCAACGCCCTGGCTCGCCGCAGCCATCGAGGACAACATCGGCCACGGCAACACCGTGGAGGTTGGCGGCACCCAGATCGAGCGGGCCGGGCGCATTCGCATTGCCGTCCGCATTCGCGACATCATCGTCCGCGACCGCGACCATGCCGTCGTGGCCAGCGCTCCCAAGGCGGAGGTGAAGCTGTCCGGGGCGGGCCTGTTGATGGGACACCTGCGCGCGGAGAGCCTCAATCTGGTCGACGCCGAGCTGGCGATCCGGATCGCGCCCGACGGCACCGTCACCGTTTCCGCAGGCGATACGGCAAAGCCGCTCGCCACTGGCGTCGCGTCCAAGAAGGACGCCGGCCTGCCGCCGACATTCCCGCGCAACGGTGTTCCGCCGCCGCCCTTCGCCACGGCCCCCACGGGCCCGGACGCCGCCCAGCAAGCACCGCAGCCGGCGGCGCAGAGCGGTATTCTCCAGGGCCTCGACTGGCTCGACAGTCTGAGCATGACCGGTCTCGACGGACAGAATCTCAACGAGATCGGCCTGAAGAACGGCAATCTGATCGTCGACGACCAGCAGCGCGGCAGCAAATGGTCGTTCGAGAACATCACGCTCAGCCTGCGCCGGCCGAGCCGGGGCGGCGTTTCGCTCAGCCTTGGCGAGGAGGGGGCTCGCCCCTGGATGCTGCGCGCGACGATCGGGCCGGCCGAGAACGGCGTTCGCTCGGTCGACATTCGCGCCGACAAGGTCTCGACCTCCAACATCCTGCTGGCGCTGCGGGTGAAGGATCTCACCTACACCGCCGATCTGCCGCTCACCGGCGAGCTCAAGGGCGAACTCGGCCGCGACGGCGTGCCGACCTTCTTCCGCGGCAAGATCAATGTGGGCTCAGGCAACATCATCGATACCGACACGCCCGACTACCCGATGGCGATCGACTCCGCCGAGATCAATGTCGAATGGGACTCGAACCGGCGAGTTCTGGTGGCGCCGTTCAAGATCCTCTCGGGTGCCAACCGCCTGACGCTGCTGGCGCACCTCGAGCCGCCCAACGGCACGACGAACGACTGGCAACTCGGATTCAGTGGCGGGTCGATCCTGCTCGGCGGCATCGACAACGAGCCTCCGTTGGTCTTCAACCGCATCGCGATCGGCTTCCGTTTCGATACCGATCACAAGCGTCTCCTGCTCACGCAGGCCGACGTCTCCAACGGCGAGATCGGCGTCGCCGGCACCGGCGCGATCGACTATTCCGGCGAGCCGCGGCTGACCCTGGGCTTTGCGGGAACGCCGATGTCGGCATCGGCGCTGAAGCGGATGTGGCCGACGCTGGTCGTGCCGGAGCTGCGCGAATGGGTCATCGAACGGATCGAACGCGGCACGCTGCAGCGCATCGAGATCGGCGTCAACTCGCCGACGAAGAACCTGCCGCGCAAGGGGCCGCCGATCCCGGATGACGGCCTGTCGGTCAACATCGTCGCCAGCGGCGTCGCGGTACGGCCCGTCGACGGCATGCCGGTGGTGCGTGATGCCGATCTGCGGGCGCGGGTGACCGGGCGCACGGCGACCGTGAACATCGGGCAGGGCTTTGCCGATACGCCGGCCGGCCGGAAGGTCACGATCTCCGATTTCGTATTCGAGGTGCCGGACATGGCGCCGAAACCCTCGCCATCGCGCAGCCGCTTCCGCGTCGAGGGGCCCGTGCCGGCGGCCGCCGAGATGCTCGCCAATGATCGCCTCAGCGATCTGTCGGCCACCGTCGTCGATCCCAACACCAGCAAGGGGACGTTCTCGGCCAACATCCAGCTCGCCATGCCGGTCAAGGGCGAGCTGACCAAAGCGGACACGTCCTATTCCGTCACCGCCGACCTCACCGGGTTCGCCGCGGACAAGCTGGTGATGAACCAGAAGCTGGAAGCCAACACGCTCAAGATCGTCGCGAACAACCAGGGCTATCAGGTCAAGGGCGACGTCAAGATCAACGGCCAGGCAGCTTCGCTCGATTACCGCAAGCCGGCCGAGGGTGACGCCGATGTCCGGTTGCAGACCACCCTCGACGATGCGAGCCGCGCACGGCTCGGCTTCGACCTCAGTCCTGCAGTAACAGGGACGCTGCCGATCAAGGTGTCGGGCAAGATCGCCGGCGGCCCCGAGCAGACGACCAGGCTCGGCGTGGAGGCCGACCTGACCTCTGTCAGGCTGGACAACATCCTGCCCGGCTGGGTCAAGCTCCCGGGCAAGTCGGGCAAGGCCAGCTTCAAGGTGGTGCCGACGGCGCAGTCGACGCGGCTCGAGGACATCGTCATCGAGGGCGGCGGTGCCGCGATCAGGGGCTCGCTCGAAGTCGATCCCAATGGCGACCTGCTCAACGCCAACTTCCCCAACTATGCACCATCGGACGGCGACAAGGCCTCGTTGAAGGTCGAGCGCACTGCGGACGGTGTCGTGCGTGGCACGATGCGGGGCGACGTGTTCGACGGGCGCGGGTTCCTGAAGTCGGCGATCTCCGGCAACGGCAAGGACGATCCCAAGAACAAGATGAAGAGCGTCGACTTCGACATCGACGTGAAACTCGGTGCCGTCGCCGGCTTCAACGGCGAGGCGATGCGCAGCGTCGATGCGAAGATGTCCAGGCGCAACGGGGCCATCAAGGCCTTGACGCTGAGCGGCAAGATCGGCCGCGACACGCCGGTCGCCGCCGATCTGCGCGGTGGACGCGCGCAGGGCGGGCGCGAAGTGATCTATCTGCAGACCAACGATGCCGGCGCGCTGCTGCGCTTCACCGACACCTATACCAAGGCGGTGGGGGGGCAGATCGTAGTGGCGATGGAGCCGCCGACCTCCGAGCCGAACACGCCGCGCGAGGGCCTCATCAACGTCCGCGACTTCACCGTCAAGGGCGAGGCGCAGCTCGAGCGCGTCGCCGCCGGCGCGCCGAACGGCACCGGCAGCGGCGTGTCGTTCAGTGCGTTGCGTGCGGAATTCACCCGGCAGAACGGCGCACTCACGATCCGCGACGGCGTGGTGAAGGGGCCGATGATCGGCGCCACGATCGAGGGCTCGATCGACTATCCCGGCAACCAGGTCTGCATGAGCGGCACCTTCGTGCCGATGTATGGCGTCAACAACATCTTCGGACAGATCCCGCTGTTCGGCATCTTCCTCGGCGGCGGCAACAACGAGGGATTGATCGGCGTCACCTACGAGGTCGTCGGGACGCCAGCCGCGCCGGTGATGCGCGTCAACCCGATCTCGGCGATGGCGCCGGGCCTGTTCCGCAAGATCTTCGAGTTCAACACCGGCAAGCAGAACTCGCCGTTCGACGAGTTCCCGTCGCAGTCGAACGACGGCGCGACCGGGGCGACGCGGCAGCTGTCCAACGGTTGCACTCTGGCGCGTCGGTAACGCCGCGAACCGTCAGTCTCCGGGGCCTGTCCGGGCGTTGACCTTCGTCTTGCCTCGCACCTGAAAAGAGAATGGCCGGGACAAGCCCGGCCATGACCGAAACGGAACGTGCGATGACCGGGAAGGCCTATGCCGCGCGCACGCCGGCCAGGAACGTGCCGACTTCGCCCGAAAGCTGCTCGGCCTGCTTGGAGAGATTGGAGGCGGCCTCGAGCACCATGCCGGCGGCATTGCCGGTCTCGTTGGCGGCGGTGCTGACGCCTCCGATATTCGTGGTGACCTCCCGCGTGGCGTCCGCGGTTTGCGCGACGCTGCGGGCGATCTCGGCGGTGGCCGCGCCTTGCTCCTCGATGGCCGCGCCGATCGAAGTGGCGATGCGGCTGACCTCCTCGATGGTGGCGGTGATGCCGCCAATCGCATCGACCGCTTCCTTGGTGGCGCCCTGGATCTGGGCGATCTTGTCGCCGATCTCGCGGGTGGCTTCCGCCGTCTGGCTCGCCAGCGACTTCACCTCGGAGGCGACCACGGCAAAGCCGCGGCCGGCTTCGCCTGCGCGGGCCGCCTCGATGGTGGCGTTGAGCGCGAGCAGGTTGGTCTGTGCCGCTATGCTGGAGATCAGCTCGGCGACATGTTCGATCTGCTGGGCCCCGTCCGAGAGGGCGCGGACGATGCTGTCGGTGCGGCGGGCGCTGTCGACGGCGCGGCCGGTCACCTCCGCCGACTGGGCGACCTGACGGCTGATTTCGGTGATGGAGGAGGTGAGCTCCTCGGCCGCCGCCGCCACGGTCTGGACGCGCTGGCTGGCCTCGGTCGCGGCCGAGCCGACAAGGGCGGCGCGGCGGTTGGTGCCCTCGGCGGTGGAGGACATCGACTTGGCGGTGCTTTCGAGTTCGCCGGAGCCGGAGGCCATCAGACCGACCAGCTGGCCGACGGAGGCGTCGAAGCGGTCGGCGAGCGCGATCAGCGCATCGCGCTTCTCCTGTTCGCTGCGGGTCTTGGCGGCGACCTGCTCGGCCTCGAGCGTGCGTGCCGTCAGCGCCGTCCGGCGCAGCACTTCCAGCGTCTCTGCCATGCGGCCGATCTCGTCGCCACGGCCGGTCTCCTCGACCGGGCGGTCGATGGCGCCCTCAGAAATCTCCTGCATGCGGTTCTTCTGACGATCCAGCGCGCCCAGCACGTCGCGGGCGATCAGCCAGCTCAGTGCGGCCATCAGCAGCATCAGCCCGCCGCCGATCGCGGCCAACTCCAGCGTGAGCGCGCGGACGTCCGCATCGATGTCGTCGACATAGAGGCCGTAGCTGATCGTCGTATTCCACGGCGCGAATTTGCGCGCGAACACGGTCTTGCGGACCGCCTCGGTCTGGCCGGGGCGAGGATAGAGGTAAGACGTTACGCCGCCCTCGGCGCGCTGCGCGCCGGCCTTGATGATGGCGTCGGCGATCACGACACCGTTGGAATCGGTCGCTCCGGTGATCTTGCCTTCGAGCTTCTGGTTGGCGCCGTTCACCAGGATCGAGGAGTCGGCATTGTAAACGACGGGGTAGCCCTGGCCGGCGTTGAAGCTCATCTGACGGCCGCGGAGGTTGAACTGGGCCTTCGCTTCGGCCTGGGTCAGCTTGCCGGCGGCGACGTCGTCCTGGACGGACTGTGCCAGGCTGTAGAGCATGTCGACCGCGGCCTTCATCTGCTGGACGCGGTCGTCGATCATGCGGCTCTTGCTGAGCAAGGCCGATGTCGCGATGATGGCCGCGACGGTGAGCGCCGCGAGAAAGACCATGCCGGCAAGCTTGGTGCGGATTTTGAGATGACTGAGCAGGTTCACGCGCAAGCCCCTATGGCATGGTTGTTATTGCTCGCAGCGGTAGCATGAAGTTCTTACCAATCATGAAAATAGACGTGTGGCAGGCGGCCGCGGCGGAGACGCCTCGCAGCTCCATGCGCAAACGTGCAGGACAGTCGCTGGCTGCCGGCCGCACTCCGGGCCGATCGATGAGCGGCGCCCGCCCACGTCACAGCGGTACGGAAGGACGATGAGGCGATTCGCTCACCGGCTCATCATGTCCGCCTTGCTGCTCGCGGCGCTCGTCCTGATCTGGAAGGTACTGGGCTCAAGCTGAAAGGGCACCGGCGCAGTGCCGATGCCCTTTCTGTCTCGCTTCCGGTGGCGCGTGAGGCGCTGCCCGACCTAGTCCTTGCCCATCGCCGCATCGGCGCTGACCGAGCCGCCGCCGGCCGCCGACAGATAGAGGCAGGCGAAGCAGAACATGATCGCCGCGGTGCCGCCGTTGAGCAGCGGGAGGAACACCGGCGTCTCGCCCTTGAACATGTGGCCCATGAAATAGGCGAAAGCCATTTCACCCGAGAGGATGAAAGCCGTGAGACGGGTGAACAGGCCGATCATCAGCAGCGCGCCGAGCACGAGTTCGAGCGTGCCGGCCGCGTAGATCAGCGGCGGGATGTTCGCGAAGTACGGGATCACCGGAAACTTGAACAGCTTGGCGACGCCATACTGGAACAGCAGCAGGCCCGTGATGAAGCGGAACAGGCTGAGGATCACGGGTTGAAAGCGGGTGAGATAAGGAAAGTTCATTGGTTTGCCCTCCATCCAATGACGAGGACTAGGAGCGCATTCGCTTCCGCACTGCAAGATGTCCGGCACCCTTTCGGCCTGACATTTTCGTCATGACGGAGGAATGCGCGGTTGTTTCCCCGCCATTGCTCGCGATTGCGCCGCGTCGGTCCGTAGTTTTTCGGTATGGCCGCCGCAATCAGGTCACCCCTGAGAAACCTACCGCCGCAGTGCGGGGACGATCAGGAACGGAATCATGCCGAGCACGACGCTCACGAGCGCGAAGGCGAGCAGCGCATTGTAGCCGTGGGTGGCGTCGTGGATCATGCCGCCGCTCCAGGAGCCGAACGCCGAGCCGAGCCCGCTGCCGATCGAGATGGTGCCAAAGATCGTGCCGACGCGCCTGCCGCGGAAGATCTTCATCGCGGTGGCCGTGATCAGCGGTCCGCGCGAGCCCATCATGCTGCCGAAACAGACCACGAAGCCGGTCAGCAGGATGATGTTCGGCCAATATTGCAACAGCCACAGAAGGACGATGCCGATGATCGAGATCGCGTAGCTCAGCAGCACCGAGGGCCGCCGCCCGATCAGGCCGTCGAGCGCGGAGACTCCCAGCATCCCGAACACCAGCACCACGCCGGAAAAACCCCAGGCGGTCGCGGCCTGAAGTGGCGGAAAGCCGGCATCGATCAGATAGGCCACGATCTGCGCGGCGATCGCATACATGCCGACGGCGGTGAAGAAGAAGGTCGAGAACAGCGCCCAGAAGGCGTGGTGGCGCATCGCGCTGGCCAGCGTCCAGCCATGGTCGACGAAATCAGGGTCGGTCTTCTTGGCGACGTGCGGCGAGCCCGCCGCGAACAGCCGCCACGGCAGCAGCAGCAGCGGCACCAGCAAGCCAAGCGCGACGACACCGAACAGCTGGTAGGTGTCGCGCCAGCCGAGATGATCGATCAGAAGCTGCGAGGCCGGCAGCAGTGCCAGCACGCCCCCGCCCATCGCCGAATAGACCACCGCCATCGCCGTCGGCAGCTTTGGGCCGAACCAGCGGCCGAGCAGGATCGAGTTCGGCACGTTGCCGATGAAGGCCACGCCGATGCCGACGCACAGACCGATGGAGATCTGGAATTGCCAGAGTGCCTCGGCGCGGCCTGCGATCAGGAAGGCCGAGCCGAGCAGCAGCAATCCGAGCGCATAGACGACGCGGGGACCGGAATGATCGAACAGGCGACCGACCAGCGGCGCGGTCAATCCGCTGATGAGCCAGGTCAGCGAATAGATCGAGACGACCTCGGCGCGATCCCAGCCGAAATTGTCCGAGATCGGCTTGAGGAAGACCGTGAAGCTCTCGCTGAGGCCGCGGCCGAGCACGGCCAGCGCGAAGCAGAGGGCCAGCACGACGAGCGCCGTGCGCGTCGCGCCTTGTTGCGCCGCAGCTCGATTTTCCTCGCGCGTTTCCCGTGGCGTGTTCTGGTTCATTGCCTGTCAGGGAGCGCGCTTCGGCGCGCCCTGACAAGCAGCGAAAAGCTCATACGCCTATGCAGGCTTGATCAGCACGTGCTTCTTCTTGCCGAAGGACAGCTTGATCACGCCTTCCGGCGTCAGATTGGCGGCCGACAGCGCCATCTTCTCGTCGGTGACGGCCGCGTCGTTGACGCGCAGGCCGCCGCCCTTGATCTGGCGCCGCGCCTCGCCGTTGGAGGCGACGAGGCCCGCCTTGACGAAGGCGTTGAGCACGCCGAGGCCGGCGTCGAGCTCGCCGCGCGGAATTTCCACCGTCGGCAGGCTCTCGGCCAGCGCGCCTTCCTCGAAGGTCCGGCGGGCGGTTTCGGCGGCCGCCTCGGCGGCCTCGCGGCCGTGCAGCAGCGCCGTCGCCTCGGTGGCGAGCACCTTCTTGGCCTCGTTGATCTCTGAGCCGCCGAGAGCTTCGAGCTTCCTGATCTCGCTGATCGGCAGCGTGGTGAACAGCTTGAGGAACTTGCCGACGTCGGCATCCTCGGTGTTGCGCCAGTACTGCCAGAAGTCGTACGGCGCGAACTGGTCGGCGTTGAGCCACACCGCGCCCTGCGCGGTCTTGCCCATCTTGGCGCCCGAGGCGGTGGTCAGGAGCGGCGTGGTCAGCGCGAACAGCTGGTGGGTGCCCATGCGGCGGCCGAGATCGACGCCCATGATGATGTTGCCCCACTGGTCGGAGCCGCCCATCTGCAATTTGCAGCCGGTGCGCTTGGCGAGCTCGACGAAGTCGTAGGCCTGGCAGACCATGTAGTTGAACTCGATGAAGCTCATCTCCTGCTCGCGCTCGAGGCGCAGCCGCACGGAGTCCATGGTCAGCATGCGGTTGACCGAGAAATGCCGGCCGACGTCGCGCAGCATCTCGATCCAGTTCAGCTTCGTCAGCCACTCCGCGTTGTCGAGCATGATGGCGTCGCTCTTGCCATCGCCATATTTCAGCACCTTGGCGAACACGCCGCGGATCGATTCCTTGTTGGCTTCGATCTCCGCGACCGTGCGCATCGCGCGTGTCTCGTCCTTGCCCGAGGGGTCGCCGACCATGGTGGTGCCGCCGCCCATCAAGGTGATCGGCTTGTTGCCGGACTGCTGCAGCCAGTGCAGCATCATCATGGTCAGGTAATTGCCGATGTGGAGCGAGCGGGCGGTGCAATCATAGCCGACATAGGCGGTCGCCTCGCCCCTGGCGGCGAGCGCATCGAGCCCGTCGAAATCGGAGCACTGGTGGATGAAACCGCGCTCCTGGAGGGTGTTGAGGAAATCCGATTTAAATGCGGTCATCTGTCGGCGTGCCCAATCATTCTTATTTTACGGTCTTTGCGGCAAGTTGCGGAACCACCGGCAGCCGGGCTGCCGCAAAAATGCGCGCTGTGGCATTATAAGATGTACTTGTTTGATACAAGTCGGGCGTCGGGGCAGGGGGCGTCGGGGCTCGTTTTGAGATGATGTTGACGGCACTCGGTTTGATGAGCGGCACCTCGCTGGACGGGGTGGACATCGCGCTGATCGAAACCGACGGAAAGCAGGTCAAGGCGTTCGGCCCATCCGGTTACCGGCCCTATAATCCGGGCGAACGCAATTTGCTGCGGCAGGCCTTGAGCGAGGCGGTGCAACTGGAGCGCCGCGATCTCCGGCCGGGCATCCTGGCCGAGGCCGAGCGCGCGGTGACGCTGGCCCATGCCGAGGCCGTCGCGGCCTTCCTCGCGCAGAACCGGATGAAACCGGAGGAGATCGACATCGTCGGCTTCCACGGCCAGACCGTGCTGCACCGCCCCGAAAAGCGCCTGACGGTGCAGATCGGCGATGCCCCGGCTCTGGCCCGGGCGATCCACATCCCCGTGATGCATGATTTCCGCGCCGCCGATGTCGAGGCCGGAGGGCAGGGCGCCCCGCTCGTGCCGGTCTACCACCGGGCGCTGGCGCAGGCGCTGGAGCACGAGGGGCCGGTCGTCGTCGTCAATATCGGCGGCGTCTCCAACATCACCTATATCGACGGCAATGAGGCGCTGATCGCCTGCGACACCGGGCCCGGCAACGCGCTGCTCGACGACTTCATGTACCGCACCATGAACCTTGCCTTCGACACGGAGGGCCGCTTTGCCGCGCTCGGCAAGCCCGACGAGGCCTGGATCGCGCGGGCGCTGGAGCTGCCGTTCTTCGCGGCGCCGCCGCCGAAATCGCTCGACCGCAACGATTTCGCCGCGCTCAAGCTCGGCGACGTCGCGCCGGCCGACGGGGCCGCGACGCTGACGGCCTTCACGGCGTCCGCGATCGCCCGCATCATTCCGCTGCTGCCGCGGCGGCCGCGCAGCTGGATCGTCTGCGGCGGCGGCGCCCGCAACCTCACCATGCTCAGGATGCTGCGCGAGCGGGTCGGCCCGGCCACGGTACAGGCCGCCGAGACGCTCGGCTGGGCCTCGGACGCGATCGAGGCCCAGGCCTTCGGTTTCCTCGCCGCTCGCGGCCTGAAGGGCCTGCCATTGTCCTATCCGACGACAACAGGCGTGCCGCTGCCAATGACGGGCGGGGTGATCGCCCGGCCGTGAGGGCGGGCACCACTGCTTCAACGTCATTGCGAGGAGCGCAGCGACGAAGCAATCCAGACTTTCCCCGCGGCGGCAGTCTGGATTGCTTCGCTGCGCTCGCAATGACGGAGTTTGAGGCACTGGATTGCTCTTTCAATGAAGGCCTTCATCGCAGACACACTCTCGCGATCTCGCGGCACATTTGCCCGAGCTTTGCCATGTCGGTTGCGCCCCAAATTGCCAGAGGGCGCAGGGAAGGCCGGGCGCCGGCTGGCACCCGAGTCCGTATGCACAGAAATGCACACGGGATGGACTACAGGTCTCGCCGGTCGCCCGGCCTTCCCTGCGCGGATGGTTTTAACGGTGTCCTTCGCGCTCTCCCCGGGGAGCGATGCACTCTTGCCCCCGTCGCCTCTGCGGCTTGTGCGATGTGCGCACCCGGTCGGGCCGCCGCATCGCCGCGAGACTTGACGGCAGCGACCGGCCGTCAGGACCACACGACTTGTTCCGTCCGCGGACGGCCTGGCCTTTACGCCGGGGCCCGATGTGCGCACCTCCGACGATCAACCAGGCCGCTGTGACAATCGCCGTGTCGTACCCGCGTCGCGCGTGACTCAACGGGTTGTCCGTCCCTGTCACCGCATCTCCGCGCCGGCGCTGCCGCGTCCATCGCACCCCGGCCCGCATCTCGTGACGATCGCGAAGCGCCCCTCTGGCAGGGCCGGGATGGGCGTTACATGCCATAAATCCGAAATTCGGAAAAGCGAAATATTTTTGCGAGAAGGGATTGACCGGGTGTGTCGGGGGTTCGCCCGACGCCTCGCGCGGAAGACGAGGGGCGTTCTCAATGCGGCGAAGCGTGACCCTAAGCCCGCGCGGGGAGGGCGAGGGAATTGAGTGCACTGTCGGTGATGCGCGTCATGCCAAAAAGAAAGACCGCCGCGGAGGCGGTCTTCGGGTTGCTCTTGGCCGGCTATCAAGTCGCGCCGGTTGCGGAGAGCCGGGTGCGTCGACGACAGGCGAGCAGGCCAACGCCACAGAATCCGAGGAGCAACATCGCCCAGGTCGAGGGCTCGGGGACGGCTCCAACAGGACCGCTGACCTGATAACTGATGGATATTCGATCGATTTGGACTGGGTCTTGATCGAACGTATAGACTGCATTCGATGTCACCGCCCCAAAGGAGTAGGCCGCTCCTGATGAATAGTAGATGTTCGAAAGACAGTTGCTGCAACCGGTGGCGAAAGGCCCGGACGATGGCGTTGAGAACGTCATGACGCCATCGGTAGAGGCAGATGCGGGGGTGGGCTCGATCTCGAGATTGATTCCCAAATACTGGTCCGTTCCTGCAGGCACCACAAACGCAGGCCCTGTCGAACTGAAATTGACGATGACCTGATCGCCCTTCGTCAGCGTGAACGCCGTATCTGCGAATGACAGACTGTAGGTTTGATAGTGCACTTGGCCAATATCGAAAGATCCATAGGTGCCTGCAGCTTGCGGCGCTGAAACGTCGAAAGTCCACACAGTTGCGCTGGCGGGTTCAAATGCCAACACCGCTGTAAACAGTCCGAGAAACAAACCGATTCTTGTCTTCATGATTATTCCCCGCTTGAAAGGAGTTGACGGTTTCACGCAGAGCAAATTGGGTCAATTTCAAAGAATCAGCCTCGCCCTGCTCAAATGGATAGGGACAGCGTGACTCCGCCGTGGCAGCGGCTCGGTCTCTCGGGGCGTGGTGGACGGCCTGGTAGTTGCCGCGAACGCCAGCTCGACGTGCTTGAGAGGCAAGACTGGATCGCTGCTTCGCTCGTGCTGCGCGCCGCCTCGTAGTCCTGAGCGGTTTTGAGAATTACCAATTACGGCGACAGTGCACCAAATGGACTCCGCGACGCTTCAGTGCATCACCGGATCTATGCCGGCCTCATCCAGACCCAGCGCAGGCGCACCCGCCGCTTCTGGCGGGGCCGGGGACGACGGAAGCCGGCAACGAGATGCATGCATTTGCATTGATCTTGACAGTTCCATGCAAATGCATGTATCTCGATGCATCGCCGTCGAACTGCCGGGATCATCGCCATGACGTCCGCACTTCATTCGCCCACCTCGCTCAAACTCATCAGCCACAGGCTTTGCCCCTATGTGCAGCGCGCCGTGATCGCGCTCACCGAGAAAGGCGTGCCGTTCGAGCGGGTCGACATCGATCTCGCCGCCAAGCCGGACTGGTTCCTGAAGCTCTCGCCGCTCGGCAAGGTGCCGGTGCTGGTGGTGACGACGGAGAAGGGCGAGGTCGCGCTGTTCGAGAGCAACGTGATCTGCGAGTACATCGAGGAGACGCAAGCAGGCAGCAAGCTGCATCCGGCCGATGCGCTGACGCGGGCCGAGCACCGCGCCTGGATGGAGTTCGGCTCGGCGATCCTCGGCGACCTCTGGGGGCTGGAGACGACGACGGATCCGGCCGTGTTCGCCAGCAAGCGCGACGCGCTCGCGGTAAAGTTTTCGCGGGTCGAGGCTGCGCTGGGAGCGGGGCCTTACTTTGCAGGCGAAACGTTCAGCCTAGTCGACGCCGTGTTCGCGCCGGTCTTCCGCTATTTCGATCTGTTCGACGACCTCGCCGATCACGGCATCTTTCGCGAGGTGCCGAAGGTGCGGGCCTGGCGGGCGGAGCTTGCGAAGCGCCCGAGCGTGCGCTCAGCGGTCGATCCGAACTATCCGTCGTTGCTGCGCGCCTTCCTCGTGCGGCACGATGCGCATCTGCTCAGGCTTGCAGCCTGAGTGCACGTAGTCCGGATGGAGCGCAGCGCAATCCGGGGCCATGCCATGAGCGAGAGACGTCCCGGATTTCGCTTCGCTCCATCCGGGCTACAAGGTCCAAGCGCTGGGTTCAGCGCACGTTGGCGAGCCGCATGTCGAGATACGCCGTGATGGTTTCCATCAGCGGCTCGAGCTTGGAATCGAAGAAGTGGTTGGCGCCGGGGATGATCTGCTGATCGATCACGATGCCCTTCTGCGTCTTCAGCTTCTCGACCAGCGTGTTGACGTCCTTGGGCGGCACCACCGCGTCCTTCTCGCCGTGCACGATCAGGCCAGAGGACGGGCAGGGCGCCAGGAACGAGAAGTCGTAGAGGTTGGCGGGCGGCGCGATCGAGATGAAGCCTTCGACCTCGGGACGGCGCATCAGGAGCTGCATGCCGATCCAGGCGCCGAAGGAGAAGCCAGCGACCCAGCAGGCGCGCGCTTCGGGATTGATGGTCTGCGCCCAATCGAGCGCGGCCGCCGCATCCGACAATTCGCCGGTGCCGTGATCGAACGAGCCCTGGCTGCGGCCGACGCCGCGGAAGTTGAAGCGCAGCACCGAGAAGCCGCGATGGGCGAAGGCGTAATAGCACTGGTACACGATCTGGTGGTTCATCGTGCCGTGGAACTGCGGATGCGGATGCAGGATCATCGCGATCGGCGCGTTCTTCTGCTTGGCCGGGTGATAACGACCTTCGAGACGGCCAGCGGGGCCGGCGAAAATGACTTCAGGCATGATGCTCTCTTGATGACCCTTGGAAACGATCCTCAGCAATCCATCGCTTGGCCGGTCGCACCGAGGGTGGGCGACTGCCGACGCGGATGGAGGGTGAAGGGCGAGGCCTCGAATGATGCGCGCGGGGCGCGCGGTGAACTGAAGGGCCTTCTAGCATGAGGCACGGGTCAAAAAGCAAGCATCTTGAGCATTTTTAAGCGGGATCAATAGCTTGCGCCAAGGTCGGGGCGTCGGGTGGCGGAACGCGCCGGCGTGGCCCAGGCGGATGGCCATCCGGCCTGACGATCAGTCCGCCGGCGGCGTCCCGAGGCCCGCGACCGCCGACCGGTAGCGCCGGCTGCCGCCCAGGGCTTGCCCGTTGTCGAACGCGAGTTCGAAATCACCCGATGATTTGAGGTCGATCCCGACCACGCGAGCGAGATTGGCCAGCCGGGTGCGGTGAATACGGACGAGGCCGAGGCGGCCGAACTGCGCCTCTGCGGCGGCCAGGGTGCCGCGGATCAGATGGGTCGTCCCGTCTGCAAGCCTGTATTCGATGTAGTTCCCGGCGGAGGAAATCCAGAGGATCTGATCCGGCTCGACCCGGATCCGGCTTGTGCCGTCGCGCAGCCAGATCGTTCCCGGATCCTCGGCGGCTGCAGGCGACGGCGGCACGGATGGCAGGGCGCGGGCCCTTTCCCGCAGTGCGTGGCGGCTTTCGAACAGCCAGATCGTTCCACCGATCACGAAAGCCGTCACGAGGTCCTTGCGGACCTCGTACACGACCGTCGCGACGCTGAAGCCGAAATCATAGCTGGCGCCGGCAAGCCACAGCAGCAGCTTCCGCAGCCAGACGATTCCAGCGATATGAACTGCGGAGAAGAGTCCAAAGGCCATGACCGCCGAGGCAGCGCGGGATGCGAGCGATCCCGCAAGCCGTATCCGCCTCACGGCAACGACCAGGATCGGGACAGCCAGCAGGATGACCGCGACGCTCGACAATTCCCAGAAGAGCAGGCGACCGACCTCGGGGCTCAGCCCGTGCCTTGCGGCATCCTGGGCCGCTGACAGTCCGTTTACGATCGCCGTGGCGAACGCAACGGAGGCGATGGCTGCGTACATCACGCCATTGCCGCTGATCACGCCACGATCGCCGCTCGGCCCCTGGAGCGGCCGCTCGTCCCGGCCGGCGATGCTCTGATCCCAAACCGGCTCGACGGCGGTCCTGTCGGGCGCATTCTGGAGGTCAGCCATGGCCGGATCAGAATCGCCTCACGCAGCAGAAAACCATGTCGGCACCCAAGATATCACTATCCGATGCGCGGCGCGTCGACCTCGACTGGGTTCGCATCGCCGCCTTCGGGCTCCTGATCTTTTACCACGTCGGCATGCTTTATGTGTCCTGGGGATTCCACATCAAGAGTGACCATCGCCTGACCTGGCTCGAACCGGCGATGCTTCTCGTGAACCCCTGGCGGCTGTCGCTGCTGTTTCTGGTCTCCGGCGCGGCCACAAGGTTCATGCTCGGCAAATATGCGCTCGGATCGCTGGTCTGCGCCCGAACCGCGCGGCTGCTGATCCCCGTTGTCTTCGGCATGCTGGTGATCGTGCCGCCTCAATCCTACGACCAGATCCTCGAGAGCGTGGGTTATCGCGCTGGCTTCTTGGATTTCTACATGAAGCACTATCTCGCCTTCGGGCCCCAGTTCTGCCCAACCCCCTGCATCCTGCTGCCGACCTGGAACCATCTCTGGTTCGTGGTCTATCTCTGGGTTTACACCGTTGCCTTGAGCGGCCTGCTGCTGCTCTGGCCGTCCTTCGCCTCGACCGCAGGGGGCCTTGCCGGGCGGCTCACCGGCGTCTGGCTGCTGCTCGTTCCGTGCGGTGTCTTCGCCGCCTGGCGCCTCGTGCTGTACCCGGCTTTCCCCTCGACCCACGCCCTGTTCGGCGACTGGTACAACCATGCGGACTACGCGACCGCGTTCCTGATCGGCTTTCTGCTGGCCCGCCAGGAGGAGGCATGGCGCGACATGGAGCGGCTACGCTGGCCGGCGCTCGCCGCGGCAACAGCGTTCTTTGCTGCCTTCCTCGCACTCCGCGCCGGTGCGGGTGTTTCGCTCATGTCGTCGCACGGGCTGACAGTATCGGGCCGGACCGCCTATGGCTGCTATCAATGGCTCGCGATGGTCGGCGTGCTCGGCTTTGCCAGGCGGTGGTTCACGGCGGACAATCCGCTGCGCCGTTACCTGACCGATGCCGTGTTTCCCTATTACATCGTGCACCAGACCGCGATCATCATGATCGCGCATGCGCTGCGCGGTCGCGGATGGTCGGCCGCAACGGAATCATCCATCGTGATATCAGGCACGGCGCTGAGCTGCATCGTCACCTATGAGATCGTTCGCCGGATCGCGTTCTTGCGGCCGCTGTTCGGCCTGCGACTGAAGGATCGGCATGTGACCGTCAAGGCCGGTTCTCAAGCGATCTCGTCATGACGGGACTGGTTGGCGCCATCGCAAAAGATGCTAAGAGGCGGCGCCATGACCGCCCGTGTCTATCTCGACTGGAACGCAACCACGCCGCTGCGCGCCGAGGCGCGCGAGGCGATGCTGGCGGCCTTCGATCTGATCGGGAACCCATCCTCCGTCCATGCCGAGGGGCGGGAGGCGCGGCGTCTGGTCGAGGAGGCGCGCGCGGTGGTGGCGGCGGCGCTCGGCGCGCTCCCGCGCAACGTGGTGTTCACCTCGTCCGGAACCGAGGCCAACGCCCTGGCGCTCTCGCCCGCACTGCGCGTCCCGTCGGGAGGGCCGGTCGAGCGGCTGCTGGTCTCGGCCGTCGAGCATGCCTCCGTCCTGGCGGGCGGCCGGTTCCCGGCCGATCGGGTCAGCCTTGTCCGGGTGACACGGTCCGGCGTGGTCGATCTGGCGCGTCTGGCGGCCCTGCTGGCGGACGGTCCGCCGGCGCTGGTCTCCCTCATGGCCGCCAACAACGAGACGGGCGCGCTCCAGCCGGTGGCCGAGGCCGCAGGGCTGGTTAAGCAGGCGGGCGGCCTGCTGCATGTCGATGCCATTCAGGCTCTTGGAAAAATACCGTTAGACATCAAGGCGATGGGGGCGGACCTTGTTTCCGTTTCTGGACACAAGGTCGGCGCTCCCAAGGGCGTCGGGGCGCTCGTGATCGCTGAGGGGCTGATCGGACTGGACCCGGTGCTGCGGGGCGGCGGGCAGGAACTCAATCGCCGGGCCGGAACCGAGAATGTCCCGGGAATTGCCGCTTTCGGCGCCGCGGTGAAAGCGGCTCTTCAGGCTCTGCCGCAGGATGCGGCGCGCATGACAAGCCTCAGAGAACATTTGGAAAAAGGCCTCAAGGCGACGGCCAGTGCCACGATCTTTTCCGATGATGTTCCCCGGTTGCCGAATACCACGCTGTTCACGGCACCCGGCCTCAAGGCCGAAACAGCGGTGATCGGCTTCGATCTGGAGGGGATCGCGGTGTCGTCCGGGTCGGCCTGTTCCTCCGGGAAGGTCCAGCCATCCCATGTCCTGTCGGCGATGGGGTACGATCCGGCGGTAGCCCAGGGGGCCGTTCGCCTCAGTCTGGGCTGGACGACTGATCCGGAGGACATCAACAGGGCGTTAGAGGCTTGGCGAAAGCTTGGTAATCACCTACTTAGGGCCTAAGCGACGAAACACGGCTTGAACGGTTCTAAGCGCGTGCTTTCGGTCGAAAAACATCGTAATACACAACCGAGTTTGATCCACCGCGGTCCTTGAAACCGCGAGCGGAGGATAGAATGCCAGCCGTGCAAGAGACGGTCGATCGCGTCAAGCGCATCGACGTCGACCAGTATCGTTATGGGTTCGAGACCCTGATCGAGTCCGACAAGGCCCCAAAGGGTCTGTCGGAAGACACCGTCAAGTTCATCTCGCAGAAGAAGAACGAGCCCGCCTGGATGCTCGAATGGCGGCTGGAGGCCTATCGCCGCTGGCTGACCATGCAGGAGCCGACCTGGGCCCGCGTCGACTATCCCAGGATCGACTTCCAGGATCTCTATTACTACGCCGCGCCGAAGCCGAAGAAGACGGTGTCCTCGCTCGACGAGATCGACCCGGAGATCCTCAAGACCTACGAGAAGCTCGGCATTCCCCTGCGCGAGGTCGCGATGCTGGAGGGCGTCGAGCCGAAGCCGGGCGAGGAGGATCCGAACCGCCGCAAGATCGCGGTCGACGCCGTGTTCGATTCCGTCTCGGTCGCGACCACGTTCAAGGCCGAACTGAAGAAGGCCGGCGTGATCTTCATGCCGATCTCCGAGGCCATCCGCGAGCATCCCGAACTGGTGCAGAAATATCTGGGCTCGGTGGTGCCGACCTCGGACAATTTCTACGCGACGCTGAACTCGGCGGTGTTCTCCGACGGCTCGTTCGTCTACGTGCCGCCGGGCGTGCGCTGCCCGATGGAGCTGTCGACCTATTTCCGCATCAACGAGCGCAACACCGGCCAGTTCGAGCGCACG
>VYLE01000268.1_pt1 | contig 39017 bp, 45 predicted proteins | sample 5114391 | NCBI WGS metagenome assembly VYLE01 (sample SAMN12291771, study PRJNA351875) | freshwater metagenome | isolation source: freshwater lake | place: USA: Michigan, Kent Lake | collected 2013-08-15
GCCGCAACCTCGCCGGCCGCCCGGATGGCGCCGCCGGCCAGCAGCAGGTTCTCGGTCAGCGTCGTCTTGCCGGCGTCCGGGTGCGAGATAATGGCAAAGGTGCGCCGGCGGGCGGCTTCAGTCACGTGGGACATGGGTCAGGTTCTCTCTCTGGCGGAGGCCCTAACCGATTTGGCGGAGGGATTGAAGGGGCTGGCTGAAACGATACAAAAGGTCAGGACGGCAGGAAGATCAGACAATGAGTGCATCGGGCAGCCCACTGGGGTTCGTGGTCTTCATCGTGATTTTCCTGCTTTTGATGCGTTGGCCAAAGCGGCACGGCGCAATCGTTGAAAGCAGCCGGGTTGGCCTCTTTCGGCGAGTTGCGGCCTTCTATATTGACCTGTTTGTCGGGGCGCTCGGCGTCCTACCATTTGCCGTCATACCCGTTCTCTTCGTCGAGTTCCTGGCAACGGGAGAATGGCAGTGGAGCTTCGAACGAGACTATGTGAGATCAACAGACTGGATCAACGCCGTCTGCATTCTCGGAGCCTTCTACGGCATGTTCTGGTATTGGCGATGGCACTTCCATCGACAGAAACAGACCGTCGGGCAGCATCTTCTGAAATTCAAGCTGGTCCCAATCCATGAGAACACGAGCCTTGGAATCAGGTTCGTCGCTGCTCTGATTGGCGCGTCGTGGTGGCCACTTTGGCCGTGGACCATCTTCAAGGAACGGCAGGACTATTTCTGGGACACATATTCCGGGATCAAGGCCCGCGACGTACTTCCCGCATGAACTCCTGAGGTCAGATGTCCGGTATCTCGAAACCGATATAGCGCTCGGCGCTTTCATGGCCCGGCCACTGCGCCGTATCGAACTGCACCCAGTATCCGCGCTTCGAAATGCGGCCCGGCGGATCGTCCTCGACCCGCGGGCCGACGATGCCGTCGGCGCCATCTGGCCAGACCTCGCATTCCTCATAGCAGCGCTCGATCCAGCCGCGCCCGAACCAGGCGCCGGAGAGATACACATCGGCCCGCACCCAGAGGCTCGGCGCCACGGAAAGCTCGATACGTCCCTCGAGCGCGCCGCCGAGGGTGATCAGCGCCTCGCGTGGGGTTTCCCGCTCCACCGATACCGCGATGTCCCTTCCCGCACGGTCCTTCCAGACCGGTGAGAGACGGGCAAAATCGCAGAGCAATCCCAGAAGGAACTCTGCCGAAACCGGCGTCGCGGGGCCATCCTCATCCCAGCAAAAATGCGGCGGGCGGATCGGGGGTGTTGGTTGCATGCTGGCAAGTGACCGGGCGCGGGGCCGCGCGTCAACTTGTTCACGCGAATTAGCGCCCCCGGATTGTGAAAGCGCCGCTGAGCCGCTACCGGCTGGTTCACGATCCATGACCGCGCCGGGCGTGCGGAGTGAAGACCGGGAGGATTGAAATGCCCTTGAAACTCGAGAATCCGGAGTCGGTTGCTGCGCCGCTCGGCAGGTATTCGCACGTGGTTGAAGTGCCGGCCGGTGCCGGGCTGGTCTTCGTCTCCGGCCAGGTGCCGGTCGCGCCTGACGGATCGGTCCCGCCAACGCTCGCCGAGCAGGCAGACCAGGTTTATGCAAACATCGTCGCCGTTCTGGCGGCGAAAGGGATTCCGCCTCAAAACATCATCAAGCTGACGACCTTTTTCGTCGAGGAGAACGACCCGGACGATTCCGTGCGCAAGGCACGCGCAGAACATCTCGGGGAGCACAGACCGGCGTCTACGGCTGTTTGCGTGCGCGCGCTCGTTGATCCGAGATGGAAGATCGAGATCGACGCGATCGCGCTGATGCCGCCTGCCGCTTAAGCAGCGCGAGGCCAGATCTGGCGGATGTCGGGGGCAACGCCTTCGGCGAACCGGGCGCGGACGGCCTCAAGGATGGATTCCGGCAGGATCGTGAGGCGCGGCTCGGACACGCGGCCATCCCGCACCGGGAAGAGCGCGGCGTTGGCGCCGGTCTTGGCGATGATCAGGGCGGCGAGGTCTGCGGTCAGGGCAGCATCCGGCTGGATGCCCCGGTCATGGCAGGCCTGCAGGCGGGCGCGGGCAAATTCGATGGCCTCGCGGGCGCGCATTGCGTGGATGTCCTCGAAGCCGAGGACAGGCCCGCGTTTCAGGAGGCGTAGCTCTGGCGCCTCGATCTCGGTGACAGTCTCGTTCAACAGGAACAGCATTGGCGCCATCGCCCCTCATAGCCTAGCGAATCGCAAGGTGAGGTGATGTCCTTAATGCCGGGTAAATCCTATCAATCTTCGACAGGCTCTGTCAGGAATGTGCGCCCTTCCCGGTCTTCGATCTCGACGATCCAGAGGTCGCGGTCGCGCGCCTTGGCACGGCGTACATACTCATCGACGCTCGCCTCGTCCGGCCCGACGCCCTGCATCGCAAGGTTCAGGAAAATGCGTTCGCCCTCAAGGTTCGTGGACGGAACATAGGCTGCGGCTGTGCCATCAAGGCGCGCAACCTTGATCAGCACATCGCCGCGATCGTCATCCCCATGCTGAACGATAAAGGCACTGGAGCCGGAGAGCTGCGCCCGCCGCACCAGTGCCTCGATCCAGAGCCTTGAAGGCAAGCGGTCCATGGCAGAGATCCCTCCGGCATCGGCGCCCGCGTCAAGCTGAAGGCTGATCAGCCCTCGGTGCCGCCGCCCATCATGCAGCTCATGCCGGCCGACATCAGCGCGCCCATCACGGCGCCCTGCTTCTCGACGGGCAGCTCATTCATCATCTTCTCGCCTTCCGCCTCACCGGCCGCCATCGCCGTGGCAACAAGCTTGAATGTGTCCGCGTCGAGGCCTTTTTCGAGGCTGTCGGCGACGCAGGTGCAATTGGCTTCGGATTCGCCGCTGTCAGTGCACGATTTGACCATCGCAGCCTTGTGGCCGCCGCCAACCGCGCCGCAACCGACCAGAGCAAGTGCCGCAACGGCGGCGATAACAAACTTCTTCATTGGGCATCCCCCTCCTGAACAATCGGCAGACCGTGCCACGGTTCACCGTTTTGGCAAACGGGAAAGTTCTGGGGGGCTGTAGATGGCCTACTGCGCCGCCTCTTCCAGCGGGGCGATGTCGGCTTCGGAGGCGCGTGGGAGGGTGACCTGGACACGGGTACCCTTGCCGGGTTTGGATTCGATGCGCAGGGCGCCTCCATGCAGCTCGGCGAAGCGGCGCACGACCGAGAGGCCGAGGCCGGTGCCGGGCTTGGCGCCGGTGCCTTGCGCGAAGGGTTCCGTCAGGCGGCTGAGATCGGCTGCCGCAATCCCGGCGCCCCGGTCCGTGACGCTCAGCACGGCAGCGCCGCCATCGATGCGCGTTTCCAGCGTCACCGATTTTCCGCTGGCGGAGTATTTGATCGCGTTGGAGATGAGGTTCTGCCAGATCTGGCGCACGGCGCGGGCATCCGCCTCGGCCCAGACTTCACCGGCGGCTTTCAGCTTCAGCGTCACCCCGGCGCGGCTTGCCTGTGCGGTGAGCTGGCGGATCACCGACTCGGCGGAGGCGGTGAGATCCACAGGCTCCGGATCGAGGCGCGGCTGTCCGGCTTCGGAGCGGGCAAGGTCGAGAATGTCATCGACCAGCAGCAGGAGGTCCGTGCCGCTCTCGTGGATGATCGAGGGATAATCCGCATACGGCTTGGGCATCGGCCCCATCAGCTCGGCCTGCATCACTTCGGCATAGCCGAGAATGGCGTTCAGCGGCGTCTTCAGGTCATGTCCAAGCGAGGCGAAGAACGCCGTGCGCGACTGGAGCTTGGCTTCCAGCTCGGCGATGGCGCTGGCGGGCACTTCGGGTGCATCCTCCGGCGCGTCGATCATCAGAACATGCCAGCCTTTGGCGTGACGCTCGGCGAGGACGCGCACACGCTGGCCGGAGACGAGTTCAGCGGTCACCAGCTTGCGCGCCGTGCGGCCGGGAGCGATGAGGTCCAGGTCATGGTCTGCGAACAGGCTCGACAGCGCCGAGCCGGCCCGCATCGTGACCAGGCCGAACGTATCGCCCTGCACGCGGCGCAGGCGCCCCTCGGGCGTGACATCGACCCAGCTGATTCCCGTCATGGTAATGGGCTGGGGTTCGGGCTCCGGGCGCACTTCGGGCTTCGGAGCGGCGGCGGCCTGCTCGGCGGGGGCAGCTGCGCGGTCTGATACGAGGTGCCAGACCATCAGCGCCGCCAGCACGAGACCGGCAAAGGCGAAGGGCGCGGCAAGCTCGCGTGCGCCCGGCGGCGGCGGCGGGAGAATGCCGAGCGGGTCAGCAATGAAAACGAGGAAGAGGGCGAGCGCGCCAAAGGTTCCGGCCTCGGCCGCCATGCGCGGCGCCCCGGCCAGCAGCGCGGCCAGAGGGGCAGCGACGAGGAGGACGATCAGGGGCGAGGCCCCGCCGCCGGTCAGGATCACGGCCACCAGCGCGATCATCAGCCAGGCAATGACCACGAGGCCGCGGCGGAGGGAATCTCCGGCCCCCGCTGCGGCATAACCGGCGAGGCCGGGGATCAGGGCCATCAGGACGGCGGCGATCAGGCTGGTCACGGGCGCCCCGGCGAGGCCGCCCGAGACAGCCGCCGTCAACCCCAGCGCGATCCACGCAAGGTGTACGAATTGTAACCGCTTCTGCGCCGCTTTGGGGGCCAAGACTTAACACCCCATAGATAAATCTTAGGCATTCTTGCCATATCAGGTGTTCGTGCTGCTGTATTTGTAATGCGCAAATCGCACAAGGCATGGTTCCCCATGCCGGGAAGTTCGGGCATCACTAATCGCGTGTCGCGTGAGGGAGTTTAGAATGAAGACCTCTGGGGTGATCGCTGCACTTCTGTGTGGCGCTGGGCTGGTTACGGGCGCTTCGGCACAGGTTGCTGATCCGATTTCGGAGTCCGCCGCCGTCTACATGACATACCAGTCGGATGCCGAGCAGGTCGCCGCCAAGCCGTTCAAGAGCGCCGGCGACATCGAGGCGGCACTCGGCACGATGGGCGCCTATAATGCCGACCAGCTGTCGCAGGGATGGATGTCCTATTCCGCGATGATCGCCGCGCAGGACCCGCAGTTTTCCTCCAAGGTGCGTGACATCTACGCCTTCTATGGCCAGGGCGCGCTGAAAAGCTTTGCCAAGGGCGACGGCTATGCCCGCTCGCTCGAAGGCGGCGACAATGCCGTGGGCGCCGCTGTCGGGGTGACCAAGACCGACCTTTCGAAGATCTACACCTCCGCTGCGGTGGTGAAGGAACAGGGCTATTCGCTGCAAGGGTATGGCTGGGCGAAGGCCCGGATCCATAACGGCAACGAGCGGTCCAAGACGGTGCAGGCCCTGCAGCTGAAAGGCCGCTCGGCGGACAATACGATCGTGACGGCGCTGACCAGCGCCTCGCCGCTCTCCAGCGATACGAAGGCCGGTGTGATCACGGTTGCGGCCACCGCTGACGATGTCGCCGGCGCCGTGCGCCTGCCCGCGTTCCTGACGAGCGGCTTCACGGGCAACCGCGAAAAAGTGAAATTCGGCAAGGAAGCCGTCGCCGACCAGATCGCCTCGCTCGCGGCCCTGCGGGTCATCGGTGCGGACTCGGTCGACCAGGCGCGCCTGAAGGCCGTGATGACCGAGAAGACCTCGCAAAGCTGCCTCAAGATGGAAAATCTCGAGCTGCAGGGCTGCGTTGCCAGCGTCGGCCAGCAATTCGAAGTGCCGCACTGCATTGCCTCGCACGCGATGTCGGAAATCGCGGACTGCCTCGGATCAGTCTACAAATAGTCCACACCTCCACACCAACTCTGCACCTTGGACCCCGGCGGTGACTGGCCTGCCGGGGTTTTCTTTTGGAGTTTCGCCGATCATATGGACTCCATGAGTATCGAGACCAAAGCGGCGGAAATCCGGGAAGAATTCTCCTGGCTGGAGGATTGGGAGGCGCGGTATGCGCACCTGATCGACCTCGGCAAAGGCAATCCGCCGCTGGCGCCGCATGAGCGGAATGAAGAGACCAAGGTGCGCGGCTGTGCCTCGCAGGTCTGGATGGTGACGGATGTCGAAGGCGGCCGGCTGAGCGTGCGCGCCGAGTCTGACGCGATCATCGTGTCCGGCCTGATTGCGCTTCTGACGCGGCTCTATTCGGGCGAGCCGCCAGCAGACATCATCGGTTTCGACGTGAAGGCCCTGCTCGACGAGATCGGCGTGAGCGGCGCGCTGACGGCGCAGCGCTCGAACGGGCTTGCCTCGATGCTGGCGCGGATTCAGTCGGATGCGCGCGTGGCCGCGAGCGCCTGAGCGACGGTGATCTGGCCGGCGACGAGCCGCTGGGGCTTGCCCCGGTCAGGCTTTGCGATGCCCTCCTCCAGCAGCTTTTCAGCGATTTCCGGCGCGACGATGCCAGTGCGCATGCGGCGGGCATCCGGGCTGCGCCAGAGGCCCCAGACGCCGCATTGGCGGCGCAGCAGGCCGCCGCGCGCGAGGATGAGCCCCGCTTCCTCGAGCCCGATCTGACGGGGTTTGCCTGACCTGTTTCTCCAGCCACCTCTCATGCGGCAGCCTCCCCGGGCGCGAGCAGCGCCACCGAGCGAAGGCCGAGACAGAGCTGGTCGATCCAGGTGTCGAAGTCGGGGTCTTCCCGGTAGTCCTCGACGATGCGGCAGGCGCGCGCGGCGGTGGACTTGTCGCGCCCGAAGGCCTCGGCAACGCGCGTGACACTCATGCCGAGCCCGGCATAGGCAAGATACATGGCAATGTGCCGGGCGCGGGCATGCACGGGCGAGCCGCGATCTTCGGTGAGGATCTTCTGCGTGCGCAGACCGAGCGCAAAGCCAACCAAGGCCGCGGCCAGATAGACGCGGTCCTCGTCGCGCCTCGGGTTGAACTCCTGATCCATCCATCACCTCTCACTGCTTTGTGGGCCGCAGTATAACCGGGTTCCGGAGCTGTAGGACTAGTTTCCTAGGAATACAATCCTTGACACGGAGGCCGCTACAGGAAGCGGCGCGCCGTGGGGTGGAAATTGGTTGCATAAGGAGGGGGGGCGGATCGGCTTAGCAAGCCACGGGCCTTCACCTCGCAGACCCCATCGAAAGCTGGAGTCCAGATTGGCAGACTGCGCTGCATGTCTCTGGATACCTGCTTTCGCAGGTATCTACGGAGGGGTGGGTGCGAGCGGGAAGCCCCAAACGCAAAACGCCCCGGCCTCAGGCCAGGGCGTCTGTAATCTGGATGCGGTGTTGCCTCAGGCGGCGGCGTCGATCTCGCCGGCTTTCTGGCCGGGGCGCGGGTCGCGCAGGACATAGCCGCGGCCCCACACGGTTTCGATGTAATGATTGCCGCCGGTGGCCTGCTGCAGCTTCTTGCGGAGTTTGCAGATGAACACGTCGATGATCTTGAGTTCCGGCTCGTCCATGCCGCCATAGAGGTGGTTCAGGAACATTTCCTTGGTGAGCGTCGTTCCCTTGCGCAGGGAGAGCAGCTCGAACATCGCGTATTCCTTGCCGGTCAGGTGGACGCGCTCATTCTCGACTTCCACGGTCTTGGCATCAAGGTTCACGACGATCTCACCGGTGCGGATCACGCTCTCGGCATGGCCTTTGGAGCGGCGCACGATGGCGTTGATGCGGGCGACCAGTTCGTCCTTGTTGAAGGGCTTGGTCAGGTAATCATCAGCGCCGTAGCCGAGGGTTTTCACCTTCGCTTCGATATCCGGGTTGCCCGAGAGGATCATGACCGGCGTGCTGACGCGGCTCATGCGAAGCTGCTTGAGCACTTCGAAGCCGGAGATATCCGGCAGGGAGAGATCCAGGAGGATCATGTCGTACTCATAATGCTTGCCGAGATCGACGCCGTCTTCGCCGAGATCAACCATTTCGACGTTGAAGCCAGCGGCTTTCAGCATCAACTCGATTGAGCGCGCTAGGGCCCGATCATCTTCAACCAACAGGACGCGCATCGCTCGTCTCCCGAATCATCTTTAGGCTGGTCTAGCCCGATTGTTAACCTTTGTGAATCCTAACGCGGCAGAGTATTCAAAGTATTAATGCAGCGTTCGGACACGGACGAAATCTTCATAATTCCCAGTACGGATCAATTGCCGATGTGAGCGGGCTGCCCCTCACCCATCAGCATTTGGGCGATCGCCATCACATCCTGGACAGGCTGGGCCTGCGGATCTGTGGAAATCAGTGTCTTCTGACAACGGATTGCATCGCGGACCTTCGGGTCTCGCATCACGGTTCCGGCATGACGCGGCCGGAAACCGAGGAAGGTGGTGCAGGCGCGCGCGATGGCTTCATAGGTGCGCTGACCAGCGGCGCGCGTGTCGGCCTGGTTGATCGCGATGATCGGCTCGACGTTCGGCGCGTAGCCGCGCAGCACCTTGATGAAGGCGTAAGCGTCGGTCATCGAGGCCGGGTCGTCGGTGATCACGACGAGGGATTTGTCGGCAGCGCGCGCAAGGCGCATGCAGTTCGCCTCGATACCGGCGCCGAGATCGAGCACCAGGTGATCATATTGCAGGGCGAGCGCGGAGAGGCCGGCGGCGAGGCGCGCGACTTCTTCCGGCGGCAATTCGGCGAGCGCGCCGGAGCCGGAGCGGCCGGGCAGCACATCGAACCCGCCGCCACCTGCCCCGCCATCAACGGGGGTCACGGCGTCGTCAAGTTCGACCCAGCCGGCAACAACAGCTGCAAGATCGGTTTCAGGTGCAATGCCGAGTTGGACGTCGACGTTGGCGAGGCCGAGGTCGCCGTCAACCAGCAGGACGCGGCGGCCGAGCTTGGCGAGGGCCGAGGCCAGCGTGATCGAGACGAAGGTTTTACCGACACCGCCCTTGCCGCTGGCGACAGCGATCAGCGAGGCGGGCGTCACGCGCGGCGGCGGACGGACGGAGGGGCGTTCCTGGGATCGTCGGATGGTGAAGCTCATGGGATCAGGCTGCTCCTCTGAGGGCGATGACATCGCCTCGGGCATCCTCGATGAGGAGCGCCGAAAGCCTTGAAGGCGCCGCAGGCACCAGGCCGCCGCCGATGAACGGCGTGATGGCGAGATGCGAGAAGGCGATGCCCGCGGATGTCAGGGCCGCGATGGCGCCGCCGCGGCGGCGGACGACATCGAGTTTGGTGAGGATGGCGCGGCGCACCCCGGCGCGCTGGAAGGCGCGGGCGGCTTCGGCGAGGTCTTCGGGGTGGCCCTCGGCGGAGAGGACCAGAACCGGCTCGGCGCGGATCGCGGCGACGAGATCGGCGAGGCTGGCGAGATCATCGCCTTCGAACGGGTTGATCGCCGGCAGGTCAATCACGCAGCGGCGGTTCTCGTTGCGCAGTGTACGGAGGGTGGCGAACAGGGCGTCCGGCGTTTCGGCAACGCGGATCTGCTCGCGCTCAAGCTCGAGATAGGCGGCAAGCTGGGCGCCGGCGCCTGAGCCGTCGAGATCGGCCGCGAGCGGCGTGATCTCGGCGCGGGCCACCGAAGCGCGGCGGGTGAGCTTGGCGGCGGTGGCGGTGCGGCCGTGGCCGGGCGGGCCGACGAGGAGGATATCGCGGTCCAGCCGGGCCGGGATCGGATCACAGGTGATCAGGCGGCCAAGGCCTTCGGCCATCGCGTCTTCCGGCGAGGCGAACTGGCCCGGCAGGCGGCCGGCGCCTTCATGGGCGACGCGGTCGGCAAAGCGCTGCGGGGCGCCGTGCCAGAGCAGCGCGTCGCGGACGCGGGCGAACATCGGATTGTCAACGCCCCGGCCATGGCCACCGGCGCGGCTGTCACGCAGGAAAACGGGCTCGTTGTTGACAGCGGCCGGACCCACGCGGTCGATTGCGGCGCGCACTTCGACACCGCCTTCGACTTCGCGTTCGGAAAGAATCACGGCATCAGCGCCCATCTCCGCGAAGATCATCGCCTTGGCAGCTTCCATCGACTCTGCAGCGAACATCTTCATGCGCATGGGGCGGCTTCCTCGCAACGCTGGGCGGCCGAAGCAGTGATTCTGCTGCAAACCGCGGAACTCAGCCTCCACGAAAGCCGGGAAATGGTTAATTTTTTCCGAAACGCGGTTAGGATTTAACGTGAAGTCTTTGTGATTTGGGGCCCTCCGGCGCGGAGGTTGACGCGGCGGAAGGATAATGCTCGCTTCCCGTTAACCCGGCACGGCCTATCCTTTGCGGCGTAATCCGGGACAAGGAACGGACGCATGCATTATGGCGAAATCATCGGCCTGATCGGGCTGGGACTGGGGGCTGCGATGGGGCTCGGCGCCCTGTTCGTGCCCGACTGGGCGGCCGGGGTGGTGCGGCTGAAGCCTGATCCGGACAAACCGGGCGGGTATTCCGAGTTTCGGGCCACCTATGGCGGATTGCTGCTGCTGGTGCACCTTTCAGCTATCGTGATCCTGCTGCATGCGCCGGCGGCGATGGGGCTGGCGGCAGCACTCCCGATCGCGGCGGGCTGGTTCGGCGCGGCAATCGGGCGGACCTTCTCGATGGTGCTGGACCGCGGCAAGGGCGGCGAGGCGAAGATTATCCCCATCTGGATGGGCACGGAAATCGCCCTCGGGCTTGCCATTGCGGCGCCGATCCTCCAGTTCACGGCCTGAACCAGACGAAAGACAAGTCCATGACGGAGCGTCGCGAGACGGGCCGCCCGAGCCGGAAGCCTCCCGGCGCGCGCCCCAATTTACCCCGTAAACCTGGCCCGCCGCCTGCCCCGAAGACGGATGAGCAATGGAACGAGGGCGGCGAGCGGATCGCCAAGTACCTCGCCCGGGCGGGCGTGGCCTCGCGCCGCGAGATCGAGCGGCTGATCGAGGCGGGCGAGGTCAGCGTCAACGGACGCACGCTCACCTCGGCCGCGTTCAAGGTGACCGGCAAGGAGACGATCAAGGTCGGCCGCAAGGTGATCAAGGCGCCGGATGCGACGCGGCTGTGGCGGTATCACAAGCCGTCGGGCCTGATCACCACGACGGATGACCCGGCGGGCCGGCGGACCGTGTTCCATGAACTGCCGAAGTCCCTTCCCCGCGTGGTGACTGTAGGGCGGCTCGACCTGACGACCGAGGGCCTGCTGCTGCTGACCAATGATGGCGAGCTGGCGCGGTTCCTGGAGCTGCCGAAATCCGGGATGGAGCGCACTTACAGGGTGCGCGCGAAGGGCACGGTGACGCCGCAGAAGATCGAGGAGCTGGCGCGCGGCATCACGGTGGACGGCGTCAGCTACCAGCCGATCAAGGCGGTGTTCGACCGAGAGATGGGCGCGAACTCCTGGCTGACGGTGACGCTGACCGAGGGCAAGAAGCGCGAGGTGCGCCGCGCGCTGGAATCACTCGGGCTGACGGTGAACCGGCTGATCCGCATCAGCTATGGCCCCTTCCACCTGACAGACCTGAAACCCGGCCAGGTCGAGGAAATCCCGGCTGACATCCTGGCGCAGGCGCTCGAAGCTCTCGGCGCGCCGATGGCGGCGGCAGCCCCCGCCGACAAGCGCCCTGCCCCAAAGTCACACCTTGGCAGGGGGCCCCGTGCGGATACACTGAAGCCCAGGCGGAAGAACCCGCGACGCACCTGAATTCCGGAGGAAATTGAAATGGCCGACACTGTCGCCCTCGCAACACCGCCCGAGACGAAACGCGACCCGTCGCGCACGATGAGCAAGACCGCGGCAGAGACGTGCGAGACGATCGTCACGCCGGCCTTCTATGCGGACCTGAAATTGCAGGACACGACCTTTGCGCGCCTGCGCGCCGAAGACCCGCTGGCCTGGTGCGAGCCGGAAGCCTTCCGCCCCTTCTGGGCCGTGACCAAGCATGCCGACATCATGGAAGTGTCGCGCCAGAACCAGCTGTTCACGAACGGCGAACGGGAAATGCTGTCCTATCACGAGGCTGAGAAAGGCGTGTACGCCAAGTTCGGCCAGCCGCACCTCCTGAAGACGCTGGTGCAGCTCGATGACCCGATACACTACAAGCTGCGCCACCTGACCCAGGAATGGTTCATGCCGCAGAACGTCAAGAAGCGCGAAGACGCGATCAAGACGATTGCCAAGCAATATGTCGACCGGATGGAAGACCTTGGCGGCGCCTGCGACTTCCAGCGCGATGTGGCGCTCTACTATCCGCTGCGCGTGATCATGCAGATCCTCGGTGTTCCGGAGTCGGACGAACCAATGATGCTGAAACTGACGCAGGAAATCTTCGGCGCGCAGGACGAGGACCTGATGCGCGACAAGTCGCTCGCCCAGGAGCGCGACGTCGAAAAAGGCCTCGCCTCGATCCAGGCGACACTGGCCGAGTTCTTCATGTACTTCACCGCGATCACCGCCGACCGCCGCGCCAATCCCAAGGACGACGTGTCGACGGTCATCGCCAATGGCATGGTCGACGGCGAGCCGATCGGCCAGCTTGAAGCGATGAGCTATTACATCATCACGGCCGCGGCCGGACATGACACGACGAGCGCCTCGACAGGCGGCGGCGTGCTGGCCATGCTGCAGGACCCCGAACAGTTGAAGAAGATGATGTCGGACCCGAAGGCCTATTCGCGCACCGCCGTGGACGAGGCGATCCGCTGGACGACGCCGGTCAAGCATTTCATGCGCACGGCGCAGGAAGACTACACGCTGCGCGGCAAGAAAATCCTCAAAGGCGAGAGCCTGCTGCTCTGCTATCCGTCGGGCAACCGCGATGAGGAAGTGTTCGACGAGCCGTTCAAGTTCAAGGTGGACCGCAGCCCGAACAAGCTGATCTCTTTCGGCCATGGCGGCCACATGTGCCTTGGCATGCACCTCGCGCGCCTCGAGATGCAAGCGATTTACGAGGAACTGTTCAGCCGCGTGAAATCGATCGAACTCGACGGCGAGCCGAGCTTCATCAAGGCGAACTTCGTGGGCGGCCCGAAATCCATCCCGGTACGGTATAAATTCTGATCTGAGGAGACATCGATGTCCGCTGCAGGCAAGTCCGTAATCGTGACAGGGGCCTCAAGCGGCATCGGCGCCGCAACGGCCCGGAAACTTGCCGCATCCGGCGCGCAGGTCATGCTCGCGGCCCGGCGGGAAGACCGGCTGAAAGCGCTTGCTGCGGAAATTGGCGGCGATGTGAAATGGCGCCTCACGGATGTGGCGAACCATGGCGACATGCTGAAGCTGGGCGAAGAGGCGATTAAGGCCTTCGGCAAGGTGGACGTGATCGTCAATAATGCCGGAATCATGCCCCTCTCCCCGCTCGCCAACCGGCGCGTGGCCGAATGGGACCAGATGATCGATGTGAACATCAAGGGCGTGCTTTACGGCATTGATGCGGTTCTGAGCCATATGCTGGAGCGCAAGGAAGGACACGTCATCAACGTTTCCTCCGTGGCCGGACTGATGACGAACCCGACCTCGGCCGTGTACAGCGGCACCAAGCATGCCGTGAAAGCGATTTCCGAAGGGCTTCGCAAGGAGACCGCGGGCGTCATCCGCGTGACTTGCATCTATCCGGGCAAGGTGAACACCGAGCTTGGCTTCTCGATCAAGGACCCGGCGGTGATTGCTGGCATCGGCAGCAGGTTCAACTTCAAGGGCCTTGATGCCGAAGACATAGCCGAAGCGGTGCACTTTGCCATCGCCAGCCCGCGCAACATGGGCGTCAACGATATCGTGATCCGCCCCATCGAACAGGAAATGTGAGGCCACCATGACCTTCCAGAACGTTACCGACACCTACCAGGTCGAGCGCCCGCCGGGCGAGCCGAAATACAAGCCTGCCTATACGCTGAAACCACCCGTCGACCTGACGGACCCGGAAGTGTTCTCCCGGCATGGCGGCTACACGTTCGAGGCGTTCGCCCAGATGCGCGAGAAGGCGCCCGTGATGTGGCACCCGGAAACGATGGGCGCGGGCTTCTGGGCCGTGTCGACCTATGAACTCGTCAAGAAGATAGAGCTCACACCGGAGACCTATTCCTCGCAAAAGGGCGGCATACTGATGAATTACGGCATGGAAGGCGTGCCGCGCCATCCCCTGCTGCATTCCTCTTCGCTGAACTCCCTGATCAATCTCGACCGGCCTTACCACACACCGCTGCGCATGGAGCACATGGCTTTCTTCCGCGCCGATTTCGTGGCCGAGCTGAGAAAGCGCGTGGATGTCGAGGTCAACCGCCTGCTTGACAGGATGCAGGCGCAGGGGCCGGTGGTCGACATGGTGGAGATGTTCTCTGCCGAGCTGCCGCTGTTCACGCTCTGCGAAATCCTCGGCGTTCCGGCGGCGGACCGGCCGAAGCTTGTACACTGGATGCACTTCCTCGAAATCACGCAGTACCAGGCCCAGCAGGAAGGCCTCGGGAATGTGACGCCGGAACAGATCATGACGTTCATGACCGAGATTCAGGCGATGTTCGAGTATGGCCGCTACCTTCTGGAAGAGCGGCGCAAAAATCCGCAGCCGGATCTTCTCTCCGCCATTGCGAACGTCAAGATCGACGGCAAGCCACTGTCGCCGGAATTCCTCGACGGTTCCTGGCTGCTGATCGTGTTTGCCGGCAATGACACGACGCGCAACTCGCTGTCGGGCACGATGCGGCTGATCACGCAGTTTGCCGATCTGCGCAACAAACTGGCGGACGATCCAAGCCTCTTCCCGAACTTCGTCAACGAAGCGATCCGCATGGTCACGCCAGTGACCTATATGCGCCGCACGGCGACCGAAGACACCGAACTCGGCGGCCAGAAAATCGCGGCGGGTGAAAAGCTGGTGATGTATTACCCGGCTGCGAACCGTGATCCGGCGAAGTTCGACAGCCCGGACACGTTCCGCATCGACCGGCCGAACGCACGCGAGCATCTCTCCTTCGGGCATGGCCCGCACGTCTGCCTCGGCCAGCGGGTCGCCAACATGCAGCTGGAGAGCGCCTACCGCAACATTCTCGCCCGCTTCCCGAAAGTGCGCTGGACCGGCGAACAGGTGCTGGCACCGAACAACTTCGTGCACGCGATCTCCTCGCTGACCGTGGACCTCGGCACATGAGCGGCACCCTCGTCACCCGCACCGACAAGGACGGCCTCGCCCTCCTGACGCTGAACCGTCCGGACAAGCTGAACTCGCTCACGGTTGGCATGTTCCGCGAACTGCGGGACCATGTGAGTGATCTGTACAAGGACGAGAGCATCGGCTGCGTCGTGCTGCGCGGGGCGGGTAAGTGTTTCTCCGCCGGGCATGACCTTGCCGACATCGCCGAGGGCGAAAAGGTGCCCTCGCGCGGATGGCATTCGGAGACGCTGCGCCTGCTCGAAAAGCTGCCCAAGCCTGTGATAGCGGCGGTCCATGGGCATTGCTATACGGGCGCGCTGGAAGTGGCGCTGGCGGCGGATTTCATCCTTGCCGCCGAGAGCGCGCGCTTTGGTGACACGCATGCGAAATGGGCGCTGACGCCGATCTGGGGCATGAGCCAGCGCCTGCCGCGCCGGGTAGGGATAGCCACCGCCAAGCGGCTGATGTTCACAGCCGAGATGATCAATGCGGAGGAAGCCTTCCGCATTGGCCTCGCCGAGAAGGTTGTTCCGGATGCGGAGTTTGACGCCGCCATCGAGGCGATGGCGAAGCAGATTCTCGCGAACTCGCCCTTCAGCCACGCCGCCAACAAGCGCCTGCTGGAAGCGACCGATGCGCGCGACATGGACAGCGGACTGCAATGGGAAATCCTCAACAATGAGGGCGTCGGCCCTGACATGCAGGCCCGAATCGGCGCCTTCATGGGCAAATCGAAAACATAAACTCCAAGGGAACGGCGGACATGGCGGACTTTCTCATCAAGCGCGGCGACCTGCGCCAGACGGTCTGGTCGGATGCCAAGCCCGGTCCGCTGGCTGATGGCGCTGCGCGCCTGAAGGTCGAGCATTTCGCGCTGACCGCCAACAACGTGACCTATGCCAGCTTCGGCGAGGCGATGGGATACTGGAACTTCTTCCCGGCGGCAGATGCGGCCTGGGGCCGGGTGCCGGTCTGGGGCTTTGCCACGGTAACGGAGTCCAAGGCCGAAGGCGTCGCGGTGGGCGCCCGCGTCTACGGATACCTTCCGATCTCGGAGCAATTCGACGTGATCCCGGTGAAGGCCGGCAAGGAGAGCTTCCTCGACGGTGCGAAAAACCGGCAGGGCCTCGCGGCGATCTACAATACTTACATCTTCACCGCTGCCGATCCGGGCTATGACGCGAAACTCGAGGCCGAGCAGATGCTGTTCCGCCCGCTGTTCACCACCGGCTTCATGATCGACGATTGCCTGATGGAATCCGGCGACAGCGTGCCGGAGACAGTGGTGGTCTCGAGCGCTTCCTCGAAAACGGCGCTGGCGCTGGCGCATTGCCTGAAACAACGCGGCGGCGTTGACGCGGTGGGGCTGACCTCGCCCGGCAACAAGGCCTACGTCGAAAGCCTCGGCCTCTATGCCCGGGTGGAGACCTATGACCGGGCCGACAGTCTGCATGCGCGGGGCCTGACGGCCTATGTCGATTTTCTCGGCCGGCCTTCCCTCACCGCAGATGTGCACAATGCGCTGCGCGACCGGCTGGTGCGCAGCCTCGTCATCGGCGTGACCGACTGGGAAGGCAACCGTGCGCCGATTGCCCTGCCCGATCCGCAGCCGGAATTCTTCTTCGTGCCGACCTATGCCGCCGACCGCGCCAAGGCGCTGGGGCCGGATGTTCTGAACGCGCGCCTCGGAGCGGCAACGCGCGGCTTCTATGCGGCGTCGTCGAAATACCTCACGCCGCAAACGGCGAAAGGCAAGGCCGCCATCGAAGCCGCCTGGGTGGATACGCTGGATGCGAAAGTACCGCCCTCGAAGGGACTGGTGCTCAGCTTCTGACGTTCAGCGCGCGATGACGTTGAACTCGGTGCGGCGGTTGCGGTCATAGGCTTCCGCGTTTAGCGCCGGGTCGAGCGGCTTGGTCTCGCCATAACCGACCGAGAGCAGCACATCTTCAGGCACGCCCTTGCCGATGAGGTAGGCGCGCACGGAGTCGGCGCGTTCCTGCGAGAGCTTCAGATTGAAGTCGTCCGCCCCCCGCGAGTCCGTGTGGCCGCCCACTTCGACCACGAACTGCTTGCACAGGATTGCAACACCGGTGACGGCATCGAGCAGGCGGGCGCTGACCGGCGAGATGCGGGCATTGCCGGATTCGAACTGGATGTTGCGGCCCTGCATCGTGTCGATAAAGGCGCGCTGGCAAGTTTCGAGGCTGATGCCGGAATCGGCCAGCACGGCGAGACTTTCACCGACGCCCCGTTCGCCGCCTTCGACGGACAAGGCGTCAACGACCAGAAGCCCGGCCGGTCCAGCCTGAGGGTGGGCGGCAATGGCGGCCTCACCGGCCGAGAAGGCAGCGGCCTTGGCATCGGCGCTCGGCGCGGTGCCCGTCAGCGTGGCGACACGGTCGCGGATCTTGACGCCCATCCACGGGAAGCCTAGCCCGGCAAAACCGGCCTGGATCTCGTTCTGCCAGTTGGCTGCGCCGCTCGCGGCAGCGTTGTCAGCAGTGACGGCCAGGAACTGGCCATCCTCGAACTCGTAGAGGCCCTCGGCGAGCGTGACACAGTGGGCGGGCACGGCCGCCGCAGCGGAGGAGGGCGCATCGCCGGCAGGCGGCGCGTTGCAGGCGCCGAGCAGCGCCAGGGCGGAGGCGCAAAGTGTACCAGAGCGGATCGCAACCATGTCTCGTCTCACAGCAAAGGGACCGGGGAGCCGGCCAACAACCCCTGCTCCTGCAAGCCTTAAGCCGCGCCTGCGCCAAGGTCAAAACCCTGCCGCAGGCGCAGCGAGCAAGGTTAATCGAGCGGCTTGATCACTTCCCCGCCCTTCATCACGAAGTCGACATCCTCGAGCTCCTTGATGTTCTTCAGCGGGTCCTTGGTCACGGCGATCAGGTCGGCATACTTGCCGGCCTCAAGCGTGCCGATCTCGGTCTCCATCTCGACATGCTCGGCGGCCACCACTGTGGCAGCGCGAATGGCCTCTTCCGGCGTGAAGCCGGCCTCGACCATCAGGGCGAATTCCTTCGCGTTGTCGCCGTGGCGGGAGACGCCGGTATCCGTTCCGAAGGCGATATTGATACCGCCCTCGTGCGCGCGGCGCAGCATGTCGAGCATCAGCGGACCGACGATGGCCGCCTTGGCGCGCGAGGGCGCCGGAAGCCAGGGCTCGTTTGTCCAACCGGAGACGGTCGCACCGGCGAGCACGGTCGGCACGAGCGTCGCACCCTTTTCCTTGAAGAGGGCAATCGACTCCTCGTCGAGGTAGGTCCCGTGTTCAATCGAGTCGACGCCGGCGCGCAGGGCGGCATCGACGCCGCTCTTGCCATGCGCGTGGGCGGTGACCTGGCGGCCCATGGCGTGGGCGGATTCGACGATGGCCTTCAGCTCCTCGTCGGAGAATTGCTGCTCAAGGCCGGCCGCTGTGTTTGACAGCACACCGCCGGTAGCCGTGATCTTGATCACGTCTGCGCCTTCCTTGATCTGCTGGCGCACGGCACGGCGGCAATCATCCGCGCCGTTGCAGATCGACGCGCCTGTGAAGGTGGCCATGACGCGGGCCGAGTATCCGTTGATGTCGCCATGCCCGCCGGTGACGGCGACGGCCGCGCCGGACGCACGCAGGCGCGGCCCCGGCACAGCGCCGCGGGCGATCGCATCACGCAGGCCGAAGACAGCATCATTTGCGCCGCCGACATCCTGCACAGTGGTGAAGCCCGCCCTCAAAGTTTTCAGCGCAAAGGCAGCGCCATCGAAGGCGGCATCGACGTCGGAATCCTCGAATTCCTTGATGCGGCCATTAGGACCGTTCTCGCTGGTGATGTGCACGTGGCTGTCGATCAGACCCGGCACGACATAAGCATCCTTCAGATCGATAACCGGGAATTTCTTGTGGGTCTTGTAGCCCGGTGTGATCGAGACGATGCGCCCGTCCTCGATCAGGATGGTCTGCTGGGTCAGGTAGCCCTCGCCGGGCACGGCGAGCACATGGCCGGCGTGGATCACGGCATCCTGCGCATGCGCCATGGCGGAAAGGGAAACAGCGCCAATCAGCGCGGCAGCGAGCTTTTTCATGGGTGGGTCCTTCCCCGGATTGCTTGTGGCGACCGTAATAGGTTTCGCCGGGGAATCAACGCGTTGCGGGGTCGAAACGGCGGCTTCAGCCGGCCACTTGCATCGTGTCAGGATCAAAAACCGGAGGCTCGGTTCCCCAGTCGATCATGATCACCTTGTCTGGTGCATCGGGCAGCATGCGGAAGGTCCTGCTGCCCCCTTCGGACGGCCCGAGCGGTCCGCAGGGCAGGCTTGGCTCCTCAGCCTCACCGGCCAGGAACTTGCTGTAGGCAATAGCCGCGTCGCCCTTAGGCATGAGAACATGATCGCCGTGCGAACCTGGCTCTATCTCGCAGGATTCCGAACCTGGTGATGCGAGACGCACGGCGTCGATGACCGAGCCGATGGGCGCGTCCGCGGCCTTTGCAAAGAACTGGATGACCGGCCTCGTCGATACGGCGCCATCCGCGGCGGTTTCCTCGAGCTGGAAGCCGGGCAAAGTCTCATCTGCCACGAGGCGGGCGTTCGGGCAGGTATAGCTCCAGATCGAAATGCCTGCCGAGGCCACCTCGCCCCAGGTGCACGTCGCCGCGTACATTTCCGCGATGCTCTCCCGGGGCGCCGGCGCTTCCGGTGCCGGGACTTCGACCACCTCCGCAGGCGGAGGAGATTCGGCTACCGGCTCAACAGGCTGTTCGGCCGTGCAGGCGGCGAGCAGGACGGCGGCAAGAAGAAATTGGCTTTCGCGGATCATTGAGACGTCCTCACCCGGATATTCAATCGTCAGGCGGCGCCCGACAGAGCGCTCATCCTGCCGCCGAATACCTGTAAGTTCAAGCTGTCTCGCGACCCGCCGTCGGGCTAATCCTCAATCAGCCTTCCGTCCGCATCCCGCTTTTCCGGCCCGTCCACCCGCGCGCGGCCATCGCCAAAGGCAGCGTCGCGGGCACGGAGCGTGGCCTTGAGGCCCTTCTCCTTGACTGACTTGTGGAAGCCGCCGGCGGCGCGCGTGTTATGTCCGCGTACGTCGTTTTCGACGGCGAGACGCTGCAGCGTGCGCGCACCCATCAGCTCCATTGCAAGGTTCACGATGCGCTTGTTGGCGGAGAGAAGATCTGGGTCGATCAGCGCGAGGCGCGCAGCAAGTCCTGTAACTTCAGCTTCAAGGTCCGCTTCCGGCACGGCCTTCATCACGAGGCCGATTGCCTGCGCCTCCTTGCCGGTGATCGTGTCTCCGGTCAGCATCAGGCGCTTGGCCCATTGCGGCCCGCAATGATAGACCCAGAACTGGTTCGGCAGCGCGCCGAGGTCGCGCGCGGGCGGGAAGCCGAACGTGGCAGTCTCGGCAGCGATCACCATGTCGCTCATCAGCGCAAGGTCGCAGCCGCCCGCAAGGCAATAACCGTGCACCTTCGAGATGACCGGCTTGTGCATGTCGAAGATCGCCATCCGCCAGCGCTGCTGACGCTCCAGCTGCCAGGCGTCGTCATCAATCGACCGGTGGCCGCGATAGGTCTTCGCCGCCTTGTCCTCGACCGCCGAGACCGGCACCTCGCCATCCGCGCCCGAGAGATCATACCCCGCGCAGAAGGCCCGGCCCGCACCTTCGAGGATCACGCTGTGTACGGACGTATCATTGTCCGCCTCCCAGAGCGCTTCGCAGAGCTCGTTCTGCATCACATAGGAAAGCGCGTTCAGCTTGGCCGGCCGGTTCAGCGTGATGCGGGCATGGCCGCCGCCGGTCTTGTAGACAATGCAGTCAAATCCCATCTCGGTCTCCCATCGGCGGCAGGCTTGCCTGCACCTTCTTGGTCAGGCCGGAGCGCACGATCGCATAGGCCTGATTGATGCGCCCCTTCACTTCTGCGTCCGGCAAGGATTTCGGGCCGACCTGAACCCATTTTGCGCGGGCAAGGTAGGGCGCGGGGATGGCCGCGCCCGTTTCTGTCAGTATGTGGAAGGCTTCGTCGCTGCACTTGAAGGAGATTTTCGTGCAGGCCGCATCGGAGACGGCGAACATCTTGCCGGCAACCTTGTAAACCTGGTCGTCGCCCCACTGCACCGAACACTCCGCACCCGGAAGGGAAAGGCAGTGCTTGTGGAAGGCGGCAGGCGTCATGCGAGCCGCTCGGCGGGATAATGCGGATAACTTGCCTTCATCACGCCGTGGTTCAGCAGCATCTCGGCCTTCTGCACCTTGCCGGCGGCATCGAAGATGCGTGTTCGCACCCAGTAATTTTCCACGCGGCGAGACTCCGACAGCGCCACGATCTCCCGCCGCAACAGGTATTCCTCGCCCACGAAGAGCGGGCCGTCGATCATTCGGATCTCGAGATCAGCAAACAGGCCGATACTCGGATTCTTGACCGGGAAACGGGCACCGTGACTGGAGTAATTTGCCAGTACGCTAACCATCTCCAGCGGAATCACTGGCAGGCCCCAGGGCGAGGCCTTCGCGTCCGAATACATCGGATGCGTCTCGGTGATTACCTTCAGCTTGTCGGCCAGCGAGAAGGGATAAAGATCGCCCATATGCTGGTCCGGCCCCATGCTGACGATCTCGTTGTCACGGCCTGTCATGCCAACCTTCAGGTCCGCGAGGATCACGAGTTCGCCCGGCGGGCGCAGCGCTTTCATGCGGCCTTCGAGCAGCGTCTCGCCATGATTCGGTCCGAGGCTGGCGCTCGCCTCCAGCACCGGTGTGCCGTCTTCCTTGAAGGCGCGGCAAAGGGTGCGTGTGGCGCCGGGTGCCGGCCGGTCAATCTCGGCACGGACCTTTTCGCCTTCGAACACCATGTTCAGGAAATGCGACGAGAAGCATCCGCGCTCATACCAGGCATTGCCCCAGACTTCCGCCAGCAGCGGCACGAACTGCGAGAAGTGCGTCGGCCCTTCGATCGGCCCCGCCTTGATGCCGAGGCGTGCGGCCTCGGCGTCATCGTGAAGGGATTTGTGTCCGGCATATTTCTGCTCGGTCAGCAAGTTGACCGGGCTGCGCAGCGCGCCGCTAAGGATGCCGGACATCGCCCCTACCCTTCCATCCCGGCCTTCTGCGCATAGGCATAGGCAAACTTCGCGAGCGGAATGACCCGCGCGGCATTCGATTCAGCATTGGCACTGTTGGCTGTGCCCTCCTTCACCCGGCCGATGATGCCCTGCAGGATGCCGGCAAGACGGAAGGCGTTGTAGGAGAAGTAGTAGTTCAGCTCCGGCAGGCCCTTGCGGCCGGTGTGCTGACAGTAGAGCGCAACATACTCTTCCATCGTCGGGATGCCCCAGGCCTTGAGGTCCGGGATGGCCATGATCGATCCGCGCGTCGTATCGCCCGGCGGCATCACCCAGTTCATCAGGTGATAGGAAAAGTCCGCAATCGGATCACCTAGGGTCGAGAGCTCCCAGTCGAGCACGGCGATGACGCGCGGCTCGGTCGGGTGCAGCACCATGTTGTCGAGCCGGTAGTCGCCGTGCACGATGGTCGTCGTGTCGCCCGGCGGAATGTTCTTCGGCAGCCATTCGATCAGCTTTTCCATCTCAGGAATGTGCATCGTCTCGGAGGCTTTATACTGCTTGGTCCAGCGGTGGATCTGACGGGCGATATAGTCGCCCTCCTTTCCGAAATCCTGCAGGCCAGCCTTCTTCCAGTCGACTTTGTGCAGCTCTGCGAAAGTCTTGACCTTGGCCTCGTAGATCTTGCGGCGCATCGCGGGCTCATAGTCCGGCAGGGTGCCATCCCAGAGGATGCGGCCTTCCATCATGTCCATGATGTAGAACATCGTGCCGACGACGCTTTCATCCGTGCACAGCCCATACGGGCGCGCGACCGGATAGCCGAGGGGGTAGAGCGCGTTGATGATCGTGAACTCGCGGTCCACCGCGTGCGCGCTCGGCAGCAGCTTGCCCGGCGGCTTGCGGCGCATCACGTATTTCTTCTTCGGCGTCACCAGCTGGTAGGTCGGGTTCGACTGGCCGCCCTTGAACTGGCGCACCTCAAGCGGGCCCTCATAGCCCTCGACATTCGCCTGCATCCAGGCCGCGAGGTTGACCTCGTTGAACCGGTGGGACTCGGCGACCTCCTTGGTCCCCGAAAACAGGTCCTGTGCGTTTGCCGCCTCTGCCATGCCGCTCTCCCTAAATTCTGCCGGATTTTGCATCCTACCATACTTATACCACCCGGCGCGCCAAGACCTGCCGCAGCGTCGCGGGTGGGCGGCCAGGGGAGGAAACTGCCGGCATGATACGTGTCATCTTGCTGATGCTGCTCACGCTGATGGCGGCCTGCCTGCCCGCCCGTGCCGGGGAACTGGACCCCAGCGGCCTGATCCGCCCAGCCCTGCTGGAACGCGCGGTCCAGGCCATGGAGGCGCGCGGCCATGAAGGCCATGCCTCCGGCAAGCTGGTCGTCGTCGACTACAGCCTGCATTCCAGCAAGGAGCGCCTGTTCGTCATCGATCTCGAAACCGGCGCGGTTTCGGCCTACCGCACCGCCCACGGCCTCGGCTCAGACCCCGATCATGACGGCTATCTTGACAGTTTCTCCGGAAAATCAGGCTCTCAGGCGAGCCCCGAGGGCACCTTCCGCTTCGCCGAGGAATACCAGGGCAAGCACGGCCAGTCCTTCCGGCTTGACGGGCTGGACGAGACCAACCGCAATTCCCGCGCCCGCGCCATCGTCGTCCATTCGGCCTGGTATGCCGAGCCGGCATTCCTCGAGCAGCACGGCAAGCTCGGCCGCTCCAACGGCTGCATCGTCTTCTCGAAGGCAGACCTCGCCCGGTTCATCGGCGAAGTGCCCGAAGGCACGCTGATTTTTGTAGGCAAGTAGCCGCCCGTCAGTTGCGTTTGGCGTAACCGACAATGACGACGGCAAGCGCGAGCACGAGGATTGCGCCGGCTTCCAGCACGACCTTCTCGGCGGCCATGTCCTTGCCTTGCAGAACGATGAGGCGCGCGATTGCCGTGATGGCAATGAAGATGGGGTAGATAAAGGGCGATCCGACCCCCGTGTAAAACACGGCGATCATGCTGATAACCTCGACATACAGGAACATCAGGAGGATGTCCGCGAGGCCGACTTCCTGTTTGACGTAGATGTTCCACAACTCGGTCGCCGCCGCCATGATGGTCAGCGCAGCTGTCAGCAGCAGCAAGGCGCGCTCGACAAACTTGAAGAATGTCAGGCCAAGCCGGCTGTCGATGTGCGCGCTGGCAGGCGAGGCATCAGGCTTTTGCGGCGACATGAATGATCTCCCTTGCCCATGCGATCTACTCTTTTGAAGGCGCGCGGCAACGGGGGGCTTGAAAACAGTTCGCCTCCCCGGCTAAACGCCCCTTATGACCGACACGCCCCCCGACCGCCTCTCGATCTACCCTCACAGCCCGTACTACAACTATGACGTGCTGGTGCGCGGCATCGGCGTGCGCTTTCGCGGCGAGGAAAAGACCACGGTCGAGGAGTATTGCGTCTCGGAAGGCTGGATCAAGGTTTCCGGCGGCAAGTCTCTGGACCGCAAGGGCCGCCCTCTGCAGCTGACGCTGAAAGGCCCCGTCGAAGTCTGGTTCAAGGACAAGCCGGCGGACTGAGCCTACCTCAGCGCCCGGCCAGAACCCGGTCACAATGCGCCGCGTGCTGCGCGCGGATCTGGTCCAGCGCCCGGTTGATCATCCGCCGTCGGGGGTCGAAGCTGAGCTCCAGGGCAATGCCGCGCAGGCTCAGGATGAGCAGGCGCCCGTGCAGCAGGCAGGCATCGATATCGCGCTCCTTCACACCGGCCGCCCGTGCCAGCTCAGCTGTGTACTGATCGATCTCCGCCTCGATCCGCTGCGCCACCGGGCGGAAGGCCAGCGCCAGCGCCTCGTCCCGCCGGGCGGCAAGCAGGACTTCGGTTACAGCTGAACCTTCGGCAAGGTTTTGAGCGGCCCAAGTCACCTCGCACATGGCCCGGTAGCGGGCAGCCGGGCTCTTGATTGCCTCGATACGGGCGCGGGTGTCCGCGATCATCGCCTGCATCGCCGCCTCGCTGGTCGCCGCCATGAGGGCGATGCGGGTCGGGAACTGGTTCAGGAGCGAGCCCCTGCTGACACCCGCCTCGGCCATCACCGCCTCGATCGAGGTACCGGCATAGCCCAGCGTATCGAGACAGCGGATGGCCGCATCAATGATCTGGCGGCGCGCCGCCTCGCCCCGCTTGTTGCGGCGGCGCGGCGCGCTCAGCGTCTCGGCTTCAGGCGTCTTCGGCATGCGCTGACTAACCCTGCTCCGCCTCAGCCCGTCAACCGGCTTCGTCTAAAAAATAGTCAATATTGACTAATTCCGGATTCGGGCGCAGCTTGAGTGAAACAGCAGCGCCCGGCCGGTGCGCTGCCCGCCAGAACAAACCCGGCTTCGGAGGAGACACCATGGCTGACACCGTTCACGCCCCGGCCACAAATACCGGCTACGAAATCTATCGCACGTCCACAGCCCCCTCGCTGGACGAGACGGCACACATGGAAGTGACTGGCATGAACCCCGAGTTCGAAGCCGGCATCGCCAAGGCCCTGGAGGCTGGCTTTGCCGAGGGCAATATCGTCAAGACGCTGTTCTCCCGCCCCGGCTTCAGCCTGACCTATGCCTGGTTCAAAAGCGGCTTCCCGCTTCCTCTGCATACGCACAATGCCGATTGCCTCTACTATATCGTGGCGGGCTCGCTGCAGCTCGGAACCGAAACGCTGGGCCCCGGCGACGGCTTCTTCCTGCCAGCTGACAAGGCCTATCGCTACACGCCCGGCCCGAACGGCGTCGAGGTCCTCGAGTTCCGCACGCAGGAAAACTTCGACATCAATTTCCTCGCCAAGTCGCTTCCCGCCTGGGAAAAGATCGCCGCGGCTGTCTCGGCGCGCAAGCCGGACTGGGCGGCTGAGACCGCTCCACCGAGCGCCGTCCTGGCATGACGTCCGCACGCTTTAAGAACAAGGTCGCCGTCATCACCGGCGCGGCCTCCGGCATTGGCGCGGCCACCGCCCGCCTCCTCGCTCGCGAAGGCGCCCTGGTTGTGCTCGCCGATATCGGCGACGACGGCGGCAGGAGCCTCGCCGCCAGCCTTGGCCCGTCCGCAATGGCTGTGAAGTGCGATGTGTCCAAACCCGCTGATGTCGAGGCGCTCGTCAAGACCGCCGTCGCCCGGCACGGCCGCATCGACATCCTGTTCAACAATGCCGGCATCGGCAGCTTCGGCACGTCGGTCGAGCTTCAGCCTGCGGACTGGGAAAATGTCATCGCCGTAGACCTCAACAGCGTGTTCTATGCCTGCCACTTCGCCATCCCCCACATGCCCTCCGGCAGCGCCATCGTGAACACGGCCTCGATCTCCGGCATGGGCGGCGACTATCGCTTCGCCGCCTACAATGCCGCCAAGGGCGCGGTGATCAACTACACGCGGGCGCTGGCCATCGACCATGCGCGCGACGGAATTCGCGTCAATGCGCTCTGCCCTGGCCTCGTCGACACGCCGATCACGGCGGGGGTCTCCCAGATGCCGGGCCTGCGCGATGAATGGACCCGTCGCATTCCTATGGGCCGCGCCGCGCAGCCGGAAGAGATGGCGCAAGTCGTGGCCTTCCTTGCCTCGGATGACGCCTCCTACATGACCGGCTCCATCGTCGTCGCCGATGGCGGCACGACCGCCCACACCGGCCAGCCGGAAGTCGCACAGTTCATGCTGCCGCCGAACGCTTAAGCTCAGGATACGGACCATGCGCGCCGCCACGCTCCAGGGCAAAGCCTTCACCATCCGCGACCTGCCAGACCCGTCCCCAAAGCCAGGCCAGTTGCTGGTGCGCCCGCTCTATACCGGCATCTGCGGCAGCGACCTGTCGCTGCGCAAGCAGCTCGCCGCCCTCGACGGCACGCTGCCGCCGGAACACCTGCCGGTGATCATCCCGGGCCATGAATTCTCCGCCGAGATCGTGGGCATCGCGCCGGGCACGGACACACGCCTGAAAACCGGCGACCGCATCACCGGCCTGCCCTTCACGCATAACCATGAAGGCCCGCAGACCATCGGCATTTCTCCCGGCCATGGCGGCGGCCTCGCCACGCTTACCTGCATCGACGCGGTGCGCAGCTTCCGCATTCCGGGCAGCGTGCCGGATGATCTCGCCGCGCTGACCGAGCCCCTCGCGGTCGGCCTGCACGCCGCCGGCCTTGCAAACCGCAACAAGGGCCCCAACGTTGTCGTCGGCTGCGGCCCGGTCGGGCTCTCCGTAATCCTCTCACTCAGCCTTCAGGGGCGCGGACCGATCCTGGCGGCAGATTTCTCTCCGGAGCGCCGCAAGGCCGCCGCCGCGCTCGGCGCAGATATCGTGATTGATCCGGCAACGGACTCTCCCTTTACCCATTGGGACAACCTTGCCTTTACGCCGCATACGATGTCGCCCCTGCTCGCCCGCGAGTTCCGCGGCCTGCCGCCGGGGGCGAACCTTTTCGAATGCACAGGCGCGCCCGGCCTGATCGACCAGATCATCAAGGGCGCCCCGCCGCACAGCCACATCATCGTCGCCGGTGTCTGCCCGCACGAGGAGAAGCTGACGCCGCTCGACGGCATCCTCCGTGAACTGACACTCGAGTTCAGCTTCGCCTACCGCCCCGAAGAGTTTGCCGCCTCCCTCGCGCTCATCGAAGCGCATCCTGACAAGGCGGGGCGCCTGATCACCAGCCGCCAACCTCTCGCGAGCACCGAATCCGCCTTCGACGCCCTCGCGAAGAACCCCAGCGAAATCAAGATCCTGATCGACCCGAACGCCTGAGCGCGGAGCTTAGAGCGCCCGCCAGCCGATATCGCGCCGGCAGAAGCCTTCCGGCCAGTCGATCACATCCACCGCCGCATAGGCCCGGTTGACGGCTTCGCGCAGCGTGTCGCCGCTGGCGGTGACGTTCAGCACGCGCCCGCCCTTGGCGATGATCGCACCGTCCGGCGCGGCATCCGTGCCAGCATGGAAGACCGTGACGCCCTCCATCTTGCCGGCCTCCTTCAGCCCGCGGATGGCGCTGCCCTTGCCATAGGCACCGGGATAGCCTTTCGATGCCATCACGACCGTTGCCGTCGGCCGGAATCTTTCCAGCTCGAACAGCGATTCGAACGCGGCCTCGTTGCCCTCAAGCCCGCCCGTCGCCGAGGCAAGGATCGCCGGCACGATGTCGCCGGCCAGCCCCGCCATCAGAACCTGGCATTCAGGGTCCCCAAAGCGTGCATTGAACTCGACGACTTTAGGGCCCTCAGCCGTCACCATCACGCCGATATACAGAACGCCCTGATAGGGCATCCCGTCCTTCGCCATGCCGCGCAGCATCGGCTGCGCAATCTCGCGCTTCACGCGCTCCATAATCTGTTCACTGACGACCGGCGCCGGCGCATAGGCGCCCATGCCGCCGGTGTTCGGCCCGGTATCGCCGTCGCCCACGCGTTTGTGGTCCTGCGCTGCTGGAAGGTAGACCGCGCCCTTGCCATCGGTGATGACGAACACGCTCGCCTCTTCGCCGTGCATGAACTCTTCGATCACCAGCGTCGCCGAAGCGTCCCCGAACTTGCCGGACAGCATCTCGTCGATCTCGGCATCGGCCTCGGCAAGGCTCGCCGCAATCACCACGCCCTTGCCTGCCGCGAGGCCATCCGCCTTCAGCACATAGGGCGCTTCCATCGTGCGCAGGAAGGCCTTTGCAAGGCCCGGCTCGGTAAACTCGCCATAGGCCGCCGTCGGCACGCCGTATTTCTTCATCCGGCCCTTGGAGAAGGCCTTCGAGGCCTCGAGCTTCGCCGCCTCGCGGCCCGGCCCGAACACGTCGAACCCCCGCGCGCGTAGGATATCCGCCAGCCCCAGCGCCAGCGGCGCCTCCGGCCCGATCACCACAAGGTCCGGCTCGATCTGCAGGGCGAGCTTGACCAGCCCGTCGATATCATCGGCGGCCACGTCGAAACACGGGCCGATCTCGTCCATGCCGGGATTGCCCGGCGCCGAGTGCACCACGTCCACCAGCGGCGAGGCCGCCATCTTCCAGGCCAAGGCGTGTTCACGGCCGCCCGATCCGATCAGGAGTATGTTCATGGCCGCGCTTGTTGCGCGGCGCGGCGGGCGAGTTCAAGCCCGAATTCCATTTTGGTCGCGCTCAGCCTTCGATCCGCCGCAGCACCAGCACATCCTGCAGGTCCCGCCCCGGATCGCCGCCGCACCAGCGGCCCGGCTGCATTTCGCCCTCGATTCGGAGGCCCGCCGCCGCGATCCAGCCGTGGATCAGCGCCTCGTCAAACGCAATCGTCGCCTCCGGGACGTCCGCCGAGCCGACATAGGCCCCCTCGCCAAACCGCTCGAAGGGGATGAACGCGCCGTCCGCACCGGCAATCGCCCAGCGCTCCGGCGTCATCGAGAACAGCGTCACATAGGCCGCCCCGCCAGGCCGCAGGCAGCGGCCGATCTCGCGGAAATAGTTCTCCGCGTCCGCCGGGCGCAGGTGCGTAAACACCGACGTGGCAAACACAACATCGACCGTGCCATTGCCCACAGGGAAACGGTATCCTGCGGCCGGCAGGGCCGCATCGGGGCGATACTCCGTGTTGTGGATATCCGCCCGCACCACACGGAAGCCCGCCTCGGTCTTGGGCATATGCCGCATCATCCAGACCAGCCCGCCGACATTTACGTCAAAGCCCGTGTAAAGCCCCTCACGGTTCAGATAAGAGGCCAGCGCAAAGGCGACACGCCCCGTGCCACAGCCGATATCCAGCACATGGTGATGCGGTTTGAGGCCCGCCTGATGGATCAGCGTATCGCGGATGTTCTCGCCAACCTTGTAGAAATCCCCGCCGCCGACATCGTGCACGAATGACCAGGGCAAGGGCCGCGTGCCCGGCCGCATCCGCTCGGGCAGGCTGCGGATGTCCCGCCCAAGCCGGATCAGGCGCTGGCGCGTCGCATAGGGCAGGAATCGGCTGAACTGGCGCAGGAATGTCCGGCCCGCGGAATATTGCGCCACCATGTCCTCTCAAACTCTGAACAGGTTGAACCGGTCTCAGACGCTTGATGCGGCGTCTCGCCCGTGGGATCAAGCCCCATGCCTGAATCGCCCCCAGCCAATGACAGCGCCCTGTCCGTCTCTGAACTCGCCGCGAACCTCAAGCGGACGATCGAGACGAATTATGACCATGTCGTCGTGCGCGGCGAGCTTGGCCGTGTGACCATTGCCAAGTCAGGCCACATGTATGCCGACCTCAAAGACGACAAGGCCGTGCTCAACACGATCATGTGGCGCGGCCAGGTCGAGCGCCTGCCCTTCCGGCCCGAAGAAGGCCTCGAAGTCGTCGCCACAGGGCGCCTCTCCACCTATGAGGGCCGCTCGGCCTACCAGCTGATCGCAAGCTCCATGCGCCCCGCCGGCGCCGGCGCGCTGATGCAGCTCCTGGAGGAGCGCAAGAAGAAGCTCGCCGCCGAAGGCCTGTTCGATCCGAAGCACAAGAAAAAGCTGCCCTACCTGCCGCGCACCATCGGCGTCGTCACCTCGCCGACCGGCGCCGTCATCCGCGACATCCTCCACCGCATCCGCGACCGCTTTCCCGTCCGCGTCATCGTCTGGCCGGCCCTTGTGCAGGGCGAGCAGGCGGCCGCGCAGGTCACCGCCGGCATTCGCGGCTTCAACGCCATGACCGGGCCGGACCGGCCGGACGTTCTGATCGTCGCGCGCGGCGGCGGCTCGATCGAGGACCTCTGGCCGTTCAACGAAGAGATCGTCGTGCGCGCCGCCTTCGAGAGCGAGATCCCGCTGATCTCCGCCGTCGGCCACGAGACCGACACGACGCTGATCGACTATGTCTCCGACCAGCGCGCGCCGACTCCGACCGGCGCCGCCGAAATGGCCGTCCCGGTACGGACGGAACTCCTCCTCTCCACCGGTGAAAGCGGCGAGCGGCTGAAGCGGGCCCTCGCCCGCGCCCTCGCGCGCGCCCGTGACAAGCTCACCGCCGCGCGCTTGCCCCGCCCGGAAATGCTGTTGCAACCCGCCCGCCAGAGGCTCGACTTTGCCGCCGCAAACCTGCCGAAGGCGGCGCTCGCGCTGACCCAGAAGGCGCGCCTGAAACTCTCCCGCCTGCAGATTTCCCCCGCCATGCTGAAGGCCGAAATCCGGCAAGGGCGCCAGCGCCTGCGCGACGCCGCCGTGCGCGCCCGCCCCGCCCTGATGCGCCTGATCGACCGGCGCCGCACGGCGCTCAGCGCCGAAGCCAAGCTGCTGGAAACCCTCTCTTACCAGGCCACGCTGAAGCGCGGATACGCGATTGTGCGCGATACCGAAGGCCGCCTCATCCGCTCCGCCGCACTTGCGTCGGGTACGGACGAGTTCAAGGTCAGCTTCGCGGACGGCGATGTCGCCGCCCGCCCCGTTGATGCACCGCCGCCGAAGCCCAAGGCCCCGCCGCGCAAGCCCGGCGAGCAGGGTAGCCTGTTCTGAACCATGCATCCCGCGCCCTATTTCCGAGAAACCGATCCGGAAACGCTGCTGGACCGCATTCGCGCGTATCCGCTCGGCCTCGTCTGCGTGAACGGCGAGACCGCGCCGCTCGCTGCGCACACGCCCGTGCTCGCCGCCATGGAAGGGGGCGCCCCGCGCCTGCGCTTTCATCTGTCCGCGCACAATCCCGTCTCCCGCCGCCTCGAAGCAGGCGCCTCGGCGCTCATCGTCTTCACAGGCCCGGACGCCTATATCTCGCCCGACTGGTACGGCCCCGTGCCCAATCAGGTGCCGACCTGGAACTATCTTTCCGTCGAGGCCGAAGGCGCCGTAGCCCCCACTGATGCGGCCAAATTCCTCGACGATGTCTCGGACCATTTCGAAGCCCTCCTTCTGCCCAAGCCGCCCTGGACCCGCGCCAAGATGGCACTCGGCTCCTTCGAGATGATGCTGCGCGGCATCCGCGCCTTCGAACTCACACCCTTACGCTTCGAAGGCATCTCGAAGCTCAGCCAGAACAAGACGAGCGAAGCGCGCGAAGGCGTGATCGAGGGGCTCTCTGCGACAGCCGGCGGCCTCGCCATCGCGAATGAGATGAAGAAGTTCATTTACTGAATATTGGTCGATCTTGAGTTTGTCGTCATCCCGGGATTTGCGCAGCAAATGCCCGGGACCCAGGGGCCACAAAAGTCTGGGTCCCGGTCTTCCCGCCTCCGGCGTGAAACCGGGATGACGACATCTTGGCCTATCGTAATTCGTCCGACGCCGCCTTAAACTCCCCCCATGACCACGCCCCCGCCCCCCGCTTTCCTCGCCGCCGCCAAGGACCTGCTCGGCCCGAAAGGCTGGACCGACGATCCGGAAAAACTCACCGCCGCCTCGACCCCCTGGCGCGGCACCTATCAGGGCGCAACGCCCTTCATCGCGCGGCCTGCCTCCACCGAAGAGGCCGCCGCGCTCGTCAAACTCTGCGCGCAGCACTGTGTCGCGATCACCCCGCAGGGCGGCAATACCGGCCTTGTCGATGGCGGCACACCGCACGGCGAAGTCTGCGTGTCGATGACCCGGATGACGGCGGTGCGCGAAGTCGATCCGTTCAACAATTCCATGATCCTCGAGGCCGGCGCCACGCTGGTGACTGCGCAGGAAACAGCAGAAAAAGCAAACCGCCTCTTCCCCCTCGCCCTCGGCTCGCAGGGCACCGCCACGCTCGGCGGCCTGATCTCCACGAATGCAGGCGGCGTCGCCGTACTGCGCTACGGCATGATGCGCGACCTGATCCTTGGCCTCGAAGTGGTGCTCCCCTCCGGCGAGATCTGGGACGGGCTCTCGGGCCTCCGGAAAAACAATACCGGCTATGACCTGAAACACCTCTTCGCTGGCGCCGAGGGCACGCTCGGCCTGATCACGGCGGCCACCTTCAAGCTCTTCCCGAAAGTGCAGCGGGCCACCGGCTGGGTCGTCGTCGCAACCGCTGAGGATGTCGTGAAGCTGCTCGCCCTCGTGCGCGACCATGCGGGCGACTCGGTCACGAGTTTCGAGATCATCCCGGCGAACGCCGTCGCCATGGTGGTCGCCGATATTCCGGGTACGCGCGATCCACTCCCCGCCAATGCAGACTGGCGCGTGCTGATCGAAATCTCTCAGCCTCGCGCCGAGCAAGCCGAAGCACTGCTGACCGCGGCGCTGGAGGCCGGCGCCGAGGCGGGCCTCGTGCAGGACGCCGCCATCGCGGCGAGCGAGGCGCAGGCAAAAGCCTTCTGGCATATCCGCGAGACGATCCCGCTTTCCAAGCGCGCCTATGGCACGGCGCTGAACCAGGACATCTCCGTTCCGATCAGCCGCATCCCGGCGTTCATCGAGGCCTGCAACGCGGCTGTGCGCGCGCATGTTCCGTCTGCGGACTTTGTGATCTTCGGCCATGTTGGCGACGGGAACCTTCACTATTCCGTGGTCGAGCCTGCGGGCGCTGGCGCGCCAGTCCTCAAGGCGCATGAAGCCGCCGTTACGCGCACTGTGTTCGATACGGTCATGGCCTTCGGCGGCTCCATCTCAGCCGAGCACGGCGTCGGCCGCCTGAAGCGCGATGAACTCGGCCGCATCCGACCTCCGGCCGCAACAGAGACGATGCGCGCCATAAAGCGCGCCATTGATCCCCTGAACATCATGAACCCCGGCCGCGTCGTCAGCGTGTGAGGCGCGCCTTGCGCCGCGCTGCGAAGCCTCTATCGTGGCCGTCAGAAACGGGGAACTCCATGAAAACGCACGCACTCGTCATTGCCGCACTCCTGGCCACCGCAGCCTGTTCGGGCGCGCCCGCAGCCCCCACGGAACCGGTTACCACGGAAACATCCCAGCCTTCGGAACCCGCGGCTAAACCAGCCGCGCCGGAAGCGCCTGCCGCAGATGTACCTGTGGCCAAAGATGAAGCGGCCCAGGATATGCCGATGGTCGGCGGCCCCTGTGCCTATGACACGAAGGAAATCACCGCGATGGTCAAATCGGTGAACGGCACCGAGGTTGAACTCGAGGAAGCAGACGGCCACGTCTTCTGGCACGATCTTGCCTCGCCGGATGAAACCCTCGCCCCGGGCGCCCGCCTGCGCTTCACCAAGCGGTTCATTGTCGAGGGCACCTGCACGCCGTTCAGCTATGTGCTGATCGGTCCGGCTACGGACGAAGCGGCGGCCGCAGACTAAAGGCGGCGCAGGACCTGCTCAGCAGCAGCCCAGAGCGGCGCGGTCGCGTTCACGACGACGGGATGGCGCTTATGCCTCTCGCGTCCTTCGGGATAGGTCCCCGTCACGGCAAAGGCGATTTCCACGTCGCGGTTCGGCAAGTGAAACGCGCCGGAATAGAGCCCGTAAGCCTCGCCGTGATGCCCGATCAGCCGCTCGCCTGGCAGCGGAGAATCGCTTGCGGGATGGATCTGCAAGCCGGCCGTATAGGCCGAGAAATAGCCGCCATCCGTATCATTGCCACGCTCCGCGGGATCGTCCGCCCAGACAGGCTGGGCCAGCGCCGCGTCAGAAGCTGCCTCGCGGATCAGCGCCGCCATATCCTCGATGCTCGCCCGGAGGCCGCCTTGCGGGCTGAACAGGGTTCCGTTCGCACCCGGAACATAGTCTTCCAACCGGAATCCGTCTGCCTTGAGAATCGTTGGCGCGTCGCCTGAAAGGTTCGCCGGACCATCCGTCTCGACTTGCCAGGCGCCGTCTGCGCCGGAATAGAGCGCCGCGCCTGCACGCCGCTCCGGCAATGGCACGCCGGACCAGTTGAAGCCCGCGGTGAGCCCCGCAGTCTGCATTACGAGGCGCTGCGCAATCAGGTCAAACCGCTCGCCCGCCTTGCGCTCAATGACATGCGCCGCAAGGCCGTAGCCGAAGTTGCAATATTTGAAAGTTTGGCCCGGCGGTCCCGCCTCTGCGCCGCGCCACATTTCAGGCACGAACAGATCCTCCGTCCGCCCCGGCGCGGGCTGCCAGTAAACTTCGGGGTCTTGAAGGGAGGCCGTATGGCTGAGCAACTGGCGCAGCGTCACCGGCGCCTCTGGAAAAGCGGGATGCCTAAGCGCAGGTTCGAAGGCACTAGCGACATCTTCGTCGAGGCTAAGCACACCGGCGCGTTCCAACCGCTGCGCCGCAAGCGCCACAGCGACCTTCGAGACAGACGCAATCCGCATCTTCGTGCGTGTACGGAACGCCAGTGGCGACGCTTCGGCAGCCGCCCCCTGCGCAAGGCCCGCGGCGAAACTGAATATCGTCTTTCCATTCCGCCGGACGACCAGACCCGCCGCAGGAACCGTGCCGCTTTCGACGAGGCCGTTTATGGCATCCTTCGCTACCAAAGGCTCATCTGTACCGGGTCGATGAATACAGGCCGCAAGCGGCAAGGCCGCGAGGCTTGCCAATGCGGTGCGCCGTGTCAGCCGCCCCACCGGCATCAGCGCCGCCCGAACAGCTTTTCGATATCGGCGAGTTTCAGCTCGACATAGGTCGGCCGGCCATGATTGCACTGGCCGGAATGGGGCGTCGTCTCCATCTGCCGGAGGAGCGCGTTCATCTCATCGCCGCTCAGCCTCCGCCCGGCGCGCACCGACGACCGGCAGGCCATGTTGCCCATCACCTCTTCGAACCGCTCCTTCAGCGCGAGGCCAGCACCATACTCAGCGAAATCGTCGGCCAGGTCGCGCAGAAGGCCTGCCGTATCCATCTCGCCGAACAGCGCGGGCGTGGCGCGCACGCAGATTGCGCCCGGGCCGAAGGCCTCGATCTCGAGGCCGAGCGCGCCGAGATCGTCCGCCCGCTCAAGTACGCGGGCCGCTTCGTCTTCGCTCATCTCGACAATGTCGGGGATAAGCAGTGCCTGCCGGCGCACACCGCCTTCGGCCATCTGCCGCTTCATCGCCTCGTAAACGAGGCGCTCATGCGCGGCATGCTGGTCGACGATGACAATGCCGTCCGCCGTCTGAGTGATGATATAGGTTTCGTGGAGCTGCGCCCGCGCCGCGCCGAGCGGAAACTCGGCGGCTTGCGGCGGCGCGGGCTGCTCGATACGGGCGGCGGGCGCCGTGTCCGGCACAAAGGGCTCGCGCGCCGCCTCACTGACGCCGCGCGGCAGGCTGACCGGCCGGTAAGCCGGCGAAACAGGCGCCTGCCAGAGGAGGCCCGCCGACACTGCTTCCGGCTGCGCCCTGCCAAGCGCAAACCCGGCGACCGTCGTCGAGGCACGGTGGCCTGCACCGGCAAGACCATGCCGGAGCGCGCCGATCATCAGCCCCCGGATGGAGGCGGCATCGCGGAAGCGCACTTCGGTCTTGGCCGGGTGAACGTTGACGTCGACTTCCTCGGGCTCGAGGTCCACGAACAGGGCCAGCATCGGATGCCGGTCCCGGGCGAGGAAATCCTGATAGGCCGCGCGCACGACGCCGGTCAGCATCCGGTCCTTCACGGGCCGTCCGTTGACGAACAGGAACTGCATCTGCGCATTGCCGCGATTGAGTGTCGGCAATCCTGCAAAACCGGTGAGGCGCGCGCCGTCGCGCTCGGTTTCGATGGCGATGGCATTGTCGCTGAACTCACGCCCCATGATCGCGCCGAGCCGCGCGAGGCGGCCTGCTTCATCGTCCCGCTCCGGGGCATAGCGCAGCACGTTGCGGCCATTGTTCTCGAGCGTGAAGCCGACCGACGGATTGGCCATCGCGAGGCGCTTGACCACATCGGTCACGGCGAGGGCCTCAGCGCGCTCGCCGCGCATGAATTTCAGCCGCGCCGGTGTCGCGTGGAAGAGATCGGCCACATCAATGCGCGTGCCCGTCTCGCCACGCCCGGTGAAGGCAGCGGGTTTCGGCCCGTCGATCCGTCCGGCCTCGGAGTAAATCTCCGCCGCCGCCTCGCCAGCCGCGCGGCTGGTGATGCGCATCCGGCTGACCGAAGCAATGGATGGCAAGGCCTCGCCGCGAAAACCCATCGTGTGAATGTTGAGCAGGTCCACCCGCCCGTCCGCATCCGGCACGAGCTTCGAGGTCGCATGCCGCTCCAGCGCCACGGCCAGATCGTCCGCCGTGAGGCCGCAGCCATCATCCTCGACCGTGATCCGCTTGAGCCCGCCGTCTTCGATGGCGATGGCAATCTGCGAGGCGCCGGCGTCCAGCGCATTCTCGACGAGTTCCTTCACCGCAGCCGCGGGGCGCTCCACCACTTCGCCAGCGGCGATGCGGTTGACCACCTCCGGCGGCAAGCGAAGGATCACGGGACGGGTGCGTGAAGAATCAAGCATGGACGCACCAGTCTAGCGGCCCGGACGGCCAAAGTCGCCCGCCGATATGCGCGCATCGGACGCGAGGCGGGGTAGTTGAGTTTTGCCGCCGAGGCGGCGACACTGATCTAACCCATTCTTATCAAGGCCTTGCTGTCATGCGCTTTTTTCTTGCTGCTTCCGCCGCTGCCCTCCTTGCCGCTTGTGGCGGCCCCGCTGAAGCGCCGCCCGCCGCTGAACCCGCCGCCGCACAGGCCGCCCCGATTGAGCCAGCCCCGGCTGCCCCGGCCGCCGCAACACCGGCCGAGCCCAGCCTCGAATTCGCGTCCCTGCCCGCGCCCTACAACACGGCGAGCTATTCCGCCGGGATGCGGACCTGGAAACTCTGCCAGTCCTGCCACCTGACGGCCGAAGGCGCCGGCAGCCTGGTGGGCCCGAACCTCCACGGCCTGTTCGGCCGCAAGATCGCCTCTGCCGAAGGCTTTGACTATTCGCCCGCACTGAAGGCCGAGACGTTCATCTGGACGCCGGAACAGCTCGACCAGTGGCTCGCCAATCCGCGCGGCTTCGTGCCGGGCAACCGGATGAGCTTCGCCGGCGTGCGCAAGCCGGAAGACCGGCTGGGCCTGATCGCCTACCTGATGATCGAGACGGGCTACGTTCCGCCGGCCGAAGAGGCCGCTGCGCCGGAATGATTGCGCCTTAGCGGCGCGCGACCACGGCGATCAGCACGGCGGTCTCCTCGAACTGGCCACCTGTTTCTTCGCGGTAACCGAGCGAGACATCGACCGGACCGAAATGCACGCCGAGCTGGCTTTCGGTCTTGATCGAGCTGGCGCTCTGGTTGCCTTCCTCAATCCAGATCTGCTGGGTGAGGAAAACCCTGTCCGTGAGATCGGACCCGTAGCCGATTTCGGCGCGCCAGCGCTCGCATCCGCCCTGTTGGCGGATTAAGGCGGCGTCCGCGAAATAGTAGAAGGGCCGCCCGTCTTTCGACTGGCCGGAATAGCCGATCCCGGCGCGGGCCTCGGCGCCGAACCCTTCGCAGCTGACGAGCCCCGTCGCGGTGCTGCCTTCGAGGACGGCGGCTTCGGCGCCGAGCGTCCAGTTGCCGCGTTTGAGAAGCTGGCGGCGAAGGGAAAGGCGCAGCGCCTCGCGGTCGAATTCGGTATAGTCCGGATAGGTGACCGCTTCAGACTTCGCCGTGAGCGTCCAGCCATCACTAAGACCGTACTCGCCATAGAGATCGGCGCGCCACCCATCCGCGCCGTCGAGCGTGTCTTTCGCGACAAGGGCGCGGCCGTACCAATCGCCTTGCGCCTGCGTCCAGGGCGCGGCTTCGGCGGCGCCGGCAATCGACGCGGCTGTCAGGATCTGAGTGATGAGCCCCCGCATGGCGCTCACCTTAAGGTGGGCAGAGCCTGTGGAAAAGTGGGATTCCGGGTTGCGGGAAAATTTGCAAGCGCGGGTGTCCGGACGCGCCTGAGGTGGCGGCCGGCGTTTGAGCGCATACCTCTCCGAAGACCCCTGCGAAAGCAGGGGTCCAGGCTCGGAATGATGCATTCTTGTTTGCGCTGGGTACTTGCTTTCGCAGGTACAAGCGGGGTGAGCGCGGCAGCAAGGCGGCCTCGCTGGGTCCCGACTTTCGCCGGGATGAGCGGAGACTAGGAGGAGTCGAGTTGGGGTGAGGTGAAAGCCCCCTTCCTGCTTCGCCAGAGGCTTCGCAGGACGGGGCCGTCCGGGAATGTGATCAGGT